>MDSY01046556.1_pt1 | contig 105711 bp, 109 predicted proteins | sample 811131 | NCBI WGS metagenome assembly MDSY01 (sample SAMN05326643, study PRJNA326480) | marine metagenome | isolation source: seawater | place: Atlantic Ocean: South West | collected 2010 | reverse complement strand
TCTCTTTAGCTTCTTTTGTTAAATACATTCCAATATTATTTAAATAATTTTTATGCTGTTAACTACGTCTATCGTAATTAGTTGGCAAATATAGTGATTTTCTATTGCTTATGCCTTGTGGTTATCTAATTTATCAGTCGTGATACAAAAAAACGAACCATAGGCTCGTTTTAAAACTGATTTTAAAGAGTTTAATTTACAATACATCCATAGTTGTAGTAATGTCTAGAGATATAAAAACATCAAATTTTACAGGTGAACTCGTAACCGTGCCACTTGCAGTTGTTGTAATTTCAGTAGCATTTTTTAAGTCGTTCGCAATCGCATTAAGTTCTGAAGAACTACCAATAGTATAAACTGAAGTGTTATCTTCTAGTTCAATATCAGCGACTTCAATAACAGTGTCTCCAAAACTCAAAGAAGCTTCTGTTGCAATAGCACCTTCTATCCCTGTAAAATCAACAATTTTAAATGTCAATGAATTGATTCTAACGTCTTGAACTAAATCTATGTTTTGTTGAACCTGATCGTTAGATGCAAGGTTTATTGTTGAAGATTGAGACCAACTTTGAGCGGCTCCTTCGGAGTCTTCAATAACATTTACATTAACGGTTGTGTTGAATTCTTGGGTGATGTTAAACTCGGTTAGATCATCAAATTTATCGCAAGAAAAGAGTACAGTCATTGCAACAAATAAGGCACTGATTTTTTTGAATTTCTTCATTCTATTGGTTAATTTTTAATAATTTATTGATGGCTCTATTTTGAACTAAGCTCTAAGAGGTTGGTTTGATATTAAATCAATGTATTGGTTTACTTTGTTTTTTAGTTCACATCGAGGTGTAATGAAATCTAAAAACCCATGTTCTTTTACAAATTCAGCAGTTTGGAAGCCATCTGGTAATTCTTTTCCAGTAGTGTCTCTCACCACACGAGGTCCCGCAAATCCAATTAGTGCACCAGGTTCGCTAATATTAATATCTCCCAACATTGCAAATGAAGCCGTTGTTCCACCAGTTGTAGGGTCAGTACAAAGTGAAATATAAGGAATATTTGCATCGGCGAGTTGAGCTAGTTTTGCAGAAGTTTTTGCGAGTTGCATGAGTGATAAGGCCGCTTCCATCATACGAGCACCTCCAGATTTTGAAATAATCATGAAAGGTAAATTGTTATGAAGCGCATGGTCTGCAGCACGTGCAATTTTTTCTCCAACTACGGATCCCATCGAACCACCAATAAAACTAAAGTCCATACAAGCAATCACCAAGTCTTTACCTTTTGATTTGCCAACAGCAGTACGTACAGCGTCATTGAGGTTCGTTTTTGATTGTGCAGCTTTTAATCGGTCTGAATAAGCTTTTTTATCAATAAACTTCAAAGGATCTTTGGAAGTGATGTTTGTGTCTAACTCTTTAAATGTATTATCATCAAAAAGCATCTCAAAGTATTCATTACTTCCAATGCGTACGTGGTAACCATCTTCGGGACTGACATAGAAATTCCTTTCTAATTCATCCGTTTCAATGACCTTTCCAGTCGGGGATTTATACCAAAGCCCCTTTGGTGTGTCACGTTTTGCTTCTGTAGGAGTTTGAATTCCTTTGTCTTTTCTTTTGAACCAAGCCATATATTAGTGTCTAAATGGTAAAATTAAAGTACAAAACTACACAAATTTTATAATGTATCGACATTATTTAAATCTTCAAATGCTTTTTTAAGTCTAGCAATGAATGCTTTTTCACCTTCACGTAACCAACGTCTTGGGTCGTAATATTTTTTATTAGGGACATCGCTACCATCAGAATTCCCAATTTGTGCCGCTAAATAATCTCCGTTGGCTTTAAAATCGTCACGAATACCAGTCATAAAAGCGTACTGCATGTCTGTATCGATGTTCATTTTGATAACACCATAAGAAATCCCTTCTCTGATTTCTTCTACTGTAGATCCTGATCCCCCATGAAATACGAAATCAATATGGTTTTCTGAAACACCGTATTTTTTTGTGATATATTCCTGAGAATTTAGAAGAATTTTTGGAGTTAATTTTACGTTACCAGGCTTATAAACCCCGTGAACGTTTCCAAAAGCAGCAGCAATTGTAAATTGGTCACTTACTTTGCTTAGCTCTTCGTAAGCATAAGCTACTTCTTCGGGCTGTGTGTATAATTTTGAAACATCAACATCGCTGTTGTCAACACCATCTTCTTCACCACCAGTAATTCCTAATTCGATTTCCAATGTCATTCCCATTTTAGACATACGTTCTAAATAGGTTTTACAGATTTCGATGTTTTCTTCGATTGGCTCTTCAGATAAATCAATCATGTGAGAGCTGTATAATGATTTTCCAGTTTGTGCAAAATGAACTTCACTTGCATCTAATAAACCATCAATCCAAGGTAATAATTTTTTTGAACAGTGATCTGTATGTAAGATCACAGGAACGCCATAGGCTAATGCCATTTCATGAATGTGTTTTGCTCCTGCAATTGAACCAGCAATTGCTGCTTTTTGACCTTCGTTTGAAAGTCCTTTTCCTGCATTAAATTGCCCACCGCCGTTAGAAAACTGAATAATTACGGGAGCATTTAATTCTTTTGCTGTTTCTAGAACACCATTAATTGTGTTAGAGCCAATAACATTCACCGCTGGAAGGGCGAATCCTTTTTCTTTAGCAAGTTTAAAAATTTCTTGAACTTCGCGTCCTGTAGCAACGCCTGGTTTGATGTTGTGACTCATTTTGTTTGTTTTTGTTGTAGCCGTAAAAGTAATGATTTTTAATAATTTGCGGCAAATTATTGCTGCGATTAGCGGTTTATTGTACGAAAACGATATAGCTAATCTGGGATTTCTAAAAGGGATAATTTATCCCAATATTGTAAACAGCTTTGCTGAAATTGAAGTTATTTAACCAACGATTTTGATCTCCAAAAGTAGGTTCATAAGCTTTAAAGCCAGTGTCAAATCTTAAGATAAAAAAACTAAAATCATAACGCAAGCCAATTCCTGCACCAACAGCAATATCTTTCAAAGATCTAATAGTATCAAAATTAGCTTTAGTGTCTGTGACATCATCTAAGACATTCCAAATGTTTCCAGCATCCATGAAAAAAGCACCATTCAAATTTCCAAACAAGTTGTAGCGGTATTCCAAACTAAAAGCGAGCTTCATGTTTGCCTCGTTAAACTCATTGTTGTTGTCTGAGCGGCCAGGTCCCAAATTATAAGCAGTCCAAGCTCTATTGTCATTAGAACCTCCTGCAAAAAAACTTTTTGAAAACGGAATACTTGTTGAATTCCCTAGTGGAATTGCAATTCCGAAAAAACTGCGCAATGCCAAAACATTACTTCGTCCCAAATTCCATAGTTTGATGTGGTCTATTTCAGATTTTATATATTGAGAAAAAGGAACACCACTAACTTTATACGCGCCTTCAGAATTATTTTCAAGATTCAATAGCTTAGAAGCGGTGTAAAGCAAATTGCCAGCGAGTTCAAATTTCACTCTAAATATGGAAAAATTTGTATCAAAAGGATTTTCTCGACTGTTTCGAACGTAATTAAAATTACTTGCCAAAATAAAATTGTCTTGAACCAATCGGCTTTTACGTTCCTGGATATTTCGGACTGTTTGATATTCATTTGGATTGGAATTCTTATATAAAACATCCTCATTCACTAGATTGATGAATTCATCCGCTCGCGATTTTAATAGTGATTGTTGTCCATTAGCGTCTGTATTAAAAAAACCGGCTGGGGTAGAATATGAATCAAGTGCAATAGATTGGAGTCGGTTGAAAGAGTTTTGATACACACTAAAGTAATTAGTTGGATTCAGGTTTCTTACATATTGTAAGTTGACTAAATCAAGCGTATTTGTTACTTTTTCAGACGGAAACCATTTATAACGAAAAACACTATTAAAGGTTTGTTTATCCAATCCAATATTAGTTTGACCCGTAAATCCAGTACTAATCTGCGTACTAGGAGACATGTATTTTGGGATGATTTTATCGGTGTTTAATGGAAAAAATAATCGAGGAATATTAAGCTTTATATCCGCACCCAACTCATTTATATCGAAAAAACCATCTTCTGCACTTGCTCCATCTTTTGATGCGCCAATGGCTCCTAGTCCCGAAATTTGAAGGGTTTCAGCACCTTTAAAAATATTACGAATGACAATTCCAGTAGTGAAAGAAAGTCCAACTTTTTGGATATTACTTTGTGAGACACTTACATCAAACCCCAAGCCGTATTTCTTCTTTGGGGTTAGATAAATATTTGCGGTCAGCGTGGTATCTTGTGGGTTTTCTACGTATTCAATATTAGGGTACTTAAATGTTTTTAACTCGTTTAAGTAGCGATAGGTGCGTGCACGGTCTAAATCTTTAAATAGGCCACCTTTTGTAATTAGGACAGCATCGGTTAAGGCTTCGGGTCTGTATTTTAATTTCCCATAAGCATATACATTGTAATTATTGTAGCTTACTGAGTCTGAGACAGTTTTAGAGCGATTTTCAAAAGTTGCATCTGTGTATATGTTTACATCTTTAATTCGATATGTTTGAAATGGAACGCGTACAATTGAATCGTCATTTCGAATAATCCGATCCTGAATATTCATCTTAACATTCACCTTATTTTTTATTCCAATCGTGTCATTTTCGTATCGAATGTATTGTTCCGAAAAATGATAAGCTCCAGAATTCCTAAATGCCGTAGTCAGACGGCTGCGTTCGTTGTCAAAATTTGATATTTTAAACTGATCTCCTTTTTTTAAGTAAGAGCCTGATTTTAAATTATTATATAAAGTATCGATTACTGGAGAGTCAATGCGTTCGGAAAGTAATCCTATACTGTAAGGGGTTCCTGTCTCAATTTCAAATCTCAATGCAGCTCTTTTTACCCCAACAGTATCAACTTTATAATTGACAGTTCGATCAAACCATCCATTAGCAAAATAATACCGTTCTAGGTTTAGCTTTGTTTTATTGATTTTTAAAGAATCTAAAAGTACGGGGGCTTCACCTGTGTTTTTTAACCAGCGATTAAATCCAATTGCTGATGTTTTTAACTGATTGAGTTGTTTTTCTGAAAGTTTAGAAATTAAACGCTGTTTTCGTTTGGGGTTTTTTTGCAGCCAGGCCTCAAAGATAGAATCTTTGTGAGGTCGTGCTAAATTATAAATATGTAGTCTTAGAGGGGCACCAAGCAGTGATACGTTTTTTTTCTGAAACGATAAATTGGTAAGTTCCTCTGATTTTTTCTTTTGACCATTGATAAAAAAACTATTTTCAGTCAATAAATAATCGGTTGCCTCAACTCGTTTTACAGCATCACAAGCCATAAAAAAACAAGTCATTACAAATACTACGGTTATTTTTATCAGTGTTTTCTTCAACAATCAATAAATAAAATTTAGCTTTACTGTCTAAATTAATAATAATCAAAAGTACGTTTTTTAGATGTTAACCAAAAGCCAAATAAAGTTAATCACGAGTTTGAAGCAAAAAAAGTTTAGAACCCAACATCAGTTGTTTGTTGTTGAGGGCATCAAAGTTGTTGAAGAGTTTTTAAACTCAGAATATGAACTAGATGCTATTTTTGCATTAGACGATCGTTTTTCACATTACAATCAGAAGTTCACTTTAGTTGATTCCAAAGAACTTGCGAAAATTAGTGGATTTAGCACTCCCAACAAAGTGTTGGCTACTTTCAAAATCCCAAAACTTCAAGCAATAGATTGGTCTTCATTAGTAGTTGCCCTTGATGGCGTCAATGACCCTGGAAACTTAGGGACGATTATCCGTCTTTGTGATTGGTTTGGAATTGAAAATTTGGCATGCAGTGAAGAAACTGTAGATTGCTATAACCCAAAGGTTGTTCAAGCGAGCATGGGCTCTCATACACGAGTTAATATTTCATATTTAGATCTTAAAAAAACCTTGCCATCTGCTTCTAATTGTATTGGTACATTTATGGAAGGTGTTTCTGTTTATGAGCAAAATCTACCTAAAACAGCTGTGATAGTTCTGGGAAATGAAGCCAATGGCATTTCTAAAGAGATAGAAGGTTTGATGCACACGCGCCTTTCTATTCCCAGATTTGGAAAATTGAAGCAAACAGAAAGTCTCAACGTTGCAAATGCGGCTGCAATTATTTTGAGTGAATTTAAGAAAAATACTATTGAAACGTGAAATTGATAAACAAGCCACGTGTTTGCATTTGGGCAATATTGCGTGTCCATCGACTGTTAGGGTCGATATCTTCTACGAGTTCATTCTGCATTGAAAATACCCCCCGAATTGAGGGCGTGAATTTGAACCAAGTCAAGTAAAGGTCAACACCAATACCTAGTTCATAATACATGTTATTTTTGGTAACTCTAAAAACATTTTTGCTATTGTCATCTGGATTGTCTTGTTGACTCGATAGGTTCAATGCCGTTGAAATTCCAGCGACTACAAATGGCTTGACATTGTTAATTCTCTTTGAAGATAGCTTCACTAACAAAGGAATATGTATAAATGTAGATTGAATTTCACGGCTGAGGTCTTTATCTTCAAATGCAATTCCTGTAAAATAGGTTTTGCTGTAGTTTAATTCTCGTCTCGAAATCACCAAACCTGGTTCAAGACGAATGTCTATGTAGTCATTGATCCTAACGTTTCCAACAAGTCCTACATTAAACCCTGTAGATTTCAATACTTGAATATCTTTGACGTCTGTGTAATAATCAAAATTGTAATCATACACATTAAACCCTAAATAGTATCCATAAGACAATCGTGCTTTATCAAAATTTTCATTATTAAGGACGCGTTCTTTACTAAAAAGCTGAGCGCTTGAAAATTGAATAGAACATAAAATAAAGAAGATTGATAAAACGTGCTTCATACTTATTGTTTTGTTGCAGTATAAATGGTAGCAACTCCAAATGTTTGTGGAAGGGCTTTCGAGTTTATAAACCCTGTTTTATTCAAAATATTGTTAAAAGCCTCTCCATAAGGAAATTTAGAAGCCGATTTACTCAAGTAAGTATAGGCCGATTTGTCTTTAGAAAAAAGTTTTCCTACGAGTGGTAAAATAACATTGGAATGCAAATAGTAGCCTTGTTTGAAAGGAAATTTTGTAGGAACAGAAGTTTCTAAAACCACAAAGATACCGCCAGGTTTCAAAACTCTCAATATTTCGGCTAATCCGACTTCTAGGTTTTCAAAATTTCTTACGCCAAAGGCAACAGTAATTGCGTCAAAGGAACTATCGTCAAAAGGAAGGTTTTCAGAATCGCCAACCACCATATCAATGGTTTTGTGTAATTCTTTATTTAATATTTTTTTCCGCCCTACTTCCAGCATACCCTCGCTAATATCCAACCCAATAATTTGAGTAGCATTGGTTCGAGTTAAATTAATCGCTAAATCGCCTGTACCCGTTGCAATATCAAGAATGTTTTTTGGATGGGTATCAGCAACAAGTTGAACTACTTTGTTTCTCCATTTAATGTCAATTCCAAATGAGATGATTCTATTTAAACCATCATACTCATTTGAGATTGTATCAAACATTTTAGCGATTTGTTGTTTTTTACCAAGTTCGCTATCTTTATAGGGAGTAATTTTTTCAGACATATGTGGTCAGACCTTTCTTAATAATTTGAATGCAAAGAAATACAATTCATAAACAAATCCCTAAAAATAACGTATATTTGCACATCTTTTTAATTGATAATTAATGAAAATCATTATAGCCGGCGCTGGTGAAGTCGGGTTTCATTTAGCGAAGCTTTTATCTTACGAATCACAAGAAATCACCCTTATTGATTTGAATAAAGACAGTCTCGTGTATGCAGATACGCATTTGGATATTAAAGTAATCAAAGGCGATGCAACTTCTATTTCTGTATTGAAAGATGCACGAATTTTAAATTCAGATTTATTTATATCCGTTACATCATCTGAAACCTCCAATATTACAGCTTGTGTTTTAGCTAAACAGTTGGGTGCAAAACGAACCATTGCAAGAATTTCGAATCCAGAATTTATAAACCATAAAGATGAAGTTGGATTTACCAAATTTGGGATTGACGAGCTTATTTCCCCAGAATCTTTAGCGGCTGCTGAAATTGAACTACTACTAAGTCAGTCGGTTTTCAATGATACATACGAATTTGAAGAAGGTGCATTGACTATGCTTGGATTGTCACTTTCCAAAGATGCTAAAATCATAAACAAATCTGTTAGAGTTGCGGCACAATTACTTTCAGACATTCATTTTATACCCATTGCTATTCAGCGATTTGGGTCTCATTTGACTATCATCCCTAGAGGAGATACTATTTTTAAGGATGGAGATCGTGTTGTTTTTATCACTTCAAAAGGAGGAGATGAAGAATTGTGTAAACTCACCGGAAAGAAAAAGACAGAAATTAAAGATGTAATGATTTTAGGAGGGGGTAAGATTGGATCTAAAACAGCTTGCGATCTTTCCAAAAATTTCAACATTAAACTTGTCGAAAAACTAAAAGATAGAGCTTTTGATTTGGCAGAACAACTTCCTGATACCTTAGTGATTAATGGTGATGGTCGTAATGTTGCACTTTTAGAAGAGGAAAACATCAAAGACATGGATGCTTTTATTTCTGTGACTGGGAATTCTGAAACTAATATTATGTCTTGTTTGGTCGCTAAATCTAAGGGAATCAAAAAAACTATCGCATTGGTTGAAAATATGGATTATTATGAGCTTTCTCACTCTATTGGAGTTGATACGCTAATTAATAAAAAACTTCTTGCAGCCAATAGTATTTTTAGGTATATACGGAGGGGAGAAGTGGTTGCGATGACAAAACTAAGTAATATGGAGGCGGAGCTGCTTGAATTTGTAGTAAAGCCAACATCCAAAATATGTGACAAATTTATTAAAGAGATCGAATTTCCTCTATCTGCTATTATTGGTGGTGTGATACGAAATGAAGAAGGGTTCATTGCTTTAGGAGATTTCAAAATCGTATCAGGCGACCGTGTTGTTGTTTGTTGTTTGCCTCAATCTATTAAAAAAATAGAGAGTTACTTTTACTAACCCAATCTGTTAATGAAACTCAATTATAAAATTATATTTCACTTTTTTGGACTCTTGCTGTTGTTCAATGGCGGATTTATGTTGTTAGCCGCGTTCTTAAGTTTTTGTTACAAAGATGGTGCAACTTTAAATTTATTTCTAGCAGGTATATCTGTACTATTGTTCGGAGTTTTAGCCATGCTTTGCACCAAGAATCACACCAAAGAAATGAACAAACGTGAGGGGTATTTGGTGGTTGCTTTTGGTTGGATTGTGATGACCTTATCTGGTACACTTCCATACTTATTTACCGGTGCTATTCCAGATTTCACAAACGCTATTTTTGAAACGATTTCGGGATATACCACAACGGGTTCTACCATTTTAAATGATATAGAGTCACTTCCAAAAGGCATCTTGTTTTGGAGAAGTTTGACGCATTGGATTGGGGGGATGGGAATCATTGTATTAGCAATTGCAATTTTACCACTTCTTGGAATTGGAGGTATGCAGCTTTTTGCAGCAGAAGCCCCGGGGCCTAGTGCCGATAAATTACACCCTCGAATAACAGATACAGCCAAACGATTGTGGCTTATTTATTTTGGATATACAGCCGCCGAAACTTTATTTTTATCTTTAGCTGGTATGTCCTTTTTTGATGCACTTAATCATTCGATGAGTACTCTTTCCACGGGAGGGTTTTCAACTAAAAATGCGAGCATGGCGTTTTGGAACGATTCTCCTTTGATTCAGTATATCGTTATCTTTTTTATGTTTTTAGCAGGAACCAATTTTGTGTTGAGTTATTTCGCATTTAAAGGAAATGTAAGTAAAGTAGTAAAGGACGAGGAATTTAAATTATATTTTAAATTTATAGTAATTTTCACCCTAATTGTTGGCGGGATAATTTATTATAATTCTTTCTTAAATGGTGCTTCAGCGTTTGGTCATCCTATGGTTTGGGGTGACGGGGAAGGGTCTTTTAGGCACGCACTTTTTCAAGTAGTGGCCATTGTTACTACTACTGGGTTTGTATCCGCAGATTACACCCTTTGGGCGCCGTTTTTACTCGTATTCTTTTTTGGGTTGATGTTTCTAGGAGGCTCCGCCGGAAGTACTTCTGGGGGTGTAAAAATTGTACGTCATTTAGTGCTTATAAAAAATGGTTTTTTAGAGTTTAAACGCAGCTTACACCCGAGCGCAATTCTGCCTGTGCGTTATAATAATAAATCTGTTTCAGGAGAAATTGTGTTTAATGTCCTTGGGTTTTTTATACTCTATATGCTATCCTTTATCGTAGGGTCTTTAGGGTTTGCACTTTTGGGTCTCGATTTTCAATCTTCAATAGGAGTAGCTGCCTCAAGTTTAGGGAACGTAGGACCTGCTCTTGGTGAGTTTGGTCCTGCTCACAACTTTTTTGAAATGCCTGCTGCCGGAAAATGGTGGGCAGCTTTTTTAATGCTTATCGGAAGATTAGAATTGTTTACAGTTCTTATCTTATTTACCCCTTTCTTCTGGAGAAATCGATAGAATAACGTCTTTCTAGCTCACAGCTTTCTTAATACGACTGATCGCTTCAATTATTTGGTCTTGAGACGCTGCATAGGATATGCGGATACAATTTGGATTTCCAAATGCATCTCCTGTAACAGTAGCAACTAAAGCAGCTTCTAACAAGTATAAAGAAAAGTCTGTTGCGTTCTTAATAAGTGTCCCATTAAGTGTTTTTCCAAAAAAAGCAGTTACATCAGGAAACACATAAAAAGCACCTTCAGGAGTATTGCATGTAAATCCATCGATATCTTTTAATAGTCCGAGAATTAAATCGCGACGAACTTTAAACTCGTCAATCATATATTGAACTTTCGTAGGCGATGCTTCTAAGGCTGTAATTACGGCACGTTGGGCAATACAATTTGCACCACTTGTAATCTGTCCTTGCATTTTATTACACGCACGTGCAATGGCTTCTGGAGCTCCAAGGAAACCAATACGCCATCCTGTCATTGCAAAGGCTTTTGACACCCCATTAATGGTGATAGTTCGGTCGTACATATCCTCAAATTCAGCCATACTAGCATGACCACCAACAAAGTTGATGTGTTCATAAATTTCGTCAGAAACGATGTAAATATTAGGGTGATTTTTTAAAACATCTGCTAAGGCTCTCAGTTCAGCTTTACTATAAACAGATCCACTTGGATTACAAGGGGAACTAAACCAAATCATTTTAGTTTTAGGCGTAATAGCTGCTTCTAGTTGCTGAGGGGTCATTTTGAAATCATTCTCAATAGAAGTCACAACTTCAACTGGTACGCCATCAGATAACTTTACGATATCAGCATAGCTAACCCAGTAAGGACAGGGTAAAATAACTTCGTCACCTTCGTTGAGCATAACCAATGCTACATTCGCTAAACATTGTTTGGCACCTGTAGAAACCACAATTTGAGAGGGTTGGTAGTTGATGTTGTTATCACGCTTAAATTTGGTAATGATAGCTTGTTTTAACTCGGCATATCCATCGACTGGGGTGTATGAATTATAGTTTTCATCGATAGCTGTTTTCGCAGCGTCTTTGATGAAATCTGGAGTATTAAAGTCCGGCTCTCCCAAACTTAGTCCTATGATATCTTTGCCTTCGGCTTTTAATTCTCTTGCTTTGGCCGCCATCGCTAGGGTTGCTGATGTGGCCATGTTTAAAATTCTTTCAGAAAGTAATTGGTTCATTGTTGTTCTGTTATGCTTGTAATAAAGGTTTTGTGCCCATTTCTTTTAGATATTTAAAATGGGCTATAATTGCTTTTCTTGTAGTTTCAAATTCGTTATAAGGTAAGTTGAATTCTTTTGCAGTTTTCTTTACAATCTCAGCAATCTTACCATAATGTACATGTGATATGTTTGGAAAAATATGGTGTTCTACTTGGTGATTTAACCCTCCTGTGAACCAGTTAACCAATTTGTTTTTTGGTGAAAAGTTAACCGTTGTTTTAAGTTGGTGAATTGCCCATGTGTTTTTCATTGTACCATCAGTTTCAGGCATTGGCATTTCTGCTTCGTCCATAACATGTGCCAATTGAAAAACGATGCTAAGAATTAGACCTGCAGTGTAGTGCATTATAAAAAACCCTAATAAAACTTTGTACCAAGCAATGTCTAAAATTAACATTGGAAGTACAATCCACAAGGCTAAATAAATTACTTTAGACACTACAAGCGTGCTCCAGTTTAGGAACGGGTTTGGAAATTTACCGTATGAAAGTTTACGTTTCATATAGCGTTTCATCTGAATGAAATCAGTAGTGATCGCCCAGTTTATGGTCAGTAAACCGTATAATAATACGGAATAAATATGTTGAAATTTATGATGACGTTTCCACTCGGTACTTTTGGTGAATCGCAACACACGACCTGCGTCTAAATCTTCGTCATGTCCAGGGATGTTGGTGTAAGTATGGTGCAACACATTGTGTTGAACTTTCCAATTATAAACATTTCCAGCGAGGATGTATATACTTCCTCCCATGATGTTATTGACCCATGATTTATTAGAAAATGATCCATGATTTCCATCATGCATGACATTCATTCCAACTCCGGCCATACCTATTCCCATTACCACAGTAAATAAAATTTGTAGCCATCCAGGCATGTTAATTGTAAGTATCAAAAAATAAGGCACTAAAAAAATTGAAAACATCACAATAGTTTTAGTCCAAAGTTTCCAGTTTCCTGAGCGTTTGATTTTATTTTCTTTAAAATAATTATTAACTCGACCGTTTAAGGTTTTAAAAAACTTAGCCGAATCTTTTCTCGAAAATGTGATTGTTGATTTTGTCATGAGTTGTTTTTGTTATCTCTGATAAAAATATTAATCAAATGTAGATAATAAAAAAGTTTAGAACGAGAGAATTCACAACATTTAACATATTAATGGCTATTTTTGCAGAAAACATACCAAGTCATGCTTTTAATTCAGAAATATTTTCCTAACCTCACAGAAATTCAGTTCAAACAGTTTGAAGCATTGCAAGGGCTTTATGAAGAATGGAATTCACAGATCAATGTTATTTCCCGAAAAGATATAGAGGCGTTGTATTTGCGGCATGTCCTTCATTCATTGGCACTAGCAAAATTAATCGAATTTAAAGCAGGGGCCCAAATTTTAGACGTTGGTACTGGGGGTGGATTCCCTGGAATTCCCTTAGCTATTCTATTTCCAGAAGTTAAATTTCATCTAGTAGATAGCATTAATAAAAAGTTAAAAGTGGTCAATGGCGTTGCTGAAAGTTTAGGTTTAGAAAATATCAAAACTACACATGCCAGAGCTGAATCCATTAAAGGTCACTATGATTTTATTATAAGTCGTGCTGTGACCAATATGCCTGATTTTGTGGGATGGGTCAAAAATAAAATTGCTAAAAAAAGTGTCCACCCTATCAAAAATGGTATTTTGTATCTTAAAGGCGGCGATTTAACAGAGGAGCTTAAGATTTATACAAAAGCAACTCTCTATGATTTAAGTGCTTATTTTGAAGAAGACTTTTTTGAAACAAAAAAAATCGTACATCTTCCACTTAAATATAAGGGGTGATTTCTTAAAAAGTAGCCACTAAATTAAGGGTTACACCAGTGTTTTTACTTACCGGTCTACACACACCTCCCACACAAAGTAATCCTCCTCGTTGGCGTCCATAGTTGATTCCCACACGAGTCGATCCTTTTGTGTAACTTCCTCCTAAATTAAAGAAATGAATTTCTGTATTTTCAGTAATTTTACTCTCCTCATAGTTGTAGGAGTCATTTAAATAGACCCCAAACTTTGAATTAAAAAAATACTCTATCGTGCCTCCTGCCCAATTATTGGCATCGTCATTTGTAGAGAGGTGCTGAAGTTCCAGTCGAACCGATTTGCCACTATTAAATTTGTAGGTGCTTTCGGCAACTCCAATCCAAGCATTTACAAAATCATTAGCTCCTTTGGACTCTAAAAAACCTTTATTATAATTTAAGTTTATATAAGTAAAAATTGATTTTAATTTTGGCGACCATTTTTTTCGAATTTCTGCATTAATTTCCGAATACAGCTTGTCATCAAAATTCAACAATTCTGTTTCGTATGTTAAATCATCTCCTACAAAATAAGGAGTGCCTGAAGGATTGGAATAGGTCGATGTTAAATTTGCCCAATAGGACCAATTCACACTTAGTTTTGTCCCGTATTTACCGCCTAAAAGAGATCCTTTTTTAATATTATAAAATACATCGATAGACTCTCCAATTTCTCCAGATTTGACTAATGGAAATTCATAGTTTTCAACAACTAACCCTGGTTGGGCTTGGTATATATAAATATTTGCGAGTGTATAATCATGTTGTTTTGTAAGTGCCGGCAAGTAATTCATACTCAGCTGGCTTGTTGGATTGTTATTAAGGTTAAGGGCGCTTCTTTCAGAGTAAAAACGCATGTTTTCAAGTCTTCTAAAAGTGGATCCAATTCCAAATCCTTTTTGTGAATAACCAATGTTCCAAGTAATTGCATTTCTATCAAACAGTGCTTTTTCTGAAAAGGATACTATGTTTGGGATGAAGTTATTGAGTCGTGCATCTTCGCTCTTATATATGTATTCAAAATTAGTATATAAGTTTTTGTATTCCAAATCAAGCTGCGCTCCAAATGAATTTACCAACTCAGGGATTTCAATTGTAGCTTGAGGATTGGGAGTGTCACTTTTGTAGTCTTCTTGTTTGCCTACGTAGCTCAATCCAAGTTTTAAACTGTTGAGGCTTTCTATTTGAAAAGCATTTGCAATGTCAAATTGAGTTTCAAATCCAAAAATATTGGAGTCTGAAACGTCAAACCCCTTGCGTTGTTTACCGTAAAGTGCTGTCAGTCTCAAATAGTTTGTAGGGTCATAAACAATTTTACCTCCTCTAAGAGCATTGTTGACGCCTAAAGCGCGGTCTTCCCATGAACGTAAAATGAGTCCGCTACCAAACTGGACATAATAATATCCAAGCGTGATATCTAATTTTTTGGTATTGTAGTTAAGGTAGAACGTTCCTAATCCTATTTCTTCATCAAATATTTTACTGTAATTTAATAAAGGCTCTGGCGCATAGCTTTCTAATTGAAATCCACTAGAAAATCGATCTGAAATTTGATAATCGATTCTTAAATAACTGTTAGCTCTTAGTCGTTCCGTATCTTCTTTAATATCTTCAAATTTTTTGTCATTCAAATACCATTGTGCATTAGATTCGAAGCTTACATTTAGGCGTTCACTAATTTCATCAAATCTACTTTCCCTCTCTTTTTCTTGGGAATTAATCGTCACTGTAATCAAGAGTATTATGACCGTGAGTATTTGTTTGTGCATTTTAATGTGTTTTAGTTTTTTAATAAAATGTTAATTGAACTGCACCAAGCGACCTCCTCATTTTGGTACATTCTAATAAGAATCTTAAAGTAATTAATCTTTCAGAGTAACAATTTGATCGTAAAGTTCGTCTTCAAATCCTGGGGTGTAACCGGTGTGCTTGTAAACAATTTCACCTGACTTTATAATAATTGTATAGGGAACAGTACTCACTCCAAAAGCACGTTTTAGATCACTGTTTTCATCAAGTAAAATTTCAAACTCCCAACCTTTGCCATTAACCATTGGCCTTACTCGTTTAGCAGTTCTTGAATCGTCTATTGAAACCGCATAATATTTTACACCTGTTTCTGAAACCCAGTCGTCATAAACATCTGCGACGGCGTCCAATTCGTTTTTACAAGGAACACACCATGTTGCCCAAAGAGAAACAACGATGAGATCATCGACTGCTGCAATTTCAGCTAGTGTTGTGGTTGCGCCTGAAAGTGTTTTAAGGGTGGTGTTTGGCAGTAGTTCTTGCGCAAAAAGTGTAAAGCTTAAATTAAACACTAAAATCCAGATAAATTTTTTCATAACATTTTTTTTAACTCTCCACAAACTTATCATTATTTTGTTAAAAATGGCTCGTTTAAATATTTTTTTTTATAATATTGTGTTAACGTATAAGTCTATTTTAATATTAATTTAACATAAAATTATGAAAACCCCTTTTCTTTTAAAATGTATTTTGCTCGTATTTTTAGCTATAAGTTGCTCTAAGAGCGACGATAACGGCGGTGGTGACGGCGGAGGCGGAACTACAGGAGATCCAGTAACCTCCATTACCTTGTCAACGGCTGTTACTGATGTTAATACAGACTCTCAGGTAGTGTTTACCGTTAAAGGTAATTCGAATGAAAACTTATCCAGTCAATCTATTTTTAAAGTAGATGGTGTTACGACTTCGAATCCAATCATGTTTAGTTCAGAAGGTTCCTTTGAAGTTATTGCTGAGTTCGAGGATTTAGCCTCTAATAAAATAACAATTACAGTGGTAGATGCCCCACCAACAAGTATTGTCCTAGATTTTGATCGAGTTTGTTACAGTATCGGAGACTCGGCAACATTTGAAGTCAAAGATAACTTTGGTAATATAGTTACAACACAAGCAGTTGTTTCTGTAAACGGAACAGTTACGACGGCTAATCCCTACCAATTTACAACAACTGGTTCTTACGATTTTGTAGCAACTTACGATGGTTTAACATCCAGCACGGAGACTTTAAACGTTACATCTGGTACTGTTGCTCCTAGTTCATTTACCAAGAAAGTCCTTTTAGAAGATTTTACCGGGACTTGGTGTTCACAATGTCCACCTGCGGGTGCGGCAGTCACAAACGCTGGAAATGGAAATTCAAATATATTCGGAGTTGGCTATCACGCAAGCAGTTCAAGTAGTCAAGATCCCATGGAAATTCCAGAAACAGCTTACTGGTCCACCTACTACAACGTCACAGGCTTTCCAACGGTTTATGTTAATGGGCCTGATACGAGATGGAATTTCCCCGGAATGGCACAAGTTAATGCTGAATTAGCGGAGGAAGCAACTCTTGGTTTGGCATTAGAAACTGCTATTGTTGGTGGGAAACTAAATTTAGAAGTAAACGTTGGGTTCAAATCAACCCCTGATGAAGAAGTAAGGTTGATGGTCTATTTAGCAGAAGATAATGTGACGACTTCAACACCACAAGCGGGGTCTTCTCAAGGGGTCAACTATGTGCACAGAGATGTTTTAAGAGAAGTTTACACCGATCAGTTAGGTGATATCATTCCTAGTTCCAATACCGGTGGCGGATGTATTTTCACCCGAACCTTTACGGGGCTAGATTTACCATCTAATATAGATGATATGAACGAATTAAAGGTGATTGTGTATGTAAGAAATACCTACACTAAAACCTTTGTAGATTATTTTGGTAATACCCATACAAATTCTCCGCACTACGATATTTACAATGTACAGGAAGTACATGTTGGAGGAACTCAAGCGTTTGATTAAATGTGTATTTAAAACAAAAAAAGCCACTCAATTGAGTGGCTTTTTTAATTGACTACAATTATTTATTCTTCTAAAAAAGGATAACGATAATCTGTAGGAGTTACAAATGTTTCTTTGACCATTCGTGGTGAGATCCATCGCAACAAATTCTGAGCAGAGCCTGCTTTGTCATTTGTTCCAGAAGCACGAGCTCCCCCAAAAGGTTGTTGCCCTACAACAGCACCCGAAGGCTTGTCATTAATATAAAAGTTTCCAGCGGCATTTTCTAACATTTTTGTTGCGAGATTAGCTGCATATCTATCCGTTGAAAAGATAGCACCTGTCAGTGCATATTCACTGGTTTCATCAACGAGTTTTAAAGTGGCTTCATATGCAGAGTCTTCATAAACAAAGACTGTCATGACAGGGCCAAATAATTCGGTGCTCATTGTTGCATACTTTGGATTGGTTGTTTCAATAAGTGTTGGTTCTATAAAGTAACCTTTACTCTTGTCGTAGTTTCCTCCAGCTATGATAGTGGCATCAGAATCTTCTTTTGCACGATCAATAAACCCTGCAAGTTTGTCAAAAGAACCTTCATGGATCACCGCCGTTATAAAGTTAGTTAAATCATCTGGAGATCCCATTTTAAATGTTTTCATTTCAGCGACTAAAAAGGCTTTAATTTCAGACCACAAACTCTTAGGAATATAAGCTCTTGAAGCAGCGCTGCATTTTTGACCTTGAAATTCAAAAGCACCACGCAACATTCCGGTTGCAACTTGCTTGGCATGTGCCGAAGGGTGTGCGATTATAAAATCTTTTCCACCTGTTTCGCCAACAATACGCGGATATGTTTTGTAGTTGTGAATGTTAGTTCCAATTTGTTTCCAAAGTTCTTTAAAAATATGGGTTGATCCTGTAAAATGAAGTCCTGAAAAATCGGGACTTGCCAAAATGGTATCTGTAATCATAACAGGATCACCAAACACGACATTGATCACTCCAGGAGGTATGCCAGCTTCTTCAAAAATATCCATAATAATTTTTGCTGAATAGGCTTGGCTGTCACTCGGTTTCCAAACCACTACATTCCCCATCAAAGCCATACACGCCGGAAGATTCCCTGCTATAGATGTGAAGTTAAATGGTGATACAGCATAGGTGAATCCTTCTAAAGGACGGTATTCGATGCGATTCCAAGCACCACTGGTGCTTTGTGGTTGATCTTTGTATATGTCGATCATGAACTGAACATTGAATCTTAAGAAATCTATAAATTCACAAGCAGCATCAATCTCAGCTTGAAAAACTGTTTTTGATTGCCCAATCATTGTAGAGGCGTTTATTCTTGCACGATAAGGACCTGCGATTAATTCCGCTGCACGAAGAAATATTGCGGCACGTTGTTCCCAAGGCAATTGAGCCCAAGATTTTCGTGCTTCTAAAGCGGTCGCGATAGCGGTTTCAACATGCGATTTTTCTGCAGTATGATACGATCCTAAAATGTGCTGATGATCGTGTGGAGGGCTCATTGTCTGTGTGTTTCCAGATTTTACAGCTTCACCATTTATATACATTGGCACTTCTAGAGTTTCCTTTAGCATAGCCTTGTAAGTCGCTAGTACTTCTTCACGTTCTGGAGAACCTGGCTTGTATGATTTGACAGGGTCATTTATTGCGACTGGAACCTTAAAAAATCCTTTTCCCATGATGTTTGTTTTTTAGTGTGTGTTTTAGGTGTGTGGTATAAAAGTGTAAAATTACACTTTATACTTGATGTTTAAGTTTAAATGTAGTTTAATTTTGTGCAAATGAGGCACTTAATTTAAAAGTTGGTATTGTAACTTTGAATTGCTTTGAGTTAGAAAGGTTCACCATTAGATAGCTACCTTTCATAGCTCCGAAAGGAGATTTTAACACACATCCAGAACTGTATGTATGACGATCGCCAGGAATAAGAATAGGTTTTTCGCCAACCACTCCTTCGCCAATGACTATTTCATTTTCATTGAGTACTTCCATGATATTCCATTTTCTAGCTATTAGTTGTGCAACTTCATGACTTTGATTTTCAATAATAACATCATAACTAAACGCATAATGAATACTGTCATCTTTGTAGAAAGTTCCTTCAAATTCAGATTCAATCGATATTTTTATGCCTTTGGTGATTTGTTCTATCATAGTGTATAAAAATACTAAATTTAGTCAAACTAAAAAATTATTTTATTAAAAGCTATGTTCTATTTTGAAAGTTTGATAAAATCATCAAAGTTGTAGATGCTTTAATTGCCTATTTGAGTAGAGCTGCCTTCTCCAAAACCAACAATTCGATCGTAGCGTGCCCCCAAGTCTCTGTAGTAAACGATTACTTTGTAATTGTTTTCGGTTTCATAAAAATCTCCACTGATAACGCCTTCCTCTAATTCGCCTTGAGAATTTACAAGTACATATTTATAATTGTAAAATCCTTGTTTTAGTTTTATGTCTATTTCGTATACACCACTATCGGGATTGAAAATCATTTGATTTGAGGCGTTTAAGGCGTAATTATTATAGGCTCCGTAAACATAAATAGATTCATTTGACAATTCTGGATTCAGCAGCGAAAAATGAACCACTGTATAATCAGCCTCAATAGAAGGGTTGTCACGATCCAAAATAGTAATTTGAAAATTCCCATTAATGTCGGGATTGTACGTATAGCCTCTGTTGTAGCGGTTGCCGTCCAAATATAAAAAACTGTGATATAGGTCTTCTAAATCGGTAAATTGAACTCCTAAATTAGTGCCTCTTACATCTTTAGTTTCAAAATATAAATATTCATTTCCACCCCAAAAAGAGGTCTCAGTAGTGTAGCGGTAAATCAATTCATTGCCTAGAATATATTGGGGTTTTAAGCCTGAAATAGCTGTTTTTAAGTTGTTGTTTTGAAGGATGACAGTGTTGATGGTTTGTTTGGGATTGTTAAAACTAAAGTTGGTTGTATTGACCACAAAGTCAACGGATTGTTTTGTGTTTACATCTCTTACATCACGCGAGCGTTTTAGTTGTACTCCAACATTTGCGAGGTTTTCATAGACCATAAACTTACGACTAAAGACTATTTCATCGTCTTCATCAAAAATTTTAATCAAATAATTACCAGTTACTTTAAGTCGTGTTTGTTTGTTGGGAATTTGGAGTCGGTAGTTAGAATATATCTGATAGGTATTGAAAGAATTTTCATAATTAACAATTCTTAAATTATCGAGTCCTTTAAGGTATTCAGACTTCATTAGATTGGATTTAGTCCAGTCATAGTTATAATGTTCAATGATATAATAATAGTCGTCCTCGTCTGGGCTAAGCACATCAAATTCTAAATATAAGCGTTCATTTAGAGTTAAAATTGGCAACTCAGATTGATTGGTATTGCTTTTAAAAGTGATTGTTTTAATGAAATCATTCGGTTCAACTTCTTCTACTTGTGAAAAACCAGTAGTTGACACCATTAAAATAAATGAAATATACAGATGTTTGAGCATGAGAATTTTATAAAATAATAGGTAAATATAAACAAATTTTGTGCCTAAAATAAATTGCAGACTTTTATTGAAAAAATGTTAGTAATTATTATGGAAACTGTACATTAAATTTGTAATTTTGCAGCGTTTTTTAGATAATAATTCAACATAAAAATACCTATGTCAAACGACATCCGAATTAAAAAAGGGTTAGATATTAAGTTAGTAGGGGAGGCAGCCTTGATAAAAAGCGATGCCATCAAAAGTAACTTTTATAGCATCAAACCCGAAGATTTTCACGGACTCACACCTAAATTATTAGTTAAAGCTGGCGCTAAAGTCCAAGCTGGTGAACCTATTTTTTATGACAAATCCAACGAGTCTATTCAATTTGTTTCTCCTGTTTCGGGAGAAATTGTTGAAATATTAAGAGGAGAGAAACGTCGTATTTTAGAAGTCAAAATACAAGCAGACAAGACGCAAACATTTTTGGACCACCAAAAAATTGAAGTTGAAAGTGCGAAGGCTGAAGAAATTAAAGCCAAATTACTTGCATCAGGATGCTGGCCGTTTATCATGCAACGTCCCTATGACGTCATTGCTAACCCAGAGATTACACCAAAAGGGATTTTTGTTTCTGCGTATGCTTCAGCTCCTTTAGCAGCGGATTATGGTTTTGTTTTGACGGGTAAAAAAGCAGAATTACAAGCTGCAGTGTCAGCACTTTCAAAATTAACTAGCGGAAATATAAATGTTAGTGTTTCTAAGGATTCACATTCTCCTTTCACCAATTTAGAAGATGTGGTGACTCATAAAGTTTCGGGTCCACATCCATCAGGAAATGTTGGGACGCTTATCAATAAAATTGATCCTATTAACAAAGGGGAAGTGGTTTGGACTGTCACACCACAAGATTTAGTTATCATAGGAGAATTACTTTTAACAGGTAAATTCAATGCTGAACGTATTGTGGCACTTGCAGGATCGGGTGTCAAAGAGCCACGCTATTTAGTTACTAAAATTGGTAGTGAAATTGCAACGATGGTTTACGATCGTGGGATTGAAAAAGATGCGCACGTTCGAATTATTTCAGGGAATGTTTTAAGCGGAAAAGAAATTAAACCAGACGGTTATTTAGGGTACTACTCTAACTTAGTAACAGTGATTCCAGAAGGAGATGATTATGAATTTTTTGGATGGAACAAACCGGTATTTGATAAAGTATCTACATCTAGAGCTTTGACATTTTCATGGATGACTCCAAACAAAAAATTTGACCTAAATACAAATACAAACGGAGAACACAGAGCTTTTGTAATTACAGGATCTTATGAAGAAGTATTCCCGTTAGATATTTTTCCAATGCAAGTCTTAAAGGCCTGTATGTATCAAGATCTTGACGAAATGGAAGCACTTGGAATGTACGAAGTAGCGCCCGAAGATTTTGCGTTGACTGAATTTGTATGTGTGTCTAAACAACCACATCAAAAAATAATTAGAGAAGGACTAGACTTAATGCTTAAAGAAATAGGATAAAATGAGTTTAAAAAGTAAATTACACACTATTAAAGAAAAGTATAGAGGCACAAAAATGGCTCCGGCTTTTAATGCCTTGCATACCTTTTTATATTTACCAAACGAAACCACTCACAACGGTACGCATATCAAGGCTGCCGATGATTTAAAGCGTACGATGAACACGGTTATTATGGCCATGGTTCCTTGTTTGATTTTCGGGATGTTTAATGCAGGCTACCAACACCACTTGGCATTGGGAACTATTGAATCCGCTCAAGGGTTTTTAGGTTCATCGTTTTGGACTTGGAGCAATTTAGTCATTGGAATGTGGAAAGTATTGCCTTTAGTGGTCGTATCTTATGGCGTTGGATTGGCAATTGAATTTGTATTTGCAATTATTAAAGGTCACGAAGTAGAAGAAGGCTATCTTGTAACAGGGATGTTAGTGCCACTTATAGTGCCTATCGACTTACCCCTTTGGATGCTTGCTGTTGCCGTCGCTTTTGGTGTGGTCATAGGAAAAGAAGTTTTTGGAGGTACAGGAATGAATATTTTAAACCCTGCTCTCACCATTCGTGCCTTTTTATTCTTTGCTTATCCAACGTGGATGAGTGGCGATAAAGTTTGGGTACACGGAGCAGTTGAACGCGCTGGTACAGCAGATGCCATCTCTGGAGAAACTATTTTAGGAAGTTATGCTCAAAATAACTCTGTAATCTATGATTATTGGGATATGTTTTGGGGGATCATTCCAGGCTCTGTTGGAGAAACGTCTAAATTATTGATTATTCTTGGTGCCCTATTCTTGATATTTACAAAAATTGGAAGCTGGAGAATTATTGTTAGTACGCTGATTGGAGCACTTGCAATGGGGCTTATTTTTAATGGCGTCGTTGATGCCGGTTGGATTACAAGTTCAAGTAAATTCTTCGGATTAATGAGTGTACCTTTCTGGCAACATTTAATTATAGGAAGTATCTTGTTTGGAGCCGTATTTATGGCAACTGATCCTGTAACAGCAGCTCAAACCAACAAAGGGAAATGGATATATGGATTTTTGATTGGATTCATTTCCATTATGATTCGTGTGTTTAACCCAGCCTATCCAGAAGGTGTCTTTTTAGCCATTCTTCTGATGAATGTGTTTGCTCCAACCATCGATCATTATGTGGTTCAAGGAAATGTAAAAAAACGAATGAAACGTCTTAAAGTTAAAACTGCATAATTATGAGTACTAATACAGACACAAACAAATACACGATTTTATTTGCCATCGCAATGGTAGTGATTGTAGGATCCTTGTTAGCCTTTACAGCCTCTTCTTTGAAACCCAATATTCAAGAGAACAAGCGTATGGAAACACAGCAAAACATTCTATATGCTATGGGAATCAATGAAAACGGTGCTTCAGACATCAAGTTTATTGGAACCGATAAAGTTGCAGGAGAATTTTCAAAATACATCTCAAAACAATTAATAATTGATGCGGATGGTAGTTCTGAAGAAAATACAGAAGCTTATCTTATTGATGTCAAAAAAGAACAAGCCAAAGCCAAAAATGGAGGCACTCGATTACTACCCTTGTTTTTAGGTGAAAAAGAAGGAGAATCTTTTTACATTATCCCGATTCGAGGAAAAGGATTGTGGGATGCCATCTGGGGTTATGTTGCATTGGATGAAGACATGGTTGTTCAAGGCGCCTTTTTTGATCATGCTGCTGAAACACCAGGTTTAGGAGCCAACATCAAACAACGTTATTTTATGGATGATTTTGTTGGTGAAAAATTACTGACTGAAAGTGGTGCTTTTAAAGGCATCACGGTAGCAAAAGGAAATAACGATCCTAAAAACTTGACTAAAGACGACTATGAAGTGGACGCTTTAGCCGGGGCAACAATTACAGGAGATGGAGTATCTGCAATGATAAAAAAGGATTTAAAATTGTATTTACCATACTTTAAAAATTTAAAAAATCAATTGAACTAACATGGGACTACTTTCAAAAAAAGATGCCAAATTAATAACGGATTCGTTAGCAGATAACAACCCAATTACGATTCAAGTCTTAGGGATTTGTTCCGCCTTAGCAATTACAGCAGAGCTCAAAGCCTCTGTAGTAATGGGAGTTGCAGTGCTGTTCGTTTTAGGAATTGGAAACGTTGTCATTTCGTTGATGCGTAATATTATTCCTTCTAAAATTAGAATTATTGTACAACTTATCGTTGTGGCGTCCTTAGTAATTATCGTCGATCAGGTACTTAAAGCCTATGCTTATGAACTTAGTAAAACGCTCTCTGTATTTGTTGGATTGATTATTACCAACTGTATTATAATGGGACGTTTTGAAGCTTTTGCTCTTGGTAATGGCCCTTGGAAATCGTTTTTAGACGGGATTGGAAATGCACTTGGATACGCAGTGATACTTATAGCCGTAGGGTTTTTTAGAGAGCTCTTAGGATCTGGAACCCTTTTTGGAGTTCCTGTACTAGGAGACCCAATTGAGAAAACGGGACTTTATTCCATAGGGTATGAAAACAATGGATTCATGCTCATGCCACCAATGGCCTTGATTATTGTAGGGCTAATTATTTGGGTACAACGCAGTAGAAACACAACATTAATTGAAGATTAATTTCTTTAGTAAGAATTTAAATAAAAGACAATGATAGAACACATCGAATTATTTTTCAAATCAATTTTCATTGATAATATGGTGTTTGCGGTTTTCTTGGGCATGTGCTCATATTTAGCCGTCTCTAAAAAAGTAGCAACCGCTGTAGGACTTGGTGCCGCCGTCATCTTTGTACTGGCGATTACAGTGCCTTTAAACTGGTTATTAGATCAATATTTATTACAACCCGGAGCACTGGTATGGTTAGGCCCTGAATTTGCAGACTATGACCTAAGTTTCTTGTCGTTCATTATGTTTATTGCAACCATTGCAACCATGGTACAGTTAGTAGAAATCGTAGTTGAGAAATTCTCACCTTCACTCTATAACTCACTAGGTATTTTCTTACCCTTAATTGCTGTAAACTGTGCGATATTAGGTGGCTCATTATTCATGCAAGCACGTGAGATTGAAACTTTAGGATTGGCAGTCAATTACGGAATATCATCTGGAATTGGTTGGTTCTTGGCTATTTTAGCCATTGCCGCTATTCGTGAGAAAATCAGATATTCTAATGTCCCTGCACCACTCAGAGGTTTAGGAATTACATTCATTGTTACAGGACTCATGGGTATCGGGTTTTTGAGCTTTGGTGGAATGCTAACTGGGGGTGACGAAGAAGTAAAAGAAGAACCAAAAGAAGTAGTTGCTGAAACTACAGAAATTGAAGCAGAAGTAGATAATCAAATAAAAATAGTTAACTAATATGATTTTAGCCGCTGGAACAACCGGAACCATTTTAGCTACTGTTGTAGCATTTTTAGTAACCTCGTTACTATTAATTAGTGTACTCCTTTTTGTAAAACAAAAATTATCACCATCAGGACCTGTAAAGATTCTTATCAATGGTGAACGCGAAATTGAAGTTGCATCAGGAGATACATTGTTGTCTACTCTTGGAGGTAATAAAATATTTTTACCATCTGCTTGTGGTGGTGGTGGAACCTGTATTCAATGTGAGTGCCACGTACTCTCTGGTGGAGGTGAAGCCTTACCAACAGAAACACCACATTTTTCAAGAAAAGAATTAAAGCATGGGGCGCGTTTATCGTGTCAAGTGAAGGTAAAACAAGACATGGAAATCACCATTCCAGAGGAAGTCTTTGGAATAAAAAAATGGGAAGCTACTGTAGTTCGTAACTATAACGTTGCTTCTTTTATTAAAGAATTTGTAGTAGAAATCCCTGAAGATATGGGGTATAAAGCAGGTGGGTACATTCAGATTGAAATACCAGAATGTGAAATCGAGTTTAAGGATATTGACATCACAGCGCATCCTGAAGAACACGAAACTCCAGACAAATTTCAAGCGGAATGGGACAAGTTTGGTCTTTGGCCACTTACAATGAAAAATAGTGAAACTGTAGAACGTGCTTACTCAATGGCATCCTACCCTGCAGAAGGGCGTGAAATCATGTTAAACGTACGTATAGCTACGCCACCATGGGACCGTGCTAATAACGGTTGGATGGACGTGAATCCAGGGATTGCATCCTCGTACATATTTGCTCAAAAGCCAGGGGATAAAGTCACTATCTCGGGACCTTACGGCGAATTCTTTATCAATGAAAGTGAATCAGAAATGTTATACGTTGGTGGAGGAGCAGGAATGGCGCCCATGCGTTCGCATCTATACCACCTATTCAGAACCCTGAAAACAGGTCGTAAAGTCACGTATTGGTATGGTGGACGCTCTAAACGTGAATTATTCTATTTAGACCACTTTGAACAACTCGAAAAAGAATTTTCAAATTTCAAATTTTATTTAGCCTTATCCGAACCTATGGAAGAAGATAACTGGAAAGTAAAAGATGGAATCGAAGGCGAAGGAGACGGTTTTGTTGGGTTTATTCACAACTGTGTAATCGATAATTATTTAAGTCATCACGAGTCACCAGAAGATATCGAGCTTTATTTCTGTGGACCACCATTGATGAATCAAGCGGTTCAAAAAATGGGAGAAGATTACGGAATCCCAGATGAGCACATTCGATTTGATGACTTTGGAGGGTAGTCTTTAAGAGATTAACATCACAAATATTTAAAAGCCAATACGAAAGTATTGGCTTTTTCGTTTATATAGTATGAGAAAAATAATCCCAATTCTATTTATTTCTGGTTTAATTGTGGTTTTGGTACTTCAGTTTAAACCAGTAAGACAAATTGTCAATGCGCTAGTAATTGAAACAAATCTAATTAATAAAGATAGCTTAACAATTAAAACTCGTGTAACACCCCCCAAAGGGTTTTCTAGAGTTCCTTATCCAAAAGGGTCTTTCGAAAATTATTTACGAAATTACAAGCTAAAGGTTTATGGTAGTAAAATTATTAATTACGATCAGACATCCTATTTTTGGCAACAAGGCCACATTGGAATCCTCGAAATCCCAGTACCTAAAAATGGCTTACAACAATGCGCAGATGCGTTAATTAGAGTGCGAAGTGAGTACCTATGGGAACAGAATATAAAAGAGAAAATAGGTTTTAATTTCACATCTGGACACTACTGCTCTCGGACAAAATATGCTGAGGGTTATCGTCCAAAAGTGAACGGTAACAAAGTAAATTTTCTTAAAACAGCGAAGGTAAATTATTCTAAAAATAATTTTTATAATTACTTAAATTTAATTTACACTTACTCAGGTACATTATCCCTTTTCAGTGAACTAAAATCGATAGATGATTCAAATTTAAAACTTGGAGACATGCTCATTAAAGGGGGCTCCCCTGGACATATTGTTATGATTTGTGATGAGGTCATAAATGAAAAAGGAGAAAAACTATTTCTGCTCTTTCAAGGTAATACACCTGCCCAGAGTGTTCATTTGGTTAAAAATTTAGAGAATTCAGATCTTTCCACATGGTATCAACTCAAAAACGATGAGGTTATATCCGTTTCTAATTACACTTTCGGAAGCTCTAAGTTTGTTCGTTTTAAATAAACCACAACAAACTATACTTGGTATGAAAACTATTTTTCTTTACAAATGCTTTATTGTATTTTTGTAACATGAGTCAACCACTTTCAAAACAAGAGATGCACAATTTGGCTATGAACCATGTCGGGAAGGATTTAGAATCCCGTGGTTTTGAATTTGTAGCCATCAACAGTAAACTCAAAAAACACCCACAGTTTGTGTGTATTGACAAAAACAGTCAATACTTTTTTGTGGTAGTTCGCGTAGTAAAATTACCCGACAACCCTAACAACTACGATGTGGTTTGGATGGAAACCTTTAAAACGCATGCACAAGATAAAGATGCCAAAGTATTATATGCCGGCGTCGGAATAGGGAATCCAAAAGGCGATGAATTGCCAGTATATCTTAATGAAGAATACCTTATTGAATACAATGGTATTCAAGTCATAGAAACGAACCTTAATTAGATGACATATAAGCGTCTCCCCTTACTTTTACTAATTATGTTTATTTCTGTTTCTTGTAAACAGGAATTAACAAACACCAAATTGAATGGTCCAATTTTCGGAACATTTTACGACGTTACTTATGCTTCTAACAACAATGAAAATTACCAAAAATCATTAGACAGTATCTTTGCAGTTATCAATCAATCGATGTCTAATTACCAATCGGACTCTGATATAGCTAAAGTTAATAGACACGAATTAGACCGTGTTGATGCTCATTTTGTAGAAGTATTCAAGACCGCCAAAATAATATATAACGAAACGAATGGAGTGTTTGACCCCACCATTGGAAAGCTTGTAAATGCGTGGAATTTTGGATCAGAACTCAATAAAACAAAATTAGACAGTCTTAAAATTGACAGTTTAATGCAATTTGTAGGATTTGAAAAAATAGTATTAAAAGATAACACTCTTTATAAAACAGACCCAAAACCCTATATTGATTTTAACGCCATTGCAAAAGGTTATGCGGTTGATGTTGTCGCAGCATTTTTAGACTCTAAAAACAGCACCGATTACTTGGTGAATATTGGAGGTGAACTCCGAACAAAAGGCATTAATATTAACAAGCAAAGCGAATGGACTGTAGGAATTGAAAACCCCAATTTTGATGGGTCACAGAGCTATGATAAAGTGTTTGAGTTAAAAGATAAATCCATGGCGACTTCAGGTACCTACCGCAAGTTTAAACTGGATGCCAATGGCAACCGGTACGCACATATCATCAACACTAAAACAGGTTATCCAAGCAAGACAAATATTTTAAGTGTGTCCGTTATTGCTGATGAATGTATGTTAGCAGATGGCTATGCCACCGCTTTTCAGGCGATGGGTGTTGAAAGTGTTCAGGAATTTTTAACACAGCATCCAGAGTTACAAGCATACCTTATTTTTGAAAATGAGGACAAGAATTTTGAATCCTTGGCTCTTAACAACTTTCCTGTTAAATAGGTTTATAAACCACAGGAATAATTTCGCCTTTAGCCAATCTGTATTTGTAAATTTCTTGATCGGATAAGGTCGCTGTATAATCTATTTCATCCACCTTAAAACCTATTGTTCTTAGTTTTTCAAAGTAATCACGTCCATAAATACGCACGTGGTCATACTGTCCAAAAATTTTAGTGCGTTCTTTCTTATCTATAATGCTATGGTCTTCAAAAGTAGTATCGCGATTCAAATCTTGAGGAATTTGAAACACACCCATTCCCGCTGGTTTCATTACTCGAAAGAGTTCTTTCATCGCTTTGGTATCATCTAAGATATGTTCTAGAACATGATTACACAAAACAACATCAAAACTATTGGATTCAAAGGGAAGGTTACAAATATCGGCTTTGACCATTGCAATAGGCGAATTCAAATCCGTAGTCACATAGTCGAAATGTTTTATTTTTTTGAATTGTTTATAAAACGCTTGCTCGGGAGCAAAATGCAATACCTTTTTTGGCGTCTTAAAAAAGTCAGTTTTGTTTTTGAGATACAACCACAATAATCTATGGCGTTCGAGCGAAAGGGTAGAGGGGGAAAGTACATTTTCACGTTGTTTACCATATCCATAAGGTAAAAATTTCCGAAAGCTTTTGCCGTCAATCGGATCTGTGTAGGTGGTTCCTTTCAGGAATAAAACGAGAAGGGGCTGCGCAACATAACTCAGTTTAATGAGCAATGGCCGTGGTATTAAATTTAAAATAAACTTAAAAAGTGTTTTCAAAATTTAAGTGGTTTGCACTTCTTTTATATTTAGTTGTACGATAGCTTCGGTGATGTGATCCCACAATTTAAGACGGAATTTCAAGGCGTCTTTTGCAGTTTCCAAAACTTCTTCCCATTTAGTGGTGTCTTCACCACAGAGTTCAGCCACCATTTTCAGTGAAATAGGACCGTGTTCATCTCCATCTAATTCTATATGACGGTTCAAATAGTACAGTAATTTACCATACGTTTTGTCATTATCTTGAGTTTGCGACTGGCTCACAATTTCTAAAAACATATCTGGAATCACATCTTCTCTTCCAAATGTAAATGCCGAAGCAATACAGTGAGGTTTGTTAGAGTTTACCACTTCCATAGTAAATTGTATAAACTCTAAAACAGGAGTTTCCAAATTGATTTCTTTGGCAGCCGTTTCAATGGAGTCTCCGTTTTCAATCGCGTTTACAAACAAGCCTATGGCACTTGTATCTGCGTTCACTTGATCCATTGCCTCCAAATACATTTCGTAGTGGCTCATTGGGACTCCAAATTCATTGACATCACTTTCTTCAGCCATTACTATTTCATTAATAAAACGTGCTGTAGCCCCATATCCTTTAGGAGTCCATGGAACATTTACATTGGTTAAATGATTTTGAAGTGATTTTAATAAAGACATAAAATCCCATACGGCAAACACATGTTTCTCCATAAACACAGCCACATCGTCCATGTTGGAAAGTGTGCTGTATAAAGGATGTGATTTTAGTTGATCACGAAGGGGTTCTAGCTGTAATTCAATTGCTTTTAAGCGACTCATGTATTGGTTAATTATAGTGTTAAAGGATTGACTCTTAATCCGTCTTCTTCATTACTTTTAATTCCTAGAGCTTCATAAACATAAGCAAAGGTTGATAGTAATTCTGGTTGCCCATCTACAAGTGCGACATTGTGTTCAAAATGGGCACTTGGTTTATTATCTTTTGTGGTAATCGTCCATCCATCATTGTGATGTTTGATTTTATGCGTTCCCATATTAATCATCGGTTCAATTGCAACAACCATTCCTTCTTGAAATTTTTTCCCACGCCCTCGTTTTCCATAGTTTGGCATTTCTGGTTCCTCATGCATGATCCGGCCAATTCCATGTCCGATCAGTTCTCTCACCACTCCATACCCGTGAGATTCACAGTAATTTTGAATTGCATACCCAACATCCCCTACACGATTATTGTGTTTAAAAGCGCGAATGCCTTCATAAAGCGAAGCCTTAGAAACATCTAATAATTTTTGAGTATCGGCATCAATCTCTCCTACTGAAAAGGTGTAAGCATGGTCGCCATAAAATTCATTTTTCAACGCACCACAATCAATCGATATGATATCGCCTTCCACAAGGGGGGTATCGTTTGGAATGCCATGAACCACTTGGTCATTTGGACTCATACAAAGGGTGTTTGGAAATCCGTACATCCCCAAAAACCCAGGAATGGCTCCGTGGTCTCTGATAAATGTTTCTGCGAGTGCGTCCAAATGCAAGGTCGTCACTCCGGGTTTCACTTCCCTCGCAAGCATTCCTAATGTTTTGGAAACAATGAGTGCGCTTTTGCGAATGAGTTCTATTTCTTCTTTTGATTTAAGCGTGAGCATAGTAAAAAAATTATGCACAAAGATACTTAATTTAAGCCTTTTTTAGTTGGTTTTATAACCTTGATTTTCTTAGAGCAGTCTTAAAGTTTTAAGACTTAAAAAGACCAAAAAATCTTTTTTTCTTTGGAAGCGATAAAGGGTTGTCACTCTCAGATAGGAATTGATAAATTTCGCCCCAACCATAAAAGCCCCCAACGTTTCTATCATCAATAAAAAGATCAGCATTTATTTTTCTGCTTTTTTTGGGGTCATACACCTCGTTTGGGAAACTACAATTAACAGCATAAAATTCAAGACCATTTGCATTGCAAAAATTGACAGCCTCTTGCAATGCTTCTCCATACCGATAGGTCCAGAGAATCAATCGATGGCCATCTTGTTGTAGTTTTTTCAAGCTTTCAAAAGCAAATATTTTTGGCTTCCCAATTTTTGGATACGCATCTTCTACAATGGTGCCGTCAAAGTCAATTGCTAGGGTAAAGGTTTTGGTTAAGTCCATTAATATTAATTTAGATTAAACTACTCTGGGTCATAACTTCGGGTTTTTCAACTCCTATTAGTTTTAAGATTGTCGGAGCAATATCTCCAAGAACGCCATCCTTTATGGAAGTGAGCTCTTTGTCAATTAAAATGATGGGTACCGGATTGGTAGTGTGTGCTGTATTGGGTGATCCATCGGGATTGATCATTGTTTCACAATTGCCATGATCGGCAATAAGTAAGGTTGTATAATTGTGTTCCAAAGCAGTTGTGATTACGGCTTCCACACAAGTATCTACCGCTTCACAGGCTTTAATGGCAGCGTCCATTACACCTGTATGTCCAACCATATCGCCATTAGCAAAGTTTAAACACACAAAATCAAGGGTCTCTTTTTTGAGTTCTTCTACAAGTGCATCTTTAAGTTCAAAAGCACTCATTTCTGGCTGAAGATCATATGTGGCTACCTTAGGGGAGTTTTTCAAAATACGCTCTTCCCCTTCAAAAGGCGCTTCGCGTCCTCCAGAAAAGAAAAAAGTGACATGAGGATATTTCTCTGTTTCAGCCATTCTTAGCTGTGTTTTTCCATGCGTTTCAAGCACTTCTCCAAGCGTGTTTGTAACATTATCTTTATTGAAAATGACCTGAACATTTTTGAAATTATCATCGTAATTTGTCATGGTCACATAATGCAAATTGAGTTTATGCATATTATACTCATGCTTGTCATTTTGACTGAGTACTTCTGTTAATTCTCTTCCTCGGTCGGTTCTGAAATTAAAGAATAAAACCACATCATCTTCTTCAATTTTGGCAATTGGATCATTGTTTTTATCAGTCATGATGATGGGTTTTAAGAACTCATCTGTCAGTCCATCTTCATAATTGGATTCAATAGTTTCAGTTGCACTACTAGAGTACGTACCTTCGCTATTTACCAAGGCATCGTACGCAATTTTTACCCGTTCCCAGCGGTTATCACGATCCATGGCATAATAACGTCCAGTTATGGTTGCTATTTTAGTTGAAGAAGATTCCAAGCGAGTTTCCAATTCGGAAATAAACCCAAACCCAGATTTAGGATCCACATCACGACCATCCGTAAACGCATGGATAAATGATTTTTCTATGCCATACTGGTCAATAACATCCAATAATCCATATAAGTGATTCAAGTGAGAATGTACGCCACCATCACTAACCAATCCTAAAAGGTGAACTGCTTTTTGATTTTTTTTCGCATATTCTAAAGCATTCTTTAGAACGGTTTCATCTTTGATAGTATCATTAGTTACTGCCAAGTTAATTTTAGCAAGATCTTGATAGACAATGCGTCCAGCTCCTAAGTTCATGTGCCCAACTTCGCTGTTCCCCATTTGACCTTCTGGAAGTCCTACATGCAGCCCATCTGTGCGAAGGCTCGCATGGCCATATTTTGTATATAAAGAATCAATAAACTGTGTGTTTGCATTATCAATTGCCGATACTTTGGGATCAGGAGATTTCCCCCACCCATCTAAAATCATTAAAATAACTTTCTTGTTCATAATCTCGCTGTTAAAACGACTCCAAAGATAAGAAGATTTAAATAATATTCAGATGTGATGTTAGATTTAGATGCTAAAAAATAGTTGTATTTTTGAAGTGTTAAATCCTTTTAAATGCAATTTCAATTCAAAATTATCTCTGCAGAGTCCATTGACATCGTTGTTCCATTAGTTAAAAAAATGTCCAAACCCTCAATTACAGAGGCGCTCCTTTTAGAAAGATTTAGGGAAATGGTATCTCAGAATTACGAATGTATTGGGGTTTATAATGCGGACAACCTTATAGGAGTTTCTGGATTGTGGTTTTGTACTCGACATTATTCGGGTCGCAGTGTTGAATTAGATCATGTGTTTATTGACGATACTTATAGAAATAAAGGCTTAGGAACACAGTTTATCAATTGGATTCAGGACTACGTCAAATCAAAAGGGTATGAGGCAATAGAACTCAATGCCTATATTGATAATGAACCTTCTCAAAAGTTCTACGAAAGAGATGGGTTTCAAAAATTAGGCTACCATTTTGTAAAAGTGATTGGTTAATTTAAACCCGAGACATCCGTCTCTGGACTTAATTCATAAGGCGTTTTATTTTTTTCAAATACGCGAGCGTTTAAAGGTCCTTTAAGTGTGATTTTTGAGCCTAACACTTCCAAATAACTACCTTCTCTCAATCCAATAACGGGTTGTGAATTAAAGTGATGAAACTCTTGAATTCTGGTTTCACGAGTTTCACCCATATGTGTGCTGCTTGGATCAGGGTCCAAATAGTGGGGATTGATGTTAAACGGAACAACACCCAAAGTTTGAAAACTTTTTGGATAAGCAATTGGCATATCATTTGACGTGCCAATTGTAAGCCCACAAATGTTACTTCCTGCACTAGTGCCTACATAGGGTGTGCCGGATTCAATAACAGATTTTAAGGCATCAAAGATATTTGCTTTATAGAGTTGGTCGACCAATACAAAAGTATTTCCTCCACCCGTAAAAATGCCTTTTGCATTTTTGATGGCTTCTATTGGATTTTCAAATTCATGCAGCCCTTTGACAGTCTTGTCTATTTTAGAAAAAGCCAATTGTACAACAGCTGTATACTCTTTATGAGACATTCCACCAGGACGTGCATAAGGCACAAAAAGAATGGTATCTACATTTTTAAAATGTATTTTTAAGGCATCTAATAAGTAGTCTAAATACCCGCTACCATGCACTGTAGAGGTGCTTGCAATTAAGATTTGTTTCATGTGTCTATATTTATGTTTTTAAAAGGTCACATGCTGTTCGCTATTAGTCATTCCCATGGGTGATAATAATTTTAATACGCTCGTTTCATCTTTTAATTTTTGTAAATTTACCAAATATTATAATTTCTAATCAATTTGAGGTCTCCTTTTTTTTCAATACAAAACATCCTATGTCTTACAGTCGTTAGTGGAATGACACTAGTTGCGACCCACGCTCAAAAGGTAGAACTTTCGGGAAAAATTATTTCTAATGGCGAATTGGAAGGGATTCATGTGATTAATAAGACGTCCTATAGATATACAACAACCGATCAAAACGGATTGTTTATCATAGAAGGGAAAGTATCGGATTCGATCTATTTTTCATCCATCCAATACCTCCCAAAAACCATCGTTTTATCCACTCAACAAGTTAATAGTAAATCCATTACAGTCAGCCTTTCGGAATCTATTAATGCCTTAGATGAGGTGATGGTTGGAACCGTATTAACAGGCGATTTAAATTCTGATATTACCAATTCTGAGGCCGAACGTCCGATCGATTTTTACGACTTAGGCATTCCTGGATATACAGGCCCACGATTAAATTTAGCAGAAAGACGCCTTTTTGAAACTGATGCAGGTCCCCTTGTTATAGGTTTAGGTTTAAATTTCTCCAAACTTCTTAACATGATTTCTGGTCGTACCAAAATGCTTAAAGAACATGTGAAGCTCGACAATGACAAGCAAACCATCCAGCGAATTAAAGATGTAGTAGGGCCGCTTTTTTTTACAACGAATGCTTTGGAAGAAGACAAGCGTATGGAATTTTATTATTTCTGTGCCGATGCACCTGATTTTCAACAACGTTGTCAAGGACGGAGCGATGTAGAGATTTTACAATTCTTAGACAGTAAATTAAAAGCCTTTAAGATTGCAAGTTTGTCTAAGAATTAATTAAGTGGATCAAAGAAATCTAGTTATATTTGTATCATGATACACACGCACTTTCTATTTATTAGTGGCACTGAAATCACATTTATCTTGTTTATCGTGATATTGGTCTTTGGAGCTGATAAAATTCCAGGTATCGCAAAAGGGCTTGGTAAAGGCATGCGAACACTTAAGGATGCGACGAATGATATCAAAGGTGAAATTCAAAAAAGCGCCGATAAAAATGGCATCGATACTTCTATTACCAAAGATGTGAAAAAAGAACTCGATAAAGTAAAAGAAGAGGTCAATGACCTGACCGGATCAGTCCGTCGAAATTTCTAAGTTTATTTTTTCATGCTGACTGTAAGGCCATCTCTAATAGGGAGTAATACGGTTTCTAGGCGCGGATCTTCTTTTAATAAAGCATTGTATTCTAAAACAATTTTAGTTGAAACATCCGATGGGTCAAGAGTTTCAATTACTTTCCCACTCCATAAAACATTGTCTGAAAGAATTACTCCTCCAGGGTTGAGCTTGTCAATAATTTGATGAAAATATTTAATATAATTCGGTTTGTCAGCATCCATAAAAACCAAGTCAAACGTCGTTCCTAAGGTAGGAATGATATCCAATGCCGGCCCTAAATGCTGTATAATTTGAGTTCCATAATCCGATTTGTCAAAATATTTTTTTTGAAAATCAACCAATTCTTCATTGATGTCAATCGTATGTAAAATGCCATTTTTGTCTAATCCTTCTGCCAAACACAAGGCCGAATACCCTGTAAACGTCCCTAACTCTAAAATAGTTTTAGGTCGAATGAGTTTGGATAACACACTCAATATACGCCCTTGATAATGCCCACTAAGCATCCTTGGTTGCAAAATTTTCTGATAGGTCTCTCTAGTGAGTGCTTTTAAAAGCGCGGGCTCATCTTCGGAATGTCTCACGACATAATCGTCCAATTTCTCTGAAATAAAATGCATTTAAGAAAGTATTTTTTGAATCAATTTTTCGGCCTGTACTTTGTCATCCCCGTAAAGCCACCTTAGAACATTGTCCTCCCAAATTTCATCATACTGAGTTTGGGATATTAATTTACGATCAATAGCTAGGTCTAGCAGTTTTCCTGGATAAGAAGATTGTGCTTCGCTTTCCATCTCTCCTAAAGGATAGGGGTCATCTAAGCCCATAATAATTTGATTACTTCCCTGACGCTTCAACATTAAGTCTAAGGAATCTGTATCGTGAACAAGAGTGTCAAAATAAATATTGGGGTGCCCAACTGCTTTTCGTGGATGGGTTTTGCCTTCAAATAAATCAGGACGACCATCGAATCCTTGAATTCGTCTTCCAAGGTTCATTTGTGCCATTTGACCTCCATGTGCAAAACACGTTCGAATGTTTGGATAGCGTTCTTGCATGCCATTTAAAGTATAAAAATGATAGGCATCTCCGCATTGTGCGAGCATCCAAATTAAATGAAAACGCCATGAAGTGTTTTCGAGTTTAATCATTTTTTCACCATCATATGGATGAACTTCAATAGCTAGATTATATTCATTTGCCAATTCAAAAATTGGATCATTTTCTTTGTCAAACACACTTCGCCATTGCCCAATACTATCCATAAAGTGGGTGGGTAAGCATAACACTCTTAGATCTAATTCTTTGACGCAGCGTTCAATTTCCCAAAGAGCTCCTTGGATAAAACCAGGGTGCACTACAAATCCACAAGTAAATTTTGACGCATTATCTTGTTGTACTTTGGCATTATAGTCGTTTTGAAAGCGCAATGCTTTTTTCATTTCTTCCAAACGCAAACCATTTCCATAGAGTTGAGATAAATTTAAAACAACTGCATGGTCAATTTTATTTTCATCCATCCACTCCAGTTTTTCATCTAAGAAAAAACTTGAATGAGTCACGGGGCGACTCCACCCTTTTTGAAGCATATGCTTACGTTCATCGTCCACCCAAAAAATTTCTTTTTCTTTCATGAATTCAGGAATTTCCTCCGGATAAGGTAGTAAATGGGAATGTCCGTTGATGCGAAGTTTACGTTTCATTTGTTTTAAATTTTGTTTGGTGCTTCCATTTTAGTGCCACACTTCGAGCATGTACATTTTTCTTCACTTGAGTAATAGCGGTCAAAAATTGCAGGCATATCCGTTTCAATATTGTCAAGAACAAAAGGCGCTCTGAACAGTTGATGGTTACAATTTTCGCAATACCATTCTAAAGCATCTTCAACCCCACTTGGTCGTGGATACTCAATAACAATCCCAACTGTATTTGCACCTCGTTGTGGGGAATGGGGAACTTTTGCTGGTAACAAATAAATATCACCTTCTTTGATATGGACATCTTTAGCGATGCCATTATCAATTATTTTTAAAATGATATCGCCCTCCAATTGATAGAAAAATTCTGGAGTTTCGTTATAATGATAATCTTTTCTATTGTTGGGTCCACCAACGACCATCACAATAAATTCACCATCGTTCCATACACATTTGTTTCCAACAGGGGGTTTTAATAACGCTCTATTTTCTTCAATCCACGCTTTGATATTTAAGGGAGATACTAGCTTGCTCATGGGTTATTGTATTAGGATTAACTTGTTCAAGTTACAAAGATTTTGTGCGACCTCCATCCACAGGGATGTTTACACCGTTTATATAGCTGGCTGCTGCACTTGCTAAAAACACAATCGCATTGGCCGTTTCTTCTGGTTTTGCAAAGCGTTTTGCGGGCGTATAGTTTTTCATGATGGCAGTCATTTCTTCAAGACTCGTCTTTGCTTGTTCCGCTTTAATTTTAATGATCTCATTCAAACGCTCCGTTTCTGTAAAGCCTGGTAATACATTGTTAACTGTAATCCCAAAACTTCCCAATTCAAAAGACAGAGTTTTACTCCAGTTTCCCACTGCATTTCTGATGGTGTTACTAACTCCTAAACCTTCAATAGGTTCTTTTACCGAGGTTGAAATTATATTTATAATCCTTCCATATGATTCTTCTTTCATAAAAGGAACTGTAAGCTGTGCCAATACATGGTTACATTTTAGGTGTTGTGTAAATGCATTTTCAAAGGCCTCTAAACTTGCATCTATAATTGCACCACTTCTAGGACCTCCAGTATTGTTGACAAGAATATGAAACCCATGATTGTTTTGTATATAAGTTTCCACTTTAGATTTTAAATTCAAAGGATTCATAAAATCTGCAATGATATAATCGTGTTTTTCTGCGTTAGGAAGTGACGCAATAACGTCCTTTAACTTGGCTTCATTTCTTGCGACCAAGGTGAGAATAGCCCCTTCGGAAGCCAATGCGAAAGCGGCTGCTTTTCCAATACCTTGTGTGCTTCCGCAAACAAGAGCGTTTTTATGTTCTAAGTTTAATTCCATCTGTTTATTATTCGTAATTGATACATATATTTTTTGTTTCGGTGAAAAATCGAAGCACCTCAAATCCACCTTCACGACCAACACCAGAAGATTTTACGCCTCCAAATGGGGTGCGCAAATCGCGTTGCATCCAAGTATTCACCCAAACAATTCCCGTTTCTAGTTGTTCTGAAAATCTCAGACTTCGTTTTAAATTATTGGTCCATACCGTAGCCGATAAACCATATTTTACATCGTTAGCCATTGCTAAAGCTTCGGCATCTGAATCAAAAGACATTAGTGTAACCACTGGTCCAAAGATTTCTTCTTGATTTAATTTACACGTATTGGAATCGACTTCAATCACAGCCGGGGAAAGGTAGTAGCCATCTTCAAAACCTTCCACATGGACGGGTTCACCTCCACACAACAATCTACTTTCTTTGTTATCAACCTCCTTAATATAAGACTGTACTTTTTCAAAATGGGTTTTAGAGACCAAGGCTCCCACTTGTGTCGATTCTTCTGAGGGTGATCCCACAATAAGTTGCTGCACACGCTCTATAAAATCGACCTTAAATTTTTCGTAAATAGAGGCTTCTACAAAAATTCGACTTCCGCATAAGCATATCTGTCCTTGGTTAGAAAATGAAGATCTCAGCGTGGTGGTTAGCATTTTTTCGTAATCACAATCTGCAAAAATGATATTCGGATTTTTCCCGCCCAATTCGAGTGATAATTTTTTAAACATAGGCGCCGCAGTTTTGGCAATAAACTTACCTGTTTCTGTGCCACCCGTAAATGAAATCGCTTTGATTTGAGGGTGTTCTACAATGGCTTTTCCAGTGCTCGTTCCCAGTCCGTGTACAATATTCAATACCCCTTTAGGAAGTCCTGCTTCGTTACAAATTTCTCCTAATAAAAATGCGGTATAAGGCGTTACTTCACTAGGTTTGGCAACCACACAATTTCCAGCAGCCAGTGCAGGTGCAATTTTCCAAGACAGTAAATATAAAGGTAGATTCCAAGGAGAGATACATCCCACAACCCCTATAGGATGCCGTAAGGTATAGTTGATTGTTTTTTCACTTTTAGTTTCGTGACTTTCACTGAAAAACTGAGTGATCGCATGTCCAAAAAACCGAAAGTTGCTCGCGGCTCTTGGAATATCAACCGCCTTTGCGACAGAAATAGGTTTTCCATTATCTTTACTTTCGGCGGCGGCAAAACGGTCTAAATTGACTTCAATTAAATTGGCTATCTTAAGTAAAATAGCACTTCTTTTTTCAATGGAGGTTTCAGACCAAGGAATGAATGCTTTTTGAGCAGCTTCGTATGCGGCTTGCACATCTTTTGAGCTCGAGTTTGGAATTTTACCATATACTAAACCATTAGCAGGACATATATTGTCTATCCATTCATTTTGAATGGGACTTGAATATACGCCGTCGATATAGTTTTGTATTTGGATCATGCTTGTTTTTTGTAAGCCATTACTTTAATTTCAACAACCAAGTCGGGATGGGGGAGTTGATGTACCGCAACCGTGGTGCGTGCAGGACCTGTTTCTGGACTGAAAAACTCTGCATAGATTTTATTATAGCCAGCAAAATCATTCATATTCACCAAAAAGGTAGTGACGTCTACCACATCATCTAAGCTCGCGCCTTCGTTGATTAAATTGGTGTTGATATTTTGAAGGACTTCACGAGTTTGAGTTTCAATATTTAGGTGTTTTGTGCCCATTTCATCAATGATGTCCACGCCAGCAATGCTGTTGTCTGCGCGTCGCGAACTTGTGCCCGATACAAAAATAAATTCTCCAACGCGTTTGGTATGCGGATAGGCGCCTCTTGGTTTGACCTTAGTGCTCATAGTGCTTATTTTTATTAGTGCTTTAATGTTTTTGCAATCGTATCTTCCGAAAGGATACTATTTGTTTCTTCTTGTACTTTTTTTAGTTGATCTGTTAAACTATCTTTTGGGTTTATTTTTTGATGAGCTAATAGACTCAAAATCGCTTTATCTTGTGCGCGTCCCACTGTCATGGCTTCGTTATAACCAATCGTTTCTTTGAAAGTTACCAAAGAATATTTTGAATGATATGTTTCTGGAAACTCGGCTTCTAAAGCCATTTCAATTTTTCGTTTTTCTTGAAATATAGGGTTGGCAATATGATCTTTCATCTCGTGAAAATTATCAATTGCTAAATCGGCAATCGCATCGGTGTCCACTTTTCTGTGTTTTTGGAAGGCTTTGAATGTAGTTTCCCAATTCCCGTCATGAGCATCTAAAAATGCATCAAATTCAACCACATCCTCAAAAGAGGCGTTCATGCCTTGTCCGTAAAACGGAACGATGGCGTGCGCAGAATCGCCTAGAAGGAGGCTATGCCCTTTATAGTTCCATGGAAAACACTTAACTGTTCCTAAAGGCGCTGTTGGGTTTTCAAAAAACTCTTCCACTAAATTGGGCATTAAATCGAGTGCATCTGGAAATTCCTTCTTAAAAAATTCAGTAACAATTTCTGGGGTTGTTAAATTATTGAAATTATAGTCGCCCGTTTCATAACTTAAAAAGAGGGTAACCGTAAAACTGCCATCTAAATTTGGCAATGCAATGATCATAAAATCGCCTCTTGGCCAAATATGAAGGGCATTTTTATAAGCCTTAAAGTCGCCACCTTTTGTAGGTTGAATGGTGAGTTCTTTATAGCCGTGTGTCAAATAGTTCTGAGAGAAACTAAACAAAAATTTCCGTTCTTGGTAATAACTTTTTCTTAGGGAAGAACCCGCGCCATCCGTTCCAAAAATGAGGTCTGCAGACACTTCAAAAGTTTCACCAGAAATAGTGTCTTCAAAAAATCCTACTTTGGATTCGAAATCTACTTTTGTACTGCGTTTATTGAACTCAATAGTCACATTGTCCAAGGCTTCCGCTTCGTCTAATAGGAGGGCGGTCAGTAATTCTCTAGAAATGGAATTTATAGATTCATTTTCACGACCACTATAATTTGAAAGAAAAGTATTTCCTTGATTGTCGTGTATCATTCTACCGTGCATTGGAATACATAAGGATTCAACTTTTGATTCCAATCCAACCATTTTAATCGCTTTCAATCCACGATTTGAAAATGCCAAATTGATAGAGCGTCCCGCACTGATGTCTACTTTTCTTAAATCTTGACGCATTTCAATAACGCGCACGTTAAATCCGCGTTGACCCAATCGTAAGGCGAGTAAAGATCCACACAGTCCTGCTCCAATAATTAATATGGATTCTTGTTTAGGCATTTAAAATTGTTTTTAAGATTTCTACCATTTTATAAACGTCTTCAAATGAATTGTAAAAAGGGGTAGGAGCACACCGAATCACATCTGGTGTTCTCCAGTCGGTAATTACGTATGCTGCTGTGAGTTTAGTATGTAAAGATTTGTTTGCATTTTTCACTTGTATGGACAGTTGGCATCCCCGTTGCTCAGGGTCTTTTGGAGTAATGATAAAAATATTTTCATTTTCTAACCCCATAATTAGGTATTCCATATAGCCTGTCAGTTGTATGGATTTTTCTCTTAAAGCATTCATTCCAACCTCTTTAAATAATTCTAAAGACGCTTTAATGGCTGCCATAGATAATATAGGTGGATTACTCAATTGCCAGCCTTCTGCACCAGGCGTAATGTCCAAGGGTTGACGCATGTCAAAACGAGTGTCTTTATTTTGACTCCACCAGCCTGCAAATCGTTTTAATGTTGTGTCATAGGCATAACGTTCATGAACAAAAATACCACCAAGACTGCCCGGACCTGAATTCATGTATTTATAGGTACACCAAGCCGCAAAATCCACACCCGATTCATGAAGTTTTGGTTGGATATTTCCAGCGCCATGTGCCAAGTCAATTCCGACTTTACAATCCTGTTTGTGGCCTAATTCTGCGATTTTTTTTAAATCTAAGTATTGTCCTGTGTAATAATTGACGCCGCCAATTAGTAATAAAGCTATTTCATCTCCTTGAGTTTCTAAAATAGATTCTAAATCTTCTATATTTAGGAGTGTTTCGCCATCTCTAGGTGCCCACTCTACAAGTGACTCAGAGGGGTCAAACCCATGAAACCTTAACTGTGTTTCCACGGCATATCGATCGGATGGAAAAGCATCACTTTCAATAACTATTTTATATTTTTTTTTGGTTGGTTGATAAAAGGAAACCATCAATAAATGAAGATTTGTAGTCAGAGTATTCATAATGACTACTTCTATCGGTTTGGCTCCTACAATCTCAGCCATAGTTTCAGTGAGAAATTCGTGGTAAGGCATCCAAGGATTTTTGGCTTCAAAATGTCCTTCTACGCCCAAGTTTGCCCAGTCGTCCAACTCTTGTTGTATGTGGTTTTTTGTTTGTTTAGGTTGAAGTCCTAGGGAGTTTCCGGTGAAGTACAACCACTCCTGACCTTCTGTGTTTTTAGGAATGTGAAACTTTTCACGGTAGTGTGCTAAAGGATCTTTTTGATCTTGTGCTTTAGCATAATCAATTCCGGGCTTGTGACTTGTCAACATTTTATATGTTTGAATTCTCTCAAAAATAAACAATTTTGATTGAAAACAAAGTGGAATTGCAGCTTAAAAATTAATGGTTTGATTTAAGCAAGTGTGGGAATTTCTGTTGAAATTTTCTTAAACGCGGGATAGAAACATTCCGTATGTAGGAATTATTTGGATGAAGACGTTCATAATTTTGATGGTAATCTTCGCCTTTCCAGAATTTTTGAAATGGATATATTTCGGCAGCAATGTTTGCATTTGATGTTTTCGCAAGTGCTTCTTTCTTTTGAACTATAAGTGCTTTTTGTGCCGTATTTTGATAAAAAATGATAGAGCGGTATTGCGATCCTCTATCGGGTCCTTGTCCATTGACTTGCGTTGTGTTTTGAGATCCAAAATACACATCCAACAAGATTGAGAAGTTCACGACTGTTGGGTCATAAATAACCTCTACAGCTTCTGCATGTCCAGTTCTACCGGTATTACTTGCTTGGTAGGTTGGATTGTCAGTATAGCCCCCTGCATAGCCGTTGATAACCTCAGAAACGCCTTTGACACTTTCATACACCGCCTCAACACACCAAAAACAACCACTTGCAAAATAGGCGCGCGCCATGCCGTCTTTTAGAGGTACTTCAATTGGAGAAGCATTTTCGACTTCAAGTTGCATTTTAGAGTTTTCTTTTTTTGTTTGACAACTTACAAAACTCAAGGTTAAGCAAAGTATAAGCGTGGTGATATTTTTCATGAGTGTATATTTATGTTTTAAAATTACAACCCAAATTTTATATTAGTGTGAAAATTATATTAAATAAAAAAGCCTTCATTAAATTTAATGAAGGCTTTGAATGATGTAAAGTAAAAATTAAAGTTTAGAAATTAGTTTTTCCATTTTAATTTTTTGTTCTTCGGCTAAAACAGCATCGACTAAAATTCGACCACTGTGTTCATCTGTGATAATTTTTTTACGAGATGCTATTTCCATTTGTACTTGAGGTGGAATTGTAAAGTAAGATCCCCCTGAAGCACCTCTTTCAATAGGTACAATAGCTAAGCCATTTTTGACATTTGTACGTATTTTAGTGTAGGCTTTTACAAGGCGTTCCTCAATATTCTTTTTGTAATCGTCCGATTTTGCTAATAGAAGTTTTTCTTCTTTTTCAGTTTCAGCAAGGATTGCATCAAGGTCTGCTTTTTTATGCTTTAAATGTGTTTCGCGTTCTTCTAAACGTTCTTTAGTAGATGTGATTACCACATTTTTTTGTTCCATTTGAGCACTAAACTCTTTAATGTGTTTTTCAGCTAATTGGATTTCTAACTCTTGAAATTCAACTTCTTTAGTTAAAGAGTTAAATTCACGATTGTTACGAACATTTTTTTGTTGTTCGGTATATTTTTTAATCAATCCAGTCGCTTCCTCAATAAGAATCTTTTTAGATTTTATTTGATTTTCGATTTCAGTAAGATTTTCTTCAAATTTTTGAACTCTGTTTTTGAATCCTTCAACATCGTCTTCTAAATCTCTAACTTCTAAAGGAAGTTCACCTCTTACATTTCTAATTTCGTCAACTCTTGAGTCAATCAATTGTAAATCATAAAGAGCTCTTAATCGATCCTCTACAGTTAGTTCTTTCTTTCTAGCCATGCTTATTTATACGTTACAGGGTTTGTATTTGTCTTTGTTAAAAGGACTGCAAAATTAGTAATTTTTTTCTTAAGATGGGCTACTAAAATATTTTTTATATGTTGCTCACTTTCATAGTGTCCGACGTCAACTAATATAAGCTTGTTTTCGGCACTAAAAAAGTCATGATATTTTAAATCTGCTGTGATAAATGCATCAGCACCAGCAGACTTAGCGGCTTCAATTGCAAAGCTTCCAGACCCCCCTAAAACAGCTACTTTTTGAATGGAAGTTTCTAACAATGCTGAATGCCGAATAGACGAACAATTTAAACGAGTTTTAATAAAGTTTAAAAAGGATGTTCCATCCATTGGCTGCTCGAGTTGGCCAATCATTCCCATCCCAATATGTTGATTTTTGTTTTCTAATGTCATCACTTCGTAAGCTACTTCCTCGTAGGGATGGCTGCTGAAAAGTGTTTTCAAAATGTCATTTTCTAGATGTTTTGCAAAGCTAATCGTGATTTTTGTTTCTGTAACTTTTTGTAATATATGTTTTTCGCCGATAACAGGATTTGAATTTTTATTTCCTTTGAATGTGCCTGTACCCGGGCTGTTAAAACTGCAGTTGTCATAATTTCCAATACTTCCAGCTCCAGACTCAAATAAGGCTGTTCGTACGGCATCTGCATTTTTTTCTGGGACATATGTGGATAGTTGTTTGATTGTACCCGCTTGTGGAATTAGTACAGCTTTGTTTTTTAGACCTAAGAGGTCACAAAGACCTGCATTCGCACCTTCAAAAGCATTGTCGAGCGCCGTATGAATGGCATAAATAGCAATTTTATGTTCGATTGCTTTGATCAATACACGTTCTACATATGTTTTACCGGTAATTTTTTTAAGTCCTTTAAAAATAATTGGATGAAAACTCACAATTAAATTACATTGATTTTCAATGGCTTCGTCGACCACCGCTTCTAGGGTGTCAAGAGTGACTAAAACACCTGTTAATTCGGAGTTTTTATCACCAACTAAAAGGCCTACGTTATCAAATTCTTCAGCATACGTAAGTGGTGCTAAAGCTTCTAAATGCGTGATCACATCTTGAACTATCATAAGTTTTTGTTTAAGTTCAAAGATAAAATAATTACTTTCGTTGCAATGAAGCTTTTTAGAAAAATATTATTCCCCTTTGTACCTCTCTATTATGCGGTGGTATTTTTAAGAAATAAATTCTATGATTGGTCGATCTACAAGTCCAAAACCTATGAGTTTCCATTGCTCTGTGTGGGTAATCTATCAGTAGGAGGGACGGGAAAAACTCCCATGATCGAATATTTAATTACACTTCTAGATACTAAATATACGTTGGCAACTTTGAGCCGTGGTTATGGTCGAAAGTCCAAAGGATTTCTGATTGCTGAGCCCAATGTAACATCCAAAGATATTGGAGATGAACCGTTACAGATTTTCAATAAATTTAAAAACATTACAGTTGCGGTGGATGCCGATCGCCAACAAGGGTTGAAACTTCTAAAAGAATACAAGCCTTCGTTGGAAGTTATTTTGCTCGATGATGCCTATCAACATCGCAAAGTCACAGCAGGGTTTAATATTTTATTGACTGCCTATCACCAACTGTATTGTGATGGAATTGTTTTACCAAGTGGAGATTTGAGAGAGCCTAAATCGGGTTCTAAACGGGCACAAGTAATTGTAGTAACCAAATGTCCAGATCATTTGAATAGTACTCAAAAAGATAAAATCAAGAAACGCTTGAAACCAGCCTCCAATCAAACTGTTTTTTTTAGTAGTATTCAGTACAGTCAAAAACTTGTTTCATCAATATCAAGCCGTCCTTTAACAGATTTAAAAGGAATTCATTTTACACTGGTTACAGGGATTGCAAATCCGACTCCTTTGGTGTATTATCTCGCTGAAATGGGGCTTGATTTTGAACATTTGAAATTCAAAGATCATCATGAATTTTCTACATCTGAATTAGATCTTATTCATTCAAAATCACTTGTAGTCACTACCGAAAAGGATTTTTCTAGGTTAAATCCTGACACAAATGATCAGATATATTACTTGCCAATTCAATTGAAAATTGATAAAGCTTCAGAATTTGAAAACCTAGTGGAGACTTATGTTGAGGAGTTTTAGGGCATCAAATTAACAAATTTCATCAAAATTATAGATTCTGAACGATAGACATATAAAAGTTGATTTTAACCCTTATAAACACAATGATCAGAAAATACACAAAAAAGGACAAATCAGTCCTCATCGAATTATTACGCCAGAACACGCCTCAATATTTTGATCCCTCTGAAGAAAGCGAATTTGAATATTATCTTGACAGTGAATTAGAGGATTATTTTGTTTATGAAAATAACACTAAGATTATAGGTGCTGGAGGCATCAACTATTTTCTGGAAGATAAATCGGCACGAATTTCTTGGGATATGGTGGATTCAAAATCACAAGGAAGTGGCATTGGAAAAAAATTAACACAACACAGAATTAATTATTTAAAGGGAAATTCTCAGATAGAAATCATTAGAGTTAGAACAAGTCAACATGCCTATAAGTTCTATGAAAAAATGGGCTTCAAATTAGAAAAAATCAAAAGGAATTATTGGGCAAAAAACTTTGATATGTATATAATGCAAATGAAAAATGAATCAAATACCTAAACCTTCAATCGATAAATTAAATCTACAATACGGCTGGAGTAGCCTGTTTCATTATCATACCATCCAATAATTTTCACCATTGTACCAATGACAGAAGTCATTTGTGCATCAAAAACACAAGAATGGGTATTTCCAACAATATCAATTGAAACAATAGGCTCTTCGGTATATTCTAAAACTCCTTTAAAAGTCGTTTCAGCAGCGTCTTTAAACGCTTTGTTAATCGCTTCTACAGAGGTTTCTTTTTTGACATTAAACGTAATATCCGTCAGCGATCCATTAATAACTGGCACTCGAATTCCACAACCCCCAATACAGTCCGCTAGCTCTGGAAAAACTTTTGTCAATGCTTTTGCTGCTCCTGTTGTTGTAGGTACAATCGACTGTCCAGCAGCGCGAGCACGTCTTAAATCTTTATGCGGTTGATCGTGAAGACTTTGATCTGTGGTATAGGAATGTACGGTTGTAATGTATGCTTGATTAATCCCGCAAAGTTTATTGATAATAGAAAGCATTGGCGCGGCATTATTGGTGGTACATGAAGCATTTGAAATGATAGTATCCTCTTGATCTAATAAATTGTCATTAACCCCTAAAACGACAGTTTTCATATCATCGTCGGTAGGAGGTACGCTTAAAATAACTTTAGAAGCTCCATTGTTTACATGGTGAATTAACTCCTTTTTGGTTTTAAATCTTCCCGTAGCTTCAATGATAATATCCACATTATAGGGTCTCCAGTTGAGGTCTTTTGGGTGGCTTTTGTTTAAGACAGGAATTGTTATTTCATCAATGTTGATGTGTGTATCGTCGCAAGAAATAGTTTTTTTTAAAGTGCCATGAATACTGTCGTACTTGAGTAGATGTGCCAAGGTTTTAGTGTCCGCCAAATCGTTGATAGCTACCACTTCAATCGTAGGATGGGATTGTAGGAGTCTAAATACCCGACGCCCAATGCGTCCAAAGCCGTTAATAGCGACCCGTACCATCGTTAGTTGATGTGTTTTTGAGCTTTATAAGAAGATCTTACCAAAGCACTACTTTCCACGTGGCGAAACCCTAAATCTAATCCAATAGTTTCGTATTCCTTGAATTGATCTGGAGTGATGAATTGCTTTACAGGTAAATGTTTTTTACTCGGTTGTAAGTATTGACCAATCGTAACTACATCTACATTGGCATTTTTTATATCGTGAAGTGTTTCAATAACTTCTTCGCGTGTTTCTCCAAGCCCAAGCATTAAGCCTGTTTTGGTACGGCGTTGTCCTTGGTCTTTCAGATATTTTAAAACACCCAAGCTTTTGTCATATTTTGCTTGAATACGGACTTCTCGTGTCAAACGTCTTACCGTTTCCATGTTATGGGAAACGACTTCAGGAGCGACTTCTACAATCCGATCGATGTGTTTTTCAATTCCTTGAAAATCTGGAATTAAAGTTTCCATCGTGATGTTTGGATTCATGCGTCTCACCGCTTTCACGGTTTCTGCCCACATGATACTTCCCATATCTTTCAAGTCGTCTCTATCAACACTTGTTAGAACTGCGTGTTTGATGTTCATTATTTTGATGGAACGTGCTACTTTTTCAGGTTCGTCCCAATCTACAGTTTCTGGTCGTCCTGTTTTGACGCCACAAAACCCACAAGATCTTGTACAGATGTTTCCTAAAATCATAAAAGTTGCTGTGCCTTCTCCCCAGCATTCACCCATATTAGGGCAGCTTCCAGAAGCACATATTGTGTTAAGGTTGTATTTATCAACAAGTCCTCTGAGTTCAGTGTATTTTTTGCCTGTTGGCAATTTGACACGAAGCCATTTCGGTTTAGGTTGTCTTACAATTGGATCTGAAAGTGTTTCTACAGCCATGCGTTCAATTTGAGTTACAAAGATACAAAGTATTCTTATAAATTAATCATAAAATTGTGAGATACCATATGCTAAAACCTATTAAAAAAAGTATTCCAAAACAGCTCATAATGTGGAGGGCTTTTGATGGCCGCCACTCCTTTGGGGTATGTTTGCTAGCAATTAAAATATAGTTGGTGAGTGCGTAAAAGGGGGCTGTTAGGAATGATAATACCGTAGCTACTTTTATGAGTCTTCCCATTTCTGATAGAAAGAAAAAATAAATACTAAGTGTCCCTAAAATCAGGAGAATACTCCATATTAAATAGCCGTTTTTGAACGGTTTTTCAAATATCAATTCAATTGTTTTATGCATTGAACGTGGTGAGGCGTCGAGGGTTGTTAGAGTGGTACTAAACATGGTAGTAAATGCAGCAATTCCAATAATGAGATAAGCCCAGTTTCCGAGGCTTTGAGTGTACATCTCAATCAATTGAATAGAAAATGTACCAGCGCTAGTACTGAAGCTGTTGCCTGTTGGATGCATCACAAGCGCTCCAAGGGCTACAAAACTAATTCCTAAAAGAATCGTTCCTAAATAACCAATATTAAAATCCAGTAAGGCTATTTTTGGATTGTGCTTTTCATTGCAGGTTTTTTGTTTTTCAGTGGTCCATAAAGAATGCCACACCGAAATATCCAAAGGCGCTGGCATCCATCCCATAAAGGCGATTAAAAATGTAATTTCGAGACTGCCTTGAGGAAGAAGTTGTGTAAATGAACCAATTTCATTCGAGTTGCGAATGGCCATTGCGGTGGCAATCAATGTTGTGAGAGTTAAAGTGATTATGATGACTTTCATCATTACATCCAAAAATCGATATTTTCCAATATTTAAAATGATAAAACAAACGCTTAAAATGACCACAGTCCAAAGCTTTACACTTATAAAATCACCAAATAAAGAAGTGGCAATGCCTGCGGTTACAATCGTTACAGCAGCTTGAATGGTAAACATGGTCAATGATGTAAGCAGACCATATAAAATCAACACACTTTTTCCTAATTTCCGATAGCCTTCCAATAAACTTTCGCCTGTTGCACTGGCATAGCGCGGTCCAAATTGAAAAAACGGATATTTTACCAAATGAATGAGTACTAAGGCCCAAAGGAGTCCAAATCCAAAATCGGCTCCTGCTCGTGTGGATTGAACGAGGTGAGAAACGCCAATAGCAGCGCCAGCAAAAAGAAGTCCAGGACCTAGTTTTTGTATAAAGCGTTTCATTTTTTTGTTAAAATAATTTCGGCTAACAGTTTTTTTGCTCTTAAAAGTTTAATTTTCACATTATTGATAGGCGCGTCAATCTCTTTAGAAATCTCGATATAGGACAACTCTTGAAAATACCGCAAATTAATAACCTGTTGGTAATGCGGTTTTAATTTTTTGATATCTTTTAACAACTCCGCTAGATTTTGTTCTGTGATGAGTTTGTCTTCGGGTGATGGTGCTTCATCCTGAATTCGGTACACACGTTCTTCATCTTCTTCAGAGGTGTGATTGCTGAATGATATTTTTTGTTTTCTTAAACTATCAGAGTGGGTGTTTTTTGCAATGGTAATCAGCCATGTTTTGAATTTGAAATTTTCATCAAAAGTTTTGATTTTCTCAAAAGCTTTGGAAAATGTTTCGATGGTAATATCTTCAGCATCATTTTCATTTCGTGTTCGTTTCATCAAAAACCCGTACACATCGTTCCAAAACGTATGCAATAACAAATTGAATGCAATTTGATCGTTTTCTTTAGCTTTTTGAATGGCGTCGTTTACTTCCAATGGCTTGGTATTGATTTAACAGCGTGATGAAATAATAAAGGTTTAAGAATGCTGAGGTTCCGAGCAGTTTTCGTATTCATCAGTTGTCTTGCCACAAAATCCACAGCTTTCCCCTTCTGTATTAATCATTGGGTTTTGACTGGCACAGGTGCCTGCAAATTTACCGTCTTTTTTAGCCCATATTTTTATTGAAATTCCTCCAACAGCAATTCCTAATAGTGCTAATGTAATTAAAAATAGAGTCATCTTAAATTTTTTACAAAGATACACTTTTCATGAATTTGATTTCGGTATGTGACTTTTTTTAATTCCTGTGTCAAATAATAAAAATCTAACTTCTAAATATTATGAAAAAATTATTTGCAGAATTTTTTGGAACCTTTTGGCTCGTGTTTGGAGGTTGTGGTAGTGCGATTTTTGCTGCCAGTTATCAAGATTTAGGAATTGGGTTTTTTGGGGTAGCCGTAGCGTTTGGTTTAACAGTATTAACAATGGCTTTCGCTGTAGGTCCAATTTCTGGAGCCCATTTTAACCCAGCAGTCACACTTGGTTTTTGGGCCTGTGGAAAGTTTGCTGCCAAAGAGTTAGTTGGCTACGTTATTGTTCAAGTTCTTGGTGCGATTGTGGCAGCTGCGACATTGTTCTTGATTGTTTCAGGAAAATCTGATTTTGTTTCTGTTGGAAGTTTTGCTGCGAATGGATACGATGATCTTTCTCCAGGTGGTTACTCTATGATGTCTGTATTAATTACTGAATTTGTAACTACAGCTTTTTTTGTCATTATTATTTTAGGGAGTACGACTCACAAGGCTTCTAAAAAATTCGCTCCAATTGCAATTGGCTTAGCATTGACTTTGATTCATTTGATTACAATTCCCATCTCAAATACTTCTGTCAATCCAGCACGTTCTACTGGTCAGGTGTTTTTTGCTGAAGGAGGCGATTATGTAGGACAGCTCTGGTTGTTTTGGTTGGCCCCCTTAGCCGGAGCCATTATTGCGGGACTAGTTTGCAGATTAAGTAAAAAAGCTTAGGAACTTAAATTACTGTTTCTTTATAAAATATTGACTTCAGTTTCCAAATTAATATCAAAAATAAATTTCACTGCTTTTTGAATTTGGATAGATAGTTTTAAAATGTCTTTTCCTGAAGCACCTCCATAGTTTACTAAAACCAAAGCTTGTTTTGCATGCACACCATAATTTCCAAAAGTTTTTCCTTTAAAACCTGCTGTATCAATTAGCCAAGCTGCAGGTATTTTAATAGAATCCTCTGAGACTGTATAATGGGGAATTAGTGGAAATTGAGACTTTAAGATTTTAAACTTAGAAGACGAAATCACAGGGTTTTTAAAAAAGCTTCCACTATTTCCAATAAGTTTAGGATCTGGCAGTTTTGAATTTCTAATAGAAATAACCGCTTTTGAAATATCTTGAATTGTAGGGGTTTCTATTCCAATATTTTCGAGCTCTGCTTCAATAGCGCCATAGTTTGTTTTAAGAACATGTTGATGACTGCTCAATTCAAATACAACCGAAGTGATGATGTATTGTCCTTTTAATTCTTGCTTAAAAATGGAGTTCCTATACCCAAACTTACAATCTTCTTTAGTAAAAACTCTCAGTTCTTTAGTTTGAATATCAAGCGCTTCACAACTTACAAAAGAATCTTTTAACTCCACGCCATAAGCTCCTATATTCTGGATGGGTGCAGTTCCTACATTACCCGGGATTAAAGATAAATTCTCAAGCCCTCCAAAGTTTTCTTTGAGACACCAACAGACCAATTCATGCCAGTTTTCACCTGCTGAAACCTTAACTTGAACACTATTTTCCGTTGATGAAATTACAGAAATGCCTTTAAGATTTATTTGTAAAACTAAGGCGTTTACATCTTTTGTTAGAAGCATATTGCTACCGCCCCCAAGAATTAATAAATCCGATGGATTTGTGTTTAATACATCTTTGAGGTCTTGTATGGAATCGATAGATACAAATTCTGATGCATTCACGTCTATTCCAAAAGTGTTGAACGGTTTAAGAGTTATGTTGTTTTTAATGATCATTAAGCGTTGTACTGAGTGAGGGCTGCTTTTAGAATAGCAACCGATTTTCTAAGATCTTCTTTATTTAGGACATAAGCAATTCTCACTTGATTTTTCCCGAAACCTTCGGTAGAATAAAACCCAGCAGCTGGTGCTACCATGATAGTTTCATTGTGCAGTCTAAAGTCTTCTAGTAACCATTGCGCAAATACATCCGAATCTGTGACAGGTAACTCCACAATGCAGTAAAAAGCTCCTTTAGGTTTGGCGACTTTGACCCCTTTTATTTTTTCAAGTTCTTCTACCAAAACATTTCTTCGTTCTACATATTCAGAAATAACTTCTCTAAAATAACTGTCTGGAGTATCCAAAGCGGCTTCACTTGCTAGAAGCGCATAGGTTGGTGGAGATAGTCGTGCTTGTGCGAATTTCAAAGCAGTATCAAGAACCATTTTATTTTTGGTTACAATACATCCAATTCGTGCACCACACATGCTGTACCTTTTTGATACAGAATCAATAATGATGGCATGCGATTCCAAGCCTTCCTCCTGCATAATAGAATAATGCTCGTGTCCATCATAGGTGAATTCACGATATACTTCATCAGAAATTAGAAATAAATCATGTTTTTTAACAAGTGCTGCGAGCTGTTTAATTTCAGTTTTACTGTACAAGTATCCTGTAGGGTTTCCCGGATTGCAAATTAAAATTGCTTTTGTTTTTGGTGTGATTAACGCCTCAAAATCAGCGATGGGAGGCAAAGCAAAATTGGATTCAATATTAGAAACAACGGGAACTACTTTTACACCCTGTGCCGTAGAAAACCCATTGTAATTTGCATAAAATGGCTCTGGAATAATCACTTCGTCCTCGGGATCCATAATGCTGCCAAAAGTAAAAAATAAAGCTTCGCTTCCTCCGGTGGTTATGATGATGTCATTTGGGCTAACAAGAATATCATTTTTCTTGTAATACGCTGCTAATTTTGTTCGGTATGTTTCTGATCCTTCCGAACGACTGTAGGCCAAAATGTCTAATGTGTTGTTTTTGACAGCATTTAATGCCACTTCGGGGGTTTTTATATCAGGCTGACCAATATTTAAATGGTATACATTTACTCCTTCTTTTTTAGCTTGTTCAGCGTAAGGCACCAATTTTCTAATCGGTGATTGTGGCATTTGTACCCCTTTTTGAGAAATTTTTGGCATAGCTGTAATATAAATATTGTCCACAAATTTATATTAAAGTTTGTATAAATTAACGCGCTTTAGCTATTATTTAAAAAATCTATCGTAAATTGTTTATCCCCATGACTACTTTTATGATCCTAAATATAAAATCGCTTTGTGTATTTCTTTTTATTAGCTTTAATTTGAGTGGATTCTCCCAAGGAAAATTTGAACTTCAAAATGGTAAAAGTGATAAAATACATTTTAGGTTTGTCAATAATCTAATAGTCATCCCTGTAACCATAAACGATGTTCCTTTATCTTTTTTGCTAGATACAGGAGTTTCTAAACCAATTATTTTTAATTTTTTTAATTTAAAAGAGGAATTATCTATCCATGAAACTGAATTAATCTTTATTCAAGGGTTGGGAAATGACAAACCAATTGAAGCCTTGCGGTCCTCAAACAATACAGTTATCATTGGAGAAGCCGTAAACCTAAACCAAGATTTATTTGCAATTATTGATGCCTCTATCAACTTTGCGCCTAGTTTAGGGATTCCTATTCACGGGATTATTGGGTATGATATTTTTAAAGATTTTGTAGTTGAAATTAATTACAGTCGAAAATTTATAAAACTGTATAATCCTCTTTTGTACAATTCAAAATTATCTAAGAAATGGAGAACGTTAGATCTCATTTTTTACAATAAAAAACCCATCATTGAAGCCTCTGTGACGATAGATAATAAAAAAGTCCCCGTCAATCTTTTAATCGATACTGGGGGGAGTGATGCCTTATGGCTTTTTGAAGATTCAAATCCATCTCTTAAAATTCCATCTGCTACTTTTGAGGATTTTTTAGGTAAAGGGCTTAGTGGATCCATTTTCGGGAAACGGGCAGTGCTTGAATCTTTTCGCTTAAAAGACTTTGAATTAAATTCTGTTAATGTGGCTTTTCCAGATTCATCGTCCATACAAAAAACCAAAATAAACGTGTTTAGAAATGGAAGTTTATTAGGAGATGTGTTGTACCGCTTTAATTGGGTGTTTAATTATAAATCAAAATGGGTTGCTTTTAGAAAAAACAATTTTTTTAATAAGTCTTTTGAGTATAATAAAAGTGGAATTGTGATGCAATATGCAGGAGTTAGATTGGTTAAGACCCGTGCCCTAATTCCTAAAAAATCAGTTGATTCTATTGCTGGTTATCCTATTAAAAGTTCAAATACAATTAATTTTACGTCTACTTATAAATTTGAGATTGTCCCAGAATTAGTTATTTCAGATTTAAGACTTAATTCTCCAGCGCAAGAGGCAGGGCTCAAAGTTGGTGATGTGGTGCTATCAATTAACAGACAAAATCTTAGTTCTTTAACACTTCAAACAGCGATTGATCAATTTCACGGAATACATGGTACACGCATTAGAATGACTATCGAACGCGATGGTATAATCATGAAATATCAGTTTAAACTCCGTGATTTATTGCATAAAAAAAGCACCAACTAAGGTGCTTTGTTTATTTAAAAGTTGTAAAGCTTATTGCTCTAGAACACTTTTCTCTTTATCTCCAATGATACTCGCCTTGCTAGAGTCTATGACAGTTCCTTTGATTTTTAAAGCAACTGTAGGTCTAACTGCATTAGAAGTTACTGTAATAGTTTTTCTAATTGGGTTGACACGATTTGTATCATATTTTACTTCAATTTCCCCATTTTCACCAGGTAAAATAGGCGCTGTAGGTTTTTTTGGAACCGTGCAACCACAACTGGATTTTACAGCAGACACAATCAAAGGGGCATCGCCTGTGTTTTTAAATTTAAATACACGAATACCATCAGAACCTTTTTCTATGACTCCGTAATCAATCGTTTCAGATTCAAATACAATTTTCGCAACTTTCTCTTGAGCATAGACTCCTAAACTAAAGATGGAAATAAATAATAATGTAAAAAGATTTTTCATAATTCTGGGTTTGTTATGTAAATTTAGGTACTTTTTTTAAAACTACAAAAATGTACTCATATAAATTCAATTATTAATTCTAAAGAAAATAAAATATAAGTACTTTTGTAAATTAATATTCAAAAACTATTCCAAAGTATGTCTATTCCTTCAAAATATGATGCGTCAACTGTTGAAAACAAATGGTATGACTATTGGATGACTCATAAATATTTCCATTCAACTCCCGATTCTCGTGAGCCTTATACCATTGTGATTCCTCCACCCAACGTTACTGGAATTTTGCACATGGGACACATGCTGAACAATACCATTCAGGATGTTTTGGTTCGTCGTGCACGTTTACAGGGAAAGAATGCGTGTTGGGTTCCAGGTACTGACCACGCCTCAATTGCTACCGAAGCTAAAGTAGTGGCGAAACTAAAAGAGAAAGGAATTAATAAAAATGATCTTTCAAGAGCAGAGTTTATGGACCACGCTTGGGAATGGACTGAAGAATATGGCGGCGTTATTCTTGAACAACTTAAAAAACTAGGGTGTTCTTGTGATTGGGACCGTACAAAATTCACCATGGATGATGATATGAGTGAATCTGTAATCGAAGTATTTATTGATTTATTTAATAAAGGATTGATTTATAGAGGATTTAGAATGGTCAATTGGGATCCTCAAGCTCAAACTACTTTGTCTGATGAAGAAGTGATTTATGAAGAACGTCAAGGAAATTTATACTACCTAAATTATAAAATACAAGATAGTGATGAATTGATTACTATTGCTACGACACGTCCTGAAACGATTTTAGGGGACTCTGCAATTTGTATCAACCCCAATGACGAACGCTATTCGCATCTGAAAGGTAAAAAAGCTATTGTTCCTTTGTGTGGTCGTGTCATTCCTATTATTGAAGATGAATATGTCGATATTGAATTTGGAACAGGCTGCTTAAAAGTAACACCCGCACACGATATAAATGATAAGGCACTTGGTGAAAAACACAAGTTAGAAGTGATTGATATTTTTAATGCTGACGCAACACTGAATAGTTTTGGTCTTCACTATGAAGGCAAAGACCGCTTTGTAGTTCGTAAAGAAATTGTGAAAGAACTAGAAACGAAAGGCTTTCTAACTAAAACCGAACAACATTTACATAAGGTTGGTACTTCAGAACGTACAAAAGAAGTGATTGAACCTCGTCTTTCTGATCAGTGGTTTTTAAAAATGGAAACCCTTGCAAAACCGGCAATCAAAGCGGTTTTAGAAGATAAAACGATCAATCTGTTTCCAAAGAAATTTGAAAACACTTATCGCCATTGGATGGAAAACATCCGTGATTGGAACATTTCTAGACAATTATTCTGGGGACAACAAATTCCCGCTTATTTTTATGGAGATGGCAAAGACGATTTTGTTGTAGCTGCATCTATTGAAAAAGCATTAGAATTAGCGAAAAATAAATCTGGAAACATACAATTAAGTCTAAAAGATTTAAGACAAGACAGTGATGTTTTAGATACTTGGTTCTCTTCTTGGTTGTGGCCAATGTCTGTCTTTGATGGCATTCGAAATCCAGAAAATGAAGACATTAAATATTACTATCCAACTAACGATTTAGTAACAGGGCCAGATATTTTGTTTTTCTGGGTCGCCCGTATGATTGTTGCTGGACATGAATACAAAGATCAAAAGCCATTCAATAATGTTTACTTCACAGGACTTGTGAGAGACAAACAACGTCGAAAAATGAGTAAGTCCCTGGGGAACTCTCCCGACGCTTTAAAACTCATAGAAAACTTTGGTGCTGATGGGGTTCGTGTAGGGTTATTATTGAGCTCAGCTGCTGGAAATGATTTAATGTTTGATGAAGCGCTTTGTCAACAAGGAAAAGCGTTTGGAAATAAAATTTGGAATGCCTTCCGACTTATTGAGGGCTGGGAAGTTGCCGAAATTGAACAACCAGTTTATGCCTCCATGGCGATTGATTGGTACCTTGCAAAATTTCAAAAAACACTTCTAGAAATTGAAGATCATTTTAGTAAGTATCGTTTAAGTGATGCTTTGATGACAACGTATAAATTAATCTGGGATGATTTCTGTTCTTGGTTATTAGAAATGATAAAACCCGCTTATGGAGCACCTATTGACAAAAAAACCTATAAAGCAGTCGTAGCGATTTTAGAATCAAATCTGAAAGTTTTACATCCGTTTATGCCATTCCTTACCGAAGAAATCTGGCAATATTTGAAAAAAAGAACACCAGAGCAAGCTTTAATTGTGGCTTCTTGGCCAGAACAAAAGCCTTATGATCAAGCTATGTTAGACGGCTTTGAATTTGCTTCAGACGTTGTATCAGGAATTCGTACAATTCGAAAAGAAAAAAATATTGCATTTAAAAATACCATTGAATTTTTGGTTCTGAATAATGAATCTCAAACTAAAGAATTTGATGCGATTATTTCCAAATTAGGAAATATTTCAAACTTGAATTACACGACTGTAACAGTTGAAAATGCCTTGTCTTTTAGAGTAAAATCCAATGAATATTTTATTCCAGCTAATGACACCATTGATGTTGCTGCCGAAATATCAAAATTAGAAGACGAACTTAAGTACACAGAAGGATTTTTGAAATCGGTACAAAAGAAGCTATCTAACGAACGTTTTGTTTCAGGAGCTCCAGAACAAGTTGTAGCTAGTGAAAAGAAAAAAGAAGCAGATGCCGTTGCAAAAATTGAGACGCTTAAGGCAAGCTTGAAAAATTTAAAGTAAACTTATTTTCGGTAAATAAGGTAAGTATTAGCCAAATCGATATAGCGTTGTTTAGCTTCATCTTGGGTAATATCTTCGACCTGAAAAAGTGCATTTGTTTTAAAAGCATTTATAATAGCCTTACTGCTACTTGGTCGGCTATAATCGTTCGTCGCTTTTTTATAATAGGCATAGAGTTTTAATAGGATGTCCGCAGGAAACGGCTGTTCATGACTGTTGATGCTCTTAACAGCTTCTCTAAATTCTATGTCTAAGTCCTCTGAGCTCATACTCTATACTTCCGCAATGATACACTCACCGCCTTTTACTTTTTGATTGAGTTTGACTTTAAGTTTGGTGTCTAAAGGTAAAAACAAATCAACTCTAGAACCAAATTTTATAAATCCTGCATCAGTACCTTGTGTAACCGTTTGTCCTTCTTTTGCATAATTGACAATTCTTCGCGCTAACGCACCTGCAATTTGTCTGTAAAGTACCTTTCCGTAGGTTTTGTTCTCAACAACAATCGTCGTTCGTTCGTTATCTGCACTCGCCTTTGGATGCCAAGCAACTAAATATTTACCTGGGTGGTATTTACTAAAAAGTACAGAGCCGCTTATAGGGTAGCGTGTCACATGTACATTAATAGGTGACATGAAAATACTGACTTGAAGCCGTTTTTCTTTTAAGTATTCTGTTTCTTCAACTTCTTCTATAACCACAACTTTTCCATCTACGGGAGCAATTACTTGCTGGTCGTTTTGATGGGTGTGACGTTTAGGGTTTCTGAAAAATTGCAGTATAAGTACAAGGACCACCAATAAAGTGAATTGAATGAGTTTAGATACCCAGGGCATCCCCAAATTATCGATTAATAGGGAGGTAGCCACTACAAAAACGAGTGCAATAAAAATTATTTTTTGACCTTCTTTATGAAACATAATTTAATATTCTTAAAAATAAATAGATAAATGGTGCTGCAAATATAGCACTATCTAAGCGATCTAATAGACCCCCATGTCCAGGCATTATTTTGCCACTGTCTTTAACTCCTGCTTGACGTTTGTATTTGGATTCTACCAAGTCGCCAAGAGTTCCAAAAACACTCACAATAACACTGATAATAAGCCAATTAGTAAAAAGTAAGGATTCCGTGTAATTGGCAATAACATAGCTTCCCAATGCTGCAAAAAATACACCACCCAAAAACCCTTCAACTGTTTTTTTAGGAGAAATACTTTCAAAAAGCTTTTGTTTTCCAAAATTCTTACCCACTATGTAAGCAAAACTGTCGTTGATCCAAATCAAAATAAAAATATACATAATAATTTCAGTACTGTAATTTTCAAAATTCAGTGCGATCAACAATAGAAATACTATTCCACTACTTACATAAAAAGTGGTGTTTATAAAATGATTTGAAAGTAAGGTAGGAAGACTTTTAGAAGAAAATAAATCTCGAATCAACAATAAGTTTACCAGTACAGAAATGACGAGTAATATTTGTGAAATGTCCGATAGGCTCTCTCCAGATTTGAAGAGTTCTTCCCAATATGCGACTGCCAGAAATAGTACTATAAAAATGATGTAGGAGGCTATGTTTTTTTGATGAATTAATTTATTGAATTCTGACAAGCAAATCAATCCAAACATAAAAAAAAGGGCAATACAAGCATTCTTTAGTTGGAGTGAACCAATTAAAATAATCGCAAATAATAGGCCTGATAAAGCTCTTGTAGTTAGTTCTTTCAATATTTATGTTATAAATCTTCTAAAAGCAGCAAATATAGGTTTTTTGTACTACTTCCATAACTTAGAAAATCGTTGGTGTCGTTGGCTTTAAAATGTTTGATGGTGGTGATGTTGGAGGGTATTTGAGTTTTACTCTGTGCTTTGATTCCTTGAAGTCCTTCACTAATAGTATTCACAAACTGACTCGTTGTTGCAAATACAATAAAGTTTTTAGGTAATTCAACAAGTTTTTTTTCAGCGATTTGATTGGAAGAAATGAGTAGAGATCCATCATTTGCAATTAAAGATTCACAAGTCGTAAATAGAAAATCTGCGTCTTTTGTTTTTTGAGTTGACTCTAACTTGAAATGTTTAAACTTTTCTTTTAGGCGCTTATTGAGAATGAGAGCCCTTTTTTTATTCCAATTGTTTTCTTCAATAATATCGTTGAGAAAATTTTGAACTTCGTCGTTATTTTCGCAATAAAGAAATTTACCTCCATTTTTATTAAAGTTGATGGTAAAGGCTTCATCTGCAGGTAAACTGCTTGACTCTAAAAACTTACTCTGATCTTTTTTATCAGACTTATCTTTAGAAGCATCCGTATTTGAACCAAATATTTTACGAAATACACCCATTTTTCATCTTAAACATAAGCTTTGATCTTACGTTATTTCAAAGATAAAAAATAAAGGTTTAATAAAAAGCTATTTTAAACTTATTCTTCCTCTTCCTCTGTTTTGGGAGTGGAATTCACGGCCTCTTCTACTACAAAAGGACGTTTTCCAAAGATTGCTTCTAGATTGTCTTTAAAGATGACCTCTTTTTTCAGAAGTACTTCCGCTAGTTCTGTTAACTTATCTTTATTTTCTTCCAAGAGTTTTAATGCGCGTTCGTATTGCGTTTCAATAATGCTGGATATTTCTTTGTCAATAAGTTCAGCCGTGCGTTCACTGTATGGCTTTGAAAATCCATACTCATTTTCGCCTGAAGAATCATAATATGTTAAGTTGCCTACTTTATCACTCAACCCATAAACAGTCACCATAGCTCTTGCTTGCTTGGTTACTTTTTCTAAATCACTTAAAGCACCTGTAGATATTTTGTCAAAAATGACTTTCTCAGCAGCGCGACCTCCTAAGGCAGCACACATTTCATCCAACATTTGCTCAGGTCGTACAATAAGTCGTTCTTCTGGAAGGTACCATGCGGCACCTAAAGATCTTCCTCTTGGAACAATTGTTACTTTAACCAAAGGAGACGCATGCTCTAGCATCCAACTAATTGTTGCATGGCCAGCTTCATGAAAGGCAACGGCTCTTTTTTCACTAGGTGTAATTATTTTATTTTTCTTTTCAAGTCCACCTATAATACGATCGACTGCATCTAGAAAATCTTGTTTTTCAACTGATTTTTTATTATTACGGGCCGCAATAAGTGCCGCTTCATTACAAACATTCGCAATATCCGCACCCGAAAACCCAGGAGTTTGTTTGGATAAAAAGTCGGTATCTAAATCTTTGGATTTCTTCAAGGGCTTTAAATGCACTTCAAAAATTTCTTTACGTTCTCTAATGTCCGGCAAATCAACATAAATTTGACGGTCAAATCGTCCTGCTCGCATCAGCGCCTTGTCCAGTACATCTGCACGGTTGGTTGCTGCCAAAACAATCACGTTTGTATTGGTTCCAAATCCATCCATTTCAGTCAACAACTGATTGAGGGTGTTTTCTCTTTCGTCATTGGATCCAGAAAAATTGCTTTTCCCACGTGCACGTCCAATCGCATCAATTTCATCAATAAAAATGATAGAAGGCGATTTATCTTTAGCTTGTTTAAATAAATCTCTAACTCTTGAGGCTCCAACTCCAACAAACATTTCAACAAAATCAGATCCCGACAATGAGAAAAAAGGAGCTTTTGCTTCCCCTGCAACTGCTTTTGCTAATAAGGTTTTTCCTGTTCCGGGAGGGCCTACTAGTAAAGCACCTTTTGGAATTTTACCACCTAAAGCAGTATATTTTTCTGGGTGTTTGAGAAAATCTACAATTTCTTGAATTTCTTCTTTCGCACCTTCCAGACCAGCAACATCCTCAAAGGTCGTTTTAGTCTCTAGTTTTTCGTCAAATAACTTCGCTTTTGATTTTCCAATATTAAAAATTTGACCGCCACCACCACCTGGACCGCCACCGCCAGACATACGTCGCATGATAAATATCCAAACTCCAATGATTAAAATAAAAGGAATGAGTGATGATAAAATATCGCCCCAAGCATTTGTTTTAGTTTTAAAGTCAAGAACGGTATCCAATTGTTCTTCCTGAATGGCATCTTCCAATTGTTTTTGAAACAACTGAACATCTCCAAATTCAAATTGATAATTTGGACTTGAAGACCCTGTAGGAAAAAGTTTTTCCTTTTGGTTTTTTTTATGAACTTCTTTATTTGAAGCCTTTGTTGTTAGATATACTAAAGCCTCTCTTTTGTTGACTATTTCAACTTTTTTAACGTCACCATTTTTTAGAAATTTAAAAAACTGAGAAGGGGTTGTAGAGGCTTCTGGAGAGCCTCCTAATCCACCCGAAAACAGATTGAAACCCAATAAAAGCACAATCGCAATTCCATAGATCCAATAGGCGTTAAATTTTGTATTTTTAGGTTTTTTCTCGTTAGACATGAGTCGTATTTTTTAGTAACTGGTTTCTATTTCGGTGATCTTAGCATCCCCCCAAAGGTTTTCGATATCGTAGTATTCACGAATGTGTTTTTGAAACACATGAACCACTACATGGACATAGTCCATCAGTACCCATTCGCCGTTTTCACTTCCTTCAACATGCCAAGGTTTGTCCTTAGTGTTTTTACTGACCTTTTTTTGTATTGAACTAACAATGGCATTGACTTGAGTATTGGATGTTCCATCACAAATGATGAAATAATCACAAACGGTATTTTCGATAGCTCTTAAGTCTAAAATAGTGATATTCTGACCTTTTACGTCTTCAATTCCATTAATTGTGAAAGTGATGAGTTCGTCTGCGCTAGGTATGTTTTTTGTCATGGATTAATTTTACTGTGCAAATTTATTACTTTTTTGGCTCTAAACGTGTTATATTGTCTTAATTATATTATAATTTAGAGCCACAATTTCAACTATGCAGATAATCAAACTTAATGCCACTGATTCTACTAACAATTATTTAAAACAATTGTTGATGGATACTGCGTTAGAAGATTTTTGTGTGGTCGTTACTAATCACCAGACTAAAGGCAAAGGGCAAATGGGGGCTGAGTGGGTTTCTGAAAAAGGTAAAAACCTTACATTTAGCGTTTTAAAGAAGGAGCCCTCCATTGTTTTGCCTCGCCGATTCCTTTTGAGTATTCTCGTTTCTTTGTCTATTATCAAAACATTGGAAGCTTACAGTGTCCCTAAATTAGCCATCAAATGGCCTAACGACATTTTGTCAGACCATCATAAAATTTCAGGAATTTTAATTGAAAATATAATTAAATCTAATAAAATCGATTTTTCTGTGATTGGGATTGGACTTAATGTCAATCAAAAATTATTCAAAGGATTGCCTAAAGTAAGCTCTTTAAAGTCTATTTTAGGAATGACACTTGATAAAGATGAATTACTTCATAAACTCATTGAGAATCTTCAAATCTATTATAAGTTATATACCGAAAAAGGAGAGGGAATTATAAATGCCGAATATGAAACGTATCTGTTTAGAAAAGATAAACCCTCTACATTTGAATTGCCTGATAAAACCTTGATTACAGGCATCATTAGAGGTGTAACAGATGCAGGTAAATTATGCGTGCAAATGGAAGATGCCACAAAAGAGTTTGACTTAAAAGAGTTGAAATTATTGTACTAAATTTCCTTTGGGATATTCAGTGCTAAAGTTTCTATAAATTTTGAGATAGGTGCTTTAATCATCATCGCCATCATGGCATTAAAATCTCCTTCAAATGTCAATTGAACTTCACTTTGATTTTCAGCAGGAGATTCAATCTTAGCTGTTAATGAGAAATCTAATTTTCCTCCAGCAGCACCCAACACAATTGTATGCGGGGACTCCATCGATTTTTTCTTTAAAACAATTTCTGGCATTCCACTCAAGGCAAATAAAAACGTATCACTGTCAATGAGTTTAAACTTACTTGTGTTTTCGGGCATCAATTGTTCAAAATTTTCAACATTTGTTAAAAAATTAAACACTTCTTGAGCTGATTTTTCAAGGCTTACTTTTGTTGATTCTAATTTCATATCTAAATTTATTTACCAGTCCACTCCGCCGGATTTGAATTCCATTTTGATAACACATCGACTTCACTTCGGTTGATGAAGTTTGTGTCTAAAGCTTGTTCCAACAAACTTTCGTAATTACTAAGTGTAAAAAGATTTACATTGTTAGCTTCAAAATTTTCTTTCGAAATATCAAAGCCATAAGTGAAAATAGCAACCATTCCTTTAACATTTACTTCCGCAGCTTTCAATGCATCAACCGCTACTAGGCTGCTTTTTCCAGTACTGATCAAATCTTCTACGACCACCACATTTTGCCCTTTTTCAATAAACCCTTCAATTTGATTTTGACGCCCATGTTTTTTTGCTTCTGGACGTACATAAACAAAAGGAAGCCCAAGATATTCTGCAACCAAAGCCCCAATACCGATTGCACCTGTTGCAACACCTGCTATAACATCTGGTTTTCCAAACTCTAATTCTATGTTTTTAGCAATTTCTTCTTTTATGTAGTTTCTTACTGCTGGAAACGACAAAACTAAACGGTTGTCACAATAGATTGGAGACTTCCATCCCGAAGCCCACGTAAAGGGGTTTTTTGGGTTTAATTTTATGGCGTTTATTTGAAGTAATACTTCTGCGGTTTTTTTGGCGGTACTTTTGTTGAAAATCATGTGTCAAAATTACTAAAAATAACTACTTTTACTTTCTATTAATTAGTTTTTAATTAACAATGTATAAAATATTTGTTGGTAATAAACCAATAGTACTCACAACCAAACTAGAAACTGAAACAGATTTCAAGAACATTCTGATTGATTCAGTGGATATTAACAAAGTACTTGCTAAACTTAGAAAAGATAAATATAATTCAGTACGCCTTGTTGGACCCGATAAAGATGTGCTTCTAAAAAAATTCCTTTCCCTATTACCAAATGTGATCGCAGGTGGTGGAAAAGTTTACAATCCAAAAAATGAAATATTGTTTATTTTTAGAAATGGAAAATGGGATTTACCCAAAGGTAAAGCCGAGGCAAAAGAAACGATTAATTTTACCGCTCTTCGTGAGGTCGAAGAAGAAACGGGCATCACAGGGTTAAGTATTACCAAGCCCTTGGAAATCACCTATCATATATTCAAAAGGAATGACCGTAATTATATTAAAGTAACGTACTGGTTTGAAATGTATTCTGAATATGATGGAAAACTAATTCCTCAAGAAAAGGAAGGGATTACTAAAGTTAAATGGATTCCTGAATCCAAACTTCAAAAGGTATTTAATAATTCCTATGCGAACATCAAACTACTCATTTAAAGGGGGTTAAGATGTTGTTGTTATAGAAATCTTCAATTAAACGTGCTTTACAGTTGTTATCATTTTCAATAAGTTTATTTTTGCCAGCAAAATTGACTGAAAATGATGGAGTTTATTAGAAAGCGTTCAAGTAATGTTAAAAATGATATTTTAAGCGGTCTTACCGTAGCATTGGCTTTAGTGCCAGAAGCCGTGGCGTTTGCTTTCGTAGCAGGTGTTGATCCTTTGGTAGGATTGTATGCAGCGTTCATGATTGGTTTGATTACCTCTATTTTTGGAGGGCGTCCAGGAATGATTAGTGGAGCTACAGGTGCTTTAGCAGTTGTGATGGTTACCCTTGTTGCACGTGGTAACGCTATGGGAGCCGAAGGCGACGAATTAGGGCTGTACTATCTTTTTATGACCGTTATTTTAATGGGAATCATCCAAGTTTTAGCAGGTGTTTTTAAGCTCGGAAAATTTGTCCGTTTGATTCCTCATCCTGTAATGATGGGTTTTGTAAATGGATTGGCTATTGTTATTTTTCTGTCCCAACTAAGTATGTTTATGACGTCTGAAAACGGTGAAATGGTATGGATGCAAGGCGCTTCTTTATGGACTATGATTGGTTTGGTTGCTTTGACAATAGGTATAATGTTTGGACTGCCTCAAATTACAAAAAAATTACCCGAAGCACTTGTTGCTATTTTGGTGGTTTCTGCAATTGTAATTTTTGGTAACTTAGATGTTGCAACCGTTGGAAGTTTTATTAGAGATGGTGGTGGAGAAGGCTTAAAAGGTGGGTTGCCACTTCCACAGTGGGCCATTTTTGAAAAAATCCCCCTTAATTTTGAAACCTTAAAGTTTATTGGGCCTTATGCATTGATTCTTGCAGCGATTGGATTGATTGAATCCTTAATGACATTGAACCTTATTGATGAACTTACTGAGACACGTGGAAATTCCAATAAAGAATGTATCGCTCAAGGGGGTGCAAACATCATTACTGGATTGTTTGGTGGTATGGGTGGATGTGCGATGATTGGACAGTCTATTATCAATATTAAAGGAGGTGGTAGAGGACGCCTTTCTGGAATCGTAGCTGCACTCGCGCTTTTAGCATTTATCTTATTTGCATCAGGGCTTATAGAACAAGTTCCTATCGCTGCATTGGTAGGAGTGATGTTTATGGTGGTCATTGGTACTTTTGCATGGTCTAGTTTTAGAATTATTAATAAAATCCCAAAAACCGATGTGTTTGTGTTGATATTAGTGTCTTCGATGACAGTCTTTTTCGACTTAGCAATCGCTGTAATTTCTGGGGTGATTGTAAGTGCACTTGTATTCTCTTGGGAAAATGCGAAACGTATTCGTGCTCGAAAACGGATCAAAGCTGATGGTACTAAAGTATATGAAATTTGGGGCCCTTTGTTCTTTGGAAGTATCAAAACTTTTAATGATAAGTTTGATGTAAAAAATGACCCTCAATCTGTTGAGATTGATTTTGTTGAATCAAGAGTGAGTGACCATTCTGCTATTGAAGCCATTTCAAATCTTGTCAACAAATATAAAGAAGAAGGTAAAACAATTCACCTCAAACACCTAAGTGAAGACTGTAAGGTTTTGTTATACAAATCAAGCCCACTTTTTAAAGATATTATAATTGAGGCAATAGATGACCCACGTTACCACTTAGCTGAAAATCCTGAAGCTTTTACAGAAGGACTTTCAGAATATAAACTCTAGGGTTTTTGAATACTTACGGTATCGGGAACAAGTTTTTTGTAATCGCCCTTAAAACGAATAATCTCTCTCACAATTGAAGAGGATATAAAGGAAGTTTGAGTAGAGGTCAATAAAAAGACGGTTTCTACCTTGGATAATTGTCGGTTGGTATGTGCAATAGCTTTTTCAAACTCAAAATCTGCTGGATTTCTCAAGCCTCTAAGGATAAAATCAACACCAATTTCTTTACAAAATTCTGTAGTTAACCCCTGATAGGAAACAACTTTTACTTTTGGGTTGTCTTTAAACGCATCCACAATAAACCTTTTGCGTTCTTCCAATGAAAACATATAGTCTTTAGAAGAATTTTCGCCAATGGCAATAATCACTTCGTCAAATAAGGTTACTCCTCTATTAACAATGTCTAAGTGCCCTAAAGTAATAGGGTCAAAGGATCCTGGGAAAATTGCTTTCTTCATGCGGTAAAGTTAAGAATTTTTCTGAAGTGCTTGTTGAATTGCGTTCTCAAACAATTCGGGCAATGAAATTCCTGCCTGAGCTGCTTGTTGAGGTAATATGCTTTCCTTAGTAAGTCCTGGAATTGTATTGACTTCTAAGAAATGAGGTTTATTGTCTTTAAAAATAAATTCGCTTCGAGAAAACCCATCTAATTTCAAAACTTCGTAAATATGTTTTGCAGCCTTTCTAACATCTTCTTCTTGCGTTGTGCTCAAACGTGCAGGAGTAATTTCTTGTGATTTCCCTAAGTATTTTGCTTCATAATCAAAAAAGTCATTTTCAGTTACAATCTCGGTAATAGGAAGAACTTTGACTTCCCCTTTATAACGAATTACTCCGACAGAGACTTCAGTGCCGTCTAAAAACGATTCAATAATAAGTTCGTCATCCTCTTTAAAGGCAGTTTCTATAGCATCTGGCAATTCGGTTTTTGAATAGACTTTGGTAATTCCAAAACTACTTCCGGCTTTATTAGCTTTTACAAAACAAGGAAATCCAACAGCCTTTTCAATGGCTGAAGCGTCAATTGCATCCCCAACATTCAAAAAATAGGAATCCGCTGTGAGAACACCATAGGGTTTTAAGGCACTCAAACAATCACGTTTATTGAATGTGAGTGCCGCTTGATACATACCACAACTGGTATGTGGAATGGATAATAACTCAAAATACGATTGAATAATTCCATCTTCTCCGGGACTGCCATGAATGGCATTAAATACACAGTCAAAATTAATTTTTGAACCTCCAATAACGATAGAAAAATCAGCTTTATTAATGGGGTGTTCTGTGGAGTCTTCTGTGACATACACCCATTTATCTTTAAAAATATGGATGCAATACGCATTGTAGCTTGCTTTAGGTAAACTGTTGTAAACCATCTTTCCGCTTTTTAAAGAGATTAAATATTCGCTAGAATATCCACCCATTATAATGGCAATATTTTTTTTCATTTCTACGTTTATACAGTAAAAATATTACTTTTATATTAAATCAAAATCATTTTCAACTAAATATATTAACTTCAAACTAAACAAGCTAAAGATTTTAAGGACACAATTATTTGTTTAGCTTTGTTACATTATAAAAAAAGCTATGAATTTTATTAAATTCTTGTTCAGTAAATCGTTTATAAAGCAATTAATCCTTGCGTTTATAGTTTCAGTCGTTTTTGGGTTTTTAGCTCTTAAGTGGCTCAAATCTTATACCAATCATGGGGCATTTGTGACGGTTCCAGCACTTACAGGAAAAACTTTTGACGCTGCTCAGCTTCTTATTAAAGAGTATGAACTCCGAAGTGAAGTTCAAGATTCCTCAAACTATAATCCTAACTACCCCAAAGGGGCCGTGATCGAACAAGATCCTTTGGAGGGAAGTCAAGTGAAAGAAGGTCGAAAAATATATTTAATTCTCAATCCTTCTGCCTACAGAACAGTAGCAGTTCCAGATGTCATTCGTCGTACGTTCCGACAAGCTAAACCTTCGCTCGAAGCAGTGGGGTTCCAAATTGGTGCCAAGATTTATAGGAATGATTTAGGGAAAAATGAAGTTTTACAATTACGCCACAATGGCCAAATCATCGAAGCAGGTACGATGCTTCCAAAGACCTCGAAAATCGACCTGGTTTTAGGGAACGGAGTTCGAAAGTAATAATTAACCATGGAAGAATCAAATGAATTATTAGTGAATGAAAATGAATTGCATGAGCATTATACATTCACGGTCGAAAAAGGGCAGCAGCCTTTAAGAATCGATAAGTATCTTATGAATTTTGTTGAAAATGCAACTCGAAATAAAATTCAAGCCGCTGCTAAGGATGGTAGTATTTTAGTGAATGAGATTGCAGTAAAATCAAATTATAAAGTGAAACCATTGGATAAAATTCGCGTTTTATTTGAGCATCCCCCTTATGAAAATCTATTAGTTCCAGAAGACCTTCCTATCGATGTTGTCTATGAAGATGAAGATTTATTGGTAGTTAACAAAGCTCCAGGTATGGTTGTTCATCCAGGTCATGGAAATTATTCGGGCACCTTGATTAATGCCTTGTTGTTTCATTTTGACAATTTACCCAATAACAGCAGCAACCGCCCGGGACTGGTACATCGAATTGATAAAGACACAAGTGGGTTGTTGGTAGTTGCTAAAACCGAAATAGCAATGGCTCATTTATCGGCACAGTTTAAAGCCAAAACAAGTGAGCGCGAATATGTTGCTTTGGTATGGGGGAATGTTGAATTAGACGAAGGTACAATTGAAGGCAATATTGGACGTCACCCAAAAAACAGATTGCAAAATACGGTCTATTTTGGAGACGAAGCTGACAATGGAAAACCGGCTGTGACTCATTATAAAATTCTTCAACGTTTGGGCTATGTAACCCTGTTAAGCTGTCGTTTGGAGACAGGTCGTACGCACCAAATACGGGTACATATGAAATACATTGGACATACGCTTTTTAATGATGAACGGTATGGAGGCGAGCGGATTCTGAAAGGAACAACCTTTACCAAATACAAGCAGTTTGTGGATAATTGTTTTAAAACCCTTCCGCGTCAAGCTTTGCACGCCAAAACCTTAGGGTTTATTCATCCAACTACTGGAGAAAAAATGTCTTTCACAACCAAAATTCCTCAGGATATGCAAAACTGTATAGAAAAATGGGAAAGCTATTCGAATCATCTGGAATAAGACAAAAATTAAGAAGCATCAATTTTGAGTATTGATATATAGAAATTATAAATATAATTTTTTTTAGAGTTCAACCTTAGTGTTTTAACTTTGAATCACAAATATATTTTATAAAACGAGCATGTTAAAAACGGTATCATCCAAGATGATGATTAATCGCGAGAACATGTGACCGTTAAAAAGTATTAAAAATAGACACATGAAATTAGTTATCTCACCTGCGAAATCATTAAATTATGAAAGTGCATTGCCGACCACTTCAAGCACCGACAGTTGTTTTTTGAGTGAAGCGCAACAGCTGAACACACTTCTTAAAAAGAAATCAGCGAAAGCCCTATCGGAATTGATGCATATTTCATCTAATTTGGGGCAACTAAATTATGAGCGCAATCAAGATTGGGCAGTGCCTTTTACGGCTCAAAATGCCCGACCTGCAATTTATGCGTTTAGCGGGGATGTATATCGTGGGTTAGACTCCTACACTATTGAAGAATCAAAAATAGAGACTTTGCAAAACTCTGTTCGCATTATTTCAGGATTATACGGACTTTTGAAACCGTTGGATTTAGTGCAGCCATATCGCTTGGAAATGGGAACAAAATTCCCAGTTGGCAAATCTAAAAACCTCTATGAGTTTTGGCGTCAAAAAGTAACCACGGCTTTGAATAATGAGCTCAAAGAAGGAGAGTTATTTGTCAACTTAGCAAGTCAAGAATATTTTAAAGCGATAGATGTCAAAGTTCTTAAAGTCCCTGTGATTCATGTTGATTTTAAAGAATTTAAAAATGGACACTATAAAACCATTGCTATTTTTGCCAAACTAGCCCGTGGCTATATGACGCGTTACATCATTGAGAACGCTGTGGAAACTGCCGAAGATTTAAAAACGTTTACAACAGATGGCTACGCGTTTGATGCGAATTTGTCAACGGATACTAAATTGGTGTTCACACGCTAATTATTTAAAATAAGACGTACCTTTGTGGCACCGTTCGGAATGACCTATCGTATTGCATACTGTCATTTTCAAAACATAACATATGACATTTCAATCTTTAGGCCTCATCGAAGCCTTACTAAAAGCAGTTCGTTTACAGGGCTACGAAACTCCATCTCCTATTCAACAAAAAGCAATCCCTCCAATTCTTGAGGGTCTTGATGTATTAGCATCAGCTCAAACAGGAACAGGAAAAACAGCAGGGTTTACACTGCCAATGCTACAAATTTTATCCAAAAACCCTGTACCACACCGCCGTCCCGTACGTGCGTTGGTTTTGACGCCAACTCGAGAATTAGCGGATCAGGTTTATACAAATGTGAAGCATTACAGCAAATTTTTGGACTTACGTGCCGCTGTTATTTTTGGTGGTGTAAATCAAAACCCGCAAATTAAACACCTCCGCAATGGAGTAGATGTTTTAGTAGCGACTCCAGGACGCTTGATTGATTTGGAAAACCAAGGTCATTTATCGTTATCTAAAGTAGAGATTTTTGTACTCGATGAAGCCGACCGTATGTTGGACATGGGTTTTAAACGTGACATAGATAAAATCAGATCATTGATTCCTTCTAGACGTCAAAATTTAATGTTTTCAGCGACATTTTCAAGAGAAATAAAAAGTTTAGCACAAACTATTTTACAACGTCCTACTCTTGTAGAAGCAACGCCAGAAAACACGACCGTTGAAGCGATAGCTCAACAGATTTATAGAGTGGCAAAAGAGAAAAAAACAAGCCTTCTTATCAAATTAATTCAAGATGGGCAGTGGCAACAAGTGTTGGTGTTTACACGTACTAAACATGGTGCTAATAACCTGTGTAAAAAGCTAGAAAGTGCGCGTATTTCTGCGATGGCAATTCATGGAAATAAGAGTCAGGGAGCACGAACACGTGCCTTGGCAGGTTTTAAAAATCATGACATTCGTGTGTTGGTAGCAACTGATATTGCTGCACGTGGCTTGGACATTCCTTTATTGCCTCATGTAGTTAATTATGAGCTCCCTAACATTCCAGAAGATTATGTACACCGTATTGGTCGTACAGGTCGTGCGGGTGCTAATGGAGTGGCTTTATCGTTAGTGTGTGCAGAAGAAACTTCTTATCTCTCATCTATTGAGAAATTGACCAAACAACGTTTTAATAAAGAAATTGTTGAAGGGTTTGAGCCTGATCCAAATGCCTCTACGGTACCACCAAAACAAGGTGGTGGTCGTCAAAAACGTGGTGGTGGTCGTCCAAGCAACAACCGTCAGGGGTCTGCTCGAGGAGGGAACCGATCGAACAACAACCGACGTCGTTAATTTTATGGAATCCCAACCAAACAATCCCTTACATGGTGTAAAACTGGAACAAATCCTTATTGATCTTGAAGCTCATTATGGCTGGGAAGCAATGGGCGAGAAAATTAATATCCGTTGTTTTACAGATGGTCCCACACTAAAATCCAGTTTAAAATTTCTCAGACGTACCCCATGGGCGCGTACCAAAGTGGAGAATCTTTATTTGAAGTTTTTAAAGACGAAGTAGGGTGGTGGTGTTTTAGGTTTTTAAACTTACTCTTTCTAGGATCTTAGGTTTATCTATCAAGTGCAAAAAAAACAATTAATCTCTGTATTTTTTCACATCGTACAAACTGCTAAAACAATGAAAGCTAAAAAGATGACTCCGTTAAGTAAGGTTCTTACCAAATGCAGTGTTCCCCATTTTTTGATGTCGTTTGCTGTTTGATCTGATGTTGGATCAACATCTAGGTCCATAAGCCGTCTATTTAGTGGCATCATATAAACGATGGTGTAGGGTCCATTTAAATGCATAAGCATTGAGGTTCCAAACCACCACCAATTCTCCGTTACTATAGAATATGCCAATGCTAAAAGGGTTACAATGATTGATAGTATTAAAACCCATATATGTGTTTTGTCAAAAAAGGGTTTAAAAACTTCAATAGCAGTTGTTTTTTTTGCCATAAGCAAAATTGGATGCACAATGACTGTGGCTGTTAATGCAATTCCAAACTGCGCACCCATTAGCAATAGGATCGATACGATTAAAAGTTCATTCATAGATTAGGTTTTAATTTACTTAAATAGCATCCTTCAAAATAAGATGCATCAAAAACAGGCGCCTGTACAAGCGTCTTACTTACAGTAAAAAATAGTTACTCTTGGTTTTATTGGTTTTGAAGAATCAGATTTGAGGTCTAAGTCTGCTATAAACCTACAATAAAAAATACATTCAACCAAAATGCTTCTATTTTTGTTGCTTTTGGTTGTGAAATAAATGTTAAACTATTTAAAGTTAATAGTATTACTATTATATTTGCCAACTATAATTATGGATAAGCTTCAGTTACATATCACCATTAGTCCGGATCTTTACACAAAAGATCCAGAATCTTCTGTACTGGGACAAAAAATTGTTTCCAAAAGCATTGAAATGATCGATCGCTTAGGTTTTGAAGATTTTACATTCAAAAAGCTTGGTCTCGAAATAGGTTCCAATGAAAGTTCGGTTTATCGTTATTTTTATAGTAAACACGCTCTTTTGGTCTATTTGATTAATTGGTACTGGAGTTGGATCGAATACAGGTTGGTGTTTGCCACTCTAAATGTACCTTCCGTTCAAGCACGGCTTACCGAAGCTATTTCTATACTGACCGCTGAAGTAACGGAAGACAATGCCTTTTCATATATCAACGAAGTTCTGCTAAACAAAATTATTATAACGGAGTCTTCTAAGGCCTATCATACAAAAGCGATTGACAGTGAGAATCAAAAAGGGTATTACAAAACTTACAAACGTGTGGTGCAACGCGTCAGTGATTTTGTAACTGAAATCAATCCGAGATATGAGTTTCCACACATGTTAATTTCAACAGTCATTGAAGGTGCTCACCACCAGCGTTATTTTTCAAAACATTTACCCTCTTTAACTGATTTTGAAGAAGGCAAAAATAATATTGTTCGCTTTTACACCGATTTAGTTTTTAATACCCTTTCAAACAAATGAAGCAGTTTTCTATCCTCATAGCACTTGGGTTTAGAGTACTAATGTTTGCATTGGTATTTGGATCTATCATTTTGCAGCCTGTGGTGGAGTCGATGCGTGTTTCAGATCCACAAGCTTTTTCATGGCTCGATATAGAAGCTGAAAATGATTCCAGTGAAAAAGAAAAGCAAGAGACAGAAGATGAAAAAAACAAAAAAGTGGAGCTTCGATTTGTATATGAAGAACCAACTTCATCGGATGTTATTAAAAAAGCTTCTATTTTTGGAATTCATTTTTTAAAAATGGACATCACCATTGACACCCATGATCCACCACCAGAAATAGCCTAGTCTTTTCACCATTTAGAGGCTCTGCTAGAAGTGGACGCCTTCTTTAAATCATCTCAATTACATTAAAATTATTAAAATCAAACCAGAGTAATACTTCTACGTATTGCTCAAATATCATATACTATATCATAATGAACAGTTCGAACCCATTCAAAAATTTAAAATCAGACCTACCTTCTAGTATTGTTGTATTCTTTGTGGCGTTACCGCTATGTTTAGGAATAGCTTTGGCTAGTGGAGCTCCACTTTTTTCAGGACTTATAGCAGGAATCGTCGGCGGTGTTGTTGTAGGGGCTATCAGTAAATCATCTGTAGGCGTTAGTGGTCCCGCAGCAGGTTTGGCAGCTATTGTCTTAACCGCAATTGGAACTCTTGGGAGTTTCGAAAACTTTTTACTCGCCGTTGTATTGGGGGGTGCAATTCAGTTTCTGTTTGGTATCCTTAGAGCGGGAGTAATAGGTTACTATTTTCCTTCTTCAGTTATCAAGGGAATGCTTACAGGAATCGGAATTATTATCGTTTTAAAGCAAATCCCACATTTCTTTGGATATAACTCCGATCCAGAAGGGAATTTTGCATTTTTTAAAGTGGATGGCGAAAATACATTTTCGGAAATATTAAACGCCATAAACTTCATTAGTCCAGGAGCTACAGTTATAGCGCTTTTAGCGTTGGCCATATTGCTACTATGGAGTGAGGTGTTAAATGATAAAGGGAAATTCTTTAAATTGATTCAAGGGCCCTTGGTCGCTGTTGCTGCGGGGATTATTTACTTTATAAGTACCAAGGGGAGCTCGCAATGGGGAATTTCTCCAGATTTATTGGTGAGCGTTCCTGTTCCAGAAGATGCAGCCTCTTTCTTTGCGCAATTCAGTTTTCCAAACTTTGGAGCTATCAGCAACCCTGAAATATGGATTGTTGCGTTTACCATTGCCTTAGTCGCAAGTTTAGAAACGCTATTATGTGTAGAAGCAACCGATAAAATAGATCCGTTAAAACGTGTGACGCCTACAAATAGAGAGTTGTTAGCTCAGGGTATTGGAAATATACTTTCAGGGATGATAGGTGGGTTACCAGTTACACAAGTGATTGTTCGTAGCTCAGCTAATATCCAGTCGGGTGGAAAAACAAAAATGTCAGCTATTATTCACGGATTTCTATTATTAATATCGGTAATTTTAATTCCAAATTTGTTAAATAAAATTCCACTTTCTGTGTTGGCAGCAGTCTTGTTTATTGTTGGCTACAAATTAGCGAAACCTGCATTGTTTATTGAAATGTATCGATTGGGATGGAAACAGTTTACCCCCTTCATTGTGACGATTTTAGGAATTATATTTACAGACCTTTTAGTTGGAATCGCATTGGGTCTAGCCGTTGGAATTGTTGTGATTTTGATAAAGAGTTTTCAGAACTCACATTTCTTGCATATTGAAGACAAGAGTAATGGTGTGCAAAAAATTAAAATGACCCTGGCAGAAGAAGTTACTTTTTTTAATAAAGGAGCAATTCTTAAAGAGTTAGATAATTTAGCAAGAGAAAGTTATTTAGAACTAGATGTCACTAAAACGCGTTATCTTGACAACGATATCATTGAAATTTTGGAAGATTTTTCTGAAAAAGCACGTCAAAGACACATTGATATCAAATTAATATCTGTCAGAGGAGTTGTGGAAAATCCTGATAGTTTTATACAGTTTTTTCAATTACGTCCACAAATAGTTTAAATAAATAAATAAAAATATTAAAAGTTATGAAAGCACACACTAAAGAAAGCCAAGCGGCAATGACCCCAGAAACGTCCTTACAAGCCTTAAAAGATGGTAACGAACGTTTTATAACTGCAACCCAAGTTGTGAGAGATTTAAACGCACAAGTAGAAGCGACGAGTACTGGGCAATATCCTTTTGCTACTGTTTTACATTGTATAGATTCCCGCGTATCTGCCGAGCATATTTTTGATCAGGGTATTGGTGATTTGTTCAGTATTCGTATTGCTGGAAATTTTGTCAACGAAGATATTTTAGGAAGTATGGAGTTTGCATGTAAACTTGCAGGAACCAAAGTATTGGTAGTATTAGGACATACCGCTTGTGGGGCTGTCAAAGGCGCTTGCGACCACGCACGTATGGGAAATTTAACAGCCCTTATCAATAAAATTGAGCCTGCAGTTGAAGCGGTTGCTCTTCCTGAAGATGAAGCGTCGAGAACATCAGGTAACATCAATTTTGTAAACACTGTAGCGGCAAAAAATGTTGAAATGACCTTAAATGATATTCGTAGCAAAAGTGCTATTCTAAAGGAAATGGAAGCTAATGGCGAATTAATGATTATTGGTGGGATGTATGACATCGCCAATGGAAAAGTGACGTTTTATGCTTAAAAAATCAAATCTCTTTATGGCAGCATTCACTTGTGTGTTAATGCTGCCTTATATTGCAGCCGCCCAGAGCAGTGATTTTGGAAATTGGTTGATTTATATTGGTAATAAAAAAGTGAATAGTAAATGGAATATTCACAACGAAGTTCAATACCGAAATTATGATGCTATTGGCGATTTAGAACAGTTGCTCCTTCGAATAGGAGTGGGCTACAATTTGTCTGAAAACAATCATAATTTATTGTTGGGTTACGGATATATAGCATCACAAAATTATATTATAGATACTCAAGAAAAAATTGATATTAATGAGCATCGTATTTTTCAGCAATTCACATCAAAACAAAATATTGGGAGTATTTCTTTAAGTCATCGTTACCGATTTGAACAACGCTTCGTTGAGGCAGATTTTAAAATGCGACTGCGTTATTTTTTGGGGCTTAAAATCCCATTGATTAAAAATGAGGACTTACCTTCAAAGCTATATGTATCGGCGTATAACGAAGTGTTTATGAACACCGAAAGTGAGGTATTTGACCGTAACCGTGTGTATTTAGGGTTGGGGTATCAACTTCACAAAAATGCTCGTATAGAGGCAGGGTATATGAATCAGCTTTTTGAAAATTCGAGTCGAGATCAGTTCAATCTGATTACGTTTATTAGTTTTTAAAGTTGATACTTTCGTTAATTCTTTTTTGTTCTTTTTGCCTGTTAATGACATCGCTAAGTGCTTCTTTGCTTATTGGTTTTGAAAGAAAATCATTGAATCCTGCGGCAAATACGCGCTCTTTATCTTCAGTTGATGAAAAGGCTGTTTGCGCAACAATTGGTAATTCTGGGCGAAATTGTTTTATCAATTTTATAGCCTCAAAACCATCCATCACAGGCATTTTTAAGTCCATTAACACAAAATCAATCTCTCTGTTTTTTTGACAAATTTCAACGGCTTCTACTCCGTTTTTTGCATGAATAATATTACAATTTAAATCAATTTGTTTTTTTAATAATATTTCTAGAAACATAAAATTTATTTCTTCATCTTCAGCAATTAAAATGTTGCATTTGTGGTCTTCCTCCTGTTGTTCTTCTAGTTGTTTTTCTTCTTTTAAATTAGGAGTAGATGTTTTTATATCTGAGTTGCCTAGTGCTGGTGTGTATGGAAGTGTCACAAAAAAAGTACTTCCTTTATGTTTTTTGGATTTAAGTGTAATTTTTCCTTCAAGTAAATTTGTGTTTTCTCTAGCGATCCATAATCCCAAACCTAATCCACCAATGTTTTTTGTGGATTCTTCTTCTTCTTTTGAAAAACGTTCAAAAACAGACTTTTGACGTTTAGGCTTAATACCATCTCCAGTGTCTTTAACATAAATCTCTAACTTAGAATCTACTATATTGTAGCCAAATTCTATAAACCCTTCTTTTGTAAATTTAAGGGCATTTTCAAGTAAATTGCCTAGAACATTATTTAATTTACTTTCATCAATTAAAATGGTACTTTCTTTGTCATTTAGCCCTTTTCTCAAATATAAAGGTATTTTATTTTCTTTTGCCTTCACATCAAAAACAGTAAATAATTCCAATAAAAAATCATTCAAGCAAACTTCTTTTTCGATGGCTTTCACTTGTTTTGTTCCTAATTTCGAAAATTCTAAAAGATCATCCATCGTACGCATCAACTGATTTCCGCTGCTCTGAATGATATTTACATAATGTTTTCGTTTAATATCTGATAAATTTGGGTCGTTCAGAAATTTTGTAAATCCTAAAATCCCATTCATTGGGGTTCGGATTTCGTGTGATAGATTGCTTATAAAATCGTTCTTAATTCGATCGCTTTTTTCTGCCCTCTCTTTATCTGCTATAATTTTTAATTTTTCGTTTTTCCGTTCTGTATTGTCTGCAAAAATTACAGCGATTAAATTTTTTTCTATTTCCCAAGCAAATATTTCATAATATTTACCATTGTTTGTTTTTTTGTTCTTGTAATTTATCGATGTGCCATTATTTGCTATTTCATTGTAAATTTCCAACCAGTACGTGTCAACAGAATTAAATAGTTCTTTGAAGCGTTTGCCAATCAGCTGTGATTTTGTTTTTCCAACTAATTTCATGAAGCTTGAATTTACATCTCGATAATAATAATCTTCGGCATCTTCGTTATCTTTTTTAATGAGTTCAATGATCTTCATGCTTTTAGGGACTGAATCAAAAAACTGCCGAAGCTATAACTCATCTTGTCTTAGACTTTCAATAGTTGTTTCTTGTGCTTTAATTTTAAGGGCTAATTCTTCATACGTAGGCTTACTCATAATCATTATTTGAATTATATTTCTATTTTTCTAAATTTAAATATATGAATTGTTTAAGTAATATTGCAATTTACTTAACATTATCTACTCACAATTAATTTATAATCAATTATTTGTAGGCTGTATGTTATAGTTTTATTTCAAAAAAACACACCTCTGCATGTCGATAATGTGAGGGTAGATTCGAAGTGTTTTTTAATTTTTTCATTCCCAAATAATCAAATCCACAATTTGTGTAATGGCTGATTAGTTTTTTGTTTTCCCCGCAAGTATCCATTCTAATAAACCGTTTATTTTGCTTTACTGCATAATCTTTAGCCCAATCCACAATGGTTTGTACATAGTTATTACCTCTAAATTTTGGGTTTGTTGCAATGCGGTGTATATAAATTGACAGATAGTTTTCGCGAGCTTCCCATATTTGCTCATCCGTAAAAGTTACAGCCCAAACACACGCAATTGTATTGTCAATAATTAATTTAAATTGTCTGTCCTCAATGATTTCTGTGCTGATGAGCTTTTGGTTAAATAAAGGCCATTGGTTTTGAGGGAATTTTAGTTTTTGTAAATCCGTTGCCAATTTGTATAATCTGAATATTTCAGAAAGATCCTCTAAATTACTGTTGCTTATAACCATGGTGTGATTTATATAAATGCTATGTTTAGGTGTTTAAACATTTTATCTATAAATCTAACAAAATTTATTTAATGTACAACTGAAGATTAATGATGGTTTTTGACGAAGTGTTTTCTTAGGGTTGCTTAAATAAACCTAGCGAATGTATAAACAAGCTGGAATACACCCCTCCATTAAAGATAAAATTTTCACACTAGTTATTTCTATTGAAATATTGATTGAATCCAGCGGAATCAAATTTAAAAGCGGTATTATTTTCAGATTTATCTAATTTATTGTGAACCGTCAATCCCCATAAAATCAGTTCCATGCAAAAAGCTTGATCTTCCTCACTTAGTTCATGAGTATGTGCTTCAACAATGGCGACTAAGGGTTTTATAGATTTAAGACTGCTAAAAAATTCCTCATCCGTGTCCGTATAGTTCAATTCAATAAAATTAGTATCGAACCATTGAATCAAATCTGTATAAGGCGTTTTAACCCCCTCTTTTTCTAGTTTTGAAATGCGGGGAAATAGCTGACCAAATTGAATCATGACAGCATTGTCTATCAGAATTTTAGCAACTTCGTCGGCACCTTCTTGCTCCCCTTCATATACCAACTCAATTTTTCCCGTAATGGATGGGATGATCGACATAAAATCAACCAAACGAATGGTTGTTTTTGAAGCCTCCGTTTCAATTAATCTTAATTTTGCAGCAGCCATTAGATTTTCCATAGCACTGATTGTGAGACGCGCACTCACACCACTTTTGGCATCTACATATTCACTTTTACGAGCTGTAAAGGCCACTTGTTCTAGCAGGTTTTTGGCCAAGTCAGGAACAATGATACTTTCTTTATCTTGTTTGGATACTCTTGCTTCTTGTGCTGTAATTTCCCGAGCCAGTGCAATTGATTTTGGATAGTGCGTAAAAATCTGCGACCCGATTCGATCTTTCAAGGGCGTCACAATACTGCCTCTATTGGTATAATCTTCTGGGTTGGCTGTAAATATAAATTGAATGTCTAGGGGCATTCTTAGCTGAAATCCTCGTATTTGAATGTCACCTTCCTGTAGAATATTAAATAAAGACACTTGAATACGTGCTTGTAAATCGGGCAGTTCGTTTAATACGAATATACACCTATTGGCACGTGGAATCATCCCGTAATGTAAGACGCGCTCATCGGAATACGGGAGTTTTAAAGTCGCTGCTTTAATCGGGTCAATATCTCCAATCAAATCAGATACGTTTACATCAGGAGTTGCTAATTTTTCAAAGAATCGATTGGACCGATGTACCAAAGTAATAGGGGTTTTGTCACCCATTTCGGCGATCAAATCTCGTGCATATTTTGAGATTGGTTCAAAGGGACTGTCATTGATTTCAGAGCCTTTTACAATTGGCATATATTCATCGAGTAAGTCCACCATGCTTCTAGCAATTTTGGTTTTCGCTTGTCCACGCAATCCCAATAAATTGATATGATGACCAGCAATAATCGCCTTTTTTAATTGCGGTACAACCGTATCTTCATACCCATAAAGCCCTTCAAAAACGGGCTTTTTTGCTTTGATACGCGCAATTAAATTTGCCTGAATTTCTTGGTTAATTGTTTGATTTTTATAGTCCGAATTTTTTAATTCTTTAAAGGTGATTTCTTTACTCATATTCTTTTAATTCTATTTTTTTCGTAATCTTCAAATATCATTTCTCCCAAACCAGATAGCCCTGTTAAAAAGGCTTTCCCTTGATTTTGAGCCGTGAACAACTCCACAAACTGACGCAGGTAAGGGTCTTGTGCAATCATAAACGTGGTAATTGGAATTTTTAATTTCCGTGCTTGTGCGGCCTTGTTTAGGCATTTTGATACGATCATATCGTCCAAGCCGTTACTGTTTTTATAAAACTCTCCAGAAGGCAGCTGAATACAGCTTGGCTTGCCGTCTGTAATCATAAAAATCTGTTTGTTTGTATTCCGTTTTCGACGTAAAATATCCATAGCCAATTCCAACCCAGCTACTGTATTTGTGTGGTACGGGCCTACTTTTAAATAGGGGAGGTCTTTCACCTTAATGGGCCAGGCCTCATTTCCAAATACAATAATATCAATGGAATCTTTTGGATACTTCCGATGGATCAATTCTACTAAAGCCATCGCTACTTTTTTGGCGGGTGTGATGCGGTCTTCACCATACAAAATCATAGAGTGACTGATGTCTATCATTAGCACCGTACTCATTTGTGCTTTGTGTTTCGTTTCCTCAACAATTAAATCATTTTCTGTTAAGCGTATGTCTGAAATACCATTATTGATTTGTGCATTTTTCAAACTCTCGGTCATGTTGACTCTCGATAAATCATCTCCAAATTGAAACGCTCTATTTTCACCGTCACGCTCATCACCAACCCCAATTTTTTTTGTGTTATGATTTCCGAGACCACTCTTTTTAAGTTTTCCAAAAATCTGGTTGAGGGCATAATCTCGCAACGCAGATTCAAGTTTGGCAGTCAGCCTGTTTTTTCCTTTCCCAGTTCCGTTTCCTGATTTAGCAGCATCCGGATCAATATCTTCTTTGATATAGCCCCGCTTTTTAAGGTCCTCTTCAAAATCTTCTAATGAGTAGTTTTCGTTAAAGATATTATACTCATTGTCAAGCGTATTGAGCCATTCAAAGGCTTCTTCAATATCACCTGAAGTATGCGTCAAAAGTTCTTTAAACACCCCAAACACCCGATCAAAATCGGATACCTCTTTGGCGATGTGTTTACTGAACGTAACCCCTTTTCCGTAATTGAAATCTATTCCTGCCATCCTTACAAAGAACGGGACTTAGAATTCGTAAACGCGTTAAGAAGTTATTAATCTTTTGGTTGTTCTGACAATAAACATTTAGGTTTTGTTAGGGTTTAAAGTTTGGTAAGACTTTTTAGTATTGATGCACGGACTTGGTTTAAAACTCTAAACTTTGGATTAAGCATTAAAACTCTTATTGTTTTTATACTTAGTTGTGCAACGTTTTATTCCGCAATTTTAAAGTTATTTAGTCCGATTTGTTGAATCATATAGGGCCATATTTCAGTTCCTCGCGCTCCGGAATATGTTCCAACGTTTGAAGTTGTTTTAAATTCCCCATTTTCTTCTGTTTGTATATCGGAATTGTATTCAAATGTATTTTCAGTCCGATTTTTCATTAGTAATAAGACTTTCATGTTTTTTTCTTTTTCCTCGTCCGTTTTTCCGCTTGTTCCTAAACAAAAATAGAATTCAATTGTTCCATTTTTTTCGTCAGAATCTTTAAACAGCGAGTCATTTTCGTAAGTGTCAACAATTTTTTGAAATGGCTCAAACTCAATTATAGAATAATCAAAACTCGTTGAATCAGTTGGGTGCATTTTTATAGTAAATTTTGTACCCAACGGAAATGCAAATCCATTTGCTGGTTCTGTTGGTAAATCTTGAGAATACGTTACAGAACTAATTATCAAAGTCAAAATCAGGATTATTTTTTTCACTCTCGATGTTTTTTTTAATGTTGCATAACGTTAAGTATAAGAAACGTAGGGCAGGTGATAAGCACTTTCGTTTCGGTTTATTACTTAGCTAAATATAAATATTTTGCTTTTATCTTTTTTGTTTTAAATACCAAATTTAAAAATTTGGCGACTTGGCAAATACACACAGACCTTTCGATTAAGCACTTTTCGCCCTATTTTTTTTATACATTGTTAGCTGTAGTACTTTCTACACGTATTCCATTATTTCGAAAGTATCATTTAAGATGCTATCCCAAGAACTATTATGCTCTTTTAGGATTGATTCCTTATCTATAGAGTTTCCAATACAAACTAATTTAGTATCGTTATCGAAAAATTTGTTTCTATAATATTCAATTTTTGGCTCTTTTGATTTGTTGTCAGCTATTGAGATAATAGTTTGAGTATCATCTGGTTGATTTTTGCAAATAAATTCTAGAATCATTTCTTTACTTTTTGCTTCTAAGTCTTCTTTAAAAATACTGTCTAAAATTAGTGGAAGTCTATGAATGTTATTTGTTTCATTAATTATTTTATTAAATGAGAACTTAAAACAGCTAAATGTAGTTCGACACCTTGAAACGGAAAACTTGATAATTCGTATATGTAATTGAACCTATTATCTTTTAATTTAGGAACATCTAATTTTATATTATTGATATTATAATATTGCTTAAATTTTTTGTTTTTTTTCAGTCTTTCACTCTCAATATCATCATCGTCTTTAAATTCTTTAAGCTTCTCTTTTACTTTAGCAATTTCAATTGTTAAATTTCCAATGTTTTCATTTATTGAGCTTTCTAATTTTACATCAGCTTGTGCTTTTATCCAGTCGTCAAGAGTAATATTATTGTTAGAGTATATTATGTGTTTATGATAATCATTGGCTAATGACTCTCTTAATTTTTCTATTTTTTTATTTAAAGAATGAAGTTCAGATTGTAGTTTTTTGTTTTTGTCTCTTATCTTCTCTTTAATTTTAATTGTATCATTTTCTTCTTGATAAAACTCATATATTTCACTAGTGTTACTAGGTAAAATCTGTTGACAAATTGGACAATTATCCTTACCCGGAAATTGGTGAGTATGATTACGACTTACTTTTGATATTACAGATAATCTTTGAGTATTGTACGCTTGTAAATTTGATTTTTTAACGTATTGATTTTCAAGTTTCAATAGGTCGGATTTCCTTTCAGTAATATCATTAATAAACTCGTTCCCTTTCCCTTTAAAAGAGGCATTGACTATTTTAGAATTTTCAATTTCAGAATTCTTTTTCTCAAACTGTATGTAAAAATTATTTTTTTCATTTAATTCTTTCAATTGATTTTCTAATCTCTTTCTTTCTTCTTTATCCTCGAACTTCGTAACACCTAAATAATAATCTAAAAGATCTTCTTTAAAATTTTTGTAAAATTCTAAATTACTGAATGATTTTCTCAAATAAACCCAACCTACATCTTGAGAAACGTAATAGGGTAAAAACATAGTTTCTATTGGCGCTTTAGAAATTCCTGATTTAGTTTCAAGCAATAAATCAAAATCAAATAACTCATTGAAAAATTCTTTTAGTTTGTAATGTTCAACCGAATTATTACCACTAATTCCTTTGAATATTGACACCTTTGTTGAAATAGAATCTTTTATATATAGAGTTTCATCCTTTCTTACAAATGAGTAATCAATATTTTCATTTCCTTTCTTTATAGTTATATCAAGCCTTGTGAAAATATCTTCAGATAAAATTTTCACTAGTTTCGTTTTATTGTCATTTATACCAAAAGTGAATAATATCAATTGTATCAAAGTACTCTTTCCAGATGTGTTGGCACCATAAACTACATTAAGCCTTTTTCCAAATTCTGCACAAAAACTTTTATTGTTTACTTCGCTATGGATAAATAATTTATTTACTGTTAAGTATGTTTTCATTTTTGCATAAGTATTAAAAAATAACCTGCCGATATTGACGCTTTCAATTGATTTGTATTTAGTGTAGAATTTTTTTCTTTTAAGAACAAACTATATAATTCCTTAATACAAAGAATATCATTTGTGAATTTGATTATAACGCTTTTCTTATTTTCAATAAATCGAATTATTTTTTGATGTTCGCCTTATTTCAAGTCTTTAAATTGTTCTAAACTATTTTCAAAATCTAGCTCAAATGACATAGCATCAAACACATTTATGTTTAGTTCTTCGCAAATCTTTTCTGCTTTTTGTCTACAAAAATCGAGAGCTAATTTTTTTGTAGTTAATATATTTAAGATATCATCTATTTTGGATGATTCTAATCTTTTGTTTTTGTCACTCAATTTAGGTTTGTCTCCTTGATTGTATGTGCTTTCAATCTCTTTTAGATGATAGATTAATGTATCTCTTGCTGCCTTATGGTCTAAAATTGTATTACCAAAAACTTCTTTAAATTTCCCTGTTAAAAGCTCTAATTGTGATTTTGTATTCCTACCTAAGTCAACAAATGAGAAGTTTAAATTTTCAAAATGTTTAATTTGCTCTCTATCAAACTGAAAATCTTTATTACCTTTTTTTAAAGCAGTTTTACAATCTTCATTTAAAGTAGAATACGATAAATTTTCATCAGTTTCATTTACATAAATTTTCTTTTTCTTATTAGTGATAGAACATTTATAATCAAGAGCAATTGTATGATTTGTAATAAAAAATTGAGACTGCTTGTAATCTTTAGATTTTCTTAGTTTGTCTTTTAGTAGTTCTATACCAGAGCTAGATATTTTTTGAATTATTTCATAAACCTTGTTTGTAGTCCAAACGTTTGATGATTTTTTGGCTTGATAAGTTGTAACTTCTGAAAGTTCTCCGTTTTGATTTAAAAACCCAAACACAATATCATCATAATGCTCAAGCATTATAAAATACTCTTGTGTTTTTAAAGTGTTATACTCCTCTAGAAAAATATAAATGCACGTATTTCTTTGAAAGTCGAAACCTACATTAGCTTGAACTCCAGAATTACTATCTATTTTTCTATCTACCACTAAGTTTTTTCGCAGTTACGGATTTTTTTTAGGTATTACAGCTAACTAGTGTATATAAACCATTAGTGGTTTATATTTTGCTTATATTTTTGTTTTGAGTGGTTCAATACATCCAAATACAGCATGTATTGTGTCACTAGTTTCCCCAAGGATCACTTATCATTCAAACAAAATATGTATCTAGCTTCGGTTAAGCTACTTATGAAGATTTAGACTTGGGGTCAAAATCAGTTATAAATATATAAAAAAATCACGCACCTCCAAAGACATACGTGATTTTAATAAGTGAAGTATCTTTATTAACCGTTCAGTAAAGGTTCTGTGAATTTGCCCAAGTCTTGCACCCCATGCGCCGTTACGTGCTTTATAAACGCACTGCCAATAATCGCCCCTTTGGCATACTGTGTGGCTTGACTAAAGGTTTCATGATCTGAAATACCAAACCCAATAATCTGTGGGTTGGTGAGCTTAAGGTCGGCAATACGCTTAAAGTAATTAGTTTGTTCGTTTCCAAATCCACTTTGACTTCCTGTGGTGCTGGCACTACTCACCATATAAATAAAGCCATCCGAAATACTGTCCATATAACGGATGCGTGCTTCGCTTGTTTGTGGCGTAATCAAAAAGACATTGAGCAATCCATAACGTTCAAAAATGGCTTTATATTCCTCGTGATAGACTTCTACCGGCAAGTCAGGAATGATCAATCCATCAATGCCTACCTCTTGGCATTTTTTACAAAAAGCTTCCACTCCATATTGCAGCATTGGATTAAAATACCCCATCAAAATCAAAGGGATAGACACAGTTTGTCGAATGTCTTTTAGTTGATCAAACAAGACCGTTGAAGTCATACCATTGTGTAAGGCTTGAGTAGAACTCGCTTGAATGGTAGGGCCATCGGCCAACGGATCGCTAAACGGCAATCCAATTTCAATCATATCAACGCCATTTTTCTCTAAATTTTGAATAGTTGTAACGGTATCGTTTAAATTAGGGTATCCCGCCGTAAAATAAATGGATAATAGTTTTTTATCTTCTTGTAATTTTGCTTGTATTCTATTCACAATCTTAAAGTTTAAAATAATCAATATAGGTATTCAAATCTTTGTCGCCACGTCCCGATAAACTAATGACCACTACATCTTCAGGTTTGAATTTTTTATCTTCAAAAATAGCCAAAGCATGAGAGGTTTCAATTGCTGGAATGATGCCTTCTAACTGGGATAATTCCAATCCAGCAGTCATGGCTTCATCATCCGTTACCGAAATAAATTCAGCACGTTTTGTTTCATACAAATGTGCATGCATAGGTCCAACTCCAGGATAATCTAAGCCTGCTGAAATAGAGTAGGGCTCCGTGATTTGACCGTCTGTGGTTTGCATAAGAAGTGTTTTACTGCCGTGAATTACCCCTTCTTTTCCTAAGACCGAAGTTGCAGCACTTTCGCCCGTATAAATCCCTTTGCCTGCGGCTTCCACTGCAATCAGTTTGACGTCGGGTTCATTCAAATAGTGGTAATAGGCACCAGCGGCATTACTACCTCCACCCACACAAGCTACCACGTAGTCAGGGTTCTCGCGTCCTTCAACTTCTTTTAATTGCCATTTTGTTTCTTCGGAAACAATCGATTGAAAACGGGCCACCATATCAGGATAGGGATCAGGGCCGACAGCACTTCCAATAATATAATGCGTATCCACAGGGTTGTTAATCCAATCGCGAATGGCTTCATTGGTTGCATCTTTTAAAGTGCGACTTCCAGACAATGCTGGGCGTACTTCAGCACCTAGCATCTTCATACGTGCCACATTGGGTGCTTGACGTGCGATGTCAATTTCGCCCATATACACAATGCATTCCAAACCTGCCAAGGCACAAACGGTCGCTGTGGCCACCCCATGTTGACCTGCACCTGTTTCAGCAATGATGCGCTTTTTTTTCAGTCTTTTAGCCATCAAAATTTGACCTATGGTATTGTTGATTTTATGGGCTCCTGTATGGCATAAATCCTCACGCTTCAGGTATATTTTGGTATTATACTTTGCAGACAATCGTGTAGCGAAATATAAGGGTGTAGGTCGTCCTACATAATCTTTCAAGAGTTGGTCGAACTCTTTTTTGAAATCAGGTTCTGCCATTACCTTCAAATAATTTTGACGTAATTCTTCAACATTAGGATACAACATTTCTGGAATAAATGCACCTCCAAATTGGCCGTAGTAGCCTTTTTCATTCACGTGATAACTCATAATAAATGTTTAAATTTTTCTAATAATTCTTTATTTTTTTTTGCGGGTGCAATTTCAAACTTGCTATTCACATCCACTGCATGACAGTAGGTTGCTGCCACACTTGTTTTAAATTCTTGTAATTGGTCTGCATTTTCTAATCCAATCCCGCCACTTAAAAAATAAGGTTTTGTGGAGGGATAAAGTTCTAAAACAGACCAGTCAAAACAGTATCCATTTCCGCCAGCTAAAGGACCTTTGGTGTCAAACAGATAATAATCACAAACTGTTTCATAGTGCGTTAATACATCAAAATTAAATTCATTTTTAATGGAGAATACTTTGATGATTTCTACATTAAGTGCCCGCAAAGATTTGCAAAATTCAGCCGTTTCTTCGCCATGCAATTGAACCGCTTGTAAATTGTGGGTATTTATTTTTTCGACAATACTGTCATAAGAAGCATTTACAAAAACACCAACTTTTTTTATGGTCAACGGAGGGGTAGGTGTTGATGCAGACACATGACGCGACGAACCTTCAAAAAAGATAAAGCCCATATAGTCAGGATGGATCGAAGCGATCAACTGAATATTGTCCTCATAGCGCATGCCACATACTTTTAGTTTCATCCGTTCAATTGTTTTATAAATGTTGCTGCACTTGCACCTGGATCATCTGTTTTCATAAAATTTTCACCAATCAAAAATCCTTTATAACCAAAAGGTTGTAAACTCTGGATATCTTCCACGGTACGAATTCCACTTTCTGAAATTTTTACAAATTCATTAGGAATCAGCGTACTGAGTGTTTGACTCGTTTCTAGGCTTACCTCAAATGTTTTAAGGTTTCGGTTGTTTACCCCAATCATATTTAGGCTGGGCATTACCGATTTATGCAATTCTTCTTCATTGTGAATTTCTAATAAGACTTCCATACCCAAACTTTGAGCTAAGGATGAAAATTTTTGAATTTCTTCGCGTGTCAAAATTGCAGCGATCAGTAGAATCACATCCGCGCCAAACGCTTTAGCTTCTACAATTTGATAGGAATCAATAATGAATTCTTTACGAAGTAAGGGCATGTCACAACTGGCTCTGGCTGTTAATAGGTCTTCTAAACACCCGCCAAAATATTTCATATCGGTTAAGACTGACATTCCACATGCACCTGCGTTTTGATAACCCAGCGCGACGTCCTGCACATTCAAATTCTGATTGATACAGTCTTTTGATGGTGAACGGCGTTTATGCTCCGTAATCAAGCCTGAAGTGCTCTCAATTAGTCGCGTACTAAGTGACGGGCAGTGGCGTTCAAATAACACGGATTGTTACAATTGTTTCAATGGAATCAATTGTTTTCGAAGGTTGACTTCGTTGTGTTTATCTGCTACAATACGATCTAAGATACTACTCATTATAGGGCGATTAATTTTGTGAGACATTCATTTGCTTTCCCAGAATACAGTGCTTCTTTGGCCAATTCATAGCCATCTTTATGAGTGATTTTTTTAGCCGTAGCAATTGCAAGACCGGCATTGGTGCACACCACATTGTTTTGTGCTTCGGTCCCATTTCCACTAATAATGGTTTTAAATATTTTTGAAGCGTCTGCTACGGTATTTCCACCAAAAATGGCTTCTTGAGTATAGTTTTGTAACCCTAAATCTTCCGCAGAAAACAGGACTTCGGAATCATTAGAGACAATTTTCACGGAATTTGTTAAGGATATTTCGTCATACCCTCCAATGTCATGAACTATGCTGTAATTTTTGTCTGTTTCTTGATAGAGGTAATTATATAACCGGAGTAATTCCAGACTAAAGACCCCCACCATTTGATTTTTTGGAAACGATGGATTCACCATGGGACCTAACATATTAAAAAAAGTTTTTACTCCCAATTCGCGTCGGATGGGTGCTACATTTTTCATAGCTGGATGGAACAGGGGTGCGTGTAATACACAAATTCCTGTAGTGGCAATGGCGCGTTCTAAAAAGTCTGTGTCGTTTGAAAACTTTACGCCTAAGGATTCTAAAACATTGGAAGATCCACAAGCAGAAGAGACTCCATAATTTCCGTGTTTTGCAACGGGAACACCTGCACCTGCGGTTACAAATGAGGAGAGTGTAGAAATGTTGAATGTGTCTTTACCATCCCCGCCAGTTCCGCATAAATCGATGGGGTTGTAAGCTGATAAGTCCACAGGAATACACAATTCTAAAAGTGCATCTCTGAAACCTTTTAATTCTTCTAGAGTGACCGTTCGCATCATGAAAACAGTGAGGAATGCTGCAATTTGACTTTGGTTGTAAGCATCTTTAGAGATGTTAATCAAAATTTGTTTTGCCTCTTCAGCAGAAATCGTCTCGTGGTTAATAAGTCTGTTTAAAACGTGTTTCATTGTTGTTTGTTATGAATTAATCCAGTTTTCTAAGAGTTGTTTTCCGTTGGGTGTGAGCACCGATTCTGGGTGAAACTGAACCCCTTTTACATCAAATACTCTATGTCTCAAGGACATGATTTGTCCATTTTCATCTACTGATGTAGCTTCTAAAACTTCTGGTAAATTAGAATCAACCACCCAAGAATGATAGCGACCGACTTCAATAGTCTTGCCCATATTGTTAAATAAAACTTCGTCTTCTACACAAACAGTAATGTCCGTATGGACGCCGTGATAGACTTCCTCTAAATTTATTATTTTTCCGCCAAAGACTTCGCCAATTGCTTGTTGACCCAAACACACGCCAAGAATACTTTTAGTGGGCGCATATCGCTTAATCACCGCTTTTAATTGACCCGCTTCTTCCGGAATTCCAGGGCCAGGCGACAGCACTATTTTATCGAAGTGTTGGATGGCTTCAAGGTCAAATTTATCATTCCGAAGGACAGTAACTTCACAGTCTAGGTCTTCGAGGTAATGGACTAAATTAAATGTAAAACTATCGTAGTTGTCAATGACTAATATCTTCTTCATGTTCTAAATGGTTTCGGCGAGTTTAATTGCTTTTGTTAAGGCGCCTAATTTGTTATATACTTCTTGAAGTTCGTTTTCAGGACTTGATTTGGAAACAATTCCAGCACCCGCCTGCCAATGGAGTTGGTAATTTTTACTTAAAAAAGTTCGAATCATGATGGCATGGTTGTAATTCCCTTCAAAATCCATAAATCCTATGGCACCTCCATAGAACGCACGGCTTGTTTTTTCATAGGCTTCAATAAGTTCCATTGCTTTGTATTTTGGGGCGCCACTTAAGGTACCCGCTGGAAAGGTGTCGGCTACAATTTGCATTGTTGGCGTATTTTTTCGCACTTTGCCCATCACTTTACTCACCAAATGAATAACATGTGAAAAGAATTGTACTTCTCTGTATTTTTTGACTTCTACTTCTGTGCAATGACGACTTAAGTCGTTTCTTGCCAAATCGACTAACATCACATGTTCGCTGTTTTCTTTTTTATCGGCAACGAGTTTTTTTGCCAATTCGGCATCTTTTAAGTCATCTCCAGTCCGTGCAAAAGTTCCTGCAATGGGATGGATTTCTGCATTTTTATCTTGGACGACAAGTTGGGCTTCTGGTGAACTTCCAAAGATTTTAAATTTCCCATAATCAAAATAAAAGAGATAAGGAGAGGGGTTAATACTTCGTAACGCTCTGTATACATTAAAGTCATCGCCTTTAAAATCTTGATGAAACTTTTTAGACAATACCAGTTGGAATACATCGCCGCGAGCACAGTGTTTTTTAGCCAATTCAACATTAGACTTAAATTCTTCATCGCTCAAATTGGAGCTAATATCTCCTTTTGATTCAAAATCATAAGATGAAAAACTTTGTACTTTAATTAAGTGGTCAATGGCGTCGATATTGCTTTCAGATTCATAGCAATGTGCAAAAATATAAGCTTCATTTTTGAAGTGATTGATGGCGATGATATTTTGATATACCGCATAATACATTTCTGGAATTTCAATGGATTCGTTCTTTTTTGAGATGGTGATATCTTCAAAATATTTCACAGCATCGTAAGCCGTAAACCCAAACATTCCATTATTTATAAACTTAAAAGAGGTGTCTTTTTGGGTTTTAAACTGTTTTGTAAATACATCGATTTCCATGGTCACCTTATTTGCAGGGACTGTTGTTTTTTCAATGCTTTGATCGGGATAGGTTTTAGTCAGAATAGAGTCTTCTACTTTGATGGATGCAATGGGGTTGCAACAGATGTAAGAGAAGCTGTTGTCATTGCCATGGTAGTCACTACTTTCTAGAAGAATGCTATTCGGGAACTTATCTCGAATTTTAAGATATACACTCACAGGCGATATGGTGTCTGCGAGTATCTTTTTGTAATGTGTTTTTAGTTCAAATTTTTTCATAAAAAAAGACTTGTCGTGATGACAAGCCTAGTTATTTTGATTTAAAAATACAAGGGTGTATCACGAATTTTGTTTTCGAGAGTACCACCACCAAGTATTATTTAAAGTAAGGTTCATAATTTTGTTTCAATAATCAAATGTAATAACGTTTTTTTTGATTGCAAAATTAATTTAATAGTTTTTTAAAATTTTAAGGAAACCTTTAAATCGAACTCATTATAGATCGCTTTGTCTTTTAAACCATCAAAAAAGCTTGCAGATCCGTATTTGATTCCAAATTTTGTACGGTCTATTTGAAAAGTTGTTGTTGCGGTATTTTCTGAAACTGCTAATTCAAAAGAAACTTTGTTTGTAATTCCTTTTATTGTGAGGTCTCCAACAACAGAATAATTTGTTTCGTTCTTGGTAACTGATTTAAAAACAAGAGTCGCTTTTTTATGTTTTTCAACGCCAAAAAAGTCATCGGCTTTTAGGTGTCCGTCTAATTTCTTTTTGTAATCTCCTTGGATGTCAGTTGTGTTTATAGATGTCATGTCCATTACAAAGTTCCCTCCAGTAAGTTGACCTTTATTAAATTCAAGACTGCCTTGTTGGAGTGTAATAGTTCCTTCGTGTTGTCCTGTTACTTTGTATCCAACCCAGTTGATAATACTTTGGTCAGTATCCACTTGTTTTTTTTCTACACTTGTAAATGCTGTAAGCACTAGAGCAAATAAAAGCACTGTTGATTTTAATATTGTATTTTTCATATCTTGAATTAATTAAATTGAAATGCAAATTACACATTTTTTCAATTGCATAATACTTTTATGGCTGGTAATTTTATGTTAAAACTTCCGAGCACTTATAGCTGTTTTTGCTAACTTTGTAAAATGAAATATTTATTTGTCTTTGTGATTCTTTTGAATTTGTCTTGTAAGTCAGATAAAAAAACTCCTGTAATTTTAGAAGTTCATGATTTTAAAGGGGTTGCACCCTATCTAGAACTCAAAGGGTCAAAAACGTATGTTGTGAATTTTTGGGCTACTTGGTGCGCACCTTGTGTAAAAGAGTTGCCACATTTTGAAATGCTTCAAGCCAAGTATAAAGATTCTGTTGAGGTCATATTGGTGAGTTTGGATTTTCCACATCAGTATGAAACGAAACTGAAACCCTTTATTCAAAAGCATGACTTAAAATCGAAGGTTGTTGTCTTGGACGATCCAGACATGAACTCTTGGATTCCGAAAGTTAATGCTCAGTGGGACGGTGCGATTCCAGTCACACTTATCTATAATACCTCAAAGCGTTTGTTTTATAGTCGTACCTTTACCTATCAAGAATTAGAGACAGAACTTAAAACATTTTTTTAATAACCCATAAACCCAAATTGTTATGAAAACTATTTTCACTTTACTCGTGTTGCTTACAACACTTACTTTTGCTCAAAATACTGAAATTCAAGGATATGATATTGGCGATATTGCCACCGATTTTAAACTTAAAAACATTGATGGAAACTCTGTGTCCTTATCAAATTTTAAAGACGCTAAAGGATTCATTGTTGTTTTTACGTGTAACACTTGCCCGTACGCTGTAGCCTACGAAGATCGTATTGAAGCGCTAAATAAAAAATATGCTCCAAAAGGATTTCCTGTGATTGCAATTATGCCTAACAATGTCAAAACAAAACCTGGGGATTCTATGAAAGCAATGAAAATCCGTGCGGAAGAAAAAGGGTTTACGTTTCCGTATTTGATGGATGCCGATCAGTCTATTTACCCTCAATATGGTGCTACAAAAACGCCACATATTTATATTTTAGAATCTTCGGATCGCGGCCCTGTTGTACAATATATAGGCGCGATTGATGACAATTATAAAGATGCTTCTTTGGTGAAAACCAAATATGTTGAGAATGCTGTTGATGCCCTATTAAATGGCGATTCTTTTGAAGTGCATAAAACCAAAGCTATTGGGTGTTCTATAAAGCTTTAAGATTGAAATTAAAGAAATAAAAAATAGTATAAATTAATTTATTAAAATAAATAGTATGTCAGATTTGTCACAAAATGAATGGGCTTCACAATTAGAGTCGGATTCAAAATCAATAATTTTAGATGTTCGTACAGATGCAGAAGTAGAAGAGGGGATGATCCCAGAAGCTATTCACTTGGATATTCACCAAGGACAAGCTTTTATTTCAGCACTCGAAAAACTAGATAAAACCAACCATTACTACGTCTATTGCAGGTCGGGTGCAAGAAGTGGTCAGGCGTGTTCAATTATGCAGCAATTGGGCTTTACGGCTTCCTACAATCTTTTGGGAGGCTTTAATGACTGGAATGGTGCAACAATAATTCCAGAATAGATGCGGTTTTTGAAATTTGGATGTGCGTTGCTAGGTATGCTCACTTTATTTAATTGTAAGAAAAATCAGTCTGAGGCAATTGAACTTATTACGCCTGCAGAAATGAAAGAAATTTCAGAAATTGAAGGGATTCAATTGGTCGATGTGCGTACGCCATCAGAGTACAAAAGGGGGCATCTTCCTAAAGCGTTAAACATTGATTTTTTTGATCCAAATTTTGAAGTAAATATTCAGCAATTAGACAAAACAAAACCTGTTATTGTGTACTGTCAGCGAGGAAGCCGTAGTGCTAAATGTGCCTCACAATTAATCGCCAATGGATTTGTGAAAATTTATGATTTAGACCGTGGTTTTTCCAAATGGAAATCAAGCGGTTTTGAGGTTGAAAATTAAAAATTTAACTCCATAAGGGGGTCGGGTAGGCGCCAGCTTCTGTAAGTTCAGCTAAGGTTCTTACGGCTTCTTTTTTGTCGTCGTAATAGGTGACTCCAAACCATGTGCTTTGTGCTTCAATAACTTCGACAGTAATGTGTCCATTTTCCATCATTTCTTGAGTGACAAATGGCAAATAGATTTCATTTTTTTCGAGGTTGTCAGGGTTTTCTAGAAACTTTGTAAAATAGGTTTCTATGTATCTAAAAATCGATTCATTACAAATCCAAAAATTCATAGAAACTGCTGTATCCGCTTCAAGAACAACTCCTGAATCTTCATCGATGATTTGAGAGTCTTTTTCTGAAATCTTAGTCCGTTCTATGATGGACGTCAATTGGTGGTTGTTTACTTCACAAACGCCTCTTGAAACAGATCCAAATTTTGAAAGTGTATTTTTAAGGTTGTAAGCTACCAAGGCAAACTTATCAGGCGTGTCGTTATTTTTGATGAATTTAGCAGCACCGTCAAACGCATTTTGCCCATAATAGTCATCGGCATTTATAATGACAAAACTTCCTTTTATAACATTTCGAGCAGTCCAAACAGCATGGGCTGTTCCCCAAGGTTTTTCACGGTTGGTGTCAATAGAAACAGTCTCAGGAATGTCCTTAATTTCTTGAACTAAAACATCTAATTTCACCTCACTGGGAAGGCGTTCTGAAAGGTGCGATTCCAAGAATGATTTGTTCGCAGCTTTGGTAATGACTACAATGTGATTGAAGTTGTTTTTGAGGGCGTCAAAAATACTGAACTCCATGAGAAATTCTTCTGCTGGGCCTAAGTCGTCAAATTGTTTTAGTTTTCCGTATCGGCTACCGCTTCCAGCGGCCATCAGTAGTAAGGTCATTATATATGTGTTTTGTTCCCTGCAAAAATATAATTTTTAAACCATAACTGAAATTTAATTTTGCAATTCAATTCTAATACAGGACAGATGCCAATTATTAATTGTAATTTTGAACAACATAAACCAATATTTTAACTCTTTATTATATGAAGACAAAGGTATTAACTACGCTTTTTTGTTCGTTTTTGTTAGGTTTTTTTTCTGTGACAGCTCAGATTCCAGCCTATTATTCGAATGTTGATTTTACGCAAGAAGGAAATGCACTTAAAGAAGATCTTTCCGATTTAATTATTAATACTCATACAACCTTAATTCCATATACTTCAAGTAGCACAGATACTTGGGATATCATTCATTCAAGTGATGCGGATGTTACTATTTCTAATAATGTCATTTTATTTTATGGCTATGATGATGATGACAATCAGTCTATTAACGACAGAACGCGCTCTATATCGTATCAAAGCAGTGGTTTTTGTATTGGGTATTGGAATCGTGAGCATGTGTTTGCCAAAAGTTTAGCAAACCCTAGTTTAGAAACGGATTACCCTGGCCCAGGTACAGATGTTCATAATTTGAGAGCCGCCGATTGTCAGATGAATTCTACAAGAAATAATAATCATTTCAGAGATGGAAGTGGGAATTCTTTTTTGGATGGTGATTTTTATCCTGGTGATGAATTTAAAGGGGATGTTGCTCGAATTATCATGTATATGTATTTGCGCTACCCAACGCAATGTGAACCTGTAAATATAGGAGTTGGAAGCCGGTCATATTCGAATGATGCGGACATGCCTAATATATTTTTAGATTGGAATGAACAAGATCCTGTTTCTGAATTTGAACTGAATAGAAACGAAGTTATTTATTCTTTTCAAGGCAATCGAAATCCGTTTATTGACAATCCCTATTTAGCAACTCTTATTTGGAATGGTCCAACCACAGTAGATTCTTGGGGCGTACTTTCTACTCCAGAATTAGATTTTCAAACTGTATTTATTCACCCAACTATTGCTCAAGACTCCGTCTTTGTTGAAGGGTTAGGGGGTTCTAAAGCTGCTTTAAAAATATATAACCAGTTAGGTCAAGCTTTAGAATTTGAATTAGACGGAAATAAAATTGACGTTTCTAGTTTTTCTAAGGGGATGTATTTAATCAGTATTCAAAATCAAGATCAATCAAAACTTTTTAAGTTTTTGGTGTATTAACACGTCCATAATATGAAGCAATTCATCATCGTATTTTCTTTTGTAGTTGTGACGCAAACTGCGTATTCTCAAAAATTATTTTCCGTAAACTACCAAAACCAAGCAGATATAAAAGTCTTTGTTGTGGATTATGCAAATCAAGCGGATTTAAAAGTTTTTAAGGTCGATTACAGCAATCGAGCACAAGGCAATAAAGGACTTTGGTTTTTTACGGATTATTCGAATCAGTCAGATAAAACCTTATTTTTTGTGGACTATGCGAATCAAGCCGATCTAAAAATTTTCTTTGTCCAATACGAAAACCAAGCGGGTTGGCAGAATAATTCTAAAAAACAGTTATTGTATTGATGTTGGTTTGTGGTTATAAGTTGCAACAAATGTTTGTATTATAGCTCAATAAATTAAACAAAAAAATTACTGTTGTGTCGATTTTTTTACAATTTAATTTTAATTATACTTAATTATTTAGGGCTTTTTACTCTTAAAATAACTCAAAAAACAGTTTTTTATTTACTAAAATAGTCCATTTAATAATTTTATTTTTGATGGCTATTAAATCCTTATATTTGTTCTCCAATTTAATTAATTAGTTAAACAAAATAATTATAGATATGAACTTAAGTAATTTAAGATATTTTTTATTTATTGTTTTTATAGCAGTTTTCACAAATTCGAACGCACAAAATCAGCAAGATAACTGCCCCTCATCCCCTTCAATTGTATTAGAACATTTTACTGTTGGTCCCTACATCCAAGGGGGTCGTGTAGCTGTGTTTTTTGATCCTCAAGGAATTTATGAATTAGATAATCAATTTGTTTTAGAACTATCAGATTCTTCCGGAGACTTTACTTCAGCCACAATATTATCTACAAAAGATGAATTTTTTATACCCATTCTGAATGGAGTTATTCCGTTAACGACTCCTGCAGGTTCGGCTTATAAACTAAAAATACGCTCTACAAATCCAGTTTCTGAAGTTGAGACAGATTCCTTCGAAATAATTTCTGATTCTTCTGCAGATTTAACGGTAGGTACAATAGAATTTATAAACAATTCTGCTACAGATCTATCAGACTTTATTAAATGTGTTGACTTAGATGCAAATAATTATTTTTTAGGATATAAAAATAAAGGACAAAACAGCGTAACGCCACCAATAGAAGATCCAATTCGTCTGAAATCATCGGGAGGGTCTGCTTCAAGTAAAGACGTTAGAATTTTAGTTGCAGGTACTTGGGAATCAATTCCATTATCTGGCTTGGGTCAGTTTTCTATTCCTTCAGGCCTGCCAGTTGGTTATTATTTGATTGAAATTGATAGGACCATACAAGGAAGCAGTGTTGAATATCACCATACTTCAGGGTTTATTTTTCATTTTAACACTGGAAACACAGGTATTGCAAACACAAGTGAAGAAGATGTTTGTGTGAACGAAATAGTTGGTTTTGAAGTGGCATCACCCGTGATGTCAACCAATTATCCAGGATCATTGTACTCTATCTCTTATGGAGACGAGGATCAAAATATTGCTGCTAACACGGAGTACTACACGCATTCCAGACTGCAAGAGTGTAATACTTTAGAACACGTCTACAACTTAGCAACCTGTTCTAGTGAATTCAAAGATAATAATGTTGACGAGCTTGGTTATTATTACAAATTAGATTTTAAGCTTCTTAGTAAAGGAATTTTTGATGGTGAAACCCCTGGGGAGTTTATTTGTGACGATTACACTCAAAATGGCAACGGTACTACTAAATGGGTGAATGTTAGTTTGAAGCCAGATGCAGATTTTGAAACAAACCCTGAGATTTGTGAAGGAACAATTCTAACAGCAACAGATATTTCTTTGGTCGGTGCATATGGATATGGTCCTCAATGTGAAACAGAATACAGAAGATATTGGGAGGTATTATTTCCTGGCTCAACTGTATGGGATTCTGTTACTGAAGATTTGGGTTGGATTGATATTGATGGAAACCTTAATATCCCCGGCGATGTAACCTTAGGTCAACCAGGTTGCTGGGAAATTAAATTAAAAATTAGAAATCCTTTTGGCTGTGTTCAAACCGATATTATTACAAAAACGGTTGTTGTTGAGCCAGAACCAAATTCAAGCTTTACATATGACCCAACAAATCTTTTGTGTGCACCACAACTTATAGATTTTACAAACACTTCAAACACTGAAGGCTTTTCTGAAGCATGTGGTAGTCCAGATTATACATGGACGGTGACACCTGTTGGCACCCCTGCTACCGTTACAGGATTTAATTTTATTATCGATCCAAATTTAGCAGGCGACCCTGAAAATTATGTAAACCCCACAATTAATTTCACACAACCCGGTACTTACTCTGTTGTGTTAAATACATCAAACGTCTGTGGAGATGATGATTCTGAACCTGTTTTAATTGAAATTATAGGAGATCCAACAGTCAATTTTCCAGTTCCATCTTTAGCCGCATGTCAAGCTTTACCGGGACAAACTGTTGATGGCTTTATTTTAGATTTTTTAAACAACATAGCAATCAGTCCAATATACAGTCAAGCACCTTATGAGCCATCGTCTTACACTTGGACCATTACGGGACCTGGAGTCACTGCAGCAGATTATATATTTCTGAATGGAACAGATGCTTCTAGTGATTTTCCAATTATTAAGTTTTCAGCTTATAAAACCTATACCATTACAGTTTTAGTTGATGGGAATTGTGAAAATTCAAGTTCCGATACAATTATTTTTATATACGAGCAAACCCCAATTATTACAAATACAGATACAGAACAAGAGATTTGTTCTGGAGGCACAACACAGCTCATTCAGATTACTTCGGACATGGATCCGGAAACCATTTATTCTATATCCATTACAGCCGATCCTGCTATTTCGGGATATGACCCTGCTTTAAATTCTGGAGATACAATTCCAGCTATGGTTCTAACAAATTCATCTAACGTTCCAGCTAACCTTGTCTATTCAGTGAGTCCGGAAGTTGATAACTGTCAAGGGGCTACAGTAAATTTTACAATAACTGTAAATCCAACGCCAGTGATTCCAAACCTAACGGCTGAGATTTGCTCAGAACAAACATTTGTAGTCATTCCAGTGAATAACCCACCAACGTCGATTGTACCCGCCAACACCACCTATACTTGGATTGTTGTTGACAACACGAACGTTACAGGAGACACGAATGAAACAACCCCACAGATCTCTATAAGTCAAACCCTTACAAACGCCACAAATAGTGTTCAGTCCGTTGAATATACTGTAACACCAATTTCTGGTGCAGACGGTTTATGTGAAGGCGCACCTTTTACTCTCATCGTTCAAGTTGATCCTAAGCCAACTTTAGATGATGTTGTTTTACCCGCAATTTGTTCAGGTGAAACTTTCAATCATTTGCCCGTAGAAGCAGGAGGAATCAATGGAACCGATAGTATTCCAGCAAATACTACGTACACATGGACCGTAGTGGATGCAAATGGTTTGGTAACTGGAGATTCAAACGAAACAATAGGTCAAACTTCTATAAGTCAAACCTTAACAAATGGTTCAAATGTTCCTCAAACATTGGTTTATACAGTAACACCAACTTCTGGAGACCAAGGTAATTGTGTAGGAGCTGAGTTTACATTGACAATTGTTGTGAATCCAACGCCTACAATTTCAGCGATACCGTCTCAAACAATTTGTGGAGGTACTGAATTTGTGACCACAACTTTTGTTTCTGATGTGACCGGCGTAAGTTATACATGGGTTTTGACCAATGCAGGGATTCCAACTCAAATTACAGACTATCCTTCTCCTAGTGGGACTGGGAATATTACAGGGGTTGTGATTCAGAATACAGGATCAGACGCTTATACTTTAATCTATGACATATCCGTTAATTACGAAGGATGTCCAGGAAATACTGAACAATTCAGCATTACTGTAGAACCAGCGCCAAGCGTTAATTTTGATATTTTAGATCAAAGTGTTTGTTCAGGTGGGACATCGCTTCAAGTGAATTTAGATTCAGACACGTCTCCTGTAGATATTTCATGGAACATAGATCCTAGCATATATCCAGCGATTACAGGGATAACTACTAATAATGGAACGAATGTAATCCCAGCTTTTAACTTGACTAATTCTGGGTCAGAACCAGTTGTTTTAGTTTTCAGTGCTGAGGCTGTTACCACTTCTGCTGGAGCTTGTCCTGGAAGTCCAGTATTGTATTCAATTACTGTGAATCCAGCAGCTGAAATGGATGCTGTAACTAATTTTGTTTATTGTGATGGCGAAGTCACTCAAGAAATTACGTTTTCGACTTCTATAACTGAAGGAACCACAGAATATAACTGGGTAATTGACACTAATATTGGATTAACCCCATTGACTGGAACTGGACCAATACCTTCATTTGTTGCAGAAAATAACTCGAATGATCCTATTATAGCGACTGTGACTGTCGATCCCGTTTTTTCAAATGTTACAGACCCGACGGTTGAATGTGACGGAGTTCAACGAACTTTTACAATCACTATTAACCCATCACCACAAATTACTAATACTGAAAACAGTCAAACTATTTGTTCTGAAGAACCGTCAACTTTGGTGGAATGGACTAGCTCTGTTGTGAATGGAACTCCAACCTCTTACAGCTGGACGTTTGTGTCAGCGACAACAGGCTTATCAGGATTTTCAACAAGCCCAGGTACTGGAGATTTACCAGTATTTACAAATTTAGCCAACGCTTCAAATGCTATAGGAGAATTGGTTTATGAAGTGATTCCATCGTCTTTAGGTTGTACAGGTTTACCTTTTGAATACACTATTTTTATAAATCCAGTAATCGCAATTACAAATGCAGAAACTTCACAAACTATGTGTAGCGAAGATACTTCTTCTGCTGTTGTCTTGGAAAACACAAATGCGGCATTGGCTGTAGATTACAATTGGGAATTGGATTTAAGTACAGTACCAGCAGGTACAACAGGACTTGAAATTAATGGTGTAGGAAATTTACCTGCAATGACCGTAGAAATTACAGACCCTGCAACGGCTAATATTGATTACATAATAACACCAGTTTTTGATGGCTGTGACGGCACACCATTTACTTATACACTTACTGTAGATCCGCGACCAATAATGGATCCTATTTTACCACAAACTATTTGTGGAAGCACTGCTTTTACAACACCAATCCTTGGGGCAGATGTTGTAGGGACTGTTTTTAGTTGGGAATTATTAGATGTCGCAAATATCCCAGTTACAATAACAGCTTATCCAACAGACACAACTCAACCTTTAGTTGGAGGTACTATTTTTAATTCTGGAACATCTGCATACACACTGACTTACGAATTTACACCAAGTTTTAATGGCTGTGATGGTCTGCCAGTATCTTTTGAGATCACTATCAATCCATCGCCAATTGTAGTGTTAAGCTTAGATAATCAAGAAGTTTGTTCTGGTTCAACAACCCAATCTTTCACTGCAAGTTCAGATACAGATCCTTCAACGACTTACCAATGGAATGTTGTTAGTAACGCATCTGCCTTGGACGGAGCAGATCCAGTTTCAGGTACTACAAATACGATTCCATCATTTACAGTAACTAATGGTGGCACAACTCCTTTTGATATAGAAATTGAGGTTATAGCTTCAACATCAGGAATAACTGTGTGTCCAGGAATCCCAACAGTTCATACAATTACCGTTGTTCCCGATCCAACAGTTACTATTGAATCAGCAGCTCCAACTCCAATTTGTATAGATGGAATCATTTCCGATATCGAAGTAAGCACTACAGGCGGTACCGGCAGCGTATCTTACGAC
>MDSY01062145.1_pt1 | contig 106279 bp, 100 predicted proteins | sample 811131 | NCBI WGS metagenome assembly MDSY01 (sample SAMN05326643, study PRJNA326480) | marine metagenome | isolation source: seawater | place: Atlantic Ocean: South West | collected 2010 | reverse complement strand
GTGACACAGGCCCGATGTAATTTTGTTTTTAATAACGTTAGTTGCATAGAGAGCTAATAATAGAAGAAATTAAACCTATTATCGCTTTTTAGCCGATATCAATCAAGGTGGCAAGCGATATTATCAATGAGCCTTATTTGTCCTAATTTCGCTGCCACCATAATTCGAAGACCCTTGTCTTGATGATTAGCTGGCATTAGATTAGTTTCATTACAAATCTCCACATACTCCGGGGCGAAACCATGCCTTTTTAAAACTTGTTCTGCCTGAAGGCAAAGCTGAGTATAGTCTTGTTCACCCTGACAAAGTTGCAGCTTTACTATCTCTAAATTGTTATAAACTTCTGCTGCGAGAATTCGTTCAGAGCTACTTAAATATTTATTGCGAGAGCTCATCGCCAACCCACTCGGCTCACGATACGTCTTGCCGCCGATAATTTCGATAGACATATTTAGATCTTGCGTTAACTTTTTAATAAGCAATAACTGTTGATAATCTTTTTCGCCAAAAACCGCAGTATCCGGAAGAACCATATTAAATAGTTTACTGACAACTGTAGCCACTCCTTCGAAGTGACCTGAACGATGATGACCACATAATATTTCACCTATCACTGGCACAGTGACTTTAGATTGTTCCCTCAATCCATTCGGGTACATCGTGTCCAAATTAGGAGTGAAAACCAAATCGCAACCTACAGAGGATAATTTTTTCAAATCAACTTCAAGTGTTCTTGGATAGTCGTATAAGTCTGTTTTATCATCAAACTGGAGGGGGTTTACAAAAATACTAACAACAACCTTGTCGGCCTTAATTTTAGCGTGATTTACGAGAGATAAATGACCAGAGTGAAGATTCCCCATAGTGGGAACTAGCCCTATCGAAAGCCCTTTTTGACGCCATGATAAGACCTTTCCTCTCAAGTCTTGGACCGATGTTACTGTATCCATTAATATTGCTGGTCCTCACTCGGAAATTTACCAGATTTGACCGCATCTACATAGTCTGAAATAGCTGTAGAAATATTTTTGCCATTGATTAGAAAATTCTGACTAAAGCGAGGTCTTTTACCTGGTGTAATACCCAGCATATCGTATAAAACTAAAACTTGACCGTCACATTCAATACCAGCACCAATTCCAATAACTGGAATATCAACAGCAGCTGTAATTACTTTGCTTAATGTTGCAGGCACACATTCTAATACCAGCATCCCTGCACCTGCTTGCGCTAGTTGTTTAGCTTCTTTAACCAGAGATTTGGCATCCTCTGGATCACGACCCTGTACCCGGTAGCCCCCTATATGATGAACTGACTGGGGTAATAATCCAAGGTGACCGCATACTGGAATACCACGCTCTACTAATTGTTTTACTATACTAATGTTGACGGTCCCTCCCTCTAACTTAACCATTTGTGCTCCCCCTTTCGCCATCAATAGAGCTGCGTTACTGATCGCTTGATCGGCATTGGCATAACTCATAAAAGGCATATCGGCTATCACAAATACCTCTCCGCTTCCTCGCACTACATTTTGTGTGTGATAAACCATTTCATCGACCGTGACAGGCAAAGTACTTTCCTGGCCCTGTATAACCATGCCTAAGGAGTCTCCAACTAATATGACATCTATACCCGCTTCTTCTAATATCCTACTGAAACTTGCATCATAAGATGTTAATACTGCAATTTTCTCACCTGAATCTTTCATCTGCCTTAATTGCGTTATTGTTAGGCGGCTCATTTCGAATTTCCCATGACGGGTAAAGGATTATAGTAATGACGGCCACTATGACTATGATTGATTTGGCTAATTAAATTCTCATAATCTTGCTCACTGTCCACTAAATTAATTTGCTCTGCATTCACTATTAACAGGGGTGAAGCTTCATAGTAATGAAAAAAGTCAGCATAACTTTCTGTCAATCGTTGCAAATATGCATCTTCAATACGCTGTTCATAACTTATTCCACGTTGTGAAACCCTATTTTTTAAAACAGAGAGAGGTGCTTGCAAATAAATAACTAAATCAGGCTTTCGACTCTGCATCGTCAAATTATCGTAAACCAGATTATATAAAGCCAGTTCATCATCATCTAAGGTTATTTGAGCAAATATCCGATCTTTATCGATCATAAAATCTGAGACTTGTAAGTCATTAAACAAATCATCTTGCTGTAAATTTTTGCTTAACTTTATACGTTGCATTAAAAAGCTGAGCTGCGTTGGAAGAGCAGATTGGCGTGGATGGGTATAGAATTTTTCTAAAAAAGGATTTCGTTCTGGTTCTTCAAGTAAGGTTGTCCCTGAGAAACTCGTAGCGAGGCGATTAGCTAGATGTGTTTTCCCCACACCTATCGGACCCTCAACAACAATATAACGATGTGGCAACGTTGTTTTTACATTCATTTACTTTCCAATCGCTCTAAACCGTTACGTGGACAATCTGCTAATAAGTTTATAAGCAGTCCTTTACCAGGGATTGAAATATCAGCGTCAATTTCTGCTAAAGGATAAACCACAAATGCACGCTCGCCTATGCCTGGGTGAGGTACTTTTAACCTAGCATCTGCTATAAGCTCATCATCATATAGTAACAAATCTAAGTCGATTGTTCGCTCACCCCAGTGCCTTCCCCTCACCCTACCCTGCTGTTGTTCAATTTGCTGCAAACAATCAAGAAGATAATGTGGTGTTAATAAGGTTTCTAACTCAGTGACAGCATTAATATAGTCAGGCTGATCTTGAGGACCCATGGGTGGACTTTTATACATTGATGAACTTGCTATGACATGTGTTTTTGGTAGTATCCTTAGAGCCTGTTGCGCAGCATTAACTTGACCTTCAGGATTATCTACGTTGCTGCCTATACCAATAAAAACACGCATTATACTTTATTTTCAGATACTTTCGTAACGCTCGGTTTTCTTTTCCGCCGACGTTTCTTTTGCTTATCAGGTGCTAAGGCAGCTACCATCTTTTGTTGTTCATCTTCCGTAGAAAATTGAAAAGCTGTCCACCACTCAGCTAACTCTTCATAAGGCTCTCCTGAATCAACACGGAGTAGTAAGAAATCATATGCTGCACGGAACTTAGGATGCGATAGAAGCCTATAACCACGTTTTCCTTGTCGCATATTTAACCTTATCTGCATTATCCAGATATCTTTCGTAACCAAAGTAAATCGTTTTGGAATAGCGACTCGCTGTACTTGCCTTGAAATAACATTTATTGCTGCCTGTTGTAATGCAGGGATGGCTGAAATATTATGGTCTTGATTCTGTTGCCATTCCCTCTCAACGGGGCCCCACAAGATAGCTGCAAACAAAAAAGCTGGTGTTACTGGTTTTGATTCTTCAATACGCTTGTCAGTGTTTTCTAATGCTCTATTGAGTAACTTCACAGCCAGTCCTTCCGGCTCCATCTTCAATATATTCCCAGACTTAGGGAAAAGAAGATCGAATATACCGTATTGAACAAGCAAATTATGTGTCGGAACCGCATTACCTGTTAAATAAAGCTTCAAACACTCGTCAAATAAGCGTGCAGCAGGAATATTCACTAGTAGCTTTGCTAGTCTAGGTAAATGATAGGCAGTGTTTTCATCAAGCTTAAGATTTAACTTACCTACAAATCTTATGGCTCTCAGCATACGTACTGGATCTTCACGATACCTTGTTTCAACATCACCAATCAGACGAATTTTACCAGCTTGTAAATCAGCAATACCACCAGTGTAATCAATTATTGAGAAATCTCTGATATTATAATACAAAGCATTAATCGTAAAGTCACGACGCCATGCGTCTTGTTCTAATGTTCCGAAGACATTATCCTGAACGATCTTACCTTGCTCATCAATATGCTGTGTTGCTTCAGGTGGAGCCCTAAATGTCGCAACTTCAATAACATCTCTTCCAAAGCCAACATGGACTAACTTAAAACGCCTGCCTATTAGACGACTTTTACGAAACAAACGATTTACCTGCTCAGGTGAAGCATCAGTGGCGACATCAAAGTCTTTAGGTTTATGACCTAATAAAAGGTCACGTACACAACCACCAACTAGGTAGGCTTCATAACCAGCATCTTTGAGACCATACAATACTTTTAAGGCTTGCGAACTCACCTGAGAGCGCGACAAAGTGTGTTCACTTCGAGGCACAACCAATGGCGCAGCATCCTGTATCAGTTGATGTTCAGTTGCTTCGCTTAACTCCATAGTTGGACGTCTTCGAAAAATTTTATTTAAAAATGACATTAATAGTTATCATACCATGCCTACTCTAATTAGCAGCGCCATAATAATGAGTAATATGCCATTCAAGCATCATGATTTGTGAGCGTGTATCGCTTGTTTTACAGGCTTAAATGAGCGGCGGTGAATCACTGTTACGCCCAATTTCATTAAAGCATCTTGATGCATTTTTGTTGGATAGCCTTTGTGTTGTGCAAAACCATATCCAGGGAAATATTCTTCCATTAATATCATTTCTTTATCACGAGACACTTTCGCTATGATTGATGCCGCTGAAATAGCAGGTTCTGTTTGATCCCCCTTTATAATAGTGGTCACTGGACACATTAAATTTGGTGCTTGATTGCCATCTATTAAGGCATGGGTAGGTAGTACCCCCAAACCTTCAACTGCTCTTTTCATTGCTAATAACGTAGCTTGTAATATATTAAGTTGATCAATTTCTTCTGGTTCTGCCCGACCAATTGCCCACGACAGAGCATGTTGCTTAATAATAACTGCTAGAGATTCACGGCGCTTTTCAGTTAATTTTTTAGAATCGGCTAAGCCCATGATCGGCCTTCTCGGATCGAGAATAACTGCTGCAGTCACCACCGGCCCGGCTAGAGGACCCCGTCCTACCTCATCAACCCCTGCAATATAACTTGGCGAATCTTCTTTGTTAAAACTCATTGACCTAACTTCACGAGAATCTGCTCAGCTGCATTTTTGGCCCCACCAGGCGGTCCAAGTGATGAACGCACTTCCTCTCCAATCTTTTCGGCGACAACTTGGCTATCAGGTCGCGTCAACTTATCGTGTAGCTCTTCTTCTAAACGCTCAACAGTTACTTCATCTTGTATCACTTCAGTGATTAGCTTCTTACCTGTGACAATATTGCATAACCCTACGTATGGTATTTTTACTAATCGGCTCATAATTCCATAAGTCATTGGTGATACTCGATAACAAATAAAATGCGGAACGTTTAACAAAGCTATTTCTAGCGTCACCGTTCCAGAAGCTGCAACGATTACATCACACGCTGACGTTAATTCGTAGAAGTCGCTCGAAACAACCCGAATAGATATAGGTGCATCAGATAAAATAGAAGTAAATATAAACGCATCCAGACCAGGCGCAATAGGTAAAACAAATTGGAGATCAGGGTGCTTTTGATGCAGTAGACTTCCTGCTTGAATCATTAAGGGTAACAGTATCTCAACTTCGGCACGACGGCTACCAGGAAATAAGCCGATGACTTTATGGCCCTCATCTATTCCAAGCTTTTTTTTGGCTTGTTCGGTAGTTAACATTCTTTGAACAGCGTCAATCAGCGGGTGACCAACACATTTTACTAGAACACCTTTTTCCTCATATATAGGCACTTCAAACGGAAATAATACCAACATCTCATCAACAACTCGTTTGATTGATTTTACGCGACCTTTTCGCCATGCCCATACTTTAGGGCTAATGTAATACACCACCGGAATCGATAGCCTTTTAGCTTCTTTAGCCAGTTTCATATTAAAGCCTGGATAATCCACTAAAACTAACAAATCTGGCTTCTGTGTCTTTAACAACTCAACCATTTGATTAAAAACTTGATTTAAGTAGCGATAGCGTTTTAGCACCTCTAATAAGCCCATAACTGCAAGCTCTGAAAAATCGATAACAACGTCCATGCCTGCCGCTCGTAGATTATCACCGCCAATACCACTGACTATGATGTTAGGAGCTTTCTTTTTTAACTCTGTAATAACTCGTGCGGCATGTGCCTCTCCGGAAGCCTCACCCACAACCAGCATGATGTGTTTATTGATCAATCTTCTTTTGGTCCTTTGGCATAACCAACTAACTCTAAGCCAAAGCCAGATAACCCTGTCAATTTGGTTGGCGTACCCATTACACGCATTTTTTTAACTCCTAGCTCTGCCAATATTTGAGCGCCAACACCAAAAGTGCGCATATCCCAACCCATTTTAGTTCCAGTTAATATTTCACTCCTATCCTGCTGCTGATAAAGTTCAACTTTATCAGCTAAGCGTTTGTTTTGTTGGGGCTGTCTTAACACCACAAGAACACCCTTACCTACGCGTTGAATTTCAGTCATCACCTGATCTAGAGGCCAGTGAACTGAGTCTCGTGTAGCACCTAATAAGTCATTTAGAGGGTCGGCCATATGAACTCTAACTAATGTTTCCTCTTCCATTTCAATATCGCCACACACAAGCGCAAGATGGACTTGTCTGTTAACAGTATCTTGGAAGCTAATAAGTTCAAAGTCACCATGCTCTGTAGGCATGTGACATCTTGATAACTGCTGAATTGTCATCTCATTTTCTAAACGATAACTAATTAAGTCAGCTATAGTGCCAATTTTTAGTTGATGGAGCTCAGCGAAACTTTCCAAATCAGCCCTTCTTGCCATACTGCCATCCTCATTGAGTATTTCAACAATCACTGCCGATGGTACTTTTCCTGACAATTGCGCTAAATCACAACCTGCTTCAGTATGACCTGCCCGTGTTAGGACTCCTCCTAATTGTGCTTTTAATGGAAAGACGTGGCCCGGCTGAACTATATCCTCAGCTTTGGCTTTCGGATTAACTGCAGCTTGAATAGTTAATGCACGATCAGATGCTGATATCCCGGTCGTGACGCCATGGGCAGCTTCAATAGATACTGTGAAGTTTGTCGAGTAGGCTGCTTGATTGTCAGAAACCATTGGTGTCAACCGCAGCCTTTTGCAATGTTGTTCTGTCAATGTAAGACAGATTAAACCTCTTCCAAAGCGCGCCATAAAATTAATATCTTCAGCTGTCACACACTCTGCAGCCATGACTAGGTCACCCTCGTTCTCTCTATCCTCATCATCCATGATGACAACCATTTTACCTTCTTTAAAATCTTCGATAATTTCAGCAGTTGTATTTAACTTCATTATTTCAAAAACCCATTTTTGAGCAATTTACTGTGTGTAATATTGCTTTTCTCTCCAGGTATCAGTCGCTCTAAATAGCGAGCAATCAAGTCCACTTCCAAGTTAACGCGTGTGCCAACCCGATAATCTTTAATTATAGTTTCTTGTAAGGTATGTGGAATGATATTCACCTCGAAGATATCCTCTGACACTGAGTTCACAGTTAAACTAACACCATCAATACAAATAGAGCCTTTTTCAGCTATATAACGTTCTAAATTACTAGGTACTCTGAACTGAAATATAATTGAGCGTGCAGAAGTTTCTCTTTTTACACATTCACCCATACCATCAACATGGCCACTAACGAAATGGCCACCAAGTCGATCACTTACTGACAATGCTTTTTCCAAGTTTATCTCTGAACCTGCTTTAGCTGTTCCTATACTACTTCGCTCCAGCGTTTCTTTAGATACATCAAAACATATGCAATCACTTTGCATAAAAACCACCGTTAAACAAACACCATTGACCGCAATACTGTTTCCCAACTTAACATCATTTAACTCTAGTTTTTGTGCCGCCACTTCAAGGCGAACATCTCCGCCTTTTTCTTTGACAGAGACTACTTTCCCAAGTGCACCAATAATACCGGTAAACATATTAATTATTCCTATTGATATTTCAAATGTCTAGAAACTCATCCGTATACCGGATAAGCGGTGATACGCCAATCTGTTCCTACAGGACGAATATCCCCAATATTTAAAGCTATGTTCTGTGACATTTTTTGTAAAGCCGGAAGGTGAAATAGACCTTGCGCACCATCACCCAATAATTTAGGCGCCATATAAATAACTAATTCATCAATTAAACCTGCTTGAATCAGTGCCCCATTAAGTTTTGCTCCCGCTTCGACCATAACGTCATTTATTTCACGCTCCGCTAACCGACACATCAGCTTCTTCAGATCAACCTGTCCTCTGTCACTCTCAATGACCATTACATTCACTCGCTTTTTATCTGAGGGTTTTATACTCACGATTAACGTCTCGGCTTCTGAATTAAAGATCTTAGCTTTGAGGGGTGTTCTCAAATTACTATCAATGACAATTCTTAGTGGTTGGCGAACTACTTCCCCCTCGGGATACCAGCCTTCCGGCCTGACACTCAAACGCGGGTCATCAGTTAATACGGTGCCAATACCTGTCAGTATCGCCGAACTTTGTGCTCTTAATTTTTGTACATCTTGCCGCGCATCCTGACTTGTGATCCATTGGCTTTCACCTGAGGCCATTGCAGTTTTACCATCAACACTCATGGCTAGTTTACTACGAATATATGGCCTACCCAACCGCATTCGTTGACAAAACCCTTGGTTTAACTTTTCCGCTTGCTCTTCCAACACACCGAGAATAACTTCAATACCCGCCTGTTTTAGCTTTTCGATACCACGGCCTGCTACCTGGGGATTTGGATCTTTCATAGCGATAATCACGCGTTTAATACCTGCTTTAATTATGGCATCTGAACAGGGCGGAGTCCTGCCATCGTGACAGCAAGGCTCAAGAGTAATATAACAATCAGCACCTTTTGCTTCTTTTTGATTAAGCTGCATTAATGCATTAACTTCTGCATGGGCTTGACCAGCTCTACGGTGCCAACCTTCAGCGAGTATCAGTTCATTCTTTACAATGACACAACCAACTCTTGGGTTGGGTGCTGTAGTAAATACCCCACGCTCGGCCAATAATAATGCTCGCGCCATTAAGGATTCTCGTGACATCAAATACTAATTACGTACTTCACGAAAATATAAACTATTATCAGTTTTGACGGACTCGTTTGTACATTTCCTAATCCAGTCCTTCCTTGTGTATAGGATCACTTCCTGATTGAAGGTGTAATTTAAAAGAATCTCTTGAAACATAGAGCTACTCCTTTGATGAAGGCTCTGCAAGACCTTCCATTCGTTCAATTTCTTCACGAAAAGCATTTACATCCTGAAAGCTTCGATATACTGATGCAAAACGAACATAAGCAACTTCATCTAGTTTGTGTAATGCATCCATCACCCAGTCTCCAACTAGTCGGCTAGGAACCTCTCTGTCTCCTGTGGCTCTTAACTGGTGGATAATTCCTTTTACAGCACTATCGACAGCATCAATACTAACAGGCCTTTTTTCAAGGGCTCTTAGGAAGCTTGCTCGTAATTTGTTTTCGTCAAATAAAGCTCTGGATTCATCACGCTTTATCAACCGAGGTAATATTAGCTCAGCTGTTTCATACGTAGTAAAGCGTTCATTACAGTCAGTGCAAAGCCTTCGTCTTCTAATAGAGTCCGCTTCGGCTGAAAGCCGAGAGTCGATAACTTTTGAGTCATCTGCACCACAAAATGGACAACGCATATATTACAGCCCTTTAATTTGTCAATGCGCCATTGCGCAGACAATGTAGATACTGACTTTACCCATCAAGCACAGATTATGAATAAACAGGGTGTGTTTGGCAAATGCCTTTCACTTGCTCTCTGACACTTTTAACTACAGTCTCATTTCCACCGCTGCTAATCACATCACACATCCAACCCGCCAAAACCTTACAATCTTGCTCATTAAAACCACGGGTCGTAACTGCTGGGGTTCCGATACGGATACCTGAAGTGACAAAAGGAGATTGTGGATCATTTGGAACAGAATTTTTATTAACAGTGATATGAGCATCTCCCAACCAAGCATCGATATCTTTTCCCGTTAGGCCAGCATCAATAAAGCTCACTAAGAACAAATGATCATCAGTACCTTTAGATATTACATCATAGCCTCTCGTCATAAATACTTCGGCCATAGCTTGTGCATTTTTAATTACTTGTTGCTGATAGATTTTAAAATCGGGCAGCATCGCTTCTTTAAAAGCCACTGCCTTTGCTGCAATCACATGCATCAACGGACCACCTTGATACCCTGGGAAAACAGCTGAATTTAATTTCTTTTCAATCGCTGCATTTGATTTAGCTAAAATCAAACCTCCTCGTGGACCACGTAACGTTTTGTGTGTAGTAGTAGTAGTTACATCAGCAATTTGTACTGGGCTGGGATACACATCGGCAGCGACTAAGCCTGCTATATGGGCCATATCAACAAGTAAGTAGGCACCTACTGAGTCAGCAATTTCACGAAACCGTTGCCAATCAATTATTCGTGAATAAGCAGAAAAACCTGCAATTACAAGTTTAGGTTGATGTTCCTTAGCTATTGCTGCAACTTCATCATAATCTATTTCACCCGTTTCAGTATTGATACCATAAGAAACAGAATTATAAATTTTACCTGACGCGCTAACTTTTGAACCGTGGGTTAAATGGCCACCATGTTCTAAACTCATACCCAGAATCATATCGCCTGGTTCCAATAAAGCAAGGTACACAGCAGCATTAGCTTGCGAACCTGAATGAGGTTGTACATTCGCGTAATCTGCACCAAATAAGGTTTTAGCACGGTCAATAGCTAATACCTCAGCTTTATCAACATACTCACAACCGCCATAATAACGTTTACCCGGATAACCTTCAGCGTATTTATTAGTTAACAAGGAACCCTGCGCCTCTAAAACTCGAGGACTCGTATAATTTTCTGAAGCAATTAACTCAATATGATCTTCTTGGCGTTGATTTTCCGACTCAATCGCAGCAAATAGTTCATCATCAAATCCAGCGATGGTCATGTTTTTGTTGTACACAATCTTCCCCTGCTTCTACTGTAATATAAGCTACTATTCTAACCCACCAGAGACAAGTCATCTATATTGACAGTTGTTGATGTACCAACCATAAAATGGAAAATTAATACAATGAATATAGCCATAATTGGAATCGGCCTGATGGGGCAAGCATTGGGAGAGCGATTGCTGGCACAGCAACTGTCTTTAGCAGTATACAATCGAACCCAAGATAAGACACATTCACTTCAAGAACTAGGGGCTTCTGTTGCTACATCTGCGCAACACGCTGTCTCTAACAGTAATATTTCCTTACTACTTTTAAGTGATGCTAATGCTATTAATGCTGTTTTAGATACTATAGAACCATCCACTTTCCATAACAAAATTCTAATTCAAATGGGTACTATTTCGCCATGCGAATCTAGGTCTATTGCCAAACGCTTAAATGACGCAAACGGCCTCTATTTGGAATGTCCTGTTTTAGGCAGTTTACCTGAAGCTAGGAGCGGAAAGCTTATCTTAATGGCTGCAGGTGAATATGATGTCTTTCGTAGTGCTCTTCCACTACTGACTCTAGTAGGCGAAAACCCAAACTACTTCGGAAAAACAGGTCAAGCTTCTACTGTAAAATTAGCAATGAATCAGCTAATTGCAGGATTAACAGCAAGTTTTTCTTTGAGCTTGTCTTTAATCGAAAAAGAACAGGTTAATATTGAACAGTTTATGACTGTAGTACGTAAAAGTGCACTCTATGCACCAACTTTTGATAAAAAACTCGACCGGATGCTCAGTAATGACTTTAGTAAGCCTAATTTTCCGACTAAGCACCTCGCTAAGGATATTGAACTGTTTTTAACCGTCGCTAAAAACCTTGGAATAGAAACTTGTGCCTTAGAGGGCATCAATGAACTACTCAATAAAACCTTAGAACAAGGCCTAGCAAACACAGACTACTCTTCTATCTATGCTGGTGTTAACCCAAGTATATTAACCAAATAGATTTTCATTAAATACTAAATAAATCGCGTTTTATTACTGTTTCAATACGATCGGGCCCTGTTGATATGATATCAATCGGAACGCCTGCTAAGCTTTCTACTCTTTCAATGTAGTTACGTGCGTTAAGTGGCAGAGACTTATAATCAGTAACTCCAGCGGTTGACTCTGACCAACCCGGCATTTCTATGTATTGTGGCATGCAGCCCTCAAACTCCTCGGCACTGAGTGGTAATACATCAATATTGTTGCCATTACGCTTATAAGCTACACACAATCTAATTGTACTCAAGCCATCAAGGACATCTAGTTTAGTCAGACACAGACCCGTAATACTGTTAATCCAACAGGCTCGCTTCAAGGCAACCATATCTAGCCAACCACATCGTCTATCTCGTCCTGTCGTAGACCCTTTTTCATTACCCACCTCAGCCAAGTGAAGTCCTACCTCATCAAATAACTCTGATGGGAATGGGCCAGCACCAACACGTGTTGTATAAGCTTTTGTTATTCCAAGCACATAGTCAATATGACATGGCCCCACACCAGAACCAGCAGCGCAAGCACCGGCAGTTGTATTTGATGATGTCACGTAAGGGTATGTGCCATGGTCAATATCTAATAATGCCCCCTGTGCTCCTTCGAACATCACATTTTCACCGGCTTTAGAATACTGTTCCAGCAGGTGAGGAATATCTGCAATCATTGGTAATAAAACATCGCGCATAGATAAAGCATCATCACGTACTTGTTCAAAGCTCACGGGTGAAGACTGGTAATAATTTATCAATGAAAAGTTATGGAATGCCATAACTTCCTCAAGTTTATCCACAAAAGTTTCTATATTTCTCAAATCACCCAGCCGTAAACCACGACGTGCCACTTTATCTTCATACGCAGGCCCTATACCACGACCCGTTGTTCCTATTGCAGCTTTACCGCGGCGGCGTTCGCGCGCTTGATCGAGTGCAACGTGATAAGGCAAAATTAGTGGACATGCGGAACTTATCTTAAGACGCTTTCTAACCGGTATACCATTACCTTCCAGTTCAGACATTTCTCTCAAAAGAGCTTCCGGCGAGAGAACTACACCATTACCAATTAAGCATTGGACATGCTCACGTAAAATACCTGAGGGTATTAGGTGTAAAACTGTTTTTTTACCATCAATAACCAGAGTGTGTCCTGCATTATGGCCACCTTGGAAACGAACTACGGCAGAGACATTATCTGTTAGTAGATCAACTAATTTCCCTTTTCCCTCATCGCCCCATTGAGAACCAATTACTACTATATTCTTAGCCACTTATCTCTGTTCCTGTTTCAACCACTACCCAGTGGCTATTTTGTTTTACTAATACTTTCTTGGTGCTTATAACCGTACCCGATAGAAGGTAGATCACTGTTTCTCCATTTTCACGTAACTGTTGAATCATGTCATGTTGCTCAGTATCGTCACACCATTGAGTTGTTATAGCTTCGTTCTCTGAAAACTTAGTAGCACTGTTGGCAACCATATCTTTTAAATCCAAGCTGAAACCTGTCGCTGGTTGAGCATGACCAAAATCTTCCCCGATACCATCATAGCGTCCGCCCATTGCTAATGCCCGCGCAGAACCTGATTGATACGCAGCGAAAACCAAACCTGTGTGATAGTCATACCCTCTGAGTTCAGCCAAATCAAAATTAACTGTCATTTTAGGTAGACGCTGACCAGCCATGCTTGAAATATCTTTGAGAGTTTTCAAGGCTTCTTTAACTGCAGCCGATGCTTTGCCTAATACCTGCTCAGCTTTAATCAAAACATCCATATCGCCATTTAATTCTGATAAGGCTAAGAGCATTGAAGTGCTGTCATCAGATAATGCATATTCGGATAATAATCTTTCGATTTCAGGTAATGCTTTTCGTTGTAAAGCGCTAAATAATGCTTGTTCTTGCTCTGTGCTTAAACCTGCTTGCTCGGCTAAACCACGATATATTCCAACATGTCCAATATCTATGACCACTCTCGAATCAAACCCAATAATGGTCAAAGCTTCTACCATCAGTTGCAAGATTTCCAGGTCACTTTCTACACCTGTATGTCCATATATTTCAGCACCAAGCTGTGTAGGGTTTCGTGATGTACCCTGACAAACCGGTAGCGTTTTCAACACATTGCCAATGTAACATAGTCTTAAAACGCCTTTCTTATCACGTAATTTATGTGCTGCTATTCGTGCCACTTGTGGGGTCATATCTGCCCGGATACCTAGCAATCTACCAGACATTTCATCGATCAATTTAAATGTCTGTAACTCGAGCATTTTAGCTGGGCCCGTCAATAAAGCATCGAGGTATTCGACTATTGGGGGGGTAACTAGCTGATATCCCCATCCTTGCAGACGATCTATCAACTCACGGCGTAATTGCTCAAGACGTGCGGCGTCTTCGGGCGATACTTCATCTATTCCTTCAGGCAGGAACCAAGGTTCTGTATGACTCATTTAATCAATGTACCCAATATAGTAAAGTTAGACCTAAACACATGCTGAAAAGGCCTACAACTCTAAACGACTCATCACTCATACTCATCATTTTTTTCAGTGATCGACGAAACATTGCAGGTACAATAAAAGGCATCACACCTTCAATAATCAACATTAAAGCTATCGCTATGAGCAGATTTTCAAGTAATACTTCATTCAAACTGTTTTACTTAGTCGATGTCGATTTTTTAAAGTGGTTAAAGAACTCACCTTTTGGCTCAATAACCAACATATCATCACTATCAAAAATATTTTCATATGCCGTAAGGCGACGATAAAGTGAATAGAACTTACTATTCTGTTGATAGGCTTTAGCGTAGATATTTGTTGAACTTGCATCACCATTACCACGCAGTACTTCCGCTTCACGATTTGCATCAGCTAAAAGAATTGTTCGCCTACGATCGGCATCAGAACGAATTTTCTCGGCTTCTTCGGCACCTTGCGAACGTAGCTCTTTAGCTACTCTCTCACGCTCAGCTTCCATACGAGTATATACAGATGAACTTACTTCACTCGGTAAGTCGATACGCTTTATACGAACACTAACAATTTCAATACCAAACTTCGTTGCAACTTTATTAGCATCAAACATCATTTGGGAAACCATTGAAGTACGGTCTCCGGATACAACTTCCTGAATAGTACGTTTACCAAATTCCCCACGAAGGCCATCTTTAATAATTTGAGAGATACGTGATTGAGCTCTAGCCTCATCACCACCCATTGAGCGGAAGTAAACCGCCTCATTATCAATTCGCCAAAGGATAAATGAATCCACCGAGACATTTTTCTTTTCACCTGTTAAATAACGGGCTGGTGTTGCATCTAGCGTTAATATACGGCCATCAAAGCGTTTAACATTATTGACAAAAGGTACCTTGAAATGGATACCCGGTTCGTAGTCAGCACGTTCAATCTGACCCAATCTTAATAAGATGACTTTTTCGCGCTCCTCCACAAAAAATATTGCTGAGCTAACGATAATAAATGCGGCAAGCGCCATAAAAATAATTATATTTGTACGTGCAGACATACTAACGGCCTCCTCTAGTACGTGAATCAACTGGTGGTTGGCTGTTGTTTGATGACGAGTTATTACCTGCAGGATAAGTATTTACATTGCCAAGATTTATTTTATCTTGCTGCATTGCACCCATATTCCTCATCTTATCAAGCGGTAAGTACAGCATATTATTGCTACCTTTCGTTACATCAATCATGACTTTTTGGCTCTGCGTGTAAACAGATTCCATTGACTCTAAATACAAGCGCTCTCGTGTGATTTCTGGTGCTTTTTCATATTCATTCATCACTTGTAAAAAACGACTAGTATCACCTTCAGCTTTTGCAATGACTTGTTTCTTATAAGCCTCAGCTTCTTGTACTAATCGAAATGCCGCACCACGAGCCCTTGGTACAATATCATTGGCATAAGCTTCTGCTTCATTTTTCTGGCGAACTTCATCTTCACGAGCTTTAACAACATCAGCAAAGGCTGCCTGAACTTGCTCCGGCGGTTGAACGTCTTGCATATTGACGCTGGTTATGACCAAACCCGTTTGAAGTGAATCTAACATTGATTGGAGTAAAACCTCAGTACTAGCAGCAATGGCACTTCGGCCTTCCGTCAATACAAAATCCATTTCAGATTGGCCTACCGTCTCACGAACTGCACTCTCTGTCATTTGACGCAGTGTTAAATCTGGATTTCTAACATTGAACAAGTAAGCCTCTGCATCTTTGATTTTGTATTGCACAGCAATTTTTAAATCAACGATGTTTTCATCCTTAGTCAGCATAAGTGATTCTGAAAGTATGGTACTTCCAGATCGGCCAGTATTAGAACGATAACCTATTTCAGCATTCCTACTCTGCTCAACATTAACCACTTCTACTGCTTCAATAGGATATGGAATATGCCAGTGTGGGCCTGGTTGCGTGACATCGTTGAACGCGCCAAAACGCAGGACAACACCCCTTTCAGCAGGATCGACGATGTAAATACCAGACAATATCCAAACAAGAAAAGCAACAAGCAAAATTAGACCGAACCCTATGGGACCAGCATTAGACATGTCTCCCCCGTCAGGTGAAGAACCTCCAAAAAAACCGTCTAATTTACGTTTCATGTTACGTACCACTTCATCAATATCAGGTGGTCCCTGATCATTACGACCACCCCACGGATCTTTGTCACCATTACCAGGTTCGTTCCAAGCCATTTAGCACTCCAAGCTGAGAAAATTTCAGATTAATAAATATTAAAAGTTTATTTTACGGACATAATAGTAATTATGGAACCGTTGATTAGTTGTAACCTTAACTATTACATAAATTTGTCTATATTTTTGACGTGAAAGTTCCTTTCATAGTGATAATATCTGCCAATGGAACCTCTGGGCACATAGATACACTAACATTCTTCTTGTTACGAAGACTCTTCAGGAAAGTTTTCTGATAAAACCTGTCTCAACAAATCAATACCTTCACCTGATTGCGCTGATAACCAAACACGCCAGATCTTACCATCTTTATCGCGGTCAATTCTTGCTTCATGATCATCAGTTTTATCTATTTTCGTACAGACGATGACTTGCGGGACTTCATCCGCATCTATTTTATGAAGAACCTCATTGACATGTTCCAGGAGCTCTTCCCTTTCTGATGACCCAGCATCAACAATGTGCAATAACAGCGCAGCACTCCGCGTTTCTTCTAGTGTTGAACTGAATGATTCTACTAAATCATGTGGTAGTTTCCTTATAAAGCCAACTGTATCAGCCAAAACTAAGCCTTGTGTTTTCATCAACTTCAGTCGGCGTAGTGTTGGATCTAATGTAGCAAACAGTCGATCGTCGGCATAAACATCTGAACTTGTCATTCGATTGAATAATGTGGATTTACCCATGTTTGTATAACCAACCAAAGAAACAACAGGGACATCTGCTTTTTGCCTTGACCGTCTCCCTTGCTCTCGTTGTGAACGTACCTTACTCAGTCTTTTCTTAAGTGATTTGATACGATGCCCAAGTAGGCGCCTATCAGTTTCTAATTGTGTTTCACCAGGCCCACGTAGTCCAATACCACCCTTTTGCCTTTCCAAATGCGTCCAACCACGCACTAAACGAGTTGACATGTGCTTCAGTTGGGCTAGCTCAACTTGAAGCTTACCCTCATGAGAACGGGCTCTTCGAGCAAATATATCAAGGATAAGCCCTGTTCTAGCAATCACACGACACTGAATCTTTTCTTCTAAATTACGTTCTTGACTTGGCGATAATTCATGATTAAAAATAACGACCGTGGCTCCAGAAGCGAGCACATGTTCTCGAATTTCATCAACTTTTCCTTTACCAGCATAAAACTTAGAGTCTGGCACTCGTCGCTTACCATGCACAATAGTTGCTACTTCCGCACCTGTTGAATTAACTAGCTCGATAAACTCTTGTTCCGATTCCTTAAAGTTAATATCGTTGAAGTTTAAGTGAACAAGAACAACAGCCTCTTTATTTTCTGATTCATCAAATGCTGCATTACTACTACGACGATCAAACAATCAAAATACTCCTATATATCTTGTTTATGACTATTAAATTTCAACAGGCACAATTGTTGAAATGGCATGCTTATAAACTAACTGACTAACTGAATTTTTTAAGAAAATTACACTTTCATCAAAGTTTTCAACTTGTCCATGGAGTTTTATCCCATTAGCAAGATAAATTGATACTGACGTATTTTCTCTCACTAAGTCAGACAAAAAAGAGTCTTGTAATAATTCTGCTTTAATCATTATTCTCCTCCAAATACTTATTAGCTTTCAATTATAAAATTCTGTGTTTTTTATATGATCATTCTAAAAGAAGTATCGTTGCCGTCAAGCCTTATTATTCAACTCTGGAATATTACTTGTCAGGAGTGATATTACTTGAGATAGTGGGATACCGTCAGCGCTATCAAACCAAGCGGTATCATTCTGAGCCCTTAGCCATGTTAGTTGCCTTTTTGCCATCTGCCTTGTAGCAACAATAGATTTTTCTATGCATGTCTCCAGGTCATAATCACCAGCCAAGTACTGTAAAATTTGGCGATAACCAACAGCTCTCAATGACGTTAATTCACTATTATTATCATATAGTTGATATAAATTAGTTACTTCTTCCAACAATCCGCTTGCCATCATCTTTTGAAATCGATTCTCTATTCTTTTATGTAAGACTTTTCTATCAAATGGACTCAATACGATTTTAGTTACTTGATAGGGCAAGGTAGCCTCTGAGACTTGTGTTAAATCTGTTAAGGTTCTGCCCATTATTTCATATACTTCTAAAGCACGTTGTATTCGCTGCGGATCATTTTGATGGATCCGTTTTGCAGATACCGGGTCAACTTCTACTAGACGATTATGGAGGTGGAGCAACCCTTTATCTGATACTTCAGAGCAAAGGCGCTTCCTTATAATCGGATCTGCCGAAGGCAAATCAGCTAAGCCGTCTTGTAGAGCTTTAAAATAGAGCATCGATCCACCCACTAACAATGGAATCTTTCCCCTTGAAGTAATATCAAGCATTAATGTCAATGCGTCTTGACGGAAGTTACCAACAGAATAAGGTTCAATTGGGTCTAGAATATCAATTAGATGATGAGGGAACTCTTTCAGCACCGCTCGTGATGGCTTTGCTGTACCAATATTCATGCCACAGTAAACTAACGCTGAATCGACGCTAATGATCTCAACTGGATAATTTTTAGCAATGTTGACAGCAAGATCTGTTTTACCGGCCGCCGTCGGGCCCATAATAAATATTGCCGATGGAAGTTTGTTTTGTGCTTCTATTTTATCTGCGATCAACCTTGTTTCATCGAATCAAAGAATTCAACATTAGTCTTGGTAGCTTTCAGCCTTTCCATTAGAAACTCCATTGAATCAACAGGCTCCATTGGCGCTAATAACTTGCGCAATAACCATAATTTATGTAGGTCGTCGGGTTTGGTAAGAAGCTCTTCACGACGTGTGCCAGAGCGCGTGACATTTATGGCGGGATAAATACGACGATCAGCTAGTTTACGCTCAAGCATAAGCTCCATATTACCAGTTCCTTTGAATTCCTCAAAGATAACCTCGTCCATGCGAGAACCTGTTTCGACTAGAGCCGTTGCAATAATTGAAAGACTTCCACCCTCTTCAATATTTCGAGCAGCACCAAAGAAACGCTTTGGACGCTGTAATGCATTAGCGTCAACACCACCAGTTAAAACCTTCCCTGATGATGGGGCAACAGTGTTATATGCCCTAGCTAAACGAGTAATTGAGTCCAATAATATGACGACATCCTGTTTATGTTCTACCAAGCGTTTTGCTTTTTCAATAACCATTTCTGCGACTTGTACATGGCGTGTAGCAGGTTCATCAAATGTGCTCGATACTACTTCACCACGAACAGAACGTTGCATTTCAGTCACTTCTTCTGGACGCTCATCTATCAATAATACAATTAAATAACTGTCTGGATGATTCGCCGTGATAGCTTGTGCTATTGACTGTAAAATCATTGTTTTGCCTGATTTTGGTGGTGCTACTATCAACCCACGTTGGCCTTTACCTATTGGTGATGCCAAGTCAACAATCCGTGGCGTTAAGTCCTCTGTACTTCCGTTGCCTCGTTCAAGTGAGTAGCGTTCGTTTGGAAATAATGGAGTTAAATTTTCGAAAGGAACTTTATTCTTAGAGTTTTCGGGCTTTTCAAAGTTAATTTCTTCAACTTTTATCAGCGCAAAATAACGTTCACTATCTTTCGGTGCTCTGATTTTACCTTTTAAGGTATCACCAGTTCTCAGGTGAAAGCGCCTAATTTGGCTGGGAGAGACATATATATCATCGGGACCCGCTACATAAGAATCTTCTGGAGATCTTAAAAAGCCGAATCCATCAGGTAACAATTCTAAAGCACCTTCCGTGTAGACTTCATCACCCTTTTTGGCGTGTTCTTTCACAATAGCGAAAATTAAATCTTGTTTACGATTACGAGCTAAACCTTCAAGCTCCATTGAGATGGCGAGTTCCATCAATTGAGCAGCGGACTGCTTTTTAAGATCAGTTAGATTCATGTATTACCTAAATTGGGATTTTTTTATGGATAGTATTTTGCACGCAAAAAGGTGCTATTCAAGGGGGGTATAATTCAGAATTTCACAAATAATAACAATAAAATATATACAGGTCTACATAAAACTAATAAATTTATTTATATCTAACTACTAATTAGCTCTGATGCACGAGTGGCAGCCACTCTTATCTCATTTATATTTTAAATCAAACAATAAGTATTTTTGCATATTTTCGTTTACCTACCTGAAAAATATGCTCTTCACCTTTCATGACGACAAGAGCTCGGTTATCAACTTTCTGACTGTCGATTTTAACCGCACCTTGCTTTAGCATCCTAAATGCTTCAGAGGTGCTAATAGTAAGCCCAGAGTCTTTTAATACATTTGCTATTGGAATCCCTTCCTTCTCAGTATTTAGTGTTATTTCGGATATATCTTCAGGGACTAGTCCTTTTTTAAACTGGTTCTCAAAACCATCACATGCTATGTTTGCAGTTGAATAATCATAAAATCGTTCTACAATTTCTTTTGCAAAGTCTTTTTTTATTTCGATTGGATTTCTACCACCAGCGACATCATCATGCCATTTTTGAATTTCCGGTACTGTCCTAAAACTTAATAACGTAATATATCGCCACATCAAGTCATCAGAAATAGACATTAACTTGCCAAAAATATCTTTGGGGCTGTCATTAATTGCTATAAAGTTGTTTAATGATTTTGACATTTTTTGTACGCCATCTAAACCCTCTAATATTGGCATGGTTAAAATAGATTGCTGAGGCTTCCCGTAGGCTTTTTGCAATTCTCGGCCCATCAGAAGGTTGAACTTTTGATCTGTACCGCCTAATTCAACGTCCGCATTTAATTCAACAGAATCGTATCCCTGTATAAGTGGATAAAGAAATTCATGAATAGCAATCGGCTGACCATTTTTATAGCGTTTATCGAAATCATCTCTTTCAAGCATTCTAGCAACCGTGTGGTTTGAAGCAAGACGAATCATATCAGCGGATGACATCAGATTCATCCATTTAGAATTATAAACAACGGTTGTTTTCAAAGGATCTAAAATTTTAAAAACCTGTTCTTGGTATGACTTAGAATTCTCTTGAACTTGTTCTAGTGTTAAGGGCTTTCGAGTAACATTCTTACCTGTCGGGTCACCAATCATTCCTGTGAAATCACCAATTAAGAATAATATTTCATGGCCTAGATCTTGAAATTGCTTCAACTTATTTAGGAGTACAGTATGGCCCAAATGTAAATCTGGTGCTGTTGGATCAAATCCTGCTTTTATTCGAAGAGGACGACCCGATTCAAGCTTCTCTATCAGTTCGCTTTCAACTAATATTTCTTCTGCCCCTCTTTGAATTTCTGCTAGCGCCTCCTTCATAGGAACCATGTTTTTCTCCATTTTGGTAGATCTTATGGCAAGAATGGTATCACAATCAACATGAAGAAAGGCTTCCATTCCCATAGAAATACTGCCAGAATGCATCTATGAATAAGTATAAACACAGAGTATTTGATGAAGCGAAACCGATTAACTAGACAGAGCAATTATATAAAAAATCTATCAGATACTAATGCTTGGAATATTAAATATAGATACATTTCTTGTCTTATTCTGCTGCCTATAATTATCTTTTTTCTGGCTTACTCCTCTTCTCCCAAGTTACAAGACGATACACTTCAAACCCAAGTTGTTGAGTTACCTGTATTGCTAGAAAATAGCAGTCATAAGTCCATCTCTTTCCATGCCCCATTAACTTCGGAATCAGACTTTAGAGGGCCTTCTAGCATTACTTTGAATTCTATATTTGTAAAAAAAACCAATGACGCTAAAGATAATGGCCAAGATATTTTCACTGGTTTATTAAAAGCAAGTAGACATTCCTTTTTATCGTGGGATGAGGTGGAAGTAAGACCTGGTGACAACTTGTCACTTATTTTTCCACGTGTTGGCTTATCTGCTAAAGATGTTTACCTCGTTACTCGGCTTGATAAAAAAGCTCTTGGTCCTCTACTTCATTTAAAGCCTGGTCAGATACTTCATTTTGGCACTTTAATCAAAAAAGATGGTTCTATCTCACTTGAAGCTTTAAAAGTTGTTCTCAACCCCATAGAAACATTTCATGTTCGAAAAGTAGAACAAGTTTATCAGGCAGAAACTATTAAACTTGCAGTAGATTTAAGACAGAAACAAATTACCGGTAAGATTGATAGCTCTTTATTTGAAGCTGGGCTGACAGCTGGACTAACCGATAAAGTTGTAATGGAGATGGCTCACATCTTCGGCTGGGACATTGATTTTGCTCTTGATTTACGAAAAGGTGACCACTTTAAACTTATCATAAATGAGGTCTTTGTTAATGGCACCAAAATAGATGATGGCAATATCCTTGCTGCTGACTTCACCAATCGTGGTAAAACTTTTCGCGCCATTCGTTTTGTTGATTCAAAGAATCGGGGGCGCTATTATTCCCCAGAAGGAGACAGTATGCGTAAAACCTTTAATCGAACACCCGTTCCGTTATCACGCATAAGTTCTCGTTTTAACCCAAATCGAAAACACCCAATTTTAAAGACTAACCGTCCTCATCGTGGAGTTGATTATGCAGCGAGAAGAGGTACGCCTATATTAGCTACAGGTGATGGCAAGGTACAATTTATTGGTACTAAAGGCGGCTATGGAAAAACTGTAATTTTATCTCATGGTGGAAAATATACAACACTCTATGCTCATATGTCTCGTTACAAAAAAGGTGTCAACTCAGGTAAACGTGTCAAGCAGGGACAAATAATTGGCTATATCGGCAGTACCGGCCTAGCTACTGGTCCTCATTTACATTATGAATTTCGAGTCAATGGAACTCATAGAAACCCCTTGACTGTTAAATTGCCAAAAGCTGAACCTCTTCCTAAAAGATATCATGTAGAATTTAAAGCACAGGCTACTCCACTCATTACTCAGCTGGATATTCTAGTGGACACCACACTTGCTCAAGGCGAATAAAGGCTAATATATGCCCTATTACATAGGAGTTATGTCCGGAACCAGCTTAGATGGCATAGATGTCGCTATCGTTGACTTTACAGGAATACTAAACTGCCAACTTATCGCTGCTAAAACATTTTCTTTTCCAGTCGATTTATATCAGCAATTACAAACACTCGTTAAAAACCCAAAATGTCATTTAGAAGAAGTAGGCCACCTAAATGTAGCATTGGGGCAATTTATAGGTGAGATAGTACAAGAAGTTTTAGACGAACAAAAAATATCACCAAGTATGATCTCTGCCATTGGTAGCCATGGGCATACACTATTTCATTCTCCTAATGGCTTAAAACCTTTTAGCCTACAAATAGGCGACCCTAATGTAATTGCAGAGTTAACTGGAATTACTACCGTTGCAGACTTTCGCCAACGTGATATAGCAGCAGGAGGGCAAGGTGCACCATTAGTGCCGGCTTTTCATGCTCATTTTTTTGCTGACCCCGCTCAGCCAAGGGCTATTATTAATATCGGTGGTATTGCAAACATTACTCTACTTGATAAAAAACAAGCTATCCTGGGCTTTGACACTGGACCGGGTAATGGTTTACTTGATGCTTGGAGCCTGCTGAAAAAAAATAAACCATATGACGAAAATGGGAACTGGGCAGCAAGTGGGCACTATCATCAGGGCTTGTTATCACAGATGCTTATGGACCCTTATTTTCATGAGCCGATTCCCAAAAGTACAGGGCGCGAATACTTCAATCTCAAGTGGCTGGAGGCTCAGTTAGATAACCTTAGAGAAAAGTTAATCGCCGCCGATGTTCAAGCTACATTATTGGAGTTAACAGCACACACTATCAGCCTTGATATCTTGCACTACTGCAACAATGTTGAAGCAGTTTATATATGCGGAGGTGGGGTTCACAATCAACACCTCATAGAAAGTTTGCGACGATTGTTAGAGAATAAACCCATACTTAGTACCGAACAGCTCGGCTTTCATCCCGATTGGGTCGAAGCAACAGCTTTTGCTTGGCTAGCTCATCTTACACTTAACGGACAAACTGGTAATTTACCATCTGTTACGGGGGCCCGAAGAGCTGTTGTTTTGGGAGCCGTATATTTAGCTTAATAAATCTCTCTATACTAACTAAGTTTATTTATTTAGTGAGGCATTATAATCTGACAGTGACATCAACGTTTCAATATCAAGATTGCTTTCAGGCGCAACTTTAAATAACCACCCAGCACCGTAAGAATCCTGATTAATTAACTCTGGCTCGTCCTCTAAAGCCGTATTTAATGCAATTATTTTACCACTGACAGGCATGTAAATATCGGATGCTGCTTTTACCGACTCCAACAACATACAGCTCTGGTTTGCCTCAATATGTTTACCTACTTCTGGAAATTCGGCAAAGACGACATCACCTAATAAGTTCTGAGCATGGTCACTAATACCTACCGTTAGCTCACCTGACTCTTCAAAACGAACCCACTCATGTGTTGATGCGTACTTTAAGTTTTCTAGATCAGTCATTATTCACTCCACTGATATAATTAATTTAACTGTTAGCTTGCAGTATTAAGAAGCCTTGTATATTTAACTTGTCGAGCTATTATCGTTTGGTCAACCGTCTAATCAAATTAATTAAGTTTGTTGTTGAGCTATCATGGCCTGATATACCGGCATCTTTTTGAAGCTCTGGTACAATGGCTTTCGCTAGCTGTTTCCCTAGCTCAACTCCCCACTGATCAAAAGAATTGATATTCCATATTACCCCTTGAACAAATACTTTGTGTTCATAGAGAGCAACAAGCTGCCCCAGCATTTCAGGCGTTAACTTAGGGAATATTAGTGTGTTGCTAGGTCTGTTTCCTGGAAATATCTTGTGCGGCTGCAGTGCTTCTAGTGCCTCGCCTTCATATCCTTCATTGACTAGTTCAGCGCGAACTTCTTCAGCAGACTTCCCTCTCATCAGAGCCTCTGATTGAGCTAAGCCATTTGCAAGCAAAATGGATTGATGATCACATTCAGGGTAATGACTGTTCACTGGTAAGACAAAATCAACTGGGATCAACTGTGTCCCTTGATGAATAAGTTGAAAGTATGCATGTTGACCATTCGTTCCGGGCGTACCCCATATGACGGGACCTGTGCTATAGCTTATACGCTGCCCTTGCCTATTCGTAAGCTTTCCATTACTTTCCATATCCAATTGTTGCATATGACCTGGAAAGCGTGTCAGGGAGTGGTCATACGGAACAATTGCATGGGTTTGCGAACCGAAGAAATTAACATACCAAATACCTAACAAACCCATAATTACTGGCATATTATCCTCAAACGGCTGATTTCTAAAATGATTATCCATTTCATGACCACCATCTAATAACCGTTCAAAATTATCCATTCCTACATATAATGCGATTGGTAAACCTATCGCGCTCCATAGAGAATAACGGCCACCTACCCAATCCCATATTTCAAACATATTGTCTGTATTAATACCAAACTCTGCGACTGCATTAGCATTTGTAGAGACTGCAACAAAATGTTTTGCAACATCTTTTTGTCCCCCTGCTCGCAGGAACCAAGCTCTTGCTGACTGTGCGTTAGTTAATGTTTCTTGTGTCGTAAAAGTTTTGGAAGCTACAATAAAAAGTGTAGTTTCTTGATCTAGTTTATCAAGAGTTGTACTTAAGTCTGTTCCATCTACGTTTGAAACAAAATGAACATTGATATCAGCTATCGCATATGGTTCTAGTGCCTCACATATCATTGCAGGTCCTAGATCAGAGCCTCCTATACCAATATTAACAATATCTCTAATACGTTTATCGGTGTAACCCAGCCATTCACCTTGATGAACTTGATCACAAAAAACTTTCATTTGGGATAACACAGCGTTTACTGCTGGCATTACATCTTTGCCATCAACTTTAATTGGTCTGTTGCTACGGTTACGAAGAGCTATATGTGAAACAGCGCGTCCTTCAGTTGTGTTGATTGATTCGCCTGTATACATTCGTTCTACCCAGTCGGATAAGCCTAATGATTTTGCCAAAGCAATTAACTTTTCTACTGTTTCCTTTGTAATACGGTTTTTTGAGTAATCCAGCAACAGTTCTCCACTGTTAACTGAAAACCTTTCAAAACGCCCTGAATCTAGTGCAAATTCATCACGCATGGATACATATTTGAGGTCCGTATAGTGTCGGTCTAAAGATTGCCATTCAGGTGTATTCAAAGGTGTCATATTTTTCTTCTACTTTTTTATGATTGTAAATAATTTGCTAACACATCCCAGGAAACTGTTTCCTGTTCACCGGTTGCCATTGTTTTAACACCAATGACTTTGTTGTTGATTTCATCATCGCCCAAAATCAAGCTCCATCTGGCTCCACTGCGATCTGCATGTTTAAATTGGCTCTTAAAGTTTCCACCACCACAATGAGTAATAAGTTTTAAGCCAGGAACTTCGTCGCGTAATCGCTCGGCCAGTAATAATGCTTCCCGGACTGCTTTATCCCCAACTGCTACGATGTATGCATCTATAGTTTCGATCTTAGGTAGAGCATCCATAGCCTCCAATAAGGAGATCAAACGCTCTAAGCCAATTGCAAAGCCAATTGCCGTCGCAGCTTTCCCGCCAAGCTGACTTACTAAGCCATCATAGCGTCCGCCAGCGCACACGGTTCCCTGTGAGCCTAGATGCTCTGTCACCCATTCAAAGACTGTTTTACCATAGTAATCCAAACCACGAACTAAACGCGGGTTTATCTCATAAATCAGACCTACGGAATCAAGTGCTTCACAAAGTGCATTGAAATCTTGTTCCGACTCTTTATCAAGATGGTCTAATAACATGGGTGCACCATCGTTAAGCGCTTGCATTTCTGGGTTTTTGCTATCTAAAATCCGTAGGGGATTGCTATGCAAACGACGCTGGCTATCTTCATCTAGTTGCTCTCGATGTAATTCAAAATAGTCAATTAGCTTTGCTTTATATAATAAGCGCGCTTCAGTCGACCCCAGCGAATTTATTTGTAATTTCAGACCTCTTAAGCCTAATTGCTTCCATAACCTTGCTGTCATCAAAATCATTTCAGCATCAATGTCAGGCCCCTTAAATCCATAAGCTTCGACACCAATTTGGTGAAATTGACGATACCTGCCTTTTTGAGGCCGTTCGTAACGAAACATTGGACCTTGATACCATAGCCTTTGAGTTTGGTTGAGTAAACCGTTCTGCATCGCAGCACGCACACAGCCGGCCGTACCTTCAGGCCGAAGCGTTAAACTCTCTCCATTACGATCGTCGAAACTGTACATTTCTTTTTCAACAATATCAGTAACTTCACCTATAGATCGGCAAAACAAAGCTGTTTTTTCAACAACAGGAAAGCGAATTTCTTGGTAACCATAACTCCTGAGGACATCGTTTAATGTTGTCTCTACAGACTGCCAGTATGGCGTTACATCTGGGAGAATGTCATTCATTCCCCGAACAGAGCGAATAATATCTGCCACGATTAACTAATTTCCTTTATAGGTATAATTTTATCTTGTTGTATAGTGCTTTTATTCCGAGCAATTCGTTCTCTAATTTCTCTCTCAAGTTCATCCACTAGAAACTCCTTCTCAACTTTATGGTTTGGCTTACCATCCACATAAAGTAAGTTTGGTGTGCCACCTGCAATACCTATTGCTGCCTCTTTGGCTTCGCCAGGCCCATTAACCACACAACCAATAACTGCAACATCCATGGGCTCGGTGATATCTTCCAATCTTGCTTCAAGTTCATTAACAGTTGAAATAACATCAAACTGTTGCCGTGAACAAGAAGGACAAGCAATTAAGTTAATACCTTTATTACGAATTCTCAAACTTTTCAAAATATCAAAGCCAACACGGACTTCTTCGACCGGATTGGCTGCTAACGATACCCTGATGGTGTCTCCAATGCCTTCTGACAATAACATGCCAAGGCCAATGGCTGATTTTACAGCTCCTGAGCGAAGGCTCCCTGCTTCTGTAATTCCCAAATGTAATGGTTGCTCTATCTGATCAGCTAATTGTCGATAGGCATGGACTGTCATAAAAACATCTGAGGCTTTAAGACTCACCTTAAAGTCTGGGAAATTCAAGCGATCTAAGATATCAATATGGCGCATTGCTGATTCCACTAGGGCTTTTGGCGTCGGTTCTCCATATTTTTTTTGCAAATCTTTTTCTAGCGAACCTGCATTGACTCCTATCCTAATTGGTATTCCATGGTCTCTTGCGCTCTCTACTACAGCCTTCACACGCTCTTCACGCCCGATATTACCCGGGTTTATCCTTAAACAATCAACTCCCAGTTCAGCTACACGCAGTGCTATTTTATAATCAAAATGAATATCAGCAATGAGCGGTAAGTTTGCTTGCTGTTTAATCTTACCAAATGCTTCAGCTGCTTCCATTGTTGGTACTGATACCCTAACTAAATCAGCACCAGCCTTTTCTAAAGCCAAAATCTGGGCTACAGTTGATACCACGTCACAAGTTTCTGTATTTGTCATACTTTGAACCGCAATAGGCGCGCCGCCACCGATAGCCACATTACCAACCATCACCTGGCGTGACCTTCTACGTAGAATGTTATGTTCTGGTCCAGTCACTATCTGTATTCTCTTACAATCATTCTCATTACTTTCTCACTGCAATTTTATTTAGAGGTGAAATTCCATCGATAATTGCTATGTAACTCTCGTTTCGACTTTTTAAAATTATTAGTGGTTCTTCATCAGGCAGGAATAGCCTCTAATTTATTAAGACTTCGCGTCCGTCGTGTTTTATCTTGTACTTCACCAGCTAGCTGACCACAAGCGGCTACAATATCATCGCCACGTGTCTTTCGCACTGTAGCTACATATCCACCATCGAGTAATTGTTGTTTAAAACGTGAAATCACTCTCTTAGAAGAGCATTTATAATTAGTCCCCGGGAAAGGGTTAAATGGTATTAAGTTTATTTTAGTCGGCAATTCTTTCAATATCCGCATTAAATCAAGAGCATCTTGTTCCGAGTCATTGATCCCTGCCAGTAAAACATATTCTATTGTAATGTGACGGCGTTGATGGCCCTCGACATAACGTTTGCAGGCAGCTAATAAAACAGCAATCGGATATTTTTTATTCAAGGGAATAATTTCGTCGCGCAGCTTATCGTTAGCAGCATGCAAGGACACGGCTAAACTAACATGACAATCTTCCCTCAGTTTATCTATCATTGGCACCATTCCAGAAGTGCTCAACGTAACTCTTCTCCATGAGATTCCGTATGCCAAATCATCGCGCATTAAATTCATCGCAGCAATGACATTATTATAGTTTGCTAGGGGCTCCCCCATACCCATCATGACAACATTAGTAACTACTCGCCGTCCTTTGGGATCTTTACCTAAATACTTATTTGCTAACCAAAGTTGACCAATAATCTCACTTGCTTCTAAGTTTCGATTGAAGCCCTGTGCACCAGTAGAACAGAAAGTACAGGCTAAAGCGCAGCCAACTTGAGATGAGACACATAACGTTCCTCGCTCTCCTTCTGGTATGTATACCGCTTCAATTGCATTACCACAAGATAGCCTCATAACCCACTTCCGAGTGCCATCAATTGAAATATATTCTTGTAAAACTTCAGGCAAGCTCAGTGTCGCTTTCTCCGACAACGTTTGACGTAATGTTTTACTAAGATTAGTCATCTCATCAAAATTGACAACACGATACTGGTGTATCCATTGCAATAACTGACGTGCACGAAAGGGTTTTTCACCAATTTCAGTAAAAAAACCTTCCAGACCTGCAAGGTCTAAACCTAGTAGGTTTGTATATGTCATCAGAATTACTGCCTCTGCCTCATCGAGTTCGCGCGCATATTTGATCTTCAGTGAAGAAGTAAGCAATCTCACGGGCAGCGCTTTCAGCTGAATCGGAACCATGGGCTGCATTTTCGTCAATACTTTGCGCAAAATCAGCACGAATGGTACCTGCATCTGCATCTGCTGGATTTGTAGCACCCATCAAATCACGATTTTTTATCACAGCATTTTCACCTTCTAAAACTTGAACTATGACTGGACCAGAAATCATAAAACTGACTAATGCACCAAAAAATGGGCGCTCCTTGTGCTCCTTATAAAACCCTTCAGCCTGCTCTTGGCTTAAGTGAATCATTCTGGCCGCAACAATTTTTAAACCCTCTTTTTCAAAACGTGCGTAAATGTCACCAATCACGTTTTTAGCTACTGCATCAGGTTTAATAATAGAAATTGTACGCTCGATCGTCATGGTTGTTCCCTAAATATAAAGTTACTGAAATATAGTTATTTTAGCATTTTATGGCTGTCATGATAGAACTATTGGGATAGAATAATTCTATATTGTATATAAAGTACAAATTTCATCTTTTGTAACTGTTGATGTGTAATGTAACGCTTCAGCTATAATTTAGGCTTTTAACTAACTATGCATGAACCTTTTAAACGTATTGGTCTGTTTATCCGTAAGGATGACCCTATTCTTGAGAGTGCCGTTGTTCAGGTATGTCAGTTTTTGAATACACAAGCTTTGACTCTGGTTATTAACGAACCACTAAGCTTTTTGACTGATTTGAAGATTATTGATATTTCTGATTTTCCACAACATTGTGATCTTACAATCGCAATAGGTGGTGATGGAACTATACTATCGGCTTCGCGTGCTCTGGCAGGAAGTAGATTACCTTTGGTTGGTATTAATGTGGGTCGGCTTGGATTTCTTGCTGATGTCACTTTAGATAACTTAGCAAGTCAATTATCGCAGATTCTTGCTGGGAAATATCGCGAAGATACTCGGTTTCTGATGCAGGCAACAATAAATAATGCTGACAAGCCTATTGGCTTAGCCATGAATGATGTTGTTATTCATGCGAATCAAAGCTTGCATATGATTGAATTTGAAACTTCAATAAATGGTCGGTTTCTCAATAGTCAGCGGGCCGATGGTATCCTCGTTGCCACACCAACCGGCTCCACAGCCTATGCTATGTCTGCTGGAGGTCCCATTCTTGATGTCGATTTAGATGCATTGGTATTAGCCTCAGTCTGTCCTCATACATTAAGTAACCGGCCTCTAGTGTTAGCCGCTAATAGTGTTATCGACATTACGTTAAGTGACAAAACTGTTGGAAGCTGTATGGCTACATGTGATGGTCGACTTGGCTCTATTATTCAACCCGGAGATACTATTCGCATAGAGAAAGCACCTATCACCATCAAACTTTTACATCTTGAAGATCACGACCATTATTCTATTTTAAGAGCCAAGTTAGAATGGGGTCGAAAATTAACATGTTAATACACTTAAGTGTTCGCCACCTTGCCGTCGTCGATGACATTACACTCAGTTTTGAGCGAGGAATGACCTCCTTGACTGGTGAAACTGGTGCTGGCAAGTCCATATTAGTTGATGCTTTAGGACTGGTATTAGGTGACCGAGCTGATTCAAATATGGTTCGCCATGGATGTGACCGTGCTGAAATTGAAGCCAGCTTTGATATTACTGACAATATCGTTCTACAGCAATGGCTTGTTGAACAAGAGTTAAATGATCAAAAACAATGTAACCTCCGAAGAACCGTATCCAGTGAAGGACCATCCCGAGGTTATATAAACGGTCGCATCGTACCTTTAAGCCAACTACGAATGATTAGCGAAAATAGCATTGATATTCATGGACAACACGCACACCAGTCATTGATTCGTAGTGATACCCAGCGTTTACTTCTCGATACTGTTGCTAAAACTAAACCTTTACTCGCTAAGCTAGAAACTGCCCATAGGCACTGGCAGAACCTTACGCGTGAGCTAGCTGCTCAAGAGGTTCAATCAGAACAACACACAGCTCAACTTGAACTTTTACAATATCAAATCAATGAACTAGTTCCACTAGATTTAAGTGAAAGCAGTGTTAAAGAGCTCATTAGTTCACAGCAAAAACTAGCACATGCCTCCGAGTTGATGACTACAGCCCAAAGCAGTTTGCACTCACTTTATGACAAGGAAGAGGGTGCAGCATACAGCCAAATTACCCAATGTTTATCGAATATCGAGGCCCTAACGAATATAGAGCCTCGATTTGCTAATATTGTTGAAGTTCTTAATTCAACCAGCCTACAACTTGACGAGGCTGCTGGTGAATTAAGACATTATCTTGATAACAATGAACAAGATAATAACCTCTTGACCGAAGTTGAAATTCAACTATCAGCTTTACATGACATTGCACGTAAACATCATGTAGAAGTAGAGGCCTTACCAGCACACTACCGCTTCCTTTGCGAGCAGTTATCGCAACTAACTAATCGTGATGAACATCAAGATCAACTAAAGCGCGAACTTGCTCAACAAGAAAATATCTGTCTAGAGTTATGTCAAAAAATCGGTCAGATGCGTCAGCAGGCTGCTGGGCCTCTTGCACAGGAGATTACAGCTACAATTCAACAATTGGCAATGCCTGGTGGACGTGTTGATTTTCTCATTACGCCAATGGAAAGTGGTCGTTTCAATGACACTGGGGCTGACCATGTTCAACTGCTTGTGAGTACTAATCCGGGACAAGCTGCTGGTGAATTGGGAAAAGTTGCTTCTGGAGGTGAACTTGCTCGCATTAGTCTCGCGATCCAAGTGGTTACCGCAGGTACACGCAGTGTGCCAACCTTGGTGTTTGATGAAGTTGATGTTGGTATAGGTGGAAGCATCGCAGAAATAGTTGGTCAACATCTACGTCAACTGGCTAGTACGCAACAAGTCATATGTATTACTCACCTACCTCAAGTTGCGGCACAAGCACATCGGCAAGTCCAAGTTAGTAAAAAACAATTGAAGGATACAACATATATCGAGCTGATTGAACTGAGTCAATCTCAAAGAATTGAAGAGATTGCTCGCATGTTGGGCGGTGTCACTATTACAGAAAAAACCCTCTCTCACGCAAAAGAAATGCTCGAACATACACCTTAACAGGCTAAAGCTTCTTCTCTGCTTGGCACCGTTTGCATACACCGTAAATATACAAACTATGTTCTGTCATCTTAAAGCCTTTCTCTTCCGCAATCACCAGCTGGCGCTGCTCAATAACTTCATCTATAAATTCTTCTATTTGATTACAGCTTACACACAGAAGATGATCATGATGCACTCCATCTTCTAGTTCAAACACGGCATGTCCACCATCAATACTCAAGCGTGATACTAAACCTGCATCTTCAAACTGTGTCAGTACGCGATATACAGTGGCTAATCCTATTTCTTCATTATCCATTACTAAAGCTTTATACACATCTTCAGCACTCATATGTCGCTGTTTAGAAACCTCTAGTATTTGCAGCACTTTAAGTCTTGGAAGTGTGACCTTTAGTCCCGCTTTTTTTATATCTTGCCCTTCCATATTCATAAAGATGCCTCGTCGAAACTGAGTGATTAGCGTATCATTCCAGTTTGGTAATTAATTAAGATAATGAATATAAATGAAAACCGTCATCATTTACACTTTTTCGTTTCTGATCCTGCTAATTAGTGGTTGTAGTAGCTACAACACCCCTTTTGTATATCGCATCGATATCCAACAAGGTAATACTATTACACAAGAGATGATTAGTCAGCTAAAACTTGACATGTCCAAAAGTCAAGTTGCATACGTAATGGGAACCCCCCTGATTATAGACACCTTTAACCCCGATCGCTGGGACTATCTCTACAGTTTTCGCCCCGGTAATGGCGAGCGTGAGCAGCGCAATATCACCATTTATTTCAAGCAGGACAAATTAGACTTCATATCAGGCGACACAAGAATAGCTAGTCGCGATGAATTAACCCCAGTTCTCCGCATCGATAGTAACGTTATTGTTCCACTCTCCGATAAAAAAGTGGGTTTTTTTAATGATTTAAAACAAACTATCGGCATTGAAGATGAACTGCTAGAAAGTTCCTCAGAGCAAAAACCTGATTTATTCAAACAAAAACCTATTCCCGTGCCGATAAATTCGATAGGACTTATTGATAATATCGTTGATACTCTTGGCATACGTAAAATTCAGAGCACAGCTCAAAAAGTTGATGCGAAAGAGTCAAGCCTCTTAAAGCGATTTATTGGTTCAGGTAAAGATGAAAATCCTGCAGAAGAAATATCCTCTACTCCTAGTAAGCCTCTGAAAACTGGAGAGCCTCCAGCTAATGTAAACAATAAGAAAGAGCTGGGCTTTTTTGATCAGGTCAAGAATGCTATCGGTCTAGGTGTTGATTCAGCAAAGGATTAACGGACTGAGATGAACTCGTTTCTCTGTGGCTCATAAGTAAATAAGTTGCCGTCTTTGATATCGAAATACCAACCATGAAGACTAATCTTACCCATCTCGACTCGCTCTTTGATGCAAGGGAAACTTAATAAGTTTTCCAATGATACTAAAATGGCTTCTTGTTCGCATGCTATTAATTGTTGTTCTTGAGTTCGGTTATTACATTCTAGCTTCACTTTATCCTTTGCACGCTGAGCAATCGAAACCCATGACTCGATAAACTGCGAAGACTTGTCACCATTATCTTCCCAAAGCGCATTGATGCCTCCACAATTAGCATGCCCCATGACTATAATATTTTCTACATTAAGACTGTTAACTGCAAACTCCAGAGCCGCGCTGGTACCATGATAATGCCCATCATTTTCGCATGGTGGTACAAGGTTAGCCACATTTCGTACAATGAATAAATCACCTGGGTTACACCCAGTCAAAATAGCTGGATCTACTCGAGAATCACAACAGGCTATCATTAATGTCTTAGCCGGCTGCCCATTTTTCATACTGGCATAAAGCCGATTATCACCTTCAAAATATTCCTGCTGGAAACGTTTAAAGCCTGCTAACAAATTTTCTGTTGTGGCCATAGAACTCTTTATCTCATCCCTTTTAAAGTTGTATCTTCTGAGCTCGACATAGTAACGCTGAGCATTAAACGAATAGTTACGCTATAGAATAATAGTCATTTGGCACTAAAGCTCTAATTAGTACCTCCAAATTGTCTAATAAGTTGAGAAGATAAACAACTTGTTATAAATAAAGAAACAGCTTCAATTAGCCTTTGGCTTATCTCGTGCTCTTTTCACATTAGCTTCGTACCACTTTTTTTTGATACTTTTCGTTCGTGCTAGGCTGATATTTGCTTCATACCATTTTTTTTTCACTTCCGCATGTGGATCAACTACTATATTTGCCTCATACCACGGTCTACTAGCACGAGCGCTCCTCGCCGTTGCTAAGTTAGCTTCGTACCAATGTTTTTTTGTCTCACTAACTTTTTCTTCATTAATTTCGTGCCAATACTTCTTGGCAGTCTTGTTATCCTTGTTTGCTTCATACCATTTAATCTGAGTAGCGCGCGCTATTTTTAAATTGGCCTCATACCATTTCTTCTTTATATCGTCATTCTGTTTCAAATTAGCTTCATACCATTTCACTTGGTTCGCGCGTGCTAATTTAGTGTTTGCTTCGTACCACTTATTTACAACACGTTTTTCTTTAACTAAAGCTAAGTTAGCCTCATACCATTTTCTCTTTATATTAATGTGTGAATCAGGATAAGTATTTGCTTCATACCATGCTAAATTTGATTTATTTTTACGCACCGCCTGTAAATTAGCTTGATACCATTTTTGTTTAGAATCTGGATATTTTTCATCACTAATTTCATACCAATGCTTTTCTGTAACTAACTGGTCTAAATTAGCTTCATACCACTTAGCACGACTCGCACGTGCAACCTCTAAATTAGCTTGATACCATTTTTTTGTGATTTCTCCATCTAGGCTTTTATTAAGGTTAGCTTCACACCATGATTTTGGTTTTAATTCTGGTTTTTCCTGCTGATTAGCTTCATACCATTTCACACGTGTTGCCTTAATTGATGACGCAGCAGCTCTCAGGTTTGCTTCATACCACTTTTTCTTAGTATCCAGATGCTTTGACATATTCGCTTCATACCAAGGTTTAATTTTACTTTTAGTCCGTGGGTAATGAGTACTTTCAGTATTATCTCCATCTTCTTTGATGGGCCACTTTGCATCAATATCTATTGTCGTAGTCATAATCTATCCGCCAAACACCTATTAATATCTACATTCTTGATATTAACTCAGATACTCTATAATTTCCAACCTAACACTCTACAGCTTGAAACTAGTTTTACTCCCAATAAACCCTACAACGGTTTTTTCGTCAATATTATGCAAATAGAAGATAACTAATGATTTTAAGCAATACTATTAAATACGATAACTACTCGAAGTCATAACTTTTGAAACTAATGACATAACTATCTTGATTGGTTTTGGTAAATCAAGCCCCCCAGCTTCTCGAGCGGCTTCACCATGCTGAGACTCATCTATTTTCATTTGCTCTAAGATAGCGTGGCTTTTAGTGTCATTTTGGCATAGCTTCTCTATATGTTCTTCTATGTGCTTAACCACTTGGGCTTCTGTCTCTGCAACAAACCCTAAGCTCCATTTGTCACCTGCTTTTCCTGCAACCGCACCTAGTACAAATGAACCCGCATACCACAAGGGGTTCAATATGCTAGTATGCCCTCCAAGCTCAGTTAGACGCTGCGCGCACCAGACTAAATGATCATTTTCTTCAATAGCCGCCTGTTCCATTGTTTCTCTCACATTAGGCAGTTTTGCAGTCAACGCTTGGCCATGATACAAAGCTTGTGCAGAGACCTCCCCTGCATGGTTAACTCGCATCAACTTTATTGCCTCTTGTATTTCTGCAAGCGTCAATATTGGATCTGACAAGTCTTCTCCGGGTTGTGACCTACTGCTCTTTTTTGGAGTATCAAGAACAGTTTTAATTGCTCGGTCACACTCTAAAATAAAGGTATCAATAATATTGTAATTTCGCATTAGTGCTCAATTTAAAAAGTAATACTTCTAAGTAGCCAGTCACGAACGTCTTTGATTTTTTCACCATAAGTTTCTTTTGCGGTAAACAAACTAGTATTTAAAACAATACTTAGCTCGTTGCACTCTGCTCGTTTTTACTTTGCCCTTTATAATATTACAATACTTTCTTTAACAGTGACTAAATTAAAACGGTTATGTGTCATGTTGCAAGAAAATCTCCTTAACTTTAATAAATAGGGGTAAAATAATACAAAAATTAAGAGCTTATACCGTCTAAGAGACAGTCGTGCTTGTGGATAAATTATCTTCCTCTTTCACTTATCAGTCCAACACTACCGACTCTTGTTTCCATTGATCTCCGCCACATTAATCGCCAACAGCGATTGGCACTCACTATAAACGGAAGTACGTCATCCTAATGTCAGACAAAAAGTTAAATGACCCATATTCAAGCCGAGAAGCTGAAAAATATCAAAACCCAATTCCGAGTCGTGAGTTTATCCTCGAGCTACTCAATCAGAATGACCGTCCCCTCACACAGCGCAATATCAGCAAATTATTAGGATTAACTAGTGACGATGAGACTGAGGCTTTACGCCGAAGACTTCGCGCTATGGAAAGAGATGGTCAGCTCTTAAGAAATCGCAAAAATGCCTATGGTGTCCTTTCTAAAATGAACTTAATCACAGGCAGAGTTACGGGTCACCAAGATGGTTATGGTTTTTTGATACCAGATGAGGCAGGTGAAGACTTATTTCTTAGCCAACGTGAAATGCAAGTTGCACTTCATGGTGACCGTGTTGTTGCACGTATAACAGGTATCGATCGCAGAGGTCGAAAAGAAGGAGCCATCGTTGAAATTATCAAGCATGCTAATGAGCGGATTGTAGGTCGCTTATTTGTAGATGCAGGGATTTATTATTTGATTCCCAATAATCGACGTATCAGTCAAGATATTTTAATACCACCTGAAAGTTTAATGACTGCAAAGGAAGGCCAAATTGTTGAAATAGAAATTACTGCTCAGCCTAACCGTCATCGCTCACCTCTAGGAAAAATAGTTACCATCCTCGGCGACCATCTTGCACCTGGTATGGAAATTGATATTGCCTTACGTGATTTTGAACTTCCTCACGTCTGGACACCCGAAGCACTAATACAAGCTGAGTCTTATGGTGATAACATTCCCAAAAATGCTATTACCGGCCGACTTGACCTTCGTGATCTCCCCTTCGTAACTATTGATGGTGAAGATGCTCGTGACTTTGATGATGCCGTTTATGCTAAACAATTAAAATCAGGTGCTTGGCAGTTATGGGTTGCAATAGCTGATGTTTCCTATTATGTAGATCCCCAAAGCCCTCTAGATATAGATGCCCGAGAACGTGCCACTTCAGTATATTTCCCAAGCCAAGTAATTCCTATGCTGCCAGAAGCATTATCTAATGGTTTATGCTCACTCAACCCAGAAGTTGACCGGCTATGCATGGTCTGTGAAATGGTTATTGGAATTGATGGGCTTCTAGAATCGCATACATTCCATCAGGGTGTGATGAATTCGAAAGCTCGCTTAACTTATACAGAAGTTGCAGCTATGTTGGTAGATACTGATCGCTCATTACGCGAAAAATATTCTCATGTATTGCCAGGCTTAGAATCTATGTATGGTTTGTATAAAGCAATGCTATCTGCTCGAAAACAACGTGGTGCTATCGATTTCGAGTTAACAGAGACTCAGTTTATTTTTGATAAAAATCGCAAAATAGAAGCAATTGAACCGCGAGAGCGAAATGAAGCACACCGTCTAATCGAAGAGTTTATGGTTGCAGCCAATGTATCTGCAGCTCAGTACATACTTAGTCACGAGATCCCGGCATTATTTCGAGTACATGAAACCCCTTCAGAAGAAAAGCTCTCAGGGCTACGTGAATTTCTCGCAGAATTAGGCTTATCACTCGGCGGAGGTGATGATCCACAGCCTAGTCATTATGCTCAACTGTTAAAAGTTGCCAGCCAACGTGACGACGGGCATTTATTACAAACTGTTATGTTACGTAGCATGAAGCAAGCTATGTACAGCCCAGATAACCTCGGTCACTTTGGTCTGTCTTTAGAGGCTTATGCGCACTTCACTTCCCCAATTCGACGATATCCTGACTTATTAGTACATAGAGCTATTTGTCATATTATCAACCAGAAAAAACTATCTAAATGGCACTATTCTCACGAGTCTATGCTCCAATTAGGTGAACACTGTTCTATGGCAAGCCGCCGCGCCGATGAAGCAACAAGAGATGTTAGCGACTGGCTGAAGTGCGAATTCATGCAGGAAAATGTTGGAAAAATTTATGATGGTGTTGTTAGTGGAGTTACAAGCTTTGGCTTGTTTGTTGAATTAAGCGATATATATATCGAGGGCTTGGTCCACATCACAGCATTAAAAAATGATTATTATCAATTTGATGCAGCAGCACATCGTTTAACTGGCGAACGATCAAGAACAATCTACCGTCTTGCAGATAAAGTTAAAGTTAAAGTAGTGCGGGTGGATTTAGATGATAAAAAAATTGACCTAGAACTGGCTTAGTCTAATATTTTCCTTGACCAGAAAAATAAAGGCCGTAGAATTATCTGCTTGCTAAATGATTGCCAGTTACTCTATCTGGTTTTACATTATAGTGGTGAGTGTAGCTCAGTTGGTAGAGTCCCGGATTGTGATTCCGGTTGTCGTGGGTTCGAGCCCCATCATTCACCCCATTTATTTTGATATCAAGTAAATCGACTCTAGAAATAAGCAGTCATTACATTAGTTAAAATTACTCTATTATTATTTTTCGTTGATTATCACAACCTCTGTATATGCTGCATAGAAAACAATTGATGCTAAATTATATAGATACAAATAATAAAACATTCTTGTTGCAGCATGCCCTTTGATACACGTATATAGGTCATACCAAACACACCTAGTGTTCCTGTATGCCTTAAATGACTTTACGGGCTTTCATATCATATTATTTTTTTTCTGCATCACGGTGGGCCTCTGAACAATAATACTTATTGTCTAATGAGATCGCTTCTTTCTGTGCAATATGTAATCCGCAATGGTCGCAAGATACCATTTTTTCGGCACTTCCACTTGACAATGAAGACTGTTTATTCTTGCGTAAAATACTCCCAACAATTATGTAGAGTAATAAACCAATCGCAATTAAAACTAAAATCCGCATACTAAAGTCCCACGCATATAAGATAAAGATTCACAATAAGGACACCCTTTTTTGTTGAAAGTTGCTAAAACTATACCCGAGAAGCTCTCTTCCGTTCATGCTCTAGCAAGAATTTCTTCCGAACTCGCAGTGATTTAGGTGTCACTTCCAACAGTTCATCCTCTCCGATAAATTCAAGTGCTTGTTCTAGGCTCATCCTAATAGGCGGCGTTAGCGCAATTGCTTCATCCGTTCCCGATGCCCTAACGTTAGTCAACTGCTTACCCTTCAATGGATTGACGACTAGATCATTATCGCGAGAATGTATTCCAATGACCATACCTTCATAAACTTCATCTCCATGACCAACAAACATTCGACCACGTTCTTGTAAATTAAAAATAGCAAAGGCAACTGCTTTACCTACACCATTAGCAATTAGAACTCCATTGAGCCGATTACCGAAATCTCCTGGCTTCACTGCAGCATAATGATCAAAGACGCTATATATCAAACCTGTACCTTGAGTTGCTGTCAAGAACTCAGTTCTAAAACCAATCAAACCTCGTGAAGGAATAGTAAAGTCTAAACGTACACGTCCTTTTCCATCTGGAACCATATTGGAGAGCTGAGCACCCCGCTCTCCCAATTTTTCCATAATCGTACCTTGATGTTCTGCTTCAACATCTGCCGTCACAGATTCGTATGGCTCTTCTTTGATGCCATCGACTTCGCGAATGATTACTTCTGGACGAGACACTCCCATTTCATAACCTTCACGGCGCATGTTTTCGATTAAGACAGATAAATGTAGTTCACCTCGTCCTGACACTCGAAACTTATCAGGATCTTCCGGTGTTTGTTCAACACGCAAAGCAACGTTATGTATTAGCTCTCTCTCTAGGCGCTCTTTGATTTGACGTGTAGTAACAAACTTACCCTCTTTACCAGCAAAAGGTGAATTATTAACTTGAAAGGTCATCGTGACCGTTGGCTCATCTACGGTCAATGGTGGCAGAGCTTCAACGGCTGTAGGATCGCACAAGGTATCTGAAATGTTGAGTGGGTCTAAACCAGTAAAAGCAATAATATCTCCAGCCTGCGCTGAATCTACTTCTTCGCGCTTCAATCCCATAAAGCCCATGACTTTCAGAACACGACCATTTCGTGTTTTTCCTTCAGTATCTATAACAGTAACAGGTGTATGTGCTGTAACTATACCGCGCTCAATGCGGCCAACACCAATAACACCAACATAGCTATTATAATCTAGTGAAGTTACTTGCATACGAAATGGTCCGTCTGCATTGACTTTTGGAGCTGCGACTTTATCTACCACTAACTGGAATAACGGCGTCATATCACCCGAGCTCACGTCATCGTCCATACCTGCGAAGCCATTAAGACCAGAAGCATAAATGACCTCAAAGTCGAGTTGTTCATCCGTTGCATCCAAATTAGCAAACAAATCAAATGTTTGATCTAAAACCCAGCCGGGTCTGGCGCTTGGCTTATCTATTTTATTTATAACTACAATCGGTTTCAGTCCTTGAGCCAAGGCTTTTTGAGTTACAAAACGAGTTTGCGGCATAGGCCCTTCAGAGGAGTCGACTAACAACAATACTGAGTCAACCATGGATAAAACTCGTTCCACCTCACCACCAAAATCAGCATGGCCGGGTGTGTCAACAATATTAATATGATAATCATTCCAACGAATAGCAGTATTTTTCGATAAGATTGTGATGCCTCGTTCACGTTCTAAATCATTTGAATCCATTACCCGTTCCTGCAACTCTTCATGCTCACTGAAGGTTCCCGACTGCCGTAATAACTGATCAACCAAGGTTGTTTTCCCGTGATCCACATGCGCAATTATTGCGATGTTACGTAACTTGCTAATTTCTCTTTTAGTAGATGTCATTATTCTCAGTTCTTTTTAAAGTTCTATTTTATATCTGTGAATGGGTTGATAAACCTGAAAAAATTATTTTTTCAATGCTTCTGAAAGATGGGGGCCAATTTGAGTAAGTAATTGCTGATGAATATTAAAATTACCAGCGACTAGATTACCGTGTTCCATATAATTTTCACCACCGATAAAGTCACTCACAACTCCACCAGCTTCTTCAATCAAGAGGACACCAGCTGCTAAATCCCATTTCTGGAGTCCTAATTCCCAATAAGCATCAACACGTCCCGCCGCGACATATGCCAGATCTAATGCCGCAGATCCTCCACGCCTCAAATCAGATACTTCTGGAAAAACAGCTTTGAAAGTCGCTAAATATGCAGGGAAGTGCTCATGGTATTTAAATGGAAATCCCGTAGAAATTAGACTTCCCTCTAATGTTTTTTGTTTTGTGACACGAAGTCTACGATCATTCATTTGCGCCCCTGCACCACGGGATGCGGTAAATAATTCGTCTCTTAGTGGATCATAGATTACACCATGTTCTATTCTTCCACGCACCATGACCCCAACTGATACACAATAATGCGGAAAACCATGTAGAAAATTCGCTGTCCCATCCAGAGGATCGATTATCCAGACAATGTCATTATCGCCGTGTTTACCTGATTCTTCAGCTAAAATAGCATGGTCAGGATAGGATTTATGTATAACACTAATGATTTCTTGCTCAGCTAGGCGATCTACATCCGTAACGAAATCATTACGTCCTTTTGTGGTCACTTCAAGATGTTCAACGTGCTGAAGTGAGCGAATAATAATATTACCCGCACTGCGCGCTGCTCGAATAGCAATATTCAACATTGGGTGCATAAACTAATTTTTCCAGAGAAAATAAACATATAGTTAGCACGAAATGACTTAACATGCAGTGCGTCTAACAAAGCCCAACATTATAACAATAAATCATTTCTCGATCAGATTAAGTTTCAACTAGTTGGACAGCCTAATTAAATCCTGCTAGCCTCCTTGTCATTGCTTAAACGCAATATAACAATGGAACACGTTCCACCAAATAATTTCTAAGGAGTACAGAGAATGAAATCATTAACAAAATTAGGTGCATTGGTTTTGCCATTAGTCTTAATAACTGGTTGCGCATCACACAGTCATACTTTAGCTGACATTAGTAACATTCAAGCTGTCAAAGATCACTTTGCTCGTGTTGAAGCTCACGTTGGACAAGTTGAAAACACTGCTAACGTAGCACTAACAACTGCCCGTGATGCAAGCTCGAAAGTTGACCGTATGTTTCATAAAGCAATGAGCAAATAAAACCCATTGCTTAAGCTTTCTTAAAAAGAGCCGAGAATTTATTCTCGGCTTTTTTTTGCCCTGATTTAGCTAATTATCTTATAGCACTTCACCAGGCATTAAAGATGTCCAAACTGACTCACCAGTCAGCTGCATTACTTCTTCCGCTATTTCGTTCGCCTGCTTCTGACTGTCAAACGGCCCAATTAACACTTCACCTGCAGCCCCTCTGAGGGGCCAAAAATAACTTTCTAAATCTAATTTAATCAAAGCTAAGTTAAGTTTCTTCTTTACATCATTAGTAAGACCAGAATGAATAAACCAAACATCTTCAACTACATTACTTTCGAGTTGATCAGTGGCCCGTGGTACTCCTAAGTGTTCTTCAATCATAGCTCGTGCAAATACCCAGTCAGCATCATAAAGTTTATCTTTTTCCGCCATAATAGCTTTGGCTACAGGACTCATATTATTTTTATCAATCTCCATATCATCGTATACTTCATGAGCTTCAACATAAAGAGTACCTCGATACATTGCGGCTTTAAAAGGTTGGTAAACAATTTCAACTTCTGTGTTGAGAGGTACTTTCCCAAACAAATGTTCGATATCTTCCGGGTATAAGCGGATGCATCCATGACTTACACGAAGGCCTACACCATATGGTCTATTCGTTCCGTGCAACAGGTAACCAGGCATACCCAAGCGCATTTTAAAGGCTCCTAAAGGGTTATCAGGACCAGCAGGAACAACTTTAGGTAAAGGGTCCCCATTTGCTAGATGTTCTGCTAGCACAGATTCAGGGACTGTCCAGGTCGGATTCTTTACCTTCTGAATTATTTTGGACTTGCCTAAGGGTGTTTGCCAGCCTTCGCGGCCGATACCAATAGGATGCGTAATAACTTTTTTCGGCTGACCTGCTTCTTGCTTTGGGTAATAATACAATCGCATTTCTGCTAAATTAATCACGATCCCTTTTTGGGGGCCTGCTGGTAGAATAAATTGATTAGGCACAAGTACGCGTTGCCCACTTCCAGGTAACCAAATATCTACACCCGGGTTTGCGCTAGCCATCTCACTATAACCAATATCAAAACGTCGCCCGATATCTAGTAATGTGTCTTCCGCACGACTAAAAACAATTAGATTATGACCTACCACTCGCGTTGTATCATCTGGTAAATAAAATGTAGTCGCATTGGCTGAAGGCATAGCCAGACAGACAAAAAGCCACCTAATCAAATAACGCATTCTTCTTCCTAAGCCACTTCAACATTGACTTTACTATTATACATGGATTTTTTTTTGATTCTAAAGCAAATTATTTACATCTGAAGATGACAAGATAGTAGAATCTGCTTTGCCTTCATTCCCCTGCTAGCGTAATCTAACGACATGAAAAATTATTTGCTACTTGTTTTTATCTTAATAGCTCTATCTGGCTGTTCCACTCTCAACACAACTCCTATTCCTGACCCTGAGGAAAACTGGAGTGTGGAACGAATATATTCAGAAGCTACCAAAGCATTAGAATATGAAGACTATGCAACTGCAATTAAGTACTTTAACTTATTAGAAGCTCGTTTTCCTTTTGGCGAATATGCCCAACAATCCTTAATGGATAGTGCTTATACTCACTACAAAGCAGATGAGCCTGAAAAAGCACTAGCGACGATAGACCGTTTTATTCGTGTTTATCCTCTGAATCCTAAACTTGATTATGCTATCTATCTTCGTGGACTCATCAATTTCACACGTGATGTAGGCATTATAGAGAAATACATTCCTCGTGACGAAACACAACGTGATCCGGGTTCAGCTCAATTCGCTCTCCAAGATTTCACCAAACTAATCAATCGCTACCCAACTAGTGAATACAGTGAAGATGCGAGCCAACGTATCGTGTATTTGCGTAATCGGTTAGCACAGCATGAGGTTAATGTCGCACATTTTTATCTTCGTAGGGGTGCTTATATTGCCGCTTTGAATAGAGGGAAATATGTTATTGAGAATTACCAAAGAACACCTGCCATGCCAGAAGCATTAGCATTAACAGCTAGAGCCTATAAAATACTAGGGCTTCAAGATCTCTCAGATGATGCTATCCGGGTACTTGAAATCAATTATCCTCAATATCCTGAACTAAACTCATTAAGAGAAATTACTCTCGAGTAGGAATAACCACAAAATTTAAATCTTATTGAAATAAATTCAGATCTCCGAGCCTCTTATCAAACAGCAGATTCGCCTTCTTCGCCAGTACGAATCCTAATCACTTGCTCAATGGATGTCACAAATATTTTACCATCACCTATACGTCCTGTGTGTGCTGCCTTCGTTATAGCCTCAATACAAATCTCAACCTGATCTTCAGGCAACACTATTTCCAATTTAATTTTTGGTAAAAAGTCTACAACGTATTCAGCGCCTCTGTAGAGCTCGGTATGTCCTTTTTGTCGACCAAACCCTTTGACTTCAGAAACGGTTAACCCTGTGACTCCAACATCCGACAATGCTTCTCGTACATCATCTAATTTAAAGGGCTTGATAATAGCTTCAACCTTTTTCATTTTCTCCTCACTCCATTTTAGAATTTATTGTATAGCCTGATGTAATAGGATAGCGCCTATCTCTTCCAAATGCACGATCAGTAATACGTATTCCTGGCGGAGCCTGTCGACGTTTATACTCATTGCGATCGACTAAGCCAATTACTCTTGCTATCAGCTCTGGATCATTACCCATTTCTACCATCTCTTCAAAACAGAGATCATTTGCAATATATTGTTCAAGCAAGACGTCTAGTATTTCATAAGCTGGCAGACTATCTTGATCTAATTGTTGATCTGCTAGCTCTGCTGATGGAGCCCGAGTAATAATCCGACTAGGTATTATTTCTTTAAGATTATTCCGATAATTAGCCAACTTATAAACCAATGTCTTGTAAACATCTTTTAAGGGTGAAAATCCCCCCGCCATATCACCATATAATGTTGAATAACCTACTGCCATCTCACTCTTATTCCCAGTTGATAACACCATTGCACCTGTTTTATTTGACAACGCCATTAAAAATACACCTCTAGAGCGCGCTTGAATATTTTCTTCCGTTATATCGGGTGCCATACCTACAAAAAGGTCTGCTAGACTTTCATTAAATTGCTTAACTATAGGATCAATTGGAATTACACTGTGTCTTACATTTAACCCCCTTGCCATCTCAGCCGCATCATCTAGACTCATTTGAGATGTATATTTTGATGGCATCATGACTGTTTTGACTCTATCTGCTCCAATTGCATCTACAGCTAAAGCTAAAGTCATAGCTGAGTCAATACCTCCGGATAGACCAATAACGACAGTTGGAAAGTCATTTTTCTCAATGTAATCCCTCAACCCCACAACCAACCCACGATAAATCATTTCTAAATCTGACTCTTTTGAAACGACCTCACCCACCAAGTTTAATTTTCCATCCTGTTGCCGAACAATATTTACTGGAAATAGGCCTTCCTGCCAAGCAGGAGCTCTAGCAACTTTTTGACCCTTATCTGAAATAACAAATGATCCACCATCAAATACTAATTCATCTTGCCCTCCAACTTGATTGACATACACAATTGGTAAGCCAACTTCTGCAACTCGCTGTCTCACCTCAACTTCGCGTAACTGACATTTACCCTGTCGGTAAGGGGAAGCATTCAGATTTAGAATAATTTCTGCACCTTGATCAGCTGCTTGACTTGCTGGTCCTGTAAACCATATATCTTCACAAATAGTGATACCAAACTTAATTCCCTCACACTCGAAAATACCAGGCAAATCACCTTTAACAAAATATCGTTTTTCATCGAATACACTATAGTTAGGTAAATATTGTTTTGAATATGTGACTAGATTTTGACCATCTAAAATAACGGATGCTGAATTGTACAAATCTTCTCTTACTTGACCTGATGGGTGGCCGATCAAGACCGCAATTCCATACAAATCTTTTTTTAATTTTTCTAATCCGGACTCGACTCGTTTGATGAAATCCGGTCTGTGTAATAAGTCCTCTGGGGGGTAGCCTGTTAAGGCTAGTTCAGGAAAAACAATCAAACCTGCATTTAAATTATCACGTGCATGTTCAGCGGCATCAATTATCTTTTTTACGTTGCCTGACACATCTCCAACGACTGTATTGATTTGTCCCATGACTAAACAACAGTTATTACTCATTATCGTCAAGCCAATGCAGCCAGCATAGTATCACCCATTTCATCAGGTGATTTCGCTATCTTTACACCAGCAGATTTTAAAGCTATTAGTTTTGCTTCAGCAGTACCTTTGCCACCACTAATAATAGCTCCAGCATGGCCCATTTTTTTACCCGATGGTGCTGTTAAACCAGCAATATAAGCTACTACAGGCTTTGTCACATAAGATTGAATATAGGCTGCAGCATCTTCTTCTGCTTGGCCTCCAATCTCACCCACCATTACAATCCCTTCTGTCTGTGGATCAGCCTCGAATAGGGCTAAACAATCAATAAAGTTCATGCCATGAATCGGGTCGCCACCGATTCCAATACAAGTACTCTGACCTAGACCATTTTTTGTTGTTTGATCCACTGCCTCATAAGTCAATGTACCTGAGCGAGATACAATGCCAATCTTTCCTGCTAGATGAATATCCCCAGGCATAATACCAATTTTGCATTCACCTGGTGTTATTAAACCAGGACAATTGGGCCCTATGAGAATAGCACCATATTGTTTTAGAGCATGCTTAACTCTCAACATATCCTGTACAGGAATTCCTTCAGTAATACAGGTAATAATTTTAATACCCGCGTCTGCCGCTTCTAATATAGCATCGGCTGCAAAAGCAGCTGGTACATAAATCATAGTCGCATCAGCACCAGTTTCCAAGACTGCATCATATACAGTATTGAACACAGGTAGGTCCAGATGTCTTTGTCCTCCTTTTCCGGGGGTAACACCACCTACGAGAACGGTGCCATAAGCAATTGCTTGTTCAGAATGAAACGTGCCTTGTTTGCCAGTAAATCCTTGGCAAATAACTTTAGTTTTGCTGTTTATTAAAATGCTCACTTCTATACCTCCTTTGCAGCAAACACCGCTTGTCTTGCAGCATCTGTTAAATTATCTGCTACCCGAATTTTCATCCCGCTATTAGTTAATAACTCTCGAGCCAATTCGGCATTTGTACCCTCAAGTCTCACAATAACTGGCACGGATAAACCAATTTCTTTTGCAGCTTGTATAATTCCTTCAGCAATTAGATCACAACGAACAATGCCTCCAAAAATATTCACTAAAATTGATCTCACTTTGGCATCAGACAGAATTAATTTAAAGGCATGAGCAACTCGCTCAGCTGTTGTACCTCCACCCACATCTAAAAAATTAGCTGGCTGGCCTCCTTCTTGCTTAATTAAATCCATAGTAGCCATTGCTAAACCCGCACCATTGACCATGCAGGCGACCTCACCATCTAATGATATATAATTTAGGCCGTGTTGCAGTGCAACCACTTCAGCTTCATCTTCTTGAGCAGGGTCAAACATTGCCGCCAACTCAGAATGTCTAAAAACTGCATTGTCATCTAAATTTAGTTTTGCATCTACAGCTAATAATTCATTTTTATCAGTGACTACGAGTGGGTTAATCTCCACTAAATTGACATCATTTTCGATGAACAATTGGTAAAGACCCTGCATGACATGTTGTAATTGCTTAAATGCCTCACTTTTGAGATCTAAAAAGAATCCAGCCCTGCGACATTGATAAGTTTGTAGCCCTATTACGGGGTCTATAAATAAGTTTAATATTGCTTTAGGGTCTTTCTCTGCTACTGCCTCAATATCAATACCACCCTGTGCTGACAGAATGAATACTATTCGTTGACTGATACGGTCTACTAGGACTGCTATGTATAGTTCACGTTGAATACTGGATGGCTGCTCTACTAGAACTTGGTTAATCGGTAAGCCATGTTTAAGTGTTTGACTAGTCACTAATCGTCTACCTAATAACTCATATGCTGCATCAGCCACACCATCAAGCGAATCAATAATTCTTACACCTCCAGCTTTGCCACGGCCACCACTATGTATTTGGGCTTTCACTACCCAAAGTTTTCCACCAAGTTGTTCTGCAGCTTGTCTAGCTTGTGAACCACTAGTAACAACTTGACCCTGTGGTGTAGGAATCCCATATCGAGAAAACAATTGTTTGGCCTGAAACTCATGCAGGTTCATATATTTGATTTACCTTGTATCGTTCTTGTATTGTTATGAAAATGATATATTAAGTAGCTATTTTCCATCAATCACCAATTATTTACCATCAGTAGTCATGATATAGCTAAATCCAAACTATTAATCAAAATCTAAACCAGTCCTGCCACAACAGATAGTTACTGGTTACTTTGTTTTTATACAAAGTTTACCCTTATTCAATGGACTTGACTGAAAGAAGTTTCTTTTTATCATGTTTAAAGACATAAAATCATTCTTAGACACTATAAATGTCATTCATCATATCTAGCTAAATGCCTAACTCAAGCTCGCAATACTCATATTTTTGGAAATAGATAAGCTCTAGAATTACTACATATTTGCCCGGTAGCGAATAAAAAAAACATTATTTTTAGGGGTAGTTTAATCTAAGCCACAAATTCTAATTCCAAATTTCTCATTTTATAAAAAGGTAATACAAATAAATTGCTTTATTACTGCGTTTTAGAGAGGCTACTATTAAGGTTAAACATCATGTGATTGAAAGAATAAATCCGGTGTTATTGGGATTAAGATCTATGATTCAGCAAAGTCCGCTGAGCAATTATTAGTGCGAGTACAAGAGTATCCCCTTTCGAGGAATCAAGTAAAAAAAATGAATTTATCTCTGACCGATATTAAAGAAGGTTTATTACAAGTGCCTAAGTCCACGCTAGCGGCTGATACAAGAAACAATTTAAGACCTAGTTTGAACAATGCAGCGTCGGCTGAGATAAGGAAAAACTTACTTCATCAAATATGCAGGGGTGCTGAGTACCAACAAGATAATGTAGAATTGTTCAATACGTGTACAATAAGCAGGTTTCTTTAATTAACGATAGTCCCGCCACATTTTGGATGTGGTTTTCCAACAAAAACTAGGATATCCAAAATTTATTATCCTTACTAATCAAAATTAATGACTAGAGCGACTCTTCTACCCTCGGAAATTAGCAGGTTATATGTTCTACAGGCAGCTCCTATAGGCATTTGCTCTATGCCGATACCTTGTTCAGAAAATTTGACTAATGTCGGTCCTGTGAGCCTAGTTACGATTAGTTGCCCAATAATTAATACTTCGATATCAAGCACTTTAAAGTATTTAACATCATCACTATTAAAGTCTAGAATATTATTAATAGGCCAGACTGTAATTAATTGGTCAGTGCTGAGTATAAACGGTGTTTTTAACGTCGTTAGCCCCGACTTGTCAGCAGATTGTATAACTATAGAGGACGTATCATAAGACTTTATGCTGTGAACATCAGTCGTGTCTTCTTGACTGAACTTCACTCTCTTCTCTCTTTAATATCCTGCCGCATTATTAACCCTGTCACGTAACTCTTTACCAGGCTTGAAGTGTGGTACATATTTTTCTACAAGTGTTACAGACTCACCGCTTTTGGGATTCCGCCCAATTCGTGCAGGCCTATGATGGAGTGTAAAACTCCCAAAACCACGTATTTCTATACGGTCTCCACTTGCTAAGTTTACACTCATTTGTTCAAGAATTAATTTTACTGCTAACTCAATATCACGATAATTCAAGAGTGATTGGCGCTCTGACAGTATTTCGATTAAATCAGATTTAGTCATATTTTTATTTTCCCTAGAACCACGAGCCATCTATTTATTCTAATTATTAAAACTTAATTACCAGTTTTTAATCAAAAATAAGCACCTAGCGTAGTCCTAGGTGCTCACCGATGTGGCTATACTATAGCTTTATTTTTGATCCATTTGTTCTTTCAATAAATCACCTAATGTCGTGTTACTTCCATCTTCTCCATTAGAATACTCTTTCACTGCTTCTGTTTCTTCTTGTGAATCTTTCGCTTTGATTGATAAAGTCAGTATTCGATCTTTACGAGATGTACCTGTAAATTTTGCCTCAACGTCATCCCCTACTGATAAAACTTTACTAGCATCATCAGTACGCTCACGTGAAATATCTGCAGCTCGAATATATCCTTCCACACCCTCAGCTAACTCAATTTTAGCACCACTTGCATCGACTTCAGTCACTTTACCAGTAACAACGGTTCCGCGAGGGTTTTGCGACAGATACTCTGAGAACGGATCGTCTTGTAATTGTTTAACACCCAATGAAATACGTTCACGTTCTGGATCAATCGCTAATACAACGGCTTCTAGATCATCACCTTTTTTGAAGTCACGTACAACTTCTTCATTTTCATCTTCCCAAGTAATATCTGAAAGGTGAATAAGGCCATCTATACCACCATCTAACCCAATAAATATTCCGAAATCAGTGATTGATTTAATAGATCCTGAAACTTTATCACCCTTATTGTGGGTCATTGAAAACTCTTCCCAAGGATTTGATTGACACTGTTTCATTCCTAATGAAATTCGTCGACGATCTGCATCAATATCTAAAACCATTACACCGACTTCGTCACCAAGCTGTACTAATTTTGATGGATGAACATTTTTATTAGTCCAATCCATTTCAGACATGTGTACTAAACCTTCTACACCATCTTCGATTTCTACGAAACAACCATAGTCTGCAATATTAGTGACTTTACCTTGAATACGACTACTATTTGGGTAGCGATTTGCAATATCTTTCCAAGGATCATCGCCCATTTGTTTGAGGCCTAAAGATACTCGTTCACGCTCTTTATCAAACTTTAATACTTGTACTTCGATTTCGTCGCCAATTGCAACTACCTCAGACGGATGTTTTACACGTTTCCATGCCATATCTGTGATATGTAGGAGTCCATCAATACCACCAAGATCAACAAAAGCACCATAATCTGTTAGGTTTTTAACTACACCTTTAACATTTTTACCTTCTTCTAATTCCTCCAGAAGAGCATCTCGTTCAACACTGTTTTCAGCTTCCATAATTGCGCGACGAGAAACAACAATGTTATTTCGAGGACGATCCAGTTTGATTAGTTTGAACTCAAGTTCTTTGCCTTCCAAATGCGTCGTATCACGAATTGGGCGAACATCTACCAACGAACCGGGTAAAAATGCACGTACATTTTCAAGCTCGACAGTAAAACCACCTTTTACTTTACCAGTCATAACACCGATAACAGTTTCATTAGCTTCAAATGCATGTTCCAGCTTAATCCATGCCTCTGCTGCTTTGGCTTTTTCGCGTGATAATTGTGTCGCACCGAAACCATCTTCTAATGTTTCTAATGCTACATCAACGATGTCACCAACTACAACAGTGACTTCACCTTTTTCGTTTTGAAATTCTTCGGCAGGAATGGCACCTTCTGATTTTAAACCAGCATTGACCATAACCACATCGGAACTAACACTTACTACCATGCCAGATACGATTTTACCCGTTTGCATTGGTGTGGAATTTAGACTCTCTTCAAAGAGTTCAGCAAAGCTTTCGCTCATTATTAATACCCTTGATTTTACTTAAGTAGTAAAATCGCCCTTAATACCTGCTTAACGCAGGAAGTAAAAAAAACCTATCTTCCATCATTAAAAGATAAGCACCTATTATCTGTCAGCGCAATATTGCTCTGACGCGATCAAATACACTTTCAATTCCCAAACTAGTTGAATCTAGCTGTATAGCATCAGTAGCAGGCCTTAGCGGCGCTACTGTGCGATTACGATCTCGCTCGTCCCTCTCAGAAATTTCAGTAATAAGATCGGAAATATTACACTCAATTCCTTTTTCTTTCAACTGCTTATACCTTCTTTGTCCTCGCACCTCGGCACTAGCATTTAAAAATATTTTATATGATGCATCAGGAAATACCACCGTACCCATATCTCTGCCATCAGTTACTAAACCGGGAAGCCGTCTAAAGTCACGCTGACGCTCAAGTAGAGCACTTCGAACTAAAGGTAATGCAGCAACTTTTGAAGCCGCGTTACCTGCCTGCTCACTACGTATCAACGTAGTGACATTACACCCTTCTAATAAAACTTCTAGCTCGCCACTTTTAACTAAAAATACTACATCTAAGTTTTTAGCTAAAGTACTTATCGAGGACTCATCTCCCAACTCAACACCGTGTTTAATAGATGCTTGTGCTAATACCCTATAAAGAGCGCCACTATCTAAATAATGCCACCCTAAGTCTTTTGCCATGAGTTGAGCAACTGTCCCTTTTCCTGAGCCACTTGGTCCATCAATAGTCAAGACAGGAATATCAATCATCGTGTTCTTCAATTGCCAAGCCGACATGTGTGGCCAGTTCGACAAAATTAGGAAATGAGGTTTTTACATTTAGACAGTTTCTAATCACAATAGTACCGCCAGCTTGTAAGGCTGCTATAGCAAATGACATTGCAATACGATGATCACCTAAACTATCCACCTCACCAGATCCTATCAACCCTCCATAAATAATCATGCCATCATGGGTTGCAGACGCATCAATGCCTAGTAATTTCAAACCATCAGCCATTGCTTTTATGCGATCACTCTCTTTTACACGTAACTCTTCTGCACCTGTTAACACTGTTACGCCCTCTGCGCACGCTGCTGCGATAAAGATAGCGGGGAACTCATCAATAGCTAAAGGCACTTGCCCAACAGGAATATCAATCCCTTCCAATACTGCGTAACGAACACGAATATCTGCAACAGGTTCACCACCTGTTTCTCTCTCATTACTGATTGTAATATCAGCTCCCATCTGAAGTAGGATATTTATCACACCTGTACGAGTCGGGTTAATACCAACATGTTTTAAGGTTACATCTGATCCTTTTGCAATAGTAGCACCGACAATAAAAAAAGTTGCAGATGATATATCTGAAGGTATATCGATTCCCGTTGCTGAAAGTTTACCACCGCCTTCAATTATCACTTTATTTCCATCAACTTCTATCGGATACCCCATACCTGCCAACATTTTCTCTGAGTGGTCACGTGTGGGCGCTGGTTCCGTAATAGTTGTTTTGCCTTTCGCATACATCCCTGCGAGCAATAAGCACGATTTTACTTGTGCACTTGCCATTGGTAATTCATATGTAATCGCAGATAAGACTTTTCCGCCTTCTAAATGTAATGGCACTTTGCCTTCATCACTCCCAATAACTGCTCCCATCTCAGTTAAAGGATCAATTACTCGGCCCATGGGCCGCATAGCGAGAGAATCATCTCCTTTTAAAATGGTATTAAATTTTTGGCCAGCTAATAAACCGCAAAGTAGTCGTATTGATGTACCAGAGTTCCCTAAATCTAGTGTATCTTCGGGTAATGATAGGCCATGCATTCCAACACCATGAACTGTTACACATCCATTCTTGGGACCCTCTATCATAACTCCCATTTTTCTAAAGGCTGATAAAGTAGCTAAGGCATCTTCACCTTCTAAGAAACCCGTAATTTCTGTTACGCCATCAGCTATGGCACTTAACATTATAGCTCGATGCGAAATCGATTTATCACCTGGCACACGTATTGTTCCAATCAGTTTTCCACCTGGCTGAACGATATATTTAATTTCTTCTTTCGCACTCAAACTTTTATCCATATCATGTAGTCACACTTCACTGCTATCCTTTAAATTTTGCTCATTGAAACAAGTATCCCGTGCTTGTTTCGCACGTTCAAACACTGCTATTAAATAATCAGCATCTTGCTGTTCTATCGCTTGTTGTAATAAGCTCATTTGATGCTGATATTTCTTCAAAAGACTGAGAATTGCAGTGCTGTTGATTAGAGAAATATCTCTCCACATCTCTGGATCACTTGATGCTATACGCGAAAAATCTCTAAACCCACCAGCAGCATAGCGTAAAACCTCAGCTACATCACCACTCTCTTCTGCTAGCATATCAACTAAATTAAAGGCTAAAAGATGTGGCAAATGACTAGTTGCCGCTAATACATCATCGTGATGTTCTGCTGTCATTATTGACACTTCAGCACCGGCTTCTTTCCACATATTACGTACTTTCTTTATAGCTACTTCATCAGTTTGTTTTGTTGGTGTTAAAACCACTCTGTGCTCTTGATATAGTTCAGCAAACGCAGCCGCTGGACCGCTTTTTTCAGTACCTGCAATGGGGTGCCCAGGCACAAACTGCCTAAACTTATCACCCAGAGCTAATTTAGCTGCATCCACAACTTGGAATTTCACGCTACCTACATCTGTGATAATCATATTATCTTTCACATATGGCGCTATGCTTATCAAAGCATCAGCTATTGCACCCACAGGTACCGCTAAAACTACTATATCTGCATTTTGTATAGCGTCCGCTATGCTACTTACAGCCGAATCAATAACACCTAACGACAACGCTTCGCTTCGTGTTGAGGCCTTTCTAGAAAAACCAACAACGTGTTTTACACTGCCTGATTGCTTAAGTGCTAGTGAAAGTGAACCACCAATTAAACCTATTCCAATTATTGCCAGACGATTAATCATAATTTAACTCTAATGTTGTGGCTAAAGCATTAAGACAGCGTTCATTTTCAGATGTTTGGCCAATACTAATCCGAAGATGTTGTGGCAGACCGTAGCTACCAATTGGCCGTGTGATAACTCCTTGTTGTAACAAAGCCTCAAATACACGTCCGGCATCAGTTGCTACATTGACACAAATGAAATTACCTTTCGAGGGGATAAAATCTATTCCTAAGCTACTAAGACCCAATTTAAACTGCTGCATTCCAGCATCATTTAGCTCTTTTGTCTTTACTATATAGTCATTATCCATCAATGCAACTGTTGCAGCAGCTAATGCAAAACTATTAACATTAAAAGGTTGCCGAATTCGATTTATAATATTCGCTACATCAAAATGCGAGAGGCTATAGCCCACTCTTAACCCCGCTAAACCATAAGCTTTTGAAAAAGTACGTGTGATAACTAAGTTTGGGTAGGTATCAAGCCAATCTATTGTATTAACAGTTTGTGTCGTGTACTCGGTATACGCTTCATCTAACACCACTATCACCTTATTCGGAATAGACTCCATAAAAGCTTTAATTTTCTCAGGCGCTAAGACTGTTCCAGTTGGGTTATTCGGATTAGCAATAAAAATTAGTTTGGTCTTATTGGTAATTAACTTCTTCATTGCATCCAAATCGTGACCATAATCGAGGGCAGGAGAGATTACTGGTATTGCTCCTATCGCCTGAATAAGAAGTGCGTATACAGCAAAAGAAAATTGTGAAAAGATCACTTCATCTGACGACGATACGAAACTACGTGCCAACAATTCCAGCACATCATTTGAACCGTTACCTAAGGTCACCTGATTAATATTCAGTTGATGTTTTTGAGCTAATGCATTTTTGAGGCTAAAACCATTCCCATCAGGGTAGAGACAGATGTGTTTACTTGCCTCAGCGATAGCTGATAATACTGCCGGTGAGGGTCCTAGTGGATTTTCATTTGAAGCTAACTTGATAATATTACTGATACCTAATTCGCGCTCCAGCTCTTCAATAGGCTTGCCAGGCTGATAGGCTTGTATAGCAGTAATATTAGGGAGTGCTAAATCACAGATACTCATGCTGTTTCTGACTTAAAACTATCCGCGATTAATAGTATGGCGCCAATACAAATGGCAGAATCTGCGATATTGAAAACTGGCCAATGATTTTGACCTATATAAAGATCTATGAAATCGACAACATAACCGTATGAAATTCGGTCGATGACATTACCTATAGCACCCCCCAAAATCAAGCTTAGTGAAATCGCCTCTAGTTTTTCTGTTGGTTTTAATTTTGCTAACCAAACTAACAGCAATGAACTAATAATCAATGCCAGCCCAATAAAAAACCAACGTTGCCAGCCACCTGCTTGAGCTAAAAAGCTAAATGCTGCACCTTCGTTATGAGCCATAGTCAAATTAAAGTACGGCATAACAGCGACAGTTTCGTATAATGATAACCACGACATCATAAGCCACTTACTGGCTTGGTCAAACACAATCACCACGATTGTAATGAACAAATATTTCAACATGAGTAGTATGTCTTAAGCATAGTGGCGTTGTTCACCGTCGCCATCGATATTATCAATACAACGGTCGCACAGCTCAGGATGCACTGAATTTCTGCCCACATCATTTACCTGATGCCAGCAACGATCACAACGCTTGTGGTCTGAGGCCGACACCTGAACCTCAATAGCTGAGTCTGAAACATTGTCAAGAATTAATTCCACCTTGGATGTAATCAGTACAAACTTAAGTTCTTCACCTACTAATTGCAAAGGCTTATACCACTGCTCGCCGGCCTTAATGGTAACTTCTGTTGTCAAGCCGCCCTTAACTAGTCCCGCATTACGTTTTTCTTCTATCGCTTTAGAGACAGTATCACGCACTTTAAAAATTTGTTCCCAAGATACCAAGTCTAGTTTTTCTGACGCAGGCAATGGCGCCAACTGATCATACCAAGTATTAAGCAATACAGATTCATTGCGCTCACCAGGTAGATATTCCCACAATTCATCAGCCGTAAAACTGAGGATAGGAGCTACCCAGCGTGTTACAGCCTCAAGAATGTGATACATGGCAGTTTGGGAGGAGCGGCGACCGATACTATTTTCACCCATAGTATACTGGCGATCTTTAGTGATATCTAAATATAAGCTACCCATTTCATTAGAACAGAAGTTATGTACTTTCTGATAAATGGTGTGAAATTGATAATTATTATAGGCTTCAATAATATCTTGTTGACAGTCATAAGCTCTATCAACAGCCCATTTATCAATGGCTAACAAATTTTTAGTAGCTACAATATCCAGAGCGGGATTAAAGTCGGATAAGTTTGATAACAAATAACGAGCTGTATTACGAATACGTCGATATGAATCAGCGGTTTGTTTTAAAATATCATCAGAAACATTCATTTCTGCTGTGTAGTCGGACGATGCAACCCACAGACGTATGATATCTGCACCCAGATTATTTACTATTTTTTGTGGTGCAATTACATTGCCTTTGGATTTAGACATTTTCATGCCCTGTGCATCGACCGTAAAACCATGTGTTAATACATTTTTATACGGAGCTTCACCAGTTGATGCTACCGAAGTTAATAAGGATGATTGGAACCAGCCACGATGTTGATCGCTTCCTTCTAAATAAAGATCAGCCGGAAGACCTAAATATTCACGACGAGCTATAACGCAGGCATGAGACACACCTGAATCAAACCAAACATCTAGAGTATCAGTAGCTTTATCATAGTTAGCGGCTTCATCACCTAACAAACTCTCTGCATCTAGATCAAACCAAGCGTCAATACCTAGCTCCTCTACTTGTAATGCCACTTGCTCCATTAATATTTGAGTATTGGGATGTAACTCACCAGTCTGTTGGTGTACAAATAAAGGAATAGGTACACCCCAAGTACGCTGCCTAGAAACACACCAATCAGGCCGGCCATCAACCATACCTTCAATACGTTTCTGGCCCCAGTCTGGTATCCATGTCGTTGCATTGATCGCTTTGTGAGCTGATTCGCGTAGACCATTTTGATCCATGCTAATGAACCATTGGGGCGTAGCACGGAAAATAATGGGGCTTTTATGCCGCCAACAATGTGGATAACTATGTTGAATGTCAATATGGCTTAGCAAAGCACCCTTTTCATTAAGTAACTCAATCACATTCGGGTTAGCTTTAAATACTGATTGGCCTGAAAAAAACTCTGTATCAGGCAAGTAGCAACCATTTGCTCCCACCGGGTTGTTAACTTCTAATTGATATTTCAAACCAACTGTATAGTCATCTTGACCATGACCAGGTGCAGTATGCACGGCACCTGTTCCAGCTTCAGCAGTTACATGATCACCTAGAATAATAGGCACTTTGCGATCATAGAACGGGTGTTGTAATAGTAAGCCCTCTAAAACTGAGCCTTTACAACGGATAATTACGTCACCTGTCATACCATAACGTTCTAATGCATTTTTGTATAAGTCTTCAGCAAGTAAGAGCCGCTCACTCCCACACTGAAGTAGTAAGTAGTTATATTCAGGATTTAATGCTACAGCTTGATTAGCCGGTAATGTCCATGGTGTCGTAGTCCAGATTGGGACACTGATTATTCCCTGACCTGTTGCACCAGAAACCTTTTCAAATTTTACAGTATCAATTACATTAAAGCGCACATCAATTGATGGTGATGTCTTATCTTCGTGTTCTACTTCCGCTTCCGCTAGGGAAGAACGACAATCTACGCACCAATGAACAGGTTTAACTCCTTTATGTAAGTGCCCTTTTTTAACGATATCAGCTAGGGTTCGAATGATATCAGCTTCATAACTAAAATCCATAGTAAGGTATGGATTATCCCACTCGGCTTGAATGCCTAAACGCTTAAAATCTTCGCGTTGGCCATTAACTTGCTTTTGAGCATATTCACGACAGGCTTTTCTAAACTCACTGGCTGTAATTTTAACGCCAGCTTTACCTACTTTCTTTTCAACATTGAGCTCAATCGGGAGCCCGTGACAATCCCAACCGGGCACATAAGGCGTATCAAAACCTGATAATGTCTTTGATTTTAAAATAATGTCTTTTAGAATTTTATTAACAGCATGGCCAATATGAATATCACCATTAGCATATGGGGGGCCATCATGCAGAATAAATCTCGGCTTACCTTTGCCATTGTCACGCATCTTCTGGTATAGATTTAATTCCTGCCAGCGCTTTAATATCAGAGGTTCACGATTGGGCAAGCCCGCCTTCATTGGAAACTTTGTTACCGGCAAGTTTAAGGTATCTTTATAGTCAGCCACAATTGTCCCATTACTATCAATTGAATAAACATTCTATTATACCGGTTTTTATGATTGACCTAAATCATGAAGTAGCGTTTTATGAGATCTTTTTTTCAAGAAAAATATGCAATAATCCATGACTTCATCGAAAGTGCTGACTAGAGCTTTTTTATTTTTTTGAAACAAAAAGTCACGAATTTTTTCTCCAAAAATCTAAAATTACTATTATAGAGAACTAACAATGTGACATGATATTTATGTGTGTTCCCGAGTTGACTTAAACTCAATATCTGGCCATCGTTCCATAGTTAAATCAAGGTTCACTCTTGTCGAGGCAATGTAAGTAAGTCCCCCAGCCCCATCTAATGCTAGGTTTCGAGAAGCTTTTTTCTTGAATTCTTCGAGTATCTTGTTATCCTTGCAATAAACCCAACGCGCAGTGTGTACTTGTACCGCCTCATAAACACAATCAACATTGTATTCTCCTCTCAGGCGGTGAACTACCACATCAAACTGCAGCACACCGATAGCACCTAAAATTAAGTCATTATTATCTAAAGGCCGAAATAACTGAGTGGCACCTTCTTCACTCAACTGTTGCAGACCTTTTGATAACGCCTTCATTTTCAGAGGATCTTTTAGGCGTACTCGTCTAAATAGTTCGGGGGCAAAGTATGGAATGCCGGTGAATTGTATATTTTCACCTTCTGTAAAAGTATCACCAATCTGGATTGTACCGTGGTTGTGCAAACCTAAAATATCACCGGGCCAAGCTTCTTGTGCCTGCTCACGTTCAGCCGCCATAAAAGTCACGGCATTAGCAATAGTTATATCTTTCCCTACCCTCGTTTGACGCAACTTCATACCTTTCTTGTATTGACCAGAACAGATACGAAGAAATGCTATTCTATCTCTATGTTTAGGATCCATATTGGCTTGTATTTTGAAGACAAAGCCACTAAAAGCCTCCTCCTTTGCTTCTACCACACGAGTTTTAGTTTCTCGCGATTGTGGCTTAGGAGCATAGTCGATAAAAGAATCCATTAACTCGGTAATACCAAAGTTATTCATCGCACTACCAAAAAAAGTAGGGGATAATTCTCCCGCTAGAAACTTGTCCAAATCAAACTCATAACTAGCGCCTCTTACGAGCTCAATCTCTTCCCGAAACTCTTCGACTAGATCACCAAATAGTTCATCGAGACGTGGGTTGTCTAACCCTTTTATTGTCTCGCTAACTTCACTACTATGTGGTTCAAAAATATGTACGCTATCATTTAAAAGATGAAAAATACCTTTGAAATTTTTACCCATACCAATCGGCCAAGTAATCGGTGCACATTGAATATTCAATATATTTTCGATCTCATCCAACAAATCAATTGGATCACGTCCCTCTCTATCAAGCTTGTTGATGAAGGTTAATATTGGAGTATCGCGAAGGCGACATACCTCCATTAATTTAATAGTCCGTTGCTCAACACCTTTGGCGCTATCTATTATCATCAGAGCAGAGTCTACTGCTGTTAATGTTCGATATGTATCTTCAGAAAAGTCTGCATGTCCAGGAGTGTCAAGTAAATTTACAACTCGGTTTTTGTAATTAAACTGCATTACAGAAGACGTTACAGATATACCCCGTTCTTTCTCCATTTCCATCCAATCAGATGTCGCATGACGATCAGATTTACGTGATTTAACGGTACCTGCAACTTGGATCGCACCACCAAATAACAATAACTTTTCAGTGATTGTTGTTTTACCTGCATCTGGGTGCGAAATGATCGCAAACGTACGCCGTTTGTTCAATTCTGTCTGTAAGTTAGCCATTCGAAAAAAGTATTATAGAAAATACTCTATTCTACATGACTGACATTTGTTCAGTAATAAAATTAAGCACTATAGGGACTTGCAATAGAGACGAAAAGAGAATTATTAAGTGCCCTTATTAACTCTAATTATAACTTTACTATAATGGATATCAAAATGCGTTTCCATCAACACAGTCAGGTTGTTAGCTTACTCAAACTAACTCATTAAAGTGAAAAATTAGGCAACATTAATTAAATTTATTAATGCTTAAGCACCAGTAAAAAGTTTTAGAGCCATTATTCTCTCTGCCCATCGTCCTCGATATTTTTTTCTTTTTGGTTTTGCTCAATTGAAGTTGCAAATCTCGGATCCTGATAAGGTCCATGTAACTCTATCCAACCCGCATAATTTGCAACAACTATAAACCCAATCAAAATGGCAGAAAAAGTCACTCGTAACATTAGAAAATTAGCCACACCCTCGCCTTGCTTAGGTCCTTTTAGTGTAACCATAAAATATAAGGCTCTAAAGAGACAAAACAGTACGACTAGGCCTAGCACTATAATTATCGTATTTACCACTTGAGAACCTCTTATATTTTGATACTAGTCTTCATAAGAATTAATAATCACCATTAATAAGAAAATAGCTTAATGGTTATTGATGTCACATATTAACAATACTCACGCTTCATTAATATAGAGAATATCATCTAAACCCTAAAAAAAAGCCTCGAATTGTCGAGGCTTTTTATAAAAGATAAATACTTTATTTAGTCAGTACTTTCTTCACTGACTGCTTTCATGCTCAAACGAATACGACCTTGACGGTCGACCTCTAACACTTTTACTTTGATGCTATCTCCTTCAGATAGTTTATCGCTTATATTCTCAACACGTTCATCTGATATTTGTGAGATATGCACTAAGCCATCTTTGCCAGGAAGAATCGTCACAAATGCACCGAAGTCCATTAATTTAGCAACTGTACCTTGGTATATTTTACCAACTTCAACTTCAGCTGTTATTTGCTCGATACGGTGTAAAGCATCCTGTCCTGCATTGTAATCTGATGAAAAGATCATAACAGTTCCATCGTCCTGTATATCAATGACTGCGCCAGTTTCTTCTGTCAGTGCACGAATGGTTGCACCTCCCTTACCAATCACGTCACGAATTTTATCTGTATGAACTTTAATTGTAATAATACGTGGCGCAAACTCTGACATTTCTTCACGATGTGTCGCGAGATCAGCATTCATAGTTTCAAGAATGGTTAAGCGACCATCGCGTGCTTGAGCAAGGGCGGTACGCATAATTTCTTCGTTAATACCTTCTATCTTAATGTCCATTTGAAGAGCAGTTATACCTTTATCGGTACCAGCAACTTTAAAGTCCATATCACCTAAATGGTCTTCATCACCTAGGATGTCTGTAAGAACAGCATAACCATTTTCTTCTTTTATTAATCCCATTGCAATACCAGCAACAGGAGCTTTAATTGGGACACCCGCATCCATTAACGCCAAACTTGTTCCACAGACTGAAGCCATTGAACTTGAACCATTTGATTCAGTTATTTCAGACACCACTCTAACTACATATGGGAAATCTTCAGCTGATGGCATGACTGCTTGAATACCACGCTTAGCTAACTTACCATGACCGATTTCACGACGTTTTGGGCTGCCAACAAAACCAGTTTCACCAACACAAAATGGAGGGAAATTATAATGCAACATGAAACGGTCACGGTACTCACCTTCAACAGCATCAATCATTTGTGCATCTCGTTCTGCACCTAGTGTCGCTACAACAATCGCTTGTGTTTCTCCACGAGTAAACAATGCAGAACCGTGTACGCGCGGCAATACCGTAGTTTCTACACTCACTTCACGGACAGTGGAGGTATCTCGGCCATCGATACGAGGCTCTCCAGCAATAATTCTACCTCGAACCAACTCTTTTTCTAATTTAGCAAAAGCGCTTTTGACATCATCTGCTGACATTTCAGAGTCTTCGCCAGCTATTGCTTCAACTGCAATGTCACGAATTTTAGCAAGCGCATCTTGGCGAATCATTTTATCGCTAATTGCATAAGCTTTTTCGATTCCAGAATAGGCATTAGCTTTAACAGCATCATAGATAGCAGGATCTTTTTCTGGTGCTGACCAATCCCAAGATTCTTTTCCTACTTCACTTTTTAATTCTTTAACTAAATCAATTGCAGACTGTAGTTTTTCATGTCCGAACATAACAGCACCTAACATAACTTCTTCAGCTAGCTCAGATGCTTCAGATTCAACCATTAAAACAGCACTGTCAGTACCCGCGACAACTAAATCTAAATCACTTGTTTTTAATTGTTCTTTGCTAGGGTTTAGTACATAGCCACCATCAATGTAGCCTACACGGGCACCAGCAATGGGTCCGCTGAATGGAATACCAGATATCGCAAGAGCTGCTGAGGCGCCTATCATTGCTGGAATATCTGGATCAATTGCAGGATCCAATGCAATAACTGTTGCTATCACCTGTACTTCATTCAAGAAACCTTTTGGAAATAAAGGTCGTAAAGGACGGTCAATAAGACGACACGTTAAAGTTTCTTTTTCAGAAGGTCGACCCTCACGTTTAAAAAAGCCACCTGGGATTTTACCTGCTGAATAAGTCCGTTCCTGATAATTAACTGTTAGCGGAAAAAACCCTTGTCCCGGCTGAACATTTTTTTTACCAACAACAGTAACCATCACTGAAGTCTCTCCAAGGCTAGCAATGATTGCCCCACTTGCTTGACGCGCAATCTTACCTGTCTCAAGACTTAAAATATGGTCGCCATATTGAACTGTCTTTTTTACTGAATTCACTTTTCTTTCCTTTATCTGGCTGATTTTGGAAGCGGCTTATTCCACTCACTATCGTTTTTTCCTAACAAAAATGCCCCTGAAGCATATTGCTCCAGGGGCATTTTTTAAATATTAATACCTTGTTGATTACACAACAAAAATATGATTTTCGTATTAAACTTTTTCACTATTACCAATTTTTAACGGCGTAAACCAAGGCTTGAAATCAGCTCACGATAACGTGTTATATCTTTCTTTTTCAAGTAATCTAACATCTTGCGACGGCCACTAACCATTTTCAATAGGCCTTGACGAGAATGATGATCGTGAATATTATCTTTAAAATGGTCTGACAAGTTTGCAATTCGTGCTGTTAACAAAGCAATTTGTACTTCTGCAGAACCCGTGTCTGTTTCGTTACGCTTGTATTTATCGACCACAATTTTGGTTTGTTCTAGGGATAATGACATTAATGACTCCAACTTTTTTGTAGTTTATTACTACTAGTTAAATTCTGGAATACCCCAGTTCATAAGAACCCAAGTACCCAACCAATTAAGAAAAATTATTCTACCGAGTTTCTATATGATAAACAAGCGTTTTAAGGGCTGTCTTCTTCAATAAAAACTCGCCTCGGTGAGATTATGCCCGATTGAGACATCTCACCCAGACCTAAAAAGCAACCCAGACTATCGAACAATTTAATTTGTGCGCTATCAAACTCTTGATCGACTTTTACCTTTTGCCCTCGCCTCAGGGCCAGCACTTGCTCATCATCTACTCTAATGCTGGGCCAGTTTGGTAGAGCCTGATCAGTTGGAAGTAGTAATTTATCCAAAGCAAAGATACCTTCTTCTGCTTTTTCTTCAACTGATTCAATTAACATTGCTTGTGACATAACATAACCCGCTGATTCAATCCGGCGTAGGGCAATAACATGACCTCCTGTACCCAAAGAGAGACTAATATCTTCAACTAAAGTCCGAATATAAGTACCTTTGCTACATTTAACCTCAAGAGTAAAACTGTCTAAGGTAAAGGATAGAAGAATAATGTCATAAATATTTACTGTTCTTGCTTTTCGCTCTATTTCAATACCTTGTCGGGCGAGCTTATAAAGAGGTTGGCCCTGAAATTTTAGAGCTGAGTACATTGGCGGCACTTGTTGTTGTTGCCCCAAAAAACTATGTAGCACTCCATTTAGAAACCGTTCTGATAATTCGGGAATTGGCATTTCAGCTATAACATTGCCATCAGAATCGCCGCTATCGGTTGTAACGCCAAGTTTACATGTGACTTCGTAGCGCTTATCACCATCTAATAAATACTGTGAAACTTTTGTTGCTTCACCCAAACAAATTGGTAAAACACCAGTTGCAAGAGGATCTAAGCTACCCGTATGCCCTGCTTTTTTCGCATCAAATATACGTTTTATTTGTTGTAAAACATGATTGGAAGTACGCCCTTTAGGCTTATCAATTACGATTATGCCCGTTATGTTACGCCCTTTTTTATTACGACGGCCCATAACGTAAATTAGCTGCCTGTAATATCTTTGTTAGCTTTTGCTATTAATTCATCCATATGAAAGCCATGCTCTAGAGACTTATCATAATAAAACTTTAGTTCTGGAACCGTTCTGATTTCAACGCGTTTAGCGATCCCACGTTTTAGAAACCCAGCTGCATTCGTTAAACCTGCAATACATTCCTTAACATCTTCCTCTGACTCAGTTTCGTTTAGGCGTGTTATGTATACTTTCGCATATCTCAAATCAGATGTGACTTCAACATGAGATACCGTCACCATACCAACTCGAGGGTCAGATACTTCTTGTTGAATCATTTGCGCAAGCTCACGCATAATGACTTCACCAATTCGACTTGTGCGACTAAACTCTTTGGCCATTACAGTTTTGGTGTAACCAATATACGGTCGAAGATTTCGATTTGATCACCAGGCTTCACATCTTTGTAATCTCTCACCCCAATACCACATTCAACTCCAGACAGTACCTCTTTCACATCATCCTTAAAGCGTCTTAATGACTCTAATTCACCTTCATAGATCACCACATTGTCGCGCAAGACCCTAATTGGATTATCTTTCTTGATAATTCCTTCTGTCACAAGACAACCTGCAATATCTCCAAATTTAGGTGAACTAAAGACTTCATCAACACGTGCTAGACCAATAATTTCATCTTTGTAAACTGGCTCCAACATACCTGTCATAGCTTGTGTAACGACATCAATTAGATCATAGATGATGCTGAAATATTGTACATCTAAGCCTTTTTCGGCAATAACCTTTCTTGCAGTATTATCAGCACGTACATTGAAGCCTATTAAAATCGCATCTGATGCACCTGCTAACTGGGCATCTGTTTCGTTAATTCCCCCAACACCTGAAGCGATGATACGAACTTTAACTTTATCTGTTGATAATTTTAACAAGCCTTGGCTTACTGCTTCGGCACTACCATGTACATCAGCTTTTACGACAACATTCAACGTTTTCACATCACCCGATTCCATTTTACTAAACATCACATCTAATTTAGCCGCTTGTTGCTGGGCCATTTTAGTTTCACGCGCTTTTGTCTGTCTAAACTGGGCAATTTCACGTGCTTTTCTCTCATCAGGAGCCACTTGTAATTCATCACCAGAAGCAGGAGTACCCGATAAGCCAAGTAACTCAACTGGCGTTGAAGGTTGCGCTTCATTTAATGCGTCACCGGTATCACTAAACATCGCACGTACACGACCATATTCTTGACCTACTACAACTATGTCACCTTTTTTCAAGGTACCGCTTTGTACCAATACTGTCACAATTACACCACGGCCTTTATCAAGACGTGACTCAATCACAGTTCCCTTAGCCGGAGTAGTAACAGAGGCTGATAACTCCATTACTTCAGCTTGCAATGAAATCGCATCTAACAAATCATCAACACCTTGACCTGTAATTGCAGAAACAGGGATGAATTGCACATCACCACCCCAATCCTCTGGTATTACTTCGTGGTTAGCCAACTCTTGCTTTACTCTGTCAGGATTAGCCTCTTCTTTATCCATTTTATTAACAGCTACAATCAGGGTAGCCCCAGCTGCTTTGGAGTGCTGTACCGCTTCAATTGTTTGAGGCATCACACCATCATCAGCAGCTACCGCCAAAATAACAATATCAGTAACCTTAGCGCCTCTAGAACGCATTTCAGTAAACGCAGCATGTCCTGGTGTATCCAAGAAGGCAATTTCACCTCGACTTGTATTCACTTTATAAGCGCCAATGTGTTGTGTAATGCCCCCTGCTTCACCCGAAGTAACTTTTGTACGACGAATGTAATCAAGCAAGGATGTCTTTCCATGATCAACATGTCCCATCACAGTCACAACTGGTGCTCTGACAACAAGATCACCCTCATCTTCATTTGAAATTTCCAGTGCTAACTCAAGTTCATTCTCTTGAACAGCTTTAGCAATATGGCCCATTTCCTCGATTAGAATCACGGCAGTCTCTTGATCTAAAAGCTGGTTAATCGTAGCCATAGTCCCTAGCCCCATCAAAGCTTTAATCACTTCACCTGCTTTAACCGACATACGTTGAGCCAAGTCTGCCACACTAATCGTATCAGGCACATTCACTTCATAAACTACAGGTTCGGTTGGCATTGAAAAACCATGCTCGCCTGACGCTTCCATGATAGCTGCTGTCTTTTGCTGACTGACACCTTTCTTCTTCTTACGGCGACCACCTTTGCCAGTCAAGACATGAAGCTCTTTGCGCTCGTTATCATTATCTTTGCCATAACGTTGCCCACGACGACTGGCTTTTTCTTTGTCAGTTGCTGGAGCAACAACTGCAGGCTTTTCTTCTTTAGCTTTCGCTCTAGCTTCTTTTTGCTCTTTGACTTGTTGATCTGCAATAGTCTTAGCTTTAGCTCTTTCCTTTTCTAAAACTGCCTCTTCCAAACGTGCTTTTTTTCGCGCTATTAGAGCTCGCTCGGCTTCAACACGAGCAATATTTGCCTCACGACGCCTTGCATCAGCCTCTTCTAACTTTTGATGTGCAATTTGCGAAGCACTCAATTCTTTTTTAGCAGACTTACCCTTTTTTTCTGCTGCTTTTTTTGGTTCTTTTGCTTCTGCAGCTAGCGCATCTTGCTCTGCTTTTGCTGCTAGGCGTGCTTCTTCTGCTGCTTTTATTTCGGCTTGAACTGCTGCTTCGACTACAGCCGCTTCTCTTGCCAGTTCATCAGCATCCATTTTCTCTTGTATATCTAATTGTTCTTTCTCATGCTGATCAGCTTCTTGCTGTTCTTGTATCTGTAGAGCTAATTCAGCTAATTTGTCAGCAGCAGCCTTATCTTCAACTTCTTTCAAGCGTAATGACTCAGCAGCAGCTAGAACTTCATCTGTTTCGCTACGTTTGACGTAAGTCCGTTTTTTCCTAACTTCAACGCTAACACTCCGCCCACTATTTCGAGTTGCACCACCCAATTTTATTTCACTAACTGACTTTCGCTTTAATGTGATTTTTTTTGGTAAGGGCTTTTCACCACCGACAGATGTACTACTGTGGCGTTGTTGCAGGAACATTAATAATGTTTGCTTCTGCTCTTCGCTAATCGCATCAGTAGGCTTTGATACTTTAATACCTGCTTCATTAAGCTGCTCAACCAAACGCATTGGCTCAACACCTACGGTCGCAGCGAGATCTTTTACCTTAATATCGCTCATTGATTACTCCCCTACTTCTGTTGGTTCATCAGCAAACCATGATTCTCGCGCTTTCATAATTAATGTCGCTGCTTGTTCTGCATCAATACTATCAATTTCTGTTAGCTCATCGACTGATTGCTCTGCCAGTTCATCAACAGAAGAAATACCCTTGCTAGCCATCAATTTTGCTAGCTCTTTTGTAATACCTTCCATCTCTAAAAGATCTTGTGCAGGCTCGGCCATCTCTAACTGCTCTTCATTTGCAATAGCTTTAGTTAATAGTACGTCACGGGCACGTGAACGTAATTCATTAACAATATCAGCATCGAACTCTTCAATATCTAACATTTCTTGTTCAGGCACATACGCAATTTCTTCTAGACCAGAAAAACCTTCTTGTGCAAGCACCAAGGCAACATCTTCATCCACACCCAGCTGCTCTTTAAAGATAGCAATCAAAGCGCTAGTCTCTGTCTCGGCTTTTTTATCAGCATCAGATGCTGACATAATATTCAACTCCCATCCCGATAATTGACTTGCAAGGCGTACATTTTGTCCACCACGGCCAATCGCTTGTGATAATTGTTCATCCTCAACTGCAATGTCCATGCTATGTGCTTCTTCATCCACAACAATAGAAAGAGCTTCAGCAGGTGCTAATGCATTAATAGCAAAACGAGCAGGATCATCATCCCATAGAATTATATCGACGCGTTCTCCTGCCAACTCATTAGTAACAGCTTGGACACGTGAGCCACGCATGCCGACACAAGCCCCAATGGGATCTATACGAGACTCCATGGCTTGTACAGCAATTTTTGCGCGTAAACCAGGGTCACGTGCTGCCCCTTTTACTTCAATTAAACCATCACTAATTTCAGGAACTTCCAACTTAAATAATTCAATTAAGAGTTCAGGAACCACTCGACTTATCATTAATTGTGGCCCACGACCTTCTGGTCTTATTTCTTTCAAATAGCCTCGCACACGATCACCTGTGCGAAAACTCTCACGTGGTATCATTTCTTCTCGTGGAATAAAAGCTTCAGCATTACCACCTAAATCTAGTGTTACAGTTCCGCGCTCGACACGTTTTACTGTACCACCGACCATTTGTCCTAACTTATCTTGATATTGCTCAACGACTTGCGCACGCTCAGCCTCACGTACTTTTTGCACGATGACTTGTTTGGCTGTTTGCGCAGCAATTCGCCCAAACTCAACGGAGTCCATTGGTTCACGAATGTAATCACCAACGTCGACGTCACTTTGTTTTATTAGCGCTTCAGATAAAATTATTTGCGCTTCAGGCTCTTCAAGCTCATCCACATTATCTTCAACAACCAACCATTGGCGAAACGTCTCATAGTCACCAGTTTCACGATCAATTTTGACATACACATCTAAATCAATGTCATGTCTTTTACATGTCGCCATTGCGAGCGCTGCTTCAATTGCGTCAAAAATGACTTCCTTGCCTACTCCTTTCTCATTAGAGACGGCGTCTACAACCAGTAAAATTTCTTTATTGTTCATCTTATCCTCGATGCCCTTATTCGGCAGCCCAAACCATTTTTATACCTAACATCTCATCCGTAAATAATACGCTTTTTTTAGGCAACAAGTCTTGCTTTTGACATTTTCGTTAATGGCAGCTCGTATACTTCGCCATCGACTTCTATTAATATATTACCTTCACTAAAACCATCTAGCAGTCCCTTAAAATTACGTCTTCCTTGGATTGGCAATTTCATTACGACTTTCGCTTGTAAACCCACGAACCGCTCAAAATCTTGCTGCTTAAATAATGGCCTATCAAAACCTGGCGATGATACTTCCAACGAATATGCGCTGCTAATAGGATCTTCAACTTCAAGGATCCCGTTAACTTGATGACTCACCCGCTCGCAGTCTTCAATTGATATTCCTTGATCCGAGTCAATATAAATCCGCAAAACGGTATTCTGACCATTCTTCACATACTCAATACCAACAAGCATATAACCAAGAGAAATTATTGGTGCTTCAACTAGTTGTTCAATTTGATCGCTTACGGCCATAATCACCTAAAAAAAAAGGGCCAATGGCCCAATTCAACTCTCTAGAAAAACGAAAACCCCATATAGGGGTTATTGTATCTTTGGTAGCGGGGGCTGGATTTGAACCAACGACCTTCGGGTTATGAGCCCGACGAGCTACCAGACTGCTCCACCCCGCACCGGTTAAGCAAAAAATTATACTAAGTTGCCGTCATTCCTGCAAGTCATTTATCAGACTCTTTCAGTTTTCTTGTTAACGTATTTCGTCCCCAGCCCAATAGTTTAGCTGCCTCTTGTCTTTTTCCTGCCGTTTTCTCCAACGCTACTTCCATCAATAACTCTTCAACTTCTCGAATAACCTCAGATAAAACACCTTCTTGACCACTTAATGCCTTTTGCATAGCCCACTGTTTAAATAATACTTGCCAATTTCCCCCTGTAGTTTTCACTTCACTTTTAGCATGAACTAGTTCGTAGGGTAAATCATCAATCTGTACTATTGATGCGGGAGACATTACTGTTAGCCAGCGACAGGTATTCTCTAATTGTCTTACATTACCTGGCCATGGTAATTCACAAAGATAGCTTTCTACCTCTAGGGATAATACTTTTGCATTGACGTCAAGATCCTTGGCAACTTTATTCAAAAAATAACTTGCTAATGCTGGAACATCCTCATATCGCTCACATAATGCTGGGCTTTGAATACGAATTACATTTAAGCGATGAAATAAGTCTTCACGGAACTCACCCCGCTCAACTAATTCCTCTAAGTTTTGATGAGTAGCAGCAATAATTCGCACATCACACTCAACTGGTATGTGGCCACCAACTCTAAAAAACTTCCCATCTGATAGAACTCGTAATAATCGTGTTTGTAAATCAAATGGCATATCGCCAATTTCATCTAAAAATAATGTTCCACCATCTGCTTGTTCAAAACGACCTTTACGAGCAACATAAGCTCCTGTAAATGCCCCTTTTTCATGACCAAATAATTCAGACTCCATTAACTCTTTTGGGATAGCAGCCATATTCAATGCAATAAAAGAACGTGAGGCTCTTGGACTGTGTTTGTGCAAAGCATTGGCAATTAGTTCTTTACCTGTTCCCGACTCACCATTAATTAATACTGTGATATTAGACCGTGCCAGTCGGCCAATAGCTCTAAAAACTTCTTGCATTGCTGGTGCTTCACCAATAATCTCACTTTTTAAATCGGGTACTTCTTCTACTGGCTTGTTTTCTTTATGATGAACTATCGCTCTTCTAACTAAATCAACAGCTTCGTCAATATCAAAAGGTTTAGGAAGGTACTCGAATGCCCCACCTTCATAAACTGAAACTGCACTTTCGAGATCTGAATAGGCCGTCATTATAATAATTGGTAGTTTAGGTGCAATCAGCTTAATCTCAGCCATAAGTGCTAGGCCATCGATGCCCGGCATTCTGATATCACTAACTAGTACGTCAGGGCTACTAGTCTCCAGTTCTGTGACAATAGCATGACCATTTTCAAATGTACGTACAGTTATACCCTCAGCTTCCATAGCTTTTTCTAATACCCATCGGATAGAACGATCATCATCGACAATCCATACTACTGCTTTATTTGTCATTAGCTTGCTCCAATGGAAAAACTACTGAAAATACCGTGAGGCCCGGACGACTGGAACAACTGATAGCTCCCTTATTATGATGTACAAGGCTCTGACAAATATAGAGGCCTAAACCAGTTCCTTCCGCTCGACCTGTCACCAATGGATAAAACATACTCTCTTGTAAAGATGGAGGAATACCTTCACCATCATCAACAATATCTATATTTACAGCCAAACGGTATCGAAAATCATCAATTGTCACATGTCGCTTTATTCGGGTTTTTAAAATTATATTGCCGACACCATTCGTCGCTTGTACGGCATTACGAACAATATTGAGAAAAACTTGCACTAATTGATCCAAATTTACTTCTAAATCTGGAATACTTGGATCATAATCAGCTTTAAATGATAACGCATCATCTACCTCTGTCTTAACCAACTGTCTCACTCGTTGAAGTACTTCATGAATATTAACTTGGCTCGTTTTACTCTCTTTGTATGGCCCTAGCATACTGTCCACTAAACTTTGCAAACGATCCGCTTCGGTAATAATAATCCCTGTGTATTCTTTTAAGTCAGCAGAGTCTAGTTTGCGCTCTAATAGTTGTGCCGCTCCACGCAAACCACCCAACGGATTCTTTATTTCATGAGCTAGACCACGCACAACCAGTTGTTGAGCATGTAGACTTTCATCTCGGCTTATTCTCTGCTGGTTATCTAACTGGAAAAACTCCATTAAAATAAAATTTTTATTACTTTCTAACTCTAATACTTTCAGTGCACAATCAACATTTATTTCACCGGTGGTTGGAATATAAAGTTTGATTGAGCGCTCAAAAGATGCGTGTCCGGTACCCATTACTTTAACAAGACTTTTAAATAAGCTATCTTCACCCGGTAAAATAGCTTGAAAAGGAATTAGTTCGGCCTGACGCTGGCTAATATCAAATAGCACTTCGGCTGAGGAATTAATAAACCTCACTTTAAGAGTTTCATCCAGAATAACGACAGCATTCGTTAAATTCTCGATTATATTTTGATAAAAAGTTTGAGCCATTTTTTCGCTATGCCTCCGGCATGATCATAAATATCACCTGTAATAACAGCTCCAAACTATCACAGTCACGTTCCTAAAATTAAAAAGGTCACCATATACATAGACTTAAACCCACCTATGCTTTACAAAATCGTGTGACTTTCCTAATAGAGCTAAATAGACACCATACAACCTTTTAACGCACTATAATGGTGCGGGCTTATGACTGAATAGTAAGCTAGGTATACGTGTCGTGCAATAGTCACACACAAAAACGCCCCCAGAAGGAGGCGTTTTCAAATTAATTTATAAATTACTACCTAGACACTGTAGTACATATCAAACTCAGCAGGATGGGTTTCTATACGAATTCGAGTCACTTCTTCCATTTTCAAAGCTATGTAAGCATCGATCATATCATCAGTAAACACACCACCAATTGTTAAGAAGTCACGATCAGCACTAAGTGCATCTAATGCCTGATCTAATGAATGACAAACCGTGGGAATTTCAGCCGCTTCTTCTGCCGGCAAATCATACAAATCTTTATCCATAGCATCACCAGGATGAATTTTATTTTTAATGCCATCAAGACCAGCCATCAACATCGCACTGAATGCGAGATACGGGTTGGCTGTTGGATCACCAAAACGCACTTCAATTCGGCGACCTTTAGGACTATTAACAAATGGGATACGAATTGATGCACTTCGGTTACGTGCTGAATAAGCAAGCATTACAGGTGCTTCATAACCTGGTACTAAACGTTTGTAACTATTTGTACTTGCATTTGTAAAAGCATTTAATGCACGTGCATGTTTAATGATTCCACCGATATAGTAAAGAGCTGTTTCAGACAGACCACCATATTTATTACCAGCAAATAAGTTATCGCCATCTTTAGTCAGAGACATATGAACATGCATACCACTTCCGTTATCACCTACTAAGGGTTTAGGCATGAATGTAGCCGTTTTTCCATAAGCATGAGCAACATTGTGAACAACATATTTTAATTCTTGTACTTCGTCTGCTTTAGAAACTAATGTATTAAACTTAACACCTATTTCACACTGACCCGCTGTTGCAACCTCATGGTGATGGACTTCTGTTACTTGGCCCATTTCTTCCAATGTCAAGCACATAGCGCTGCGAATATCTTGTAAAGAATCAACTGGTGGTACTGGAAAGTAGCCCCCTTTTACGCCGGGACGGTGACCTTTATTGCCGTCTGTATATACTTTAGCTGTATTCCATGATGACTCATCAGAATCAATTTTATAGAAAGAGCCTGACATATCAGTACCCCATCGAACATCATCTAATATAAAAAACTCTGGTTCTGGTCCAAAAAAGGCAGTGTCAGCAATGCCTGTCGCTTTTAGGTGCTCTTCAGCGCGTTTAGCAACACTACGAGGATCTCTTTCGTAACCTTGCATAGTAGCCGGCTCAATAATGTCACAACGAATGATTAAAGTATTGTCATCCATAAAGGGATCCATTACTGCAGTTGTTGAATCTGGCATGAGGATCATGTCTGACTCATTAATTCCCTTCCAACCTGATACCGATGAACCATCAAACATATTACCTTCCGCAAAGGTACTTTCATCAATGGAATGTGCAGGAAAAGAGACATGTTGCTCTTTACCCCGAGAATCAGTGAAACGGAAATCAACAAATGTGACTTCTTCATCTTTAATCATTTGAAGCACTTTTTCGACAGACATTAAATTTTCTCCAATTTTAAAATTACTATATGTTGTAGTGGGTAATACTCATCAGGTAAAGCATAAAATGAGCCAATTTTTATTATTCTCTAAATCAATAAGTTACTATAATCAGTTGACACTTACCGCACTATTTTAGTGCGGTAAGTGTCGTCACGCACCATTATAGAAGCTAGATTCATGCTCTAACGGTCATAATAAATCTATCCTCTTTATTTTTCTGCTTCGACAATCTCATGACCATGAAAGCGGAGCTATACTGATGTGTCGCCAATAACTCTTAATCAATGATACAGATATAATATATCACCCACAGCCAATTCTTTAACCCTGTTTGCATATTTATAGTAGGTATGAAACACAGCACGCTTTTTTCCACTATGCTGTGCCGCCGACCGTCAACCCTTCAATTTTCAATGTTGGCTGTCCTACGCCAACGGGCACATTTTGCCCCTCTTTGCCACAATTTCCCACACCAGTATCTAGCTCCAAATCATCTGCTACCATGCTTATACGACTCATAACTTCTGGACCGTTACCAATCAATGTAGCTCCTTTAACTGGCTGGGTAATTTTACCCTTTTCGATTAAATAGACCTCACTAGTTGAAAAGACGAACTTCCCTGACGTAATATCTACCTGGCCACCACCAAAATTAACAGCATAAATGCCTTTATCTACAGAGGCTATAACTTCATCTGCTTTATGTTCCCCTGGCAGCATGTATGTATTGGTCATTCTTGGCATCGGCAAGTGTGCGTATGATTCGCGTCTTCCATTACCCGTACTACTGGTACCCATTAATCGTGCATTGTGCTTGTCCTGCATGTAGCCTGTCAGTTTACCTTTTTCAATCAGCATAGTATTTTCAGTCGGTACACCCTCATCATCGATTGTTAATGAACCACGACGATCTTGTAAAGTACCATCATCAACAACTGTGCATAAGGGTGATGCGACCATTTCTCCCATTTTTCCTGAAAAAGCAGAACTACCTCGACGGTTGAAGTCACCTTCCAAGCCATGGCCAACAGCCTCATGTAGTAATACTCCCGGCCAGCCCGATGCTAAAACTACAGTCATATTACCTGCTGGTGCGTCGATCGCTTCAAGGTTTACTAGAGCTTGTCGCACTGCTTCTTTAGCATAATCTGTCGCCATATTGTTATCATGAAAGTAACGATAATCTAGGCGTCGACCGCCGCCTGCACTACCTCTCTCTCTGCGTCCATTAGATTCCACAATTACACTAACGCTCATTCTAATAAGCGGCCTAATGTCGCTCGCTAAAGTTCCATCACTTGCAGCGACAAGAATAGTGTCTAACTCTCCTACCAAACTTGCACTCACTTGTGTCACTCTATTATCAGCCGCTCTCGCAACTTCATCAGCTTGATGAAGTAAGGATAGCTTTTGTTCAACTGATAAACTAGCTAAAGGATCTGATTCGCCATAATACTGAGGACTTTGTGTCTGCTTCCAAGCATGTACAACTCCATTACCTCCTTGGCGAGAAATGGCCCTAGCAGCCTTGGTTGCCTCATTAAGGGCTGGTAAAATCAAATCATCTGAATAAGCAAAGCCAGTTTTTTCACCACTACACGCACGAACACCAACACCTTGTTCTATATGATAACCACCATCTTTAATGATACCATCCTCGAGTACCCAATTTTCTTGGCGCGACTGTTGAAAATAGAGGTCAGCATAATCAACGCCTCTGCCCATTGTCATCTTCAACGCATTTTCTAAATCGGTCTCAGTCAAACCAGCAGGTACTAATAATTGCTGATTCACTTGTTGGTATGTCTTATCTATCATGAATATATTTTTACTAGTTACGAATGTAGAGTGTTAAATCATACCAGAAATCTAGCTCTCTCTTCTGATTATAAGCCTGGTAAAAAAGGTTTTATCATCTGCAAATTAGGTTCTTTCCATGAGCCAGTAAGCAAATAGTCATAGCTAATCATGTTTACAATGTCTTTATCAAAAAGTCTGCCCGCTATTTTATCTGCTAATAAAATAGCGGTTCCGACACCAAGTCCTATCGGTCCAGCAGCAACAGCCCCTGCTAAGGGTAGGGTAGATGAGACATTAGGCCTCACTTTTACTTTTTGATTATATTGTTGATTGACTAAGTCAACAGTTCCTTCAATGAGGATCTCCGCGCTGCCACCCTTCAATGAAAAGTCTTTTGTCGTCGCCAGCCCTCCATCGATATCAAAAGATGCCTTAATTGTTCTATAACTCAAACCTTGAGCAAATAGTTCACTGAAGTCAAGAGATAGTCGACGCTGAATTGTAGCTATACTTAATAACCCAAAAGCACGACCTGCCGGACCTGGTTCAATATCTTTTAACTTACCTTTTTCCAATTTAAAGCTTATTGATCCTTTTGCTCCTTCTTCTGATATTGCCATAGGTCCACCCTTCCAAGAGAGTGATGTCAATAACTTTAATTTTTCTGCTTCAACTCGTGGCTCGAAGCCAAATTTTTCAATTAAACTCGTAAAATCATGGCTATCAATTCTAAGTGCTAATTCTGTTTTAGCCCCGGATGTAGATTGGTGCCATATGCCTTCAGACACATCTAAGCTATAAAATTCCGATGTTATCTTTGCGGAGTCAATTACCCATTTATCAATATCTTCATGACTAATGAGTTTCAGGTTACCTAATGCAATATTATCTACAGTTAACTCATCTATATTAATCGACATTGATGGCCAAAGTGAATATTGCTCATCAACTTCGACTTCGCCGTTTATTCTTTTCGGTAATACTAGTTTGAGCTTTTCTAAATCTACTTTTAAGAGATCTTTTTTTGTTATAACTTCAGGAATAAAAAGCTCTCCTTCCAGCGACTGACCGGCAAGTGATACGAGCCAACTTTTTCTTTCTTTTACTGCTTCAATTTTAATATTTGAAAATTGTTGCCCATAGCCAATTAATTTTTCAGTTTCAAGTGACAGCCCATCTACTTTAATCTCTGAAGTATCACCAACTCTATATTTGTCAAACCATATCAACCACATTTCGGCATCAAACTCGGACATCACAAGATTCAGTTTTGAATTATCAAAAAGTTGCCTATTTATCGATGACTCAAACTTTATAGCCGCGGTATCATCATAATTTATATTGATACTCGGGTTATTATTTGTTTGCTTAAAGGTGATTTTAACTTTTTTACTTTGTTCCGGCTTTTTATAAAATGATCCCGGCAAAGCAACTTCAGCTCCCTCCAGATTAGATACAACAGTGGCATCTACATAGAAATCACCAATATTTCGTTCTAATATAATCACTTCTAATAAATAAGGAAATTGTCCAGTTATAAAGTTAGGGAATGATTTGGGCAGACTCGATGACACTAGTGCCCCCTCAGCAGTGATTATCGTTCCGTCGCCTTTGGGGAAAATATTAATATCAACACTTTGATTTAAGAACTGGCCTTTAATATTCTTAGATATCATACCTTTGTTATCAAACCGAATCATTCCATTTAGTTGGGTTAAACCTAATGCCAACATATCTTTATGATAAAGATCACTGCCGATGAAATTAATGTCACCCTTGAATTGAGTCTCATCTGTACCACTCAATGGGACCGTTACATTAAGATTAATGTTACTTTCCCCTCTGGCTGACACTCCATCGACCACACTTGCAAACCTCTGTTTTAATGGGCTACTCTGCACAAAATTAATTGCTTGCTGGCTTTTACCTAGTAAACTTCCCTCAACTGTCAAAACCGCTTTTCCATTGATTAGCCCATTTATCTTGGCTTCAAAATTATCAAATGAAAATCCAGCCACCAAGCCTTCCTGGCTTTTTATCACTAAATTATTACCTTGCCCAGTAATCGAACCTGTCACATTAATCAGGTCAGGCCAGTTATCTGAATAGTGTAATACAACACCCTTCATCTTCAGTGCCATATCAAAACTACCTAATAGCTTCTCTGCTCTTGTTTCGTATGGAAAGCCGGCTATATCACCCTCAAGTTTTATTTCTCCATACTCAATAACACCATCTAAAAATGCATCTTCAGACCATTCTTTAAACTCAGCACTCAAAAGTTTCTCAGGAAAATAAGCTTGCCATCGTGTGATAGCAACATTTTCAAATGATATTTCAATATCATTAATTATCTTACCTGCTATATTTTGTTCAATACTGCCACTAAACTGTAATGTTATTTCATCATTTTCAACCTTAAGCGCGTCTCCCTGTACACGCCAAGTTTTATCCTTTTTTTCAAACTCTAACTCTCCAGTAATCTCATCAAAAATCATCAAACCATCAAGTTTATTTACCGGGTGAATAGTTACCTTTTCACTGGCTATTTCTACCTTTGTAACTTGCTCATAAAAAAGAACGCTCGCGTTCAGGTTAGTCACCCCAGGGTAATCACTCCATGTTGAGACTTTGCCTTTTTTCAAATCAAATGAGGCTTGCTTCAAGCCAGACTCAAGATGATAAATTGCTTCTAATTGTTCAACATCACCAGAAGGATTCTGGAGTAATACTTGCTCAGATAGTTGGTCAGATAAAACTGCTACATCAATTAAACTTTCAATACGAAAAAATTCACTTTTAACCATGATATTTTCAGACTTCTTATTCACTAAAAATGACGTTTCTGGCCAAACCTCTCCCTTTATGGTTAAATTAATATCATTACCAGACAACATCCATGACTCATCATCCTCTTTTTGGTCTTCCCAATGAAAGTTACCACTGAGGTATTGAACCTTGATGGGAATTAAAGCATCACTTGCATCATTTGATGTGAGCATAGCTTGCGATAGTTCTAAATCTAACTTAGCTACTTTTATCTCAGGACCTATGCCTTCAGCTCTAAAAATAGAATTTATCAGACCGTTCTCTAATGTTATATTTTTTAAATTCAGATAATGCGATAAAGAAGGTATGAGAACATCATTAGTCTTTAATGTTCCCTGCCATGTCATTAGCTTTGTATTCTGTGGATTCAAAACCCAGTTCGCCGAGAATTCTATGTTATCACCTAACAATTCAGGTAAAAAAATCTGTCCATGGCCTTGCCAGTTAGTTGAGCTATGATTTAATGTAGCCTTCTTTATTTGATAAAGACCAGATAAATTTGCTTTTTCCTGGTCACTATAATCAACGGAAATGCCTTTTAGGTGCAAACTATTGAGGCTATTTGCACTGTTTATAATGTCGGAAAGAAAAGCTGATGAATCACTATCTTGCTTAAGACCTTGTATATAAAGCTCGCCATTAGAGTCTCGAACAATAGAAATATTGAGGCCAATAGCTGTAATTTCGTCTAACCTGTAGTTTTCAAACCAAAGGCTACTAAATAAATTAAGATCTAAATATAGTGTTTCGAGGCTCATTAGTTCGGACGTATTATCTTTCGCCATCACTTTTATCGTTTTTAGTTCTAATTGCGGTGAAATATCCACCCATGACAATTTGATCTCGGCAATCTCGATTGGATGACCAATCTCATTACTCATCCATGACGTAATGACCTCTTGCTGCCTCTCAACGACAGACGACCCCCAATGAAACATTGCCATTACCAAGGCTAATATCATCAAAAAAGAGTAACTGACAGCTCTAGTCATATACTCGTTATTATGTTTAAAATTGATCATAAATCTTAGCGCCAGGTAATGCCGGAAGTTTCCTTATTATAAGGATCATTAATTAGAATTTCACTACTCATAACGATGTTTACTTATTTGCATTAGTAGCTCATTTGTTTCATAGATGGGCAAACCCATAATGCCAGAGTAACTCCCTCGTATATCTTTGATAAACATAGCTGCTAAACCTTGGATAGCATAACTGCCTGCTTTATCTCGACCTTCACCTGCTGATATATACCAGTCTATCTCTTCTAGTTTCAGAACTGAAAATGTAACATAGCTCTTGCTCAACCTACGGAGCACCTGCTTGTTGTAGAGCACCGTCACTGCAGTTAGAACCTCATGTTCTCTTCCAGAAAGAAGCTCCAACATACCTCTTGCATGCTCATCATTCTCTGGTTTGCCTAAGATTGTATGATCAACCACAACTGATGTATCTGCAGCAATAATAGGGTGCTTACCTACATTAGCTAATGCTTTCCAGCCAGCTTCTGCTTTAGCCGTTGCCACTCTTTCCACATAATGAATAGCAGTCTCATTTTCTTGTACTGATTCATCAATCTCTAGTTGTAATATGTCAAATGTTACGCCCATCTGCATTAATAATTCGCTACGCCTTGGTGAATTCGATGCTAAATAGACTTTTGGAAAGTTCATGCGCGATGATAAGGATGGTTTTGTAAGACTGTCCAGCCACGATAAAGTTGTTCTGCAAGCACAATACGGACTAAAGAATGAGGCAGAGTTAAAGGTGATAACGACCATGTTTGATTTGCTCTTTCGCTACACTTTGTAGCAAGGCCATCAGGTCCACCAACCATCAATGCCACATCACGACCATCACTAAACCAGTTTTGCATTTGTTCTGCAAGTTGCTCTGTTGACCAGGTTTTACCAGCAACATCTAAAGAAACTATATGATGGTTAGATGATATTGCTGCTAAAATTCGCTCGCCTTCCTCTTCCACCCATTGGGATACGTGACCACTTTTTCCTCTTTTGGCTGGTTGTATTTCTTGCAAAACTAATTGGCACTCTCTTGGCAGACGCTTGGCATATTCTTCATAGCCATCATTGACCCAAGCTGGCATTTTAGTGCCTACTGCCAATAAATTTAACCTCATCAGTCTTCTACTAATGCCTGCTTATCAGTCTCTTCAGATACCTGCCAAAGTTTTTCTAAATTATAAGTAGAGCGACTTTGCGGCGTCATAATATGCGCAATTACATCGCCTAAATCGACTAAGGCCCACTCACCGACATCTTCACCTTCAATACCCAAAGGCTTAACACCTGCCTGCTTAGCTTGCTTACTAACTTCATTGGCTAATGCTTTGACTTGGCGAGTCGATTTACCTGTAGCAATGATCATGAAATCAGTCACATCAGTCATTCCCGTAACATCAAGTACAACTATTTGTTCCGCTTTTATTTCTTCTAGTGCATCAATCACTAGCAATTTTAATTCATTGGCCTGCATTGGGCGCTCCGTTTACATCTAATGGCATAGTTTATCACTTACACTAGCTTCACTTTTTATTTTTACTCATTACAAGTTTAAATTCTTGTGAAAATTTATTCATTACCAAATGGCCCTATTTGAAATTTAAGACATACCTCCCATTTAAAAAGCATCATTCAGATCCAGATCAAGTTGGGAGCTCATTTGTTGTTCGAGTTGCAACTTATTAAAACCACTGACAGAAACACCAACTAATCTAACAGCTAATTGCCCAGCTTGTGTCCTACTTAATAATTCAGGCAATAAACCGTTCATCATTTCGGAGTCAAGGCCTTCTTCTATTGTCAAAGAACGTGTTACCTGTTGGAAATTCGCATACTTCACTTTAATTGTCATCGTTCTTGCCGTAAACCTCAAACGTTCTAGGTTTTCCCACACCTCATCTGTCAGCTGTATGAGATGACGCGTCAATTCAACTATTGAACGAATGTCTTGCTGAAAAGTTCTTTCTTTACCAATTGATTTTCGTTCACGCATACTTTGAACGTGCCTATTATCAATTCCTCGTGAGATAGAGTAAAAGTAGTGCCCTGTCTTACCAAATGTTTCGACTAGCGCTCTTTCCGACCATTGGCGTAGATCATGACCTGTCTCAATACCTATGTTTTGCATTTTAGCCTCAGTAGCAGGGCCTATACCATGAAACTTCCCGATTGCTAAACTTGATGCAAAATCAGGGCCTTGATGCGGTTCAATAATGTATAAGCCATCAGGTTTATCAACATCTGATGCGATTTTGGCTAAGAACTTATTATATGATACTCCTGCAGAAGCAACCAGTCCCGTCTCCTCTAAAATGGCATTTTTAATAGCTTGTGCTATATAAGTTGCAGAACCATTAAAGTAATTACTCCCTGTAACATCCAAATATGCCTCATCTAATGATAAAGGCTCCACTTCTGATGCATATCGCCAAAATATAGCTCGAATTTGCTCTGATATTTCGCGATACACATCAAAACGATGCGATACGAAGATAGCTTCCGGGCATAAGCGAAAGGCAGTTGAACAAGGCATTGCAGAATGGATGCCAAATTTTCGAGCTTCATAACTACAGGCAGCTACAACACCGCGCTCATTCGGTTTCCCTCCCACAATAAGTGGTTTATTACGGTATTTTGGCTGATCTCGTTGTTCAACTGAAGCAAAGAAAGCATCCATATCAATATGGATAATTTTACGTTGTGAGTTAGGCTTCTCATTCATACTTATAAAGTGACTTTGCTTATTGATACAAGGAAAGTTTCTCTATGAGTTTCACTACTGGCTCTGGCGTTAGAAATGAAGGCCTTAAGCCCTTAATAATGTCAGCTCTAATAACTGTCGCCGAAATATTTAACTGTGTTAACTTCACGGGCCAAATTTTACCTGCCGATAAAGCGCTATGTTCAGCCCTTCCAAGATGTTCCTGGTACCACATTTTCATATCCTCACCTAAAGCTATAGGCTGGCCAGGTCTTTGCATCACTATAATATGGCTAAATTTTAATAACTGTTGCCATTGATACCAAGTCGACAAATGATTAAATGCATCACTACCTAATATTAAGTATAACGGTGTATCACCTAACTCTTGTCTTAATGACTTTAACGTATCAACACTATATGACAATCCTTCACGCTTCAATTCTCGGTCATCAACTACAAACTTACAATTGTTTCTTACTGCTGCATACAACATTTTCAAGCGTTGTTCTTCACTGGCATAAGGTTGGCCACGATGTGGGGGGCGCGCACTGAGAATTAGACGAACATGATCTAAATCAAACTCTTTTAGGACTTCTAATCCCGAACGAAGGTGACCATTATGAATAGGATCAAAAGTACCACCCAAAATGCCAACTGCTTTAGCCATATTTATACTCGAACTTGCCCCGTTCCTAATACAATCCATTTTTGAGAAGTCAAGCCATTAAGCCCTACTGGCCCACGTGCATGAATTTTGTCAGTTGATATGCCAATCTCTGCCCCTAATCCATATTCAAAACCATCCGCAAAGCGAGTTGAAACATTTACCATAACGGAGCTGGAGTCAACCTCAGCCAGAAAGCGTGATGAAGTGGTATAACTTTCTGTCACGATAGTTTCAGTATGATTCGAGCTATGTTTATGAATATGGTCCATTGCCTCATCAACACCATCTACAACACGAATTGATAAAATAGGTGCTAAATATTCAGTATCCCAATCTTCAATGGACGCAGCTTTTACTGCAGGCAAAATTGCAATAGTCTTTTCACAGCCTCTTAATTCAACTGATTCGGCGTCATATCTCTGTTCTAATCTAGGTAGTAGTGTCTTAGCTATACTACTGTCTATTAGAAGCGTTTCCATTGCATTACAAACACCATAGCGATGGCATTTGGCATTAACAGCAATTTCTTCTGCCATTTTCAAATCTGCTTCGCCATCAATGTATACATGGCAAATACCATCTAAATGTTTAATCACCGGTACTTTCGCATCCTCACTTACACGCTTTATAAGACTTTTCCCACCTCTTGGAACAATAACATCTACCATCTCCGTCATCGTAATAAGTTGCCCTACTGCCTCGCGATCAATCGTTTCGACCACTTGTACTGCTTCAGCTGGCAAACCCGCCTGCTTTAATCCATTTTGAATACAATGAGCAATCGCCTGATTAGAGTGAAATGCTTCTGAACCACCCCTTAGAATCGTAGCATTACCCGATTTTAAACACAGACCTGCAGCATCAGCAGTCACATTTGGGCGCGACTCATAAATAATGCCAATTACGCCCAAGGGCACCCGCATCTGCCCTACTTGAATTCCGGATGGTAAATAGCGCATATTGTTGATTTCACCAACAGGATCTGTCAAATTTGCGATTTGCTCTAGGCCTTCAGCCATTGCTTCAATCCGGCTATCATTCAACTCTAAACGATCTAATGAAGCTGCATCAAGCCCTTTAGCTTTACCTGCTACTAAATCTAAGTCATTTTGTATTTTCAAGATATCTGCAGACTCACGGATACCACTTGCAATGCTAAGTAAGGCATCATTTTTAGACTTTGAACTAGCTCGTGACAGCTCCCGACTAGCTATTCGGGCTTGCATGCCCAGCTTTTGCATATAGTCTTTAATATCCAAGTCCAAACTCCTTATTTTGACCATGTAAACTAACTCCTGCAACATTTAAGCATAATATTTCTAATAGTTCCCAGGGACATTGTTGCAAACTACCTTTAGCTGCCTGATCAACTTCTGACATTTGACACAAAAACTGCTGCCATTGTCTAGCATTATGCTTAGCTAAAGCTTTTCGTATCATTGACTGAGACTTAGGCCACACGGGTGGTTTTTGGGCACTAAATACTTGTTCAATATTCGCTCCCTGCTCGAGTTGAATTGACATATCGACCATACGGTGAAGAGACCATGATACTGCGGAAAAAACAGATAACATCTCGATTCCTTCACCCTTTAAACTTGATACTACTCTAGATATTTTAGCAGCATGCCCCATAAATACCGTATCCATCAAACCGAAAGCTTGGAAGCGAGCATTGTCTGCTACTGATGCTAACACCAGTTCTTCACTTACTTGGCTATCAGGGCATAGTAGGACAAGTTTTTCAATCTCTTGTGCAGCTGCATATAAGTTACCTTCAACTCGATCTGTAATTAATGCTGGAATAGCTGGATTAAATTGTAAGCCACGGTGTTGCATTCTCTGTTTAATCCAACCTGGAAGGTTAGATAGCTCTATAGGCCAAACTGCTACAGCCGCACCAACTCGTTCTAATTCTGTAAACCACTTACTTGTCTGAGATTTCTTATCTATTTTTCCACTAATAATCAGTAAGGTTGTATCTTCCGGCAGATTATCAACAAATTGGCGTAATGCTGCACCTCCTTCTTTACCTGGTGAGCCAGACGGCAAGCGTACTTCTAATAATCTTTTGTTATCAAATAATGACATAGTTTGTTCTTGCCATTGAACTTGGGACCAATCAAATCGACCTTCAACATGCCACACTTGTCGTTCAGTTGCGCCTTCTTCTCTTGCTTTTTGACGGATGAGGCCACTGCTTTCTTCTACTAGCATTGCTTCATCACCAAACACTAGGTAGATAGGCAACAAACCTTTTGTTAGTTGTTCAGTTAATTGTTCGGCATTAAAACGCATACATGATTATTTTATTGCAGACAAGCGACGTAAAACACCCTGTACCAATTCTTTATTCAAGTGCTGACGTAATGAGGCTTCCTCTGATTCTCTAGCAAGCACTTGGTTCTCATTAAATTGAAAATCTCGTTGCGCTTGCACTTGCTGGGTACCTGCAAGTATTTTTCCTTGTGGGCCTGTCAACGAGAAGCTTATTGAAGCATATAGCTCATACTCACTGACTTTAGCATTAGAGCCGACTGATAGAACCCGTCGATCATGCTTGGTTTCTATTACTTTCAACACCGCACTGCCTTGTTCATAAGTATCCACTACCTCAATGCCATTGCTCATCAGACCACGTTTCAAATGAAGTCCAATACCTCGCTGTAGGCTCATTCCTTCTATGTGAATAATTTGCAAACTATCTGAATAGTCTATATCACCTCGTAAATGGAACCCACAACCGATTAATAGCATCAATAAAAATGCAACAACACTATTTGATAGAAAGCGTTTCATAAAAAGGTGTCCTTAAATTATCCTGCAACAACAATGTTAACTAATCGACCAGGTACGACAATGATTTTACCAATCTTTTTACCATCAATAAACTTGCGGACATTGTCATCTGATAAAGCGAGTACCTCAATTGATTTTTTATCTGCATTATTACTAACACTAATCTTAGAGCGTAGCTTACCATTGACTTGTATCATCAGCTCAACTTTATCTTGTAACAAAGCTGTTTCATCAATACTAGGCCATAACTCATTAACAACCCACTTATCGTGACCAAGTAATTGCCATAGTTCATGACAGATATGCGGAGTAATTGGAGATAACATTAATATAATTTTTTCTAATGCCTCCTGAATAACTGCCCGTCCTTGATCACTGTCATCATCAAATTTAGTTATCGTATTCAACAATTCCATCACAGCAGCAATAGCCGTATTAAAGGTGTGGCGGCGACCAATATCATCACTAACTTTTGATACTGTTTTATGAATCTGACGGCGAATATTTTTTAAATCATCACTTAAATTATCGAGCGATAATTCAGCACATGTCCCCTTGTCAATATGTCCTGCTGTGAAGCTCCATAATCTTTTTAAAAATCGATTTGAACCTTCCACTGCTTTATCCGACCATTCTAATGACTGCTCTGGCGGTGCTGCAAACATCATAAATAAACGAGCTGTATCAGCACCATATTTATCAATTAAGGCTTGGGGATCAACCGTATTGCCTTTTGATTTTGACATTTTGACACCATCTTTGAGTACCATTCCTTGCGTTAATAAATTTTTAAAAGGTTCATCGCCATCCACTAAACCCTCATCACGCATCAGTTTATGGAAAAAACGAGCGTATAGTAGGTGTAAAACTGCATGCTCAATCCCACCAATATATTGGTCAACAGGTAGCCAATGCTTAGCACGCTCATCTAACATCGATTCAGTATTGTCTGGACAAGTAAAGCGCGCGAAGTACCATGATGACTCAAAGAAAGTATCAAAAGTATCTGTTTCACGTTCCGCTTCCCCACCGCACTTTGGACAAGAGCACTGATAAAATTCCGGCATTGATTTAATAGGTGAGCCACTGCCATCAACAGTTACATCCTCCGGCAAACGCACAGGCAGCTCTTCTTCTGGAACCGCTATAGCCCCACAATCCGGACAATTGATAATTGGAATGGGTGTACCCCAATAACGCTGTCGAGAAATTCCCCAGTCGCGTAAGCGATAATTAACTTGGCGTTCGCCTTTGTTTGTTTGTTCTAATACTTTTGCAATGGCATCAAACGACGCCTCTGAACTTAAGCCATCAAACTGGCTAGAGTTAATTAATCGCCCTTTATCTTCATAAGCTGCTGTCTTTAGATCACAACTTTCATCATTAGCAGGTTCAATAACTTTTTTAATTTCTAACCCGTACTTATGAGCAAACTCATAATCACGCTGATCATGAGCAGGTACTGACATCACTGCACCAGTCCCATAACCCATTAATACGAAATTAGCAGCCCAAACTGCGACTAGTTCACCAGTAATTGGATGACTTGCGAATATTCCCGTGTCAACCCCTTTTTTCTCAGCAGTCTCAACAGCAGCTTCACTAGTTTCCATCTTGCCACATTCATCAATAAAAGCTTTTAACTCAGGATTAGTTTCAGCCGCTTTCAAAGATAAAGGGTGCTGGGCAGCAATTGCAAGATAAGTCACTCCCATAAGGGTATCTGCTCTAGTGGTGTAAACAGGTAAATTAAGCCCTCTATCCGGCACCTCAAAATTGATTTGTAAGCCTTCTGAGCGACCGATCCAGTTTGCTTGCATAGTTCGCACTTGTTCGGGCCAACCATCTAACTGGTCAAGATCATTGAGTAATTGATCAGCATAATCAGTGATCTTCATAAACCATTGAGGAATTTCACGCTTCTCAACTACCGTATCACAGCGCCAACAACATCCATCTATAACTTGTTCATTTGCCAAAACTGTATTATCAACAGGGCACCAATTTACTGCCGCAGTCTTTTTATAGACGAGACCTTTTTCAAAAAGACGAGTAAATAACCATTGTTCCCAACGGTAATATTCCGGTGTGCATGTGGCTAATTCACGCTCCCAGTCGTAACCTAAGCCAAGACGCTGGAGCTGCCCACGCATGTAGTTTATATTGTCGTATGTCCAGGCGGCCGGCGCTACTTTATTTTTGATGGCAGCATTTTCAGCAGGTAACCCAAAGGCATCCCAACCCATTGGTTGTAATACGTTTTTACCCTGCATCCGCTGATAACGAGCAATAACGTCACCAATCGTATAATTACGAACATGTCCCATATGCAACTGGCCACTTGGATAGGGGAACATGGCCAAACAGTAATATTTTTCTTTACTATTGTCTTCAACAGCTCGAAAGGTCTGCGCCTCCTGCCAATTATTCTGGACTTTCGCTTCAATTTCAGCCGGGCTGTAGTCTTGTTGCATGATGTCTTCATTCAGGTGAGTAAAAATAAGCTATTAAGGATACCTGATGCTGCCATTTGCTTAAAGTTAATTAGCTTTTGAGCCCTACAAATGAGTACAGGCGCAAAATACTTTAGAATATTTTGCGCCTGTTTTTTACTTATTTTAAGGCACCCACATAAAAATTCATGTGAAGCGACTTTTACTTATTTTGAAACGTCTACATAACGTAGGTACGGTAGGATTTGATCAAAACCTTGTGGGAATTTCTTCTCTGCATCAGCATTGCTTACTGTTGGTGGAATAATAACTTTACTACCAGGCTGCCAGTCTACCGGTGTTGCAATACCATTTTTATCTCCAATTTGGAGTGCGTCAAGAACACGTAATATCTCATCAAAGTTACGACCTACGGCCATCGGATAAGTCATCGTGAGACGAATTTTCATTTCTGGATCTATAATAAAAACAGAACGAACAGCAGCTGTACTGCTTTCTGATGGGTGGATCATGCCATAGAGCTCGGCAATCCTTTTATCAGCATCAGCAACGATCGGAAATTTCAGCGTCGTGTTTTGCGTAGTATTAACATCTTCGATCCATTTCAAATGCTCGTCTACTGTATCTGTTGATAAGCCAAGTGATGCACAATTCCGCGCTTCAAACTCTGGCGCTAATTGAGCAGTTCTTCCCATTTCTGTCGTACAAACTGGGGTGAAGTCTGCTGGATGACTAAAGAAAAAAGTCCATTTACCTTTTTCCCAATCATGAAAATTAATTTCACCATTAGTTGTTTCGATGGTGAAGTTTGGAGCTATATCGCCAATACGTAATGCCATTGTTATATTCCTCAAGAATGAATGTGTGTCATATATAATTTGCTAACCTACACTAAAAATAAAGTTTAAATCTTTAGTGATTTGCATTCTAATACAATATCTTCAAATGAGATAATTGTTATATTCACTTTGTTTAATCGGACTGGCCGATGGTCAATCATGTAATGTTCTAGAATCTTATTTGATTAGAATCTCATTGAACAATACATCAGCGTCTGCAGCGCTCATGAAGTCGATGTAACTTTTTCTGTATTTAAAGACAGCTGATACTCTACCTTTTTTCCTACTTTTTCCTCTCGCTTCTAATTTTAAGCAAGCTTTAGCTTCATTCATAATCTGCCCCATTGAATCACCATTGAAAGTTACCCATTCTTCCATCGTGTACATATTTTGATCTGGACGTTCTGCGCAAACAAAGCCACAATTTCTTGGTGTACCTGATGGCCGTCCATTACAGTAATGAGTCGTAACTACTGTCACAGATAAGCTCCTGTATTCATTGGCTCTTTCAGTAACAAATAGGCTCTTTAACCTAGCCACCTCTTTATCATACCTCACTAGTTTATTCTGGAAAGACAACTTATTATTTCTATCTAATGTCGATACTAATAAAATCCACTCTGCCTGAAATTGTTGTTTGTAATTTTGTAGGGGTTTAAGTCGGGGTCCTTCTTCAGCAAAGAGAAAGCAGGGGATAGATAGTACTAAAAAAGTAAACAATGCCATTTGTTTTTTCATAATCAGTCTCTACTTCTTAACATGGATGGCCTTACTTTAATAATTAACCCTGTGTAAGAGGTTATTTATTTACTCGCTATTGGCCATTTAAGATAAGCTCGTTTATACAAATATATTTTGGAGTATATTTTCTATCCTACAGTCAGAAAAAATTTAATATCATTAATTCAAGCAACTTAGGTCGTGAAATTATCTGACAGTCTTTATTTAATGAGTTTCGTTCTTTTTAAAATAAAAAAGCAAAATAAATTAAAAGAACATATTATATATCAACCCCAGCTATTAAGAATCTGGGAACTACTACAATCCTCAGGAATTAATGTGAAAAAAATTATTGTTGACAGCAATCCTAGCGAAGCACTCCTCAAAAAAATGAGTGTTATCTATTGGCCCACTTGGGAAAAAGAAGTCTCTTCATTTTCATGGGAGTTCGTCACTACCGAAACCGCACTTATTTTAGAAGGTGAATGTGAGATCACCCCTGAAGATGGTGGTCCGTCAACCACTTTCAAAGCTGGTGACTTAGTCGTTTTTCCATTAGGTTACAAAGGTACATGGGAGGTAAAAAAAGCACTTAAGAAATGCTATAAACATAATAATGGTGACTTTGTAAAATGCGCTTTCAATCGTTTAAATAGGTTTTTAAACTTTGCTAAATCAATTGTGAAGTAAATCGTATTTATGTTGCTTTAATTATCGATTTTCTCCGGCCTTTTTTTACTTTAATTACTAGGCTTTAATTCAAGTTAACTTCTAATTATCATAATCATCAGCCTTTGATAATCATAAGTCCGTCATATTTTCCTTTTAACTGTTCTTCAGTCTCAACATTGTCAGGATCTTTTGGAATACAATCAACGGGGCAAACTTCAACACATTGCGGTTCATCAAAATGCCCCACACATTCAGTACACAATTTGGCTGAAATTTCATAAATCTCCGGTCCTTGTGAAATAGCATCATTAGGACATTCTGGTTCGCAGACGTCACAATTAATGCATTCATCGGTAATAAATAAGGACATTCTTGACTCCAAGATTTAAATATATATTAATTTTAGCGTTTATTTGACATTAAAGACATTACTAATAACCAGTTTATTTACAAAGAAATCCAATAATAATGAGATAATAATGACTATACGGTAATATTATAGAACTTTATTTTTCGTCTAAGTTCAGCGAGTTTTTATTGTTTAAAGCTAACACGACGCATGATGGTACAAAAGCTGATACATCACCACCAAGTGTAGATACCTCTCTCACTAAACTTGACGAAATATAACTAAATTGCTCTGCAGGAGTTAAGAACATGGTTTCGACGTTGGGCTCCATATGCCGGTTCATTCCTGCCAACTGAAACTCATGCTCAAAATCTGACATTGCTCTTAAGCCACGAATAATTACTTGGGCGGATTTTTCTCTTGCAACCTCGACTAATAAACCTTTAAAGCTGCTCACTTCAACATTTGGTATGTGATGTAAAGTTTGTACTGCTAAGTCAACGCGTTCCTCTAGCGTAAATGCTGGTTTTTTAGAGGGGTTGATTGCCACAGCAACAATTACGTGCTCGAATAATCGACTAGCTCGCATAACTAAATCGATATGACCATTGGTAATAGGATCAAATGTACCTGGGTAAACTGCTATTGTTTTCATACTGCTTGCTCAACTGTATTTTTAAATAAACAATAGTTTACCGCACCTGCTTTTTTTTCTTTAATTAATTGCCAATGTTCAGGCAGTAGTGGCCTCGTAATAGTGAGGGGGTATTCTAGATAAATGAGTGCATTTACTGACAAACTATTTTGTAACACCAATTGCCTTGCTATTTCTGACCATGTCTCTGATTTATATGGTGGGTCAATAAATACAATATCATATTGTTCCAGATCGCCCGATAAAAAAATGACGGCATCTTCATTCACGACCTGATAGTTATCAGCTCCTAATTGTTGACAGTTTTGACTCAGTTGTTTGGCAGCTTGGTTATTGAATTCGACTAGCGTGACCTTTTTCACACCTCTTGAAGCTGCTTCCAACCCTAATGCGCCCGTACCCGCAAACAAATCCAAACAATTGGCCCCTGACAAGCTGGCCTGCAACCAATTAAATAGAGTTTCTCTAACTCTATTTGGGGTTGGCCTTAACCCAGCAGAATCCATAACCGTCAGCTTTCGTCCTCTCCATCGACCAGCAATAATTCTCAGAGTACCAGTTCTTTCTAGTTTATTTTGCTTTGCCACCAACCATCACCGTTACCATTTTATCTGGGTGCACCCTTCGTAAATATGCATCTTTAATTTGTTCTACAGTCACCTTACTGACATTACCTTTAAATGTTTCTAGATAGTCCAAGGGCAAGCCATAAAAACCAATCATCGCTAAATAGTTAGCAATTTTACTATTACTATCAACACGTAATGCAAATCCACCAGTGATGTTCTGTTTAGCAGCAGTTAATTCAGCATCACTTGGCCCTTCAGTAATGAATAAATTCTAAGTCGAACGCATAACTTCAAGTGCTTCCTGCGCTTGGTCGTTACGAGTTTGTAACCCAAACTGATAAGGCCCCGACTGCAACATTGGCCTAAAATAACTATAAGTACTGTAGGACAAACCACGTTTCTCACGAATTTCATTACTTAATCGTGAGACTAGCCCACTACCACCTAGAATATGATTACCAACATAAAGAGCAAAGTAGTCTGGATCATCTCGACTTATGCCAGGCTGCCCCATCATAATATGAGTTTGTTGTGATGGATGCTCAATAACTACTACTTTTTCTGCAACAAGCTCCATAACTGGATTGATTGGACTTGCACTCTCGCCTGCTGGTAAAGCTGACAATAATTGTTCAGCTATTATTTTTGCTTGTGCTTTATCTATAGCACCCACAAGAACAACGGTCGCATTATTTGCCACATAAAATTGGTGATAAAACTTTTTGAGAATCTTGACATTTAAGTTCGGCACTACATCATTATTACCTGCTGGCATATATCCATATGGATGATTTCCATAAACGCTGGAGTAAAAAGCTCTTGATGCAATCGCACTCGGCGATTGCTTTTCAGCCTGAAGCACTAGTAAAACTTGTTTTTGTAATCGCTCAAATGCAGCCTGCGGAAAATCTGGCTTGCTCAGCACAGCTTTCATCGTCTGTAATGAAGTTTTAAGGGCATGAGCTTGAGTCAGTGTCCGTAAACTTAATACCGCCATATCACGCTTTGCTGAATTACCAAAATTAGCACCAACATCTTCAAAAGCAGCTGCAATTTCATCTGATGATTTACCTGAAGCACCCTCGCTTAACATTGCATTCGTTAACAACGCCGTACCAGGTAAAGCTCTGTCTTGAGCAGAACCAGCATTAAAAACAACTTTAACATCGAGCATTGGTAAGTCGGGAGCAGAAACAAAAAAAACTCGCCCCCCATTATCTGTTACCCAATGCTCAATTTGTGGGCCTGCTTGAACAGTTAATGTGAACAGTAGCCCAACAATGTAATAGAAAGTCCTAATAACCATGACGAACTCCAAATGTTGGTTTTGGATGTGGTTTATCACCAATGGATTGAGGAAGTAACTCTGCAACTGTTAATGTTTTATCAATGAAATACTTTCTGGCAACAGCTTGAACTTGTTGGGCTGTTACAGCATCAATATTTTTTACATATTCTTCACTTAAGCGCCAATCCAGCCCGATAGTTTCTAACATACCAATTTGCATTGCTTGATAAAACACACTATCTCTTTCATAGGTCTTATTGGCAACAACTTGAGCCTTGATTCGTGTTAATTCTTGTTCTTTTACAAGCTCAGTTTTTAACATTTCTATTTGTTGTTTTACTGCTTGTTGTAGCTCAACGACTGTGTGTACTTTAGTAGGTGTTCCCGCTACGATAAACAGATCATCCAAGCGCGAAAAAAGCCCATACCCGGCACCTATACTGGTGGCAATTTCTTCCCCTCGGACAAGCTCTCGAGAAAACCTTGCACTTGCACCACCATCAAGAATACCAGCTAACATTTCAAGAGCGTATGGCTCCCAACTCACATCGGCAGTCTTTACCACCGGTACTTTCCAGCCCATCATTAGATATGGCAACTTGGCCGGCGTTTGAACTATAACTTTGCGAATACCTAGTTGTGGCACTTCGATTTGTGGCTTCACTACAGCGGTAACTTCTCGAGTTAATTTCCCAAAATATTTTTCTGCTAGCTTATATACAGCCTCAGCCTCGACATCACCCGCCACAACGATAGTGGCATTGTTAGGTGCGTACCATTTCTGATACCAGCCCCTTAAATCTTCAGCTTGATAATGGCTGATATCACTCATCCAGCCTACAATCGGGTGGTGATAAGGACTATTTACAAATGCTGTCGCATTAAATGCTTCACGTGTCATCGCAATAGGATTGTCTTCTGTTCGCAATCGGCGTTCTTCTGCCACCACTTCGCGTTCTTTAGTTAATTCTGTTTCATCAATGATTAATTTGCGCATTCGCTCTGCTTCGAGTCGGAAGCTAACTTCCAAGCGGTCAGCTTCCATTGTTTGAAAGTAAGCAGTGTAATCTCGCCCAGTGAAGGCATTTTCCCTACCACCATTAGCTGCAATGATACGAGAGAATTCATTAGGAGCAAGATTTTCCGTACCTTTAAACATCATGTGTTCTAACTGATGTGAAATACCCGTAATACCATTGTATTCGTAACTCGATCCGACTTTGTACCAAACTTGAGTCACTGCGACAGGCGCACGATGATCAGGCTTGACAATCAGTTTTAGCCCGTTTTTTAATAGATACTCGCTTACATCAGCATAGACTATGGTTGGTGATGCAAGTAGTAAACTACATGCTAGGATTATTTTTTTAAGCATCTGCATTTATAGTTCCCTGACATGATAAAATTAATTGTTGAAGTGTAGAGACAAAAAACCATTATGTTTAGTTTCCTAAGAAAAAAAGACCACGCTGCTGATAATACTTCAAAAGCTGAACCCCTAAATATTTCCTCAACCGTCGATGCAGCAGCAGATGAGGAAAGTAATCTGTTTGGCAGATTAAAGCAACGATTAAGCCGTAGTAGTTCAAAATTAACCGATGGCTTTTCTTCACTTTTTTTTGGTGAGAAAACCATTGATGATAACCTATTAGAAGAACTTGAAAGCCAATTACTTAGTGCTGATATCGGTATTGATGCAACACAAACAATTATTCTGAATCTAACGCAGCGTATGCAACGTAATCAACTTGGCAATAGTGATATATTGTTCATTGCTTTGCGTGATGACATGATTGACATTTTGACACCCTCAGAAAAACCCTTGGTTATTCCTGAACAAGCTGAACCTTATGTTATTTTAATGGTGGGGATCAACGGTGTCGGTAAAACTACCACTATTGGTAAGCTTGCTAAACAGTTCCAAGGTGAGGGTAAAAGTGTCATGCTCGTGGCCGGCGATACTTTCCGTGCTGCAGCAGTTGAACAGTTACAAGTCTGGGGGGAGCGTAACGGCATACCAGTAGTTGCGCAACAGCCCGGTGCCGATTCAGCTTCGGTAATATTTGATGGCTTACAGGCTGCAAAGGCCCGAAATATCGATGTCCTAATTGCTGATACTGCTGGGCGCTTGCATACCCAAGAAAATTTGATGGAAGAGCTAAAGAAAGTGAAACGTGTCATGGGTAAACTTGATGCTCATGCTCCTCACGAAGTAATGTTAGTGTTGGATGCTGGTACCGGACAAAATGCTCTTACCCAGGCAACACAATTTCAACAGGTCGTTGATGTTACGGGCATCACTTTAACTAAGCTCGATGGTACCGCTAAAGGTGGAATTATTTTTGCTATCGCTAAAAAACTCAAGCTACCCATTCGCTATATTGGTGTCGGTGAAGCCATTGATGATTTGCGGCCTTTCAAGGCTGCTGAGTTTGTCGATGCACTCCTGGGCCGTGAAGACTAATTCATGATTCAGTTCACAGATGTCTATAAACGTTACCCTAGTAGGTACGAGGCTTTATCTGGCTTAAGCTTCCATCTTGAAGAGGCCGAAATGGCATTTCTAACTGGTCACTCAGGTGCAGGAAAAAGTACGCTATTAAAGCTCATTGCTCTAATCGAGCGGAGTACACATGGGCAAGTATTGGTTAATGGCCAAAACCTAAGTCGCCTAAATAAAGGTAAAGTACCCTATTATCGCCGACAAATTGGCTTAGTATTCCAAGAACATAACCTCCTTCATGACCGAACTGTTTTTGATAACGTTGCTTTGCCTTTGGTTATAGAAGGTGAAGATCATCGAGAGATAGGCCGTCGCGTGCGTGCTTCACTCGATAAAGTTGGCTTGCTTAACAAAGAACGGAGTTTACCAATAGCTCTATCTGGTGGTGAGCAGCAGCGAGTTGGTATTGCCAGAGCAGTGGTTAACCGTCCTCCAATTTTACTTGCGGATGAGCCAACAGGAAATCTTGACCCGGATTTATCGCGGGATATTATGCAATTGTTTGAACAGTTTAATCAGGTTGGTGTAACAGTATTTATAGCAACTCATGATTTAAATATAGTTCAGTCCATGTCATATCGCCAGATAGCTATACAGAATGGCCGGCTAGATACAGAGGCGAGCTTGTGAAAAAGGGCTTTTCCTTTAATGCTAAAAACTACGTACTTCGGCACATTCAATCAATGCTTTTCAGCCTCGGTCGATTGTGGCGCCAACCTTTTTCCAGCTTCATGACAATTGGTGTTATTGGCATCGCTCTAGCCCTGCCAGCATGTTTATTTGTTTTATTGCAGAATATAAATAATGTCAGTAACCAGTGGGAAGATGCCAGTCAAATTAGTCTATTTTTAAAGCAAGACTTAAAAGAAAAACAAATAAAGCAGCTCAACAATTACATAAGTTCATGGCCAGAAGTCAATGAGACAAACTATCAAACATCAGAACAGTCACTTGATGAATTCAGCGAACTTTCTGGTTTAGGTCATTTATTAGACACACTTCCTGAAAACCCCCTACCCCCTGTTATAACGCTATACCCCCTTGATGTAGATCTCCCCCCAAATGATATGAGGGCCCTACTAGAAAAACTATTAGCTTTGCCTGAGGTTATGCAGGCCCAACTGGATATGGAATGGCTTCAACGCTTACGGAGCATTAATGAGGTCTTAGCCCGAGGAATTAGCTTACTCTCTCTATTATTATCTATGAGCGTAGTGTTAGTTATTGGTAATACCATCCGCCTTGCTATTCTCAACTGCCAGTCGGAAATTAAAATCATGAAGTTGGTAGGTGCCACCGATAGATTTATTCGCCGGCCTTTTCTCTATATAGGTTTTTGGTATGGACTTCTTGGCGGACTCTTTGCTTGGTGTACATTATTATTTGCGATGAGTATGTTGGCCTCACCTATCAATGCTCTTACTACTCAATACGCAAGTGATTATCAATTACATTGGTTTGCAGGGACTTTTTTATTATACCTGCCCTTAACCGGTCTGTTTATAGGTGTTTTGGGTGCATGGATTGCTGTAGGACGTCACCTCCATGCAATCGAGCCATCCTAACTATTTAAGACCCCACATCCCCGTCTGCTCTTCCTTTAACACTTTTTAACACTTTAATGTTATAATTATAGTAATTAAATTTACTGAAAGGTCAGAAATGACATTATCTACAACACCATACGAACTTGCATTAGCGCCTGTAGGCAGCATCGACTCCTACACCAATATTGCACACAGTATTCCAGTTTTAACAGCTGAAGAAGAGTATGATCTAGCTACTCGTCTGCAGCGAGATGGTGACCGTGATGCGGCTCAACGTCTGGTTCTCTCACATTTACGTTTTGTTTCTCGTATTGCTAAAGGATACAGCGGATACGGTCTGCCTGTGGCTGATCTTGTACAGGAAGGTAATATAGGGCTAATGAAAGCTGTTAAGCGCTTTGACCCTGAAAAAGGAGTTCGCTTAGTATCTTTTGCTGTGCACTGGATCCGAGCAGAAATTCACGAATATGTTATCAAAAACTGGCGGATCGTTAAAATTGCTACTACTAAAGCACAACGTAAATTGTTTTTTAACCTACGCAGTGCTAAGAAACGTTTAGGATGGTTAAATCAGGCTGAAGTTGAGGCCGTAGCTTCAGACTTGGGAGTTACACCCGCTAACGTGATGGATATGGAGCGTCGTTTAGCTCAACCTGATACCTCTTTTGACTTACCTGTCGACACGGATGATGACGACAATCACTTCTCTCCTGCCGCATATGTAGCTGGACCAGAAAATTCTGACCCATCGCAACGTTTAGAACAAGCTGACTTTTCTGATTATCAAGAACAAAAGTTAAGCAACGCATTAGCAACATTGGATGAACGTAGCCAAGATATTTTACGCCAACGTTGGTTGAATGACGATGGTAAAGTTACCCTGCATACATTGGCAGATCATTATCAAGTATCTGCAGAACGTATTCGCCAAATCGAAAATAATGCACTTAAGAAGTTAAAAAGCTTAATGCTTTAACCTTATAGTTGATATAAAAACTTGCGTATCCAGCACTAAATTTTTCATTATTGCTTGATTTTATCGCTCTAGCAGATCAATTTTATTAGGTTTACCATCCCAATCTGCACCATCAGCTGGACCCTCTTTTTTCTCAGCTAAAACTGGCCAAATTTTAGAAAGTTCTTCATTAAGTTCCGTAAAATGCACTTGATTTTCAGGTAAATCATCATCAGAATAAATTGCTTCTGCCGGGCACTCGGACTCACATAAAGTGCAATCAATACATTCTTCTGGATTAATTACTAAAAAGTTGGGCCCTTCATGAAAACAATCTACCGGACATACATCTACACAATCAGTATATTTACATTTAATACAGTTCTCGGTGACAACAAAAGTCATTTAATTCTCCAGCAGTCTATTGTATAGCAGCACACATTGTCATTTGATGGGCAATTTTACATGATTTCAATCTAATCTGGGCAGCTCATCATTTTGAGGTATGATTCTACTATTAAGGTAATAACCTTAAAACCAATAATTACTTCGACTTGATTGAGAGATTTCACTATGCAGCGGATTATTACTATTGCTATTTTCATCACAGTTTTTGCTGCTGGTGCCGCTTTTTCTGCCGTTAATAACGTCCCTGTTGAAATTCAATATTATCTGGGAGTGATAACAATGCCTATATCAATAGTTGTGATTGCCTCCCTCGTCACTGGTATCATCCTTGGTGCGCTAGCTATCTTTATCAGCTCTTTACAATTACGCTATGAAAACAGGTGCTTACAGAAGAAAGTTGCTCTCCGAGAACAAGAACTTGATAGTCTTCGTATCTTACCTATAAAAGACACACATTAATTAATTACTATGGAATGGCTATTTATTCTATTACCAATTGCAGCACTGTCGGGCTGGATGTCAGCACGAAAGCATTACAGAAAACGTTACAACCCAGAGCAAAGTCATTTTGATCCTGAGTATTTTAAAGGACTAAATTATTTACTCAATGAGCAACCTGACAAAGCTATTGATGTTTTTATTCGGCTACTTGAAGTAAATAGTGAGACAGTTGAAACACACCTAGCACTGGCAAATTTATTCAGACGGCGTGGTGAAACAGAACGTGCAATTCGTATTCATCAAAATCTAATTGCCCGTCCCACGCTAACTCCACTGCAGAGAGAACATGCCCTGATAGAGTTGGGATTGGATTATATGAGTGCAGGAGTACTTGATCGTGCTGAATTGTTGTTTCTTGAATTGCTTAATTCAACTTCCCCACCCAGTGATGCATATGAACATTTATTGAATATATATCAGCAAGAACGACAATGGCAAAAAGCCATTAATATTGCAAAAAAATTACACTCTCACAATCCGAAAAAAAAGAAAGCCGAGATTGCACAGTTCTATTGCGAGCTAGCAGAAGAAGTATCAGACAGCATGACTCGTGAGCCTTTATCTTTTCTCAAAAAAGCCAGTGAATTTGATCCTAATTGCGTTCGTGCAGCTTTATTAAAAGCCCATCTGCATATAAAGGATAGCAACTATAACAAAGCGCTTAAATCGCTAGAACATATTGAACAACAAGATCCGTATTATATTCCAGAAGCCTTACCATTATTAAAAATTTGTTATTATCAACTAGATAAACTTCCAGCATTTAACCTTTGGCTTAAATCAGTACTGGTACGTCACCCCATCATGACTAGCGTACACCTTATGCTTACTCAAGTAATCGAAATGCAATATGGTCTCGGGGAAGCGCAAAGATATCTTCAGCAACAGTTGAAAGATAACCCATCCATAGAAGGCTTAGATACACTTTTGTCATTAGGTGAAATTACAAACCCTAACCTCATACCGCTAGTACAAGATACTACTCATGACATACTCCAAAAAAGACGTAATTACCTTTGTCATCAATGTGGTTTTTCCGGTAAAACTATGCATTGGCACTGCCCTGGTTGCCAGCAATGGAGTACCATTCGTCCCACTGAACTTCATTCTTCTATTCTTGGACACATACTGGAAACATAGCATGACTGACATGTATCACAATTCACGCTGCACTATATCTCGGCAAACTATAGTTTTACTTGAAGAGAACAATATTCAAGCAAATATTATTGACTACACCTCTCAACCTCCCCATCTAGCTGACTTGAAGGTTTTAGTCAAAAAACTAGGTTTGTCACCACGTAGTTTATTACGTAAAAACGAAGCTATTTATAAGGAAATGGGCCTCAAAGATCCTGTCCTATCTGGTAAAGTATTATTTGAAGCCATGTCACAGTATACAAAATTAATTGAACGGCCAATCGTAGTTCATCATGACAAGGCTATCTTAGGTCCGCGGCCTGAAGCTGTTCTGGAGCTCTTTGCATTATGAATCAAATTCTCGTTCTCTATTATAGTCAGTCAGGTCACGTGCTTTCTATGGCCGAACAGATTGCCCGCGGCATTGAAAGTGTCGAAGGATGTAGCAGTCTGATAAGGACTGTACCCTCTATTTCAGCGGTTACTGAAGCTACCGAGGACACTATTCCTGAGCAAGGCCACTTATATGCAACACAAAATGATTTAAAAGACTGCGCAGCTCTTGTACTGGGAAGTCCAACGCGCTTTGGTAACATGGCAGCTCCCCTTAAGTATTTCCTTGACCAAACTAGTGACACTTGGTTATCGGGATCATTAATAGGTAAGCCTGCAGCCGTCTTCACTTCTACTGGAAGCATACACGGCGGTCAAGAATCTACGTTACTATCTATGATGTTACCGTTATTCCATCATGGTATGCTCTTGATGGGTTTACCTTATGATAATGATACATTAATGAATACGACTGATGGTGGTACTCCATATGGTGCTAGTCATTTAGCTGGTAGTAAAAATGACCGTGTATTGAGTAATGATGAAGCACATCTTTGTCAAGCTTTAGGACAGCGTATTGCTGAGACAGCTAAGGCCCTTTCATAGTGGTCACCTTTTATAGAAGGTTTTCCTTACTATGTTTTTTTGGCTTGATGTTGACATTGATATTTTGGATAGCCGTCGCTGAACACAGCAATGACTTCCCCACAGCAAGCCTACTAGCAATAGCTTTATTGCCTTTGCTTTTTCCTTTACGTGGTTTATTACACGGAAAACCGTACACCCATGCTTGGAATAGCTTTCTAATGTTATTCTATTTCTCTCATGCTGTCGCTGAACTCTATAGCACACCTAATTATGTTCTTTATCCTGCTTTGTCGATATTATTTAGTACCTTATGTTTTATTTCGTCCATTTTATTTATTCGCTTTAATGCAAAACTATAGATAAGTACAAAGTAAAGTACGTTTATAACGAACCTTGAGATATTTCAACAAAATACATTACTGTGTTTGTTAAAATGATCTGCCTTAACACCGATTTTGAGCTTAGTATTACTTTTGACTGACATTGTCGACATTCCTTATCAGCCCTTATCGCACTCTGCCATTAGTGGAGCTATCCAGCCTGAGTTTTATCAGCAGCTTGCTGATATTTCTATTCATAAATCTGTTGGCTCTACAAATGATCAACTCTGGCAACGTTTAGAACAAGGATTAAATACGCCGGCAGTTTGCCTTAGCGACCATCAAACGTCTGGCCGTGGCCGCCGCGGCGACTCATGGGAGTCACCGCCAACAGGTAACTTATATTTATCCCTTTTTTGGCCATTTCCCGCAGATACTTTAAAAAATGGCCTGAGCATTGCTATTGGGATTGGCTTGATAAATACTCTAAAAAATATTGGAATCAATGACTTAAAGCTTAAATGGCCCAACGATATTTTATGTAATAGACAAAAGCTTTCTGGAATTCTAGTAGAATCTCGTTTCGGCAATCAACAGAATGTCGTCATTGGGATTGGCCTTAATTTTAAGCTTCCAATTGCCACTCAAAATAAAATACAACAACCCACAACCAGCCTTCAACAGCTTTGTAAACAATTGCCCTGTAGAAACGAGCTGGCAGGACACATAATTCAAAATATGATTGAAACAATTTCGCTCTTCCAAGCACGCGGCTTACAGGATTTTTTGCCCCTTTGGCCACACTATGATGCGCTTCATAATGCCAAGATTAAATTAATTAGTAATAAAAAAACTCTTTTAGCAAAGTCCTGTGGCATAAACAGTGAAGGTCAGCTTCTCTATGAGCATCAAGACCAAATTCATACCCTGTCAAGTAGCCACACCAGTATTAGGTTTGCTTCATGAAGTTATTAATTGACATTGGTAATACCAGAGTAAAGTATTCGCTTATTGAATCTGGACGCCTTACAGGTAGTCAGTCCTTTAACTTCAGTCAAACAAGTATTACACCCGCACTCATTTCTGAATTTAAGGGAGTTGAGGAGGTTGACAGTATTTTCGTCTCTAATGTTGCTGGTGATGAAATTGAACAGTTGTTAACAGACTGGGCAGAAAAAAAATGGAAAATAACCCCCACTTTTGTCCATAGTGAAAAAAAACGATTTGGTGTTACAAATGCTTATACTGATGTGGAAGCTCTGGGTGTTGACCGTTGGCTATCACTTATTGCGGCCCGTCAACATGCTCGAATGGCTACATGTATTCTTGATTGTGGTACGGCAATTACTGCTGACATTGTTACTAAATATGGTCTCCATCAAGGTGGAATGATTTTACCTGGTTTGAGTATGATGCGAGAGTCACTACTTAAAAACACTAGTAATTTGAATGAGACACTAGAAGAGTCGGAATTTAAAACATTGGCTGTCAACACTCGTAGTGCTATCCAAGCAGGCACGCTATACACTGTTACTGCAGCTTTAGAGCGGCTTATTACAGATTTAAAGGAGCAATTCGACCATCGTATTCGTTTTATTATTACCGGTGGCGATGCAGAAACCTTAATACCATTATTACCGTCTTCTCTTGCTTATTATCCTGATATTGTTTTGAAGGGTCTTGCCTATTATGCTCGTCAAGGCGAGAGAAAAATTCATCATAATAAGATTGATGAGTTAGCATCTGATAACAACGAGGCATCAGATGTTAATATTAATGCCAATGTAAAAGTAGACGCTATTGTTGAGGCAGATAAAACCGTTAAAGCAGTTAAAGCAGTTAAAGCAGTTAAAGCAGTTAAAGCAGTTAAAGCAGTTAAAG
>MDSY01076621.1_pt1 | contig 106794 bp, 97 predicted proteins | sample 811131 | NCBI WGS metagenome assembly MDSY01 (sample SAMN05326643, study PRJNA326480) | marine metagenome | isolation source: seawater | place: Atlantic Ocean: South West | collected 2010 | reverse complement strand
CACCGCTGCCGTCATCATTGCCGGACGGACTCTTTTCTTTCCAGCCTCCAGTACTGCCGCCCTTACATCTGGAATGGTTTGTGGGTTCTTTTCCTCAAAAACCTGATGGATATAGGTTCCCATAATCACACCATCATCTGTTGCGATGCCAAAAAGGGCAATAAATCCTACCCAAACAGCAACACTTAAATTGATGGTATGCATTTGAAACAGGTCGCGCATATTAACACCGGATATGGCGAAATTCATGAACCAATCCTGTCCATAAAGCCACAACATGATAAACCCTCCTGCAAAAGCAACAAATACACCCGAAAAGTGAATGGATGATGCTATTACTGTTTTAAATTGGAAGAACAGCAGCAGGAATATAACAATTAAACTGATTGGTATAACAATGGACAATCTTTTCACTGCCCTGATTTGGTTTTCATAACTACCAGAAAATTTGTAACTAATTCCCGCTGGTACGGTTAATTCCCCTGTATCAATTCTTTTTTGAATGGCTTCTTGCGCGTCGTTCACAACATCTACTTCTGCAAAGCCATCGCGTTTATCAAAAAGAACATAGCCCACCAAAAAGGTGTTTTCACTTTTGATGGCCTGTGGCCCTCTTACATATTCAAAATCAACTACTTGTGATAGTGGAATTTGAGCTCCTACTGGGGTGGGAATCAATATTTTACTTAAAGACTCTGGATCATCCCTTAATTCCCTTGGATAACGCACCCTTACAGGAAACCGTTCCCTACCTTCGACTGTAGAAGTAACTTTCATACCACCAATGGCGGTTTCAATGCTTTGCTGTACATCTTCCACGTTAAGTCCATATCTGGATATTTCATCTCTATTAATATTAAGGTGCAAATAGGGTTTTCCAACAATTCGGTCCGCAAATACGGCCTCTGCTTTTACTGAAGGAACTTCTTTTAAAATACCCTCCAATTGCATTCCAAATTCTTCTATTGTTTTTAAATCTGGCCCAAATACCTTTATCCCCATGGGAGCACGCATTCCTGTTTGCAACATGACCAACCGGGTCTCAATGGGCTGTAATTTGGGAGCCGATGTTATACCAGGAATTTTTGTGACCTTAACAATTTCGTCCCAAATATCGTTCGGCGATTTAATCTGTGGCCTCCAGTTGCGGAAAAATTCGCCATTGTCGTCCTCTATCAAATCTTTTTTGGTAATTCCCTGTTTTAAGGCTTCTTCATTGGTCAGGGTGTCCTTTTGTTTGGTAATAAACCTATCTTCCTTATCCACTTTAAAATGGACCCTATGACCTTCTTCATCTAAAATAAATTCAGGCTTGTAATTGATGATGTTTTCAAACATGGAAATAGGTGCCGGATCGAGTGCCGATTCTACCCTACCTAACTTACCCACGACCAATTCTACTTCGGGGATATTTCCCAACAGCATATCCAGCTGTCCTGCTATATTCTTATTATATTCTACCCCAGAATGTGGCATTGAGGTAGGCATCAATAGGAACGACCCTTCGTTGAGTGATGGCATAAACTCCGACCCTATACCAGGAAATCTATTTGAAGCCGCCTGCCAACCAGAGGATTGCCGAACGCTTTTCCATCCTACGGATTCAAGGCCTTTGGCAACAATTCCGAAAGAACTGTCGAAGCCAATCCAAACCAAAACCCCGAAAAACAGCGTCACAAAAGGTATTAGCATAAATTTTCCTTTGTTCTGCAAACACCATCGTAATACCGGGGTATAGAAATGTACAATGGCTAATAACGCCGCCAAAATAATTCCGATCAAAAACAGCACAAAAATATAGTTTATGATGATCCCGTTTTGAGGTCCTAATGGCATCCACTCCTCTGTAAGGAAAAAAGAAGCGATGAAAATCGTTAGTCCTAAATTGATATAATTGGGGTACAATTTATATTTCTCTGGCCATTTAGGCTCCAATAAATTATTCAATCCGATCAGCGTTATAACCAACGGCAGCCACATATGGGCATAAATAGCAAATACAATACCTGCAACAATCAATAATATAGACCAAAAACGGCGTACGCGTTTTTTGTCATAATTCACTCCCATTACAAAATGGGCCAGTGCTGGCAATACAATAATACCTAAAACAAACGCACTTAACAACGCAAAGGTCTTGGTAAACGCTAAAGGCCTGAATAATTTTCCTTCGGCCGATTGCATGGCAAAAACTGGCACGAAACTTACAACCGTAGTGGCCAATGCTGTTGTAATGGCTGAAGCTACTTCTACAGTTGCCTTATAAATTACTTGCATAAGCTCTTTCCCTTTAACGCCATGATTCTCTGGCATTTCCAAGTGCCTAATAATATTTTCAACAAATACGATTCCCACATCCACCATAACACCAATAGCAATGGCAATGCCTGATAGAGCAACGACATTGGCGTCGACACCGGCATATTGCATGACGATAAAGGTCATCAATACCCCAACGGGCAACAGGCTTGAAATAATAATGGAAGCCCTTAAATTGAGGACAAGTACCAATACAACAATGATACTGATTAAAATCTCATGGGATAAGGCATTTTCGAGCGTGCCAATGGTTTCATGTATAAGTTGAGTACGGTCATAAAATGGCACAACAGTCAATTGGCTTTCAACACCATTGACCAAGGTCTTTTTTGGTAACCCAGGTGCAATTTCTTTTATTTTATCCTTGACATTGTTGATAACCGCCAAGGGGTTGGAACCGTAACGGGCCACTACAACACCCCCAACAACTTCTGCCCCCCCTTTATCAAGCACTCCTCTACGCGTCGCTGGACCTAAACTGACCACTCCAATATCTTTGATACGTACAGGAACGTTATCCTGGACAGCAACAACCGCTTTTTCTATATCTTCAGTTTTCTTGATGTACCCCAAGCCCCTTACCAAATATTCCGCCTGATTGACTTCGATGGTTTTTGCGCCTACGTCCCTATTGGATTTTTGAACGGCTTGCATAACCTTATGCAAGGGAATGTTATAGGCTTTAAGGGCATCAGGATTTACATCTATTTGATATTCCTGTACATAACCACCAATCGAAGCTACTTCTGAAACACCTTCAACAGCATTTAAACCGTATTTTACATAAAAGTCCTGTGCGGTGCGAATTTCATGCAAGTCCCAACCACCAGTGGGATTGCCATTTTTATCCCTACCCTCCAGCGTATACCAATATACTTGCCCTAATGCTGTAGCGTCAGGTCCTAAAGCTGGGGTTACACCATCGGGCAACAGGCCTGCCGGAAGAGAGTTCAATTTTTCCAAAATCCGGGATCGGGACCAATAAAACTCGGTTTGCTCATCAAAAATAATATTGATCATGGAGAATCCGAATATGGAAGAACTACGAATGGTTTTTACCCCTGGTATACCCAACAAATAGGTAGTCATAGGATAGGATATCTGATCCTCGATATCCTGTGGGGAACGCCCTGGCCATTGTGTGAAAACGATTTGTTGGTTTTCCCCAATATCGGGTATAGCATCGACCGGTACGGGATCTTTTGGGAGAAACCCTGTATCCCAATTAAAAGGAGAAGTAACAACTCCCCAAGTAATTAAAGTTATTAAAATGAGAACAGTAACTAGTTTGTTCTCTAAAAAGTATTTTATGATATTATTAAGCATATTATGTAATGTTAGGTTGGAATTAAATGAGATGTTCCAAAGGCAATAAATATATGAACCACACTATATCAATAGCACAGCCATACTTCAACAATACAATACGCTTTTATATAAGGAAAATTTGATCCAGAATGTGAATATCCTTAACGAAAAGAAGAGATGAGTAGCAACTGAAAGGAACTACATTTTCTTGTAATCCCTCAAAAAGGTTTAAATAACTGTAAACGAAAGAAGCAACGAAGTGTTGCTGTTCAAAACTTAATTTTTCAAATGTAAGTTTCAAGTCGTGTTGCCCGTTTTTTGAAAATGTAACATCATCACAACAATCATTAGAATCAAAATTGTCATTGTGTGAGTTCTGAGTTTGTCGTATCTCCATTCCGCAAGATTCGACTTGGCCAAAGAAGGAGAAATCAACTAGATTGTCACAACAATAATGTTGTTCAACCGTAAAAGAAAAGGTTGAAAACAACACCACTAGTGCCATTGTAAAAGACGCTATTTTATTAAAATCGCTTTTCATCAATACCGCAAAAATACATAAAATTTAACATGACCTTAAAATTTAACAAAATTTTAAAATCAAAATTATTCAATATGCAAATCTAATTGTTCGTCTTTCGAAAATAGATGACAATTATCAAACTTTGGCATAAGGCAACAAACTTATAGTAATATTATAATTGGAAATTATTTAGAATCTTTCTCAATAAGATTGCGTCAATTCTAAAAAAAAATTATGTTTGCATTTTATTTTTATTCAATCTAAATAAGTGCAGAATGAGATGGTTTTTAACTGTATTTTCAACAATCCTCCTGACGGCGAATTTAGGGTTATCCCAGGAAAGCAATGATGGTAAGGATTCAACTGCCCTGAAAACAGAAATCCTAGACGAGGTCATAGTCAATGCAAGTGCCATTATAGGGAGTAAATTTGAAGCCATGAACAGAACGGGTTCCGCAAATTATATATCGGCGAAAGAACTTCAAAAATTCCGTTACAACGATATTAATAGGATATTGAGAAACGTCCCCGGGGTCAATATCTACGAGGAGGACGGTTTTGGATTGCGGCCCAATATCAGTTTAAGGGGTACTTCTCCGGAACGTAGTGCAAAAATCAATCTTATGGAAGACGGCGTGCTTATAGCCCCTGCCCCTTACAGTGCCCCTGCCGCATATTATTTTCCCACCATCGCAAGGATGCAGGCCGTGGAAGTATTGAAGGGAAGTAGTCAGGTCCAATATGGACCAAATACTACGGGTGGCGCCATCAACATGATCTCTACCCGGTTACCAGACCGGTTTATGGGAAGAGCGAGCTTAATGGCCGGTAACTACAATTCAAAGAATACACAGATCGTAATAGGCGATAGTTTTAAGAACTTCGGATTCGTAAGCGAATACTATAACTACAATTCAGACGGTTTTAAAAATATTGACGGAGGGGGAAATACCGGTTTTGATAAATCGGACTATTTGGCAAAGTTTCGTATAAATACGGATGAAGATGCAAAAACCTATCAATCCCTTGTCTTTAAAATCCAATTTTCCGAAGAAAGGGCCAATGAAACCTATTTAGGGTTGACCGATGCCGATTTCAATGAAAACCCGTACCGTAGATACAGGGCATCCTCGGAAGATGTGATGGACGCGGAGCACCAACAATACCAATTAACACATTTTCTTAAACTTTCCCAGACCCTGTCCATTACCACCACGGGATATGTGAACAAGTTTAAACGCAACTGGTACAAATTGGACGATGTAAATCTTGGGGAGCGCGTTGGAATAAACAATGTGCTCACAGATCCGGAAACCTATGCCATGGAATACAATGCCTTGTTGGGAAACACGGATACCCCGGAAGATGTGTTCGGCATAAAAGCGAATAACAGGAGGTATACCTCCCAAGGAATACAGTCCATTGCCCGGTTGCGATGGGGCGCTGACTGGTTACAAAGCCTGGAGCTGGGTATTCGCTACCATGAGGATGAGGAGGATAGGTTTCAATGGGTAGACAGGTATGGTTTTCAGAACAATGAACTAATACGCACAACGGTCGGCATCAAAGGGGCGGATGCAAACCGTATCGGCAACGCAAAGGCAATTGCCGCGCATACCTTGTACAAACTAAATTTGGGCAGGTTTACATTGACCCCAGGTATTCGGTACGAGAATATTACCTTGGGCAGGATAAATTACGGTACCAACGATGCAACGAGATCGGGTACGGACCTTTCCGAACGTGAGAACCAAGTGGATGTTTGGATTCCGGGAATTGGGGCAAATTATACCTTTACCGAAAATCTTTCCGTTTTTGGCGGGGTGCACAAAGGGTTTTCCCCTCCCGGCAATACCGAAGGCCAAGATGCGGAAAGCAGTATAAATTATGAATTGGGTACCCGTTTTAAGTACCATGGAATTCAAGGCGAAGTGGTAGGCTACTATAACGACTATCAAAACTTGTTGGGGAACGACCTTGCGGCTACAGGTGGTACGGGCAGCTTGGACCAATTCAACGCTGGCGAGGTAAGGGTCAGCGGTGTAGAAGTATCGTTGAACTATAACCTTTTGAATAACAGCTCGGAAAAGGTCCGCTTACCGTTAACGTTTAACTATACCTTGACCGATACCGAGTTCCTTAGTTCATTTGACAGTGCCAACGCTATATTCGGGGAAGTCTCGGTGGGTGATGAGATACCCTATATCGCCAAGAACCAGTTCAATTTGAACCTTGGCCTGGGGCATGAAAAGTTTGGCATTGACATGGGCGCACGCTATATCGATGCATTCAGGACACAAGCAGGAACAGGGACCATTCCCACAAATTTAAGGGTGGATTCCAATTTTGTCGTTGACATGTCGGGCCGCTATTTCTATAATAGCCACTTCACCTTTTCCGCCAATATCATTAACTTGTTCGACACCACCTATGCGGTGTCAAGGGTTCCTGCCGGATTACGGCCTGGGCATCCATTCGGGGTTAACTTTTCAATAACCTATGGCCTTTAAAAGAAAGAATCATATTTTTTAGACCATGTCAATTGAAAACCGATGTAAGGACATTTGTCCTTTTTACCTCACATGGCCAAGAATTAAAAACAGCACCTGAATTTTTTCTTTTAATTTTTCCCTTAAAATTTTGAGGGCTTTGGTAAGATGTCCTTCGACCGTTTTGATGGAGATACCAAAATGTTCCGCAATCTCAGTATTGGTTAGCCCTTCTTTCTTACTTAACTTAAATACTTGGTTGCACTTCTTTGGAAGCTGTTCGATCTCTTTTTCAACTAGTTCCACCTTATGTTTTAAGTCTTCTTGATATTCTCTTTCAATTACAAGGTCCAAAGTTTCGGCATAGGTAGTCTCGAAAAAATAAGTTTCTTTCTTATACTTTTTTACATGGTCCAAAAAATTGTTTCGGACAGACTTGTAGAGCCATCCCTTTAAGATAGTTCCCTTTTTTATATTATCCCTTTTCTTCCATAGTTTAAAAAATGCTTCCTGCACCAAATCTTTTGCCAAAGCTTCGTTACGGCTTAAACTTTTTGCATACCAATAGATTTCATTATAATAGAACTCAATGACTGTTTTGAAAGCCTTCCTATCCCCTTTTTGGATTGCTTCAACATTAATTTTTTCATCTAAGTTATTTGAATTCATAGGCTATTTTAACAAAAAAAAATCAATATTATAGATTATTGACAATAAAAAGTAAGGGTATTGTATAGTTCAATCGTTTACATAATATGAATTGGGACTTTCCTAAAAATCATCGATGAAAAATAAGAAAATAGAAATTATCATACACAAATTTTTGATCAATACGGCAACTTTGGATGAGCTTGATATTTTGGCCAAATGGGTCGATAAAAATAAATCTAGCTTTCAGGAAGAAGTGGAACTCCATCATCTAATAACCGGGGCTGGAGAAGAAGAAAGTACAGAACACCTAAAGAAAAATCTGATATCGGCTTTTAATCACACTAGACTCGTCGCAGGCAAGGTCAAAAAAAGGAACTTACTACTCAGGTACGCCGCGATTTTTGTCGGCGTTCTTATGTTAGGTATTTATGCTTACGAGCAACGTAGTCCTGAAGTAATTCTTGAAAAAGAAGCCACGATTACTTTTGAAGATGGGTCTAAAAAGGAAACCTTAAATGACAAGGCAACCGGAATAGTGTCTACTACAAATGCCTATGTGGTAGAGCAAGAAGGCACTAAAATTACCTATAAAAAAGTAGCATCGAACCAAAAAAAGGTGAATCGGTTGGTTTTCAACACCTTGGATGTGCCTTATGGAAAAAAGTTTCAGTTGTTACTATCCGATGGTACGGAAGTATACCTTAATTCGGGTTCCTCAATTACATACCCAGTGATATTTTACGACGAAGGTCCAAGGAATGTTGTTCTTAGAGGGGAAGCTTACTTTACCGTTGCTTCAGATTCTTTAAGGCCATTTACGGTCAGCACACAACTTCTTGATGCAAAGGTCCTAGGGACGGAATTTAATATTTCCAGTTATCGGGATGACGAACATATTCAAGTGGTACTTATTGAAGGTAGTCTGTCAGTCGGTCGGAATAATTCTATTGGTTCGGGAGATGTAATCCTAAAACCGAATCAGCTGGCTTCCTATTCCTATTCCGATGATGAACTATCCACTGCCAATATAGATGTTAGCAGTTACATTGCTTGGAAAAATGGCATATTGTTGTTCAAGAACGAAGACTTTTATCATATCGCAAAAAAACTTGAAAGGCACTATGATGTAAAAATCGAGATAAAGGATATGCAGGTAAGCAAAGAAAGATATACAGGAAGGTTTAAAACGGAAACCATTGAGGAAATACTACAGGCTTTTCAACGGATTAAAAGTTTTGATTACAACATTGAAAACAATAACATTATAATTAACCTTAAAAACTAAGCGTATGGAGTGAACCTTAAAAGAATCAGGGATTGCTGGAACAATCCCATGATTCCAAACGAATTTAAAAACTATTTGACCAATTTCTAAACTCTCTCAAAAGTATGAAAAACACACTATGTAAAAGGTATTTTACGATTAAAATAGACCTGAAAATGAAAATTACCATGTTGTTTCTTTTGGTTGCCTTTTTTCAACTTCAGGCAAATAACACGTATTCCCAGAAATCCAATATTTCTATGAACATGAAGGATGCTACGATAGCGTCAATATTTGAAGAAATAGAGAAAACAACCGATTTCAACATTCTTTATAAGAATTCCACTTTAGACATCAATAAACGTATTTCCGTAAACGTTGACAAAGTCAAGATAGATGAACTGATGGGTATAGTTCTAAAGAAAACCAATGTTTCTTTTGAAATTAGAAAAAAACTTATCGTGTTGGTTGAAAACGGCAAAAAGTTGAATTCCGGTACTAGTCCGGCCTCATCCAATCCTCCAAAGGTTCCGGGTCAAACCATGACGGTAACTGGCACGGTAACCGATCAAGACAATATTCCCTTAGGTGGAGTGAGTATTGTAATCAAGGGCTCCACTAAAGGGGTTTCCTCTAATTTTGAGGGGGAATATGAAATAGAAGCTTCTGAGGGCGATATTCTTGTGTTCTCTTATATTGGCTTTTCCTCACGTGAAATCAGTGTAAAACAAGCAGACGTAATTAACGTTACCATGATGCAAAGTTCAATGGATTTGAACGAAGTAATCGTTACCGCAACCGGTGCACGCCGTAAGGTTGAGATGGGAAATTCCATTGCGAATCTCAACGTTGCCGATGACGTAAAGCAGCGGCCGATAAGCAATGTCTCGGACCTACTTCAGGGGCAGGCGACCGGCGTTCAGATTTCAAGTAGTGGAGGTTCTACAGGCATGGGTTCGCGCATTAGGATCAGGGGTTCGAACAGTGCATCCCTTTCCAACGAACCAGTAATTTATGTTGATGGTATTTTGATTAATAACGAGGCAAATTCAATCTCTTTTGAAACAGGTGGGCAATCCCCTTCCCGTTTAAATGATATCAACCCAGAGGATATTGAGTCTATCGAAATCATCAAGGGTCCTTCCGCGGCAACATTATACGGATCTATTGCGGCCAACGGTGTAATTCGTATTACCACTAAAAAAGGTAAACAAGGAGAACCAAGATGGTCTGCATTTTTCGAGAGCGGTTTGGTAGAAGATGTAACAACCTATCCCAAAAACTATCAGGCACTTGACGCAGCAGGCAATCCCGGTTTCAACTTTGAAGCGGCCGAAGGCACTTTTGTCCACAGTACGGTCAATTCTTTTCAGCCCTTGAACGACCCGCGTACCTCGCCTTTTAGAACCGGACAGTCTTATGGCGGTGGGTTGAGCGTATCGGGAGGTTCGGAAGTACTCACCTATTTCCTTTCGGGAAGTCTTACCGACGGTGAAGGCGTGTTGCCCGTCAATAACATAAAAAGAACGAATTTCCGGGGAAATTTCGGAGCCAAGATTACTGATGACCTTAAGGTAAATTTGACCACGGGCTACACCAACAGTAATCTGGAACTTCCCTTGAACGATAATTTTGCCCTCGCATTAATGAGTCAGGGCCTAAATGGTACATCGACCATAGATGTCAACAACGGTTGGGGTGAATTTACACCCGATGAACTGTTTACCATAGACACCCGGCAAATAATCAATCGTTTTACCAGTGGTCTTGAACTCATTTGGCAACCCTCTGAAAAATTGAACCTAAGAGCCTCCGGAGGCCTAGATTTTACATCCCGTTGGGACAGTCAGTTTTTCCCCACGGGTGAAGCCCCTGATTTTCTAAACTACGACGAAGGTGCCCGGTTCTCTAATAGGTTCAACGATTTTGTCTATACTTTGGATGCCGTAGGTTCTTACAAAACAGATCTTTGGGAGGGCATAAATTCCAGAACTTCCCTTGGATTCCAATATTTACAGAATCTTTCGCAAGGCACCTTCGCAACCGGTCTTCAGTTGGTTGCGGGTAGTAATTCTATTGCGGGGGCAGCAGTAACACAAAGTAACGAACAGACCATCGAGTCGCGTACCGTAGGTGTCTTTGTGGAGGAACAGATCGGTTTTAATGACAAATTGTTCGTGACAGGTGCCGTACGGGCCGATCGCGGGAGTTCTTTTGGTGCCTCGTTCAATTCGGTATTTTACCCCAAAGTGAGTGCTTCTTGGCTGATTTCGGAAGAAGAATTTTTCAATGATTCCGACAAATATGGTATAAGCTCGTTACGCCTTAGGGGAGCCTGGGGAGCCTCGGGGGTACAACCCGGTACCAATGATGCGCTGAGGTTTTTCAATCCCATAGCCGCTACACTGGACGGACAAAGTGTTACCGGGGTCACTATTGGCAGCGTTGGAAACTCCGACTTAACCCCAGAGCGGTCAACGGAAGTTGAGTTCGGCTTTGATGCGAAACTATTGTCCGAAAAAATTGGCTTTGAAATGACCTATTTTAATAAACGTACCGAAGATGCTCTTATATTTAGGCAATTGCCCTTATCGCTCGGCGTGGGGGAAGGGCGCTTTGAAAATTTGGGTTCCGTTAAAAACTCGGGTATTGAAATTGGATTGAATACAAGAATCATCGAATCCGATAAGTTTTTCTTTGGGGTGGATTTTGTGGGTTCGTTCATAGATAATGAATTGATAGAATTGGGTGAGGGCATACAACCGGTCATTTTTGGTCAACAACGTCACGTTGAAGGCTTTCCCCTTGGCGGTTACTGGGATGAAACCTATACTTTTAACGATGCCAATGGCGATGGTTTCATTGGGCAGGATGAGATACAAGTTGGGGAAGTAGGGTACTTAGGTACGCCGTTTGCCACTACCGATATTTCATTTACCCCAACACTTAGTTTTTTCGAAAATCAATTTGTGCTAAGAGGACTCCTAAACTACAGGGGTGGTCAAAAACTTTATAACAACACCGGTTCTTGGCGAAACGGGAATAGTAACAACCAAGAACTGAACGATCCCAATGCCTCGCTTGCCGATCAGGCAAGGGCCGTTGCATCAAAATTTTTGGGCACTAATGCTGGGTATATCGAAGATGCTTCGTTTTGGAGGCTTCGTGAAATTTCGTTGACCTATAATGCGCCTGTCACCTTTTCGAGTCAACTTGGTTTTGACCGTATAAGCCTGACGCTTTCCGGGCAAAACTTGGGTGTATGGACCGACTACACGGGACTTGATCCCGAAATAAGTTCTGAGGGGCAAGCCAATTTTACTACTGAGGAATTTCTCAGTCAACCACCCGTGCGTTCTTGGAAAGCAAGGCTAAACCTATCTTTTTAACATTAAAAAATCTAAGAAAATGAGAACATTACTGAAAATAAAAAACAACTATTCCAGATTGATCTTTAATGTCGTTGTTTTGGTTGTACTTACATCGTTGAGTATATCTTGCGATTCGGTGGTAGAAGTTACAGATCCTGATATTGTTACACCGGAATCGCTTAATAGCGAAGCCGGTATACAAACCCTGCGCGCGGGTTCTTTGGGAGATCTTGCCGTGGCCATGAGCGGTTCCGCAGCAGGCCATGGGGCTACCACGGGCCTAATCGTTATGAGCGGCCTTATGGCTGATGAGTATAGTTATTCTGGAACCTTCCCCACTAGACGTGAGGCTGATACCCGAAACCTTCAAGATATTAACGGTGACATAAATACAATTTATGGTAACCTGCACAGATCACGAACCGGGGCCGAAACTACTATAGACCTTCTTGCCAATTTCGGCGGAAATCCAGAAGTGGAAAGTGAGATGCAAAGTATCGTTGGGTATGCCTATGTTATGTTCGCAGAAACCTTTTGCGGTGGGGTTCCCTTTAGCAAGGCACCTGCCGACGGAGGTGAATTGATCTATGGCGAGCCTTTGACTACTGAGCAAATGTTTAATGCTGCGGTCGAATGGTTTGATCAAGCCGTCACTAACGCCGGCAGCAACGATAAATTGGCCAACCTGGGGCGGTTAGGCAAGGCCCGCTCCCTTTTGGGCCTAGGACAAATTGATGCCGCGGCTGGCGAAGTAGCTGCTGTTCCATCAGATTTTGTTTACAATATTGAACAATCGGACAACAGTCGTAGACAAGAGAACGGTATTTATATAATGACTACTGTTCGCCGTCAGTTTTCTATAGCAGATGGCAAAGGCGGCAATGGTCTAATGTACCGCTCCGCTATGGATCCCCGGACACCTTGGGACGGGGGCACGGAATTTGGACAAGATGATATTACCCTGTATTACAACCAACTCAAATTCAATTCCTCCAGTGTACCCGTGGCCTTGGCCTCAGGAATAGAAGCAAGGTTGATCGAAGCCGAGGCGGCCGCTAGTGCAGATGATGCCCAAACCGTCGAGAATATACATAATGAACTTAGGGCCGCAATAGGTCTATCAGAGTTAGACCTCTCAGGAATTAGTGGCGAAGACCTTTTGCTGGCCCATTTTTCTGAACGTGCCTTTTGGTTGTTCAGTACAGGTCATCGACTTGGAGACCTAAGAAGACTTGTGGATGTTTATGATATGATGTCCTCTAGTGTGTTTCCATGGGGGCCTTATTTCAAGGGAGGGGAATATAATCCCAATCTTAAATTTCTAGTCCCACAGTCAGAATCGAACAACCCCAATTATGTTGGCTGTTTGGATTGAAAATATTTGAAAATGTCATACAAAAAAGAGAGGAGGCTTTTTTGAGCCTCTTTTCTTTTTAAGTTTGCTGAAGGCAAAGTTGTCAATTACATTTTTTATGAAAAACCTGTTAGCGATTCCAAAATTTGAACGTTCTCGAAGCTTCATTTTCTTATGTGTCTTGTTTTTGTTGTCCGGCACCGCTGGCCTTATATTCCAAGTGATTTGGATGTATCGGCTGGGACTTGTTTTCGGGAATGCGGCGTATGCAACAGCTGCAACATTATCCGCTTTTTTTCTCGGATTGGCCCTTGGGGGACGGTTTTTTGGCAAGGCTTCCGCCCGTTTTAAACGTCCACTTCGCTTATATGGCTTTATGGAGCTAGGTATTGCCGTAACGGCACTCTTGTTGGTTCCTGGCCTCCATTTCTACGAAAAGTACTATTCTGATATCGTATCTTTTTTAGGGGTTTCAAGAAGCGTTCTCTTAGTCATCAAGTTTGTATTTGGTATTTCATTACTTTTTTTTCCTTCATTTTTAATGGGAGGCACCTTTCCCGTTTTGGCACAGTACATCGGGAAAAACCGAATTGACCTTTCAAGACGTGGAACGATTTTGTATGCCGTAAATACCTTAGGGGCCGCTCTAGGTGCTTTTGCTGCCGCGTTTTATTTGTTAGCTAGGTACGGGGTCAGTGCAACCTATAGCTTTGCCATGGCCCTGGCTCTTTCCGTAGGGGTTCTGGCGCTTGTTCTCGACCGCTTTTATAAAACTCCTCGCCCAGCTGCTCTTGAAGCCTTCGATTGGTCTGAAAAGCACGAAAAATCCACTTACGCTTCATCCGAATTGGGTTATGGCCAATTCATCACGGTCGCCTTTTTTTCCGGGGCCTTGGCACTAGCGGCCGAAACCTTATGGACTAAAATGTTAGCCCAAGTTTTACAAAATTCGGTCTATTCGTTCGCTGCAATATTGGTAGTGTTCCTTTTATCCCTAGGGCTTGGCGGTATTTTATCCCATGTGCTGGTAAGGCTAAGGGCGCCGTCAACAAAATTTTTGATCTTATTGTTGGCCTCGGCCGCAATTTTGATAGGAATATCTCCAACGGTATTCAGTACTGTGACAAACGGACTTGAGTACCTTGCAGTGAACGCATCTTGGCTTACATATATATGGTCCGTCTTTAAACTAAGCCTAATAGTAATTATGCCTCCAACTATTATTTTAGGTGCCGTGTTTCCCTTTCTGTTGAAAGCGGCCCCTACAATCCATATGCCATCTGGGATAATCGCGGGCAAATTAGTACTCTACAATTCGTTGGGCGGCTTTGTGGGACCGGTAGTGGCAGGTTTTGTTCTACTTGATTTGGTCGGCCTCTGGAATAGTATAAAAATCATTGCTGTTCTGTATGGCATCTTAGCTCTATTGATTGTTTTCCCAGCATCCGGAAAAAAGAAAATTATTCAACTTTTATTACTAGTTGCATTGATTTTCGGAATATTCGTGTTGAAAAACCCACCTCTTGTACAATTGAAAACAGGAGAAAAAGTACTGGATTATTGGCAATCAAGCGACGGTGTTGTCTCTATAATACAATTGGCGGGAAATTTAGAGATGCGATTAGATAATTTTTATGTGCTCGGGGATTCGAAATCGTTTTTGATCGAGCAAATGCAGGCCCATGTTCCGCTTATGATACATTCAGCACCTAAAAATGTGGCGTTTTTGGGACTGGGTACCGGCATCACGGCAGGTGCCGCGTTTAATCATGATGTAGAAAATGTAGTAGCCGTTGAACTGGTGTCCAACGTGGTTACTGCGACAAAACGTTATTTTTCACCTTGGACCAATGGACTTTTCAAAGATAAACGGGCGCATATCGTAGCTGACGATGCCAGAAACTTTCTTCTGGGCGCCAATAAGAAATTCGACGTTATTATCGGAGACCTTTTTACCCCGTGGCATGCAGGTACGGGAAGTCTTTACACCCTTGAACATTTTGAACAAGTTAAAAAGCGATTATCGCCCGGTGGCATCTTTGCGCAATGGTTACCGCTATACCAGCTTACACCAGAGAACTTCAATACCATTGCCGCTACATTTGCAGCCGTTTATCCACAAGTGACACTCTGGCGGGCCGATTTTTCCACGGACCGGGCCAGTATCGTACTCGTTGGCCAGGAAGCAGGCTCACAGCTTAACGATAATACCTTACGCAAAAATATTGTCCATGTAGTGGGTAAGCAAATTGACCCGGAAAACAACCACATGGCCGGTCTTTTTTATCTAGGTAACTTGGAGGCCATTAGAAATCGGTTGTCGGGAGTTGAACTGAATACCGATGACAGAAGGTCTGTTGAATTTAAGGCACCTATTCTATCGCAACAAGCCAATTCGGGCAGTGCAAGCTATATTACAGGTAAGGAGTTGGATGATTTGTTGACCTTATTAAATACTAATCTTCCTGCTGGGAAAGACCCCTATCTTTCCAACTTGGCAAAGGAAGAAATTCGATTTGTAAAAGTGGGGGCGCTTTACCATCATTATTTGCGATATGTCAGTACCGGGGAAGAAGATAAGGCAAAAAAAATACGGGAACAGATACAGTTCTTGGCACCGGACTTTTTACAGACGGAGACCAAAGCTATTGATGAATAGAATAAGGGAATACCAACAAACAAGAAATAAAATGAATTACCAAAAAACAACTGGACCGATCAAGAACTATATGAAAAAAGTAAGCAACAAACCATTCTTTTTTTCGATTCCAATAATCATATCCATACTATCTTTTAGTCTTTCCTTTGCGCAACAAGATATCATCGATAAGGCCATAACAGTTTCGGGAACCGAAAAATTGAAAAATGCAAAGGCTTCATTTGATTTTAGGGATTATCAGTATACATACAAAAGAAACCAAGGGCGATTTGAATACACAAGAATCGGCAAGAAAGGCGATGGCACGGAAATACGGGATGTCTATACCAATAAGGGGCTGGTCCGCTATGTGGCCGATACCTTGATAAGCCTTACCGAAAAAAGAGAGAAAGCCTATACCAATTCGGTAAATTCAGTGATGTATTTTGCATTTCTTCCATTATGGCTCAAAGACCCCGCGGTCATTGTAGAAGACCAAGGTAGAAGCTTGATAAAAGGTAAGGAGTACTATAAAATCCGTATTACTTTCAAACAAGAGGGCGGTGGCGATGATTTTGAGGATGTGTTCCTCTATTGGTTCGATGTTGAGGATTATAGTATGGATTATCTGGCTTACAAATACTTTACCGGCAAAGGGGGAATGCGGTTTCGGGAAGCATACAACCAGAGCAACGTTAATGGGGTCGTAATACAGGATTACCGTAACCTACAACCTAAAATAAAGGACGGCATTGATTTTGATGAAATCGAGAAGGCTTTTGAAAATGACCAACTGGAAGAACTCTCACTCATTCAATTGAAAAATGTGAAAATCAAAACGATACCCAAACCTTAGCTCAGTCTAATTCATTCAAAGACCCGAAGTAGGTTTCCAGTAAGTTCAGTCTGGAATATTTTCAAAGGGTTGCTCGTAATACTGTTCAAGGGCTTTCCGGTTTGGTCAAAGCGTGCGCCATGAGTAGAACAATAGTAAATACCGCCGTCGTTCTCAACAAACCTAACTTCCTCGGTCTGTTGATGGCTACATATCTGACTGGCCGCCACAAAATTACCTTCTAAATTTTTAACTACGACCACATAGTCCTTCAAAATATAATCGCCGTTGTTCTGTAAGCCAGTACCCTCGTTGGAGCTAAGGTCTATCGTAAAATCGATTCCGGTAGGTATCGGTCTCATATCCTCTGGGGAAACGTCTCCGTTACCATCTTTGGAACAGCCTTGAACACACGGAAAAACAATGGCAAACGCGGCACCGGCACCTAAACTCCGCAAAAATTCTTTTCTTTCCATAATTAAAGACATTTAATATGAAAAACGTTTCTATATTGAAAATCGTATGCCGTTAATAGTTCTAGGCTTCTAGATTTATGTTCATTTTATATTCAAGCAAAACATTTGGGCAAACATGTTCTTGTCCACGACAATGATTCATCGTTTGATAGTATTTATTTCCCCTTTGCTTTAAACCAAAATTGTCAGAGCCTTTTAAGTACCAACACGTAAAATAAGACGAGGGCATTTACCGAAATCAAGGCTTAACACTAAAAGTTTGTGAAGTAAATTATATCAATAAAAAAGAAAATTATGCAGATATAATCTATAAAGAACACATACTTTAAACCGCTGAAAACAAAATGAGTGCAACGCAGATAAAAGAATCTTCGACGCTTTACGACGTAATCATAGTCGGATCCGGGGCAGGTGGCGGTATGGCAACGAAAATACTTGCCGATTCAGGCCTTAAGGTCGCCGTTGTGGAGGCCGGCCCCTATTTTGACCCCAAAGACCCCGAACAGATCACCCAATTAAAATGGCCCAGGGAATCGCCAAGAAGGGGTGCGAGTACGGTCAGGCCATTTGGGGATTTCGATAGTGCCTATGGCGGCTGGGATATCGAGGGCGAACCCTATACAAATAAAGACAGCAGTAATTTCAGATGGTTCCGCTCTCGAATGTTGGGCGGCAGGACCAATCATTGGGGCAGAATTGCATTGCGCTTTGGACCTAGGGACTTTAAACGTAAAACCGAGGACGGCTTGGGCGACAATTGGCCCATTGGTTATGAAGATGTCAAACCATATTATGACAAAGTGGACAAACTGATCGGGGTCTTTGGCACCAATGAGGCATTGCCGAACGATCCCGATGGTTTTTTTCTTCCTCCACCAAAACCAAGGCTGCACGAGCTTTTTTACATTAAGGGGGCAAGAAAATCGAATATCCCGTATATCCATCAAGGCTGTCCATCCTTACCAAAATGATAAATCAGGATAGGGGTATCTGCTTCTATTGCGCACAATGTTCCCGGGCCTGTATGGTATATGCCGATTTCTCGACGGAAACCTGTCTGATCTTTCCGGCGCAAAAAAATGGGGGCCAGATCGATCTTTTTGTGAATGCCATGGTCAGGGAAGTTACCACTGATAAAGAAGGCAAGGCAACGGGCGTTTCATACATCAACAAGGAAGACAGAAAAGAATATAAACTGAAAGGAAAGGTCGTAGTCCTGGCGGCCTCGGCCTGTAGTTCGGCCCGTATTCTCCTGAATTCAAAAAGTAGCCAACACCCAAATGGATTGGGCAATAGCAGCGATATTGTCGGGAAATATTTGCATGATTCCACGGGTGCGAGCAGGGCGGCCTTTATACCTGACCTTATGAACCGGAAAGTATCCTATAACGAAGATGGTGTCGGAGGTATGCATGTATATTCTCCTTGGTGGGGCGACATTAGGAAATTGGATTTCCCACGCGGTTACCATATAGAGGTATGGGGCGGAATGGGCATGCCCAACTATGGCTTCGGATTTGACCCCAACGAATTCAATAAGTTCTTCGGCTCCAAAGTTGGGGGTTATGGCAATGGTCTTAGGGACGATGTTAAAAGATACTATGGCTCCGTACTCGGCTTTGGAGGTCGGGGCGAATCCATAGCCATGAAGGATAATTTTTGCGAAATAGATTCAACCAAAGTGGATGAGTTCGGCATTCCGGTGCTTCGGTTCCATTACAAATGGTCGGACCATGAACGTAAACAGGTTAAGCACATGCAGGATACTTTTGAGGAACTGATCCACAATATGGGAGGCGAGGCCTTAGGTGCAAAACCTACCAAGGAACAGGATTTCGGCATCTCCCCTCCGGGATGGATTATTCACGAAGTGGGCACCACTAGAATGGGCAACGACCCTAAAACTTCAGTAGTAAATAAGTTTCAACAACTTCATAATACAAAGAACGTATTTATCGTTGATGCCGGTCCCTTTGTATCGCAAGCGGACAAGAACCCCACATGGACCATATTGGCGCTATCCTGGAGAACATCTGATTATATTATCGAACAGTTGAAACAACAGAATATTTAGAACATGGATCGAAGAAATAGTATAAAGTCAATTATTCTAGGGTCGGTCGCCGGTGGATTGGCGGTCCACGGCCGCAAACCGGAAGACGAGGTCAAAGCGGAGAAAACTGAAATGCTACAGGGATATAGTTACAAATATGGCAGGACTCCCAAGGAAAAGGAGCTGATCTTAGAACTGGAGGCGGAACAATTCTTCAACGAACATGAATTGGAAACCATAGCAGCTTTGAGAGATCTCATCCTCCCTGCCTCCGATGAATTTGGTAGCGCGACCGATGCAGGGGTGCCCGACTTTATCGAGTTCATGACCAAGGATATTCCGGAAATGCAGACGACCCTCCGGGGCGGCCTCATGTGGCTGGACCATAAGAGCAATACTGAATTCGGAACGGAATTTAAAACGGCTATCGAAGGACAGCAAAAACAGATCGTGGATGCCATTGCCTATCCTGATATAAATATTCCGGAGGGCGAACGGCCCCTTGAGATACAGTTTTTCTCCTTGATGCGAAACCTGACGCTAACAGGTTATTACACCTCTAAGGTCGGAATAGCCAATTTAGGCTACAAGGGCAATACGCCCAATGTTTGGGACGGCGTGCCCGAGGATGTACTGAAACAGCATGGTGTTGCCTACGAAAAAGAATGGCTGTCTAAATGTGTGGACCAAAGCAAACGGGGCGTAATGGCGGAATGGGACGATAAGGGCAATTTGTTGACATAACCCGTTTAAATAGGGTGCTTTTTAGAAGCTGTTTTGAAATTTTTTTCCCGGACATGACGATCGTCATGTTTCTGTTTAAACCCTTGTTTTATATTTGACCAAAGTCTTAGTAAGATAATTGGATTATCTATCTCATTGTCAGTAAGCTATAATTTTCAAAAGAAATTCTATTGCACTTGAAAGTGAAACAAAAAAACTTAAATTTAAAACGTGAAAAGCTTTTTGACCAAAATATTGTCAGTTTCTTTAGCCTTCGTAGTGCTTTTCGCCACTTCTTCTTTTACTGTGGATATGCACTTTTGCTGCAACAAGCTGGTAGATATGGCTGTTTTGAGCAAAGCGAAGCCATGTAAGGACAAAGTACAAGAAAGCGATAAATCTTCAAAAGAATGTTCTTTAGGGCAAAAGGATTGTTGTACAAATTCAACTTTTGTCAAAAAGGCGGACAACAATGCCAAAAAGGCCCAATTTGATCTCAGTACGGATCATATTGTCTTCTTACAAACATTTTTCTACACCTATGTAAATCTTTTTGAAGGGCTTGAACTAAAAGTAGTTCCCTTTACTACCTATGACCCCCCTTTTTTGGAGAAGGACATTCTTGTGCTTCATGAAACTTTCTTGATTTGATTTTTATCTAGACAGATTATTATATCGATAATCTGTACTTCCTATTGGCCAATACTTCGTTTGGCTCCCTATTGTCGTACCCTTTTTCCAACGACACTTATTCCAATTGGTCAAAGTACCAAATAGAATTTAGTCCCTATGGACTTAAAAAAATAGAACATTTAATCATAGCTAAATATGGATTCTCAAAGAGAATACTGGATCAAGAATATGGTCTGCAGTCGGTGCCTGAAAGTCATAAAACAGGAACTTGAGGAAATCGATGTAGAAGTACTTTCCCTTGAATTGGGCAAACTAACGGTTCGCATCACTACTGAAATCGATAAACAAATCGATTTAAAAATAGCAACGGTGCTTCACTCCAACGGTTTTGAAATCGCCAAGAACGAGGAGGAAATGATAGTTGAGAATATCAAGATCACCTTGATCGAACTCGTAACGGAACTGCCCTTCCTCATTAAGGAAAAGACTTCCGAACATTTGTCAGCACAACTACATCGCGATTATAAGATGTTAAGCAAAGTTTTCTCAAAAAATGAAAACCTCACGATTGAAAAGTACTTTATAAAGCTAAAGGTCGAAAGAGCCAAAGAGCTCATACAGTTGCAACAGCATGCATTCTCCGATATAGCTTATCTATTGGATTATAGCAGTGTTAACCACTTATCCAGACAGTTTAAGAACATTACCGGATGGAGCATGACAGATTATAAAAACGGTCGAAGCTGGGAAAGAACCTTTCTTGACGAAATTATATAAAGAAGAACGAAAATTATGCAGATGTAGACATTTAATAAGAAATAGTTTTACAAACAACTAAATACCAATAAGATGAAAAATAGCAGAATTTTAAGTAGTTGGGCTATAGTATATACCGTGTATTTTTTACTTGTGGGAATCAATTTACAGGCTCAGGAAAAATGGAACAAGACGAATTTAAAATAGATATAATGGACAAATTGCCAAAAATTGCGTTACCAGCAATATTCATCATTGTTGTGCTGGTTATTTTAATTGCAAAATCTGCTGTAACGATTGGATCCGGGGAGGCCGGGGTACTCTACAAAACCTTTGGGGGCGGAGTAGTTACAGATCAGCCCCCATTGGGCGAGGGCTTTCATATCGTGGCACCTTGGAACAAGGTTTTCATATATGAGGTCAGACAGCAAGAAGTTTTTGAAAAAATGCAAGTGCTTTCTTCCAACGGATTGGAGATAAAACTGGACGCCTCCGCTTGGTTTGAACCAAAGAGAGAATTTTTAGGAAAGCTTCACCAAGAAAAAGGTACGGAATATGTTAACCGTGTACTACTGCCCACAATAAGATCTGCAGCAAGAAGTGTTGTAGGACGCTATACCCCGGAGCAATTGTATTCCAGCAAACGAGATGCAATACAGGCGGAGATTTATGAAGAGACCAAAAAAATCGTTGATGGACAGTACATTCAGCTCAATGAGATACTAGTGCGAGATGTTACTTTACCAGGCACTATAAAAGAAGCTATAGAGCGTAAGCTTAAACAAGAACAAGAGTCGTTGGAATATGAATTTCGTTTGGTTACAGCCAAAAAGGAAGCGGAAAAAGTAACCATTGAAGCACAAGGAAAGGCGGATGCGAATAGAATTTTAAGCGCTTCCCTGACCGATAAGATATTACAAGACAAAGGTATCGATGCAACATTGGAACTAGCGAAGTCGCCTAACTCAAAAGTAGTTGTAGTGGGTAGTGGCGACTCTGGCCTACCCCTGATATTGGGCAATAATTGATTTTATAAAGTATGATAGGCAAAAGTTTAAACCGACCTAATTAAACCTTTGGATCGAAGCGAAAATTAGGACATCAAATGGGCCGCCGAAACTCGGGGCAAGTAAAAGAAATAGTTAAAACGAATCCAGTAACTCTTAAATCAAGTACAATGAAAAAAGGAACACTAATTTTTTCACTTATCGCGATTACCGCATTGAACAGCTGTAACCAAGAAACAGACGTAAAAACCATTCTTGAAGATTCAGAAACCAGAACAGAACTTTTTGATGCGATTGCTGGTAACCACAGCTACATGACCCAGTTCATGGACAAAATGCAAGACAACGATCACGCAATACAAATGATGCAGGGCAGCCATAAAATGATGGGTAATATGATGCAAGGCGGCGGCATACAGATGGTGATGAAAGACAGTACCATGATGAAAAATATGATGCAGTCCATGATGAAAGACGGAAATATGATGGGCAACATGATGAAAATGATGCACGACAAGGGCATGATGAGCGATGATTGCATGGAGTCTTGCAAGAACATGATGAATGAACAAGGACTGGATATTATAGAACAGGGCGAAGACGAATTGAGCAAAAGCCAAAGCCATGGCAATCATCATTAAAGTATAAAACATTTAACGCTAAAAATAAAAATTATGAAAGGTCATTGGATTTGGATGGTCATCGGATGCGGTCTACCGCTATTGTTGATTTTTTTCGCCCCCGCTTTGGGGATCACAGGGTATAACGGGCTTTTTGTCTTTATAATCGTAATGTTCTTAGTTCACTTGTTTATACCCCACGGTGGGCACGGCGGTAGTGGCCATGCGCACGGCGCACATGGCCGATCGGGCGAAAACAGCGGTCATGAACACGGAACGGAAAAACCTGCCGAAGAAACCCAAGAGGAACATAAGGGCCATAGGCATCATTAAAAATAAAATGGATAACAAATGAAACACAGATATCAAATAAACGGAATAAGCTGTGGTGGTTGTGTAGCACGGGTCAAGAAAACCCTGGAAGCACATCCCAGCATTGAAAAAGCGGAGATTTTCCTTCATCCAAAGGGAGCCACGATCATAAATATGAAAGAGAAACTTTCGGTAGAGGATCTACAAGAGCAACTCAGCAAACTTGATGGCTATACCATTACGGAAGTAATTTAAAATTAGAATAACCTTAAACGTAACACTATGTTTTTTAAAGATGGATTTTTTTGGGGAATGCACCTTATCTGGTGGACCATTTGGCTTGTGGCTTTGGGCTGGATTTTCTTTGCCCCGTCGAACTGGCCTTTTCCAGAAGAAGAGGAGGACGATACCTTGGTAACCCTCAAAAGACGCTTCGCAAAGGGCGAGATTAACAAGCAGGAATATGAGGACTCAAAACAACTTTTAAAATCGGATAATTAGTCCAAAAACAAACAACTATTAACCCTTAAAAACTAAAACTATGCATTTTTTCGACGGACATTGGGGCGGTATGCACTTTATATGGTGGATCATATGGTTGATCCTCTTGATCTGGATCTTTTATGTGCCCTATGATATCCCATATCAAAGAGTAAAAAAAGATGACCCGCTCAGCATTCTAAAAAAACGGTTCGCCAATGGCGAAATCACAAAAGAGGAATATGAAGAATCAAAAAAGATTCTAAAATCCGAATAAGAAGTATAAGCAAAATGTAACACTTAAAATAAATCAAAATGAAAACAATAAGCTACAAGGCTGCAGGGATTGTATTGGCCACAATACTACTGTCGGCCTGTGCACAAAAACAGGACAGTTCTGTAAAGGATATGCTTAAAGACGCTTCACAACAAGAGGAGGTCTTAACATTGATGGTGGAGAACCACGAACTGGGCAAAAAATATGTTACCAAAATGATGGAAAACGACCATGCCACGGGCATGGTGGTGGACGAACTGGTAAAAGCCGCTGCCAACGATACCATTCTCGCTGATAAACTGAGCGAGATGATTACCAAATACCCGGATTTAATGCTACTGACCAGCCACCATTTTATGCCCGTCATTGCTTCGGATAGTCTCTTAAGCGATACTTTTTGCGACCACACCCTTGAGCAAAAGGATTTGGCAAAAACTATGCACAATAAAATGGAGTACAGAAAAAGTCTGGAACGGAACCATTGATTAAAACTTTGGTCTTGGCATGAGGTATTTGCCTCACGAATGAATTATAACAACTATTAACCTTAAAATAAAAAATCATGAATCGCATCAATGTAAAAAAATTCGGCTTTGCAATGGGTTTTACAGGAGCCTTGGTCTATGCAGGGTGCATGATCGTAATGGCAACAGCCGGACAAGAAGGTACGATAACCTTCTTCAATAGCCTCTTACACGGGCTCAGTGTTACAAGTATTATTAGAATGGACGTTCCTCTTTTGGAAGCTCTTTTTGGAATCGTGCAAACATTCATCTTGGGCTGGCTTATTGGGGCCTGTATCGCGGCCTTTTATAACGTACAGCTCAAAACCCGAAAATAATAATTATGGATAGAAGAGATTTTTTAGGAACCGGTGCCGCATCGACCGCGGGCATGTTGTTTTTTCCTGGCAATCTGCTAGCGGAAAGTGCCAAGGAACAGAATAAGCAACGCTTGGTACAGCCATTGCCATATACCATAGATGGCGAATGGAAGGAATTTGAACTGTATATCGACCTACATACCCATGAACCGGCACCAGGGTTCAAATACCATACGTTGGCTTTTAACGATATGATTCCAGGCCCTGAAATAAGGGTAAACGTCGGGGACAAGGTACGGGTAAAGTTCACGAATAAAACGGATTTGAACCATACCATTCATTGGCACGGAATATTTGTGCCATGGCGTATGGACGGGGTGCCGTTCGTGACCCAACTTCCCGTAATGCCCAAAAATGAATTCATCTATGAATTCGTGGCAGAGCCTGAAGGCACCCATTTTTACCACTGTCATTGGGGGACACTTATGCATATGCAGGCCGGGATGTTCGGCAGCGTAATCGTAGAAAACCCCGACGACCCCATTAAAAAGAAATTCCCTTACGAAAGGGAATATACCTTGGTGTATTCCTCCCATGATACCAACTATATACGTGAAGAAATGAACAGTATGTTAGAACGAATGAAACAGCGGACCTTTTTGATGAAAGAGGGGAGGTTTACCAGCGAACAATGGGCTGTATTCGATAGTAAGGAACAATTTCTGGATAGTATGGAAAAGGGGTACCAACCTCCCTATCTGAACAATAGAAGGTCAAATTCAGATCTACCACAGGCTAATTGGTTTACGGTAAATGGCAAGTCCTATCCTTCTACTCCGTATTTGTTTATCAAGTCGGGCGAAAACATCAGAATACGTTTGATCAATGCAGGTGCAGAAACGCACCATTTACACATGCACGGCCATGATTTTTGGATGGTGGCGGATGACGGGGTGCCCATCGAGCATCCGTGGAAGAGAAATACGGTGCCATTGACCCCGGGCAAGACCTTCGATATTGTTGTGGAGGGTAAAAATAGGGGGATTTGGACCTTTCACGACCACGACACCCGCAAGGTAACCAACAACGGACTATATCCCGGAGGCAATTTGTTGGCCTTGGTTTATGAAGATCTGCCGGAAGATGAGCTAATTATTTCCAAATATTCCGGTAATCCCATGTACAATCCTAAAGCGGGTATGTCCGATATGGAGGGAATGAAATCTATGGGAAAAGATGAAATGGGCAGTATGGACAAAATGATGTTCGGGCAAGATAAATTACCCAAAATAGCCTTGGACGAATAGGAAATCTGCAATAAGAAACTATAATTAAAATGAAAAAGTTACTATATACTATACTATTTGTTTCGAGCTGGGGCTATACCCAGATTACCCCGGAATTTGAAATAGGCGCAAAAGGGGTCTTTTCCGGAAACCTAAATTTCAATTCCGACGAGTCAAGTGCCGTTTCGGATTTTTCAGATACGCAATTATTAATGGGCCTACGCCAAAAATTGTACAATGATTGGAGGGCAAAATTTGTTCTGGGGCTGCAGTTCCCGGATGCAAATTCAAATTTGGGGGAGGTTTTTTACAATAATATTTTTGTCCGGCTAGAGGATAAAAAGAACATCTTCAAGGTCGGGCGTACCCTTGCTCAAACGAATTTAAATGAATTCCCTACCCTTCGGGACGATGATGCCCAACGCTTTACCTATGCCCTGAACCCGTTTTCTGATGGTGTAAATACAGAACGGGACCAATATGCAAATGTGCTGGAATATGCCCGCATCTTTAAGCAACGCTTCTTGGTCTCGATACATGGCGAGAATTTTTATGACAGCACCGAACCCGATGACTTTAGGTTGAATTCCATGGGGTTGACCTTGATGTATCGGGTACCAGAAAGCCAACAGTGGAACCGCAACGTTTTACAGGAAATCGGGTTGAGCTACAACAACTATTTTACAGATAGGCCGGGGTATTCCAATGATTTTGATGCTTCGGTAAAAAATCTATTGTTCAGTACCACGATTAACCTAAAACCAGACCCGATCAACTTTTTGGATTTTAGGTTTCAGGCCATCCAAAATTTTGGTTGGAATGAAATAACGCAACTCAATAACTACTTCGATTATACCCGAACGGAATCAACTACTGTATTCGGAACCTTACGGTATCTAAAACAAAAACTGGAACGCCCCCATTATCAATTGGCAATAGGGGCCGGTTATAAGTCCTTATCAAATTTAGAGACAGATTCGGACCAATTAATGTTCATCGCCAATGGCTTTTATCGTCTCGGGCAAGATTTTGACATCGGGCTACAGTATCGGTATTCGGACAATAAAGGACTAACGGAAATCTTATTTGGAAAAAGTGAGCATCGTGTGCAATTGGCTTTGGTGTATTCCTTCAGTAGAATATTCAACAAACAGTTCGGCGATAGGGAGGATCTGTTGAGCCTGGAACACAATTATATCAAATAGAGAATTCATATGCAATACGTCTGGTTTATATGGTCGCTTATCCTCCTTGCCCTTTGGGGCCTGGTTTACCTTCTTAAAAAAGATGCTAGGAAGGAGATGCTCAAAATGAGTTGGATAACGATGCCTTTCGGACTTACTGAACCTTTATTTGTGCCAGAATATTGGCATCCGCCGTCCCTTTTTGATTTGGCGATACAAACGGGCTTCGATATTGAAAGCCTTATTTTCTCGTTCGCCATTGGGGGCATCGGTACGGTATTGTACAATCTAATTTTTAAAAGGAGGTACGTTAAAATACCACATTCGGAAAGGAGCCATAAAAGACATTCCCTGCATGTGTACATACTGTTTGTCCCCGTCCTGGTTTTTGCAGGGTTTAGCCTATTTACCGAGTTGAACCATATCTACTGTGGCATTTTGGCCATGTTCATAGGCGGTTTGGCAACCTTATACTGTCGTCCTGACCTAAAAGGAAAGATTTGGGTGGGGGGCATCCTGTTTACCGTACTCTACTTCGTGTATTTCGGAAGCATTTTGCCTTTCTACCCCGATTACGTAGCACTCTACTGGAATTTAGAGAACCTGACCCATATACTTATTCTCGGCATCCCGATTGAAGAGCTCTTGTTCGCTTTCACTTTCGGTATGTACTGGTCAGGGCTATATGAACACCTGTATTGGCAAAAATTAATGAAACCTATAGTTATCACTTAACTAAAAATTGTATCAATTATAAAAAATAAAAAGATGAAAATAGTATTAGCAATAGATGGTTCCGATTTTAGCAAAGTGGCCATTGACGAACTTGCCGGGATGCCTTTACCATCCAAAACCGAGGTATGTATTATAAATGTGTTTGAAAACCCTATGTTGACCGCTCCTGGTGCCCTTCCACTGGGCGGTACGCTTGGCAACTATTATGAAGAAGCCGTTTCCAACGCGAAAAAAGCCGCAGAAGATACTGTTAACGATGCCTCAAAATCATTAAAAGACAAGAATGAAGCATTGTCGATTACAACTGCTGTGGTCGACGGGCTTCCCAAAAGTGCAATTCTAGAAAAGGCGGAAGCCTTTGATGCCGATTTAATTGTCGTCGGGTCACAGGGCCATGGCGCATTCTCTAGATTTCTGCTCGGCTCGGTTTCTCAGTCCGTGGCAACACATGCCCACTGTTCCGTAATGATAGTACGGAAACGCAATTCGAAAGAAAAATAATTAGCAAAAAAGTTAATGATCAAGAATCAAATGGTAAACGGTATCGACGATAGTACATGCAAAGCGGAGGATGCCATCTGCTTGCCAAATTCTAGGCTGCCACGAGTTGTTATAGTTGGAGGAGGCTTTGCGGGTTTGGCGTTGGTGGAGGGGCTGAAAAACAAGGATGTTCAGGTGGTACTGATAGACCGTAACAACTTTCATCAATTTCAACCCTTATTCTATCAGGTAGCTACGAGTGGCCTCGAACCCGATAGTATCGTATTTCCTTTTAGGAAACAAATTAAAGGATACAGGAATGTGAGCTTCAGATTGGCCGAGGTACAGGAAATCCAAGCCTCCGCGAATACGCTGATAACGGACAAAGGCAAGCTTACCTACGATTATCTGGTCTTGGCAACGGGAACAAAGACTAACTTCTTTGGTATGGAAGAAGTCGAAAGAAATAGTTTGGGTATGAAGGATATTCGCGATTCCCTGAATATTCGCCATATGATGCTTCAAAACTTAGAGCAAGCAACGATTACCTGTGATGATAATGAACGTGATGCCTTGACCAATTTTGTAATAGTTGGTGGTGGTCCTGCTGGCGTAGAGATGGCAGGAGCTTTGGCTGAATTCTGCAAATACATTCTACCGAAGGATTATCCAGAATACCCTTCTTCCATTATGAACATTTATTTGATAGAAGCCATTGATGAATTGTTAAGTACGATGTCTGAAAAAGCCTCTACAAAAACCCTGAAATATTTGAAAGACTTGGATGTAAAGGTACTATTCAATGAATCGGTAAGCGATTACGATGGCTCAATAGTAACAACCAAAAGTGGGAAAACGATTTTGGCCAAGAACTTGATTTGGACCGCCGGTGTAAAAGGCGATTTCCCAAAAGGTATCGATGACAAGCATGTAGTCAAGGGCAATCGCTTAAAAACCGATGCCTATTTGAAAGTGGATGGCCAAGAAAACATTTATGCCATTGGCGATATTGCCGCCCTAATTTCAGAAGAGAGCCCAAAAGGCCACCCACAGGTAGCGCAGGCGGCTATGCAACAAGGAAAATATCTTTCGGTTACATTGATGGGACTTATCAATGACAAACCAATAAGCCTATTTAGTTACAGGGATAAAGGGTCTTTGGCTACCGTGGGCAAGCGCAAGGCAGTTGCCGATTTGGGAAAGTTGAAGTTTGCCGGATATTTTGCCTGGTTGCTATGGTCGGTCGTGCACCTATTGTCAATAAGCGGATTTCGAAACAAATTATTGGTCGGTTTCAATTGGGCCGTAAGCTATTTTTCCTATGAAAAGAGCAATCGCCTGATTATTAGAAATTTTAAACCAAAACCTTCAGTTAATAACACAAAGAAATAATTTACGAATGAAAGACACAACAGATAAAAACAATAAGCTTTCCCTAACAGGATCCATATCCCTAGGTACTGGTGTAATGATAGGTGCTGGGATATTTGTCCTTATGGGGCAAATAGCCGAGTTAGTAGGTGATCTGTTCCCGATTGCCTTTATTGCAGGAGCTGTTGTAGTGGGTTTCAGCTCTTATTCTTACGTAAAGTTCTCAAATGCCTTTCCGTCATCTGGAGGGGTGGTTAAGTTTTTCAATAAAGCCTATGGTCCTGGAACGACAACAGGTGTCTATTCCTTATTAATGTATGTATCAATGGTTGTCGCACAAAGTTTGGTGGCGGGAACCTTTGGCGCTTATACCCTTCGATTATTCCCAGAAAGTTATGCCGGTTATGCATCCATTCTTGGTATTCTACTATTGGTAACAGCTTATGTTATAAATATTCTAGGAAATAAAGTAATTGGAGCAACGGCCACTTTTACAGCAATTATTAAAGTAGGTGGCATTGCACTACTTGCGATTGCAGGTCTGATAGCTTCCGGATTTGCAGATATTACAGGAGACTATATCCCAAAAAATACCGAAACCTTACCAAAAGGATTTGGCTTTGTAGCGGCATTGGCATTGTCGATCCTTGCCTATAAAGGGTTTACCACAATCACGAATCAAGGTGGAGATATCAAAAATCCACACAAAAACCTTGGAAGATCCATTGTGATTTCAATTCTTATCTGCACACTTATCTATGTGACCTTGGCACTTGCTGTTGCAGGTGGTTTGAGCATCCCTGAAATAATAAAGGCAAAAGATTATGCTTTGGCAGCAGCAGCCGAACCTGTTTTTGGGGAATGGGGTTTATGGTTCACTATAGCCATCGCTATTGTAGCAACCTTTTCAGGGGTTATCGCCAGTGTATTTTCGGCATCGCGCTTATTGGGGATGTTGAGCAATATGAAACAGGTACCCTCTTTAAAAAAGATGGGTAATTTTAAAAACCCAGCGCTCATATTCACGGTTGCCCTTGCCATTTTACTCACTGCCCTTTTCGACTTAACAAGAATCGCTTCTATAGGAGCTATTTTCTACCTTATTATGGATATAGCTATCCATTGGGGACTTTTTCGCAACCTAAAAAACGAGGTGAAATTTAAACCCATCATTCCGTTAATAGCTATTGTAATGGACACGGTAGTACTGGCAGCCTTTCTATATATAAAATATCTGAATGATCCAATGGTGCTCATCGTAGCAGCAATTGGAATTATCCTGATTCTTGTTGCGGAACGGTTTTTTATGATTTCGCATACAAACGATGAAGGTAATATGCCAATGGGAATGAAAACTAAAAAAAACAATTAAACATAATTAATAAAAACAATTTATATGAAAAATATAGCAGTTATAGGATACGGAGTCATTGGAAAAAGGGTGGCGGATGCCATCAATCTACAAGACGATATGAAACTTTCGGGCGCGTGTGATATCATTAGCGATTGGCGCATTCAAAATGCGGTAAGAAAAGAGTACGATATCTACGCTGCAACTCAAGAAGCAGAAGGCAAAATGAAATCTGAAGGTATTTCAGTAAAAGGCGATTTGCACGACCTGTTGAAAAAATCGGATCTCGTTGTGGACTGTACCCCTAAAAAGATTGCGGCTCAAAATGTAGCAATTTATAAAGAACAAAACATCAAATTTATTTTACACGGAGGCGAAAAACACGAAACCACAGGCCATTCCTTTAGTGCTGAAAATAATTATCAGTCTGCTCTAAATCTAGATGCTACACGTGTAGTTTCCTGCAACACCACTTCCATCTTAAGAACATTGACCGCTTTAAAAAGAGCCAATTTATTGGATTACGCCAGAGGAACACTTTTGAGAAGAGCAACAGATCCTTGGGAAAGCCATTTAGGTGGTATTATGAATACGATGGTTCCTGAAAAAGACATCCCGAGCCACCAAGGTCCTGATGCTAAAAGTGTTGACCCAGATTTGGATGTCATCACTGCCGCAGTAAAAGTTCCAGAAACTTTGAGCCATATGCACTATTGGAACGTGAAGTTAAAAAAACAAGCCACAAAAGAAGAAGTGCTGAATGCTTTCAAAACGTCTAGTCGCATCAAACTGATTCAATATGACCAAGGCCTAGTTTCAAACAACACCATTAAGGAAATGTTTTTGGATATGGGAAGACCTTGGGGCGATATGTACGAAGTAGCCCTATGGGAAGATATGTTGAAAGTACAGGGCGACGAACTTTTTTATGCATACGTGGTAGATAATCAAGCCATTGTAATCCCCGAAACGATTGATGCCATTAGAGCATTAACTGGAATTGAAACAGATGGTGCAAAATCCATCGCCAAAACAAATGAAAGTTTAGGAATTCTTTAATCATTAATAAAATGAAAACAGACATAAATATTACAGAACTATTAGGGGAAAAAGCAGACTTCTATTTAGAACACGTTTGTGAAAAAATAACCAAGGACGAACTGCAAACCCCTAGTAGAACAAGCCTAGATAAGGTATTTACCCAAAGTAATAGAAATCCGCAAGTACTGCGAAGTCTTTCACAATTATATAACCACGGAAATCTTGGTGGCACAGGCTACTTGAGCATTCTACCAGTTGACCAAGGCATTGAGCATAGCGCAGCGTATTCATTCTATAAAAACCCTGATTATTTTGACCCAGAGAATATTATAAAATTGGCAATGGAAGCGGGATGCAATGGAGTGGCTTCAACCTTTGGTGTTTTGGGATTAAATGCAAGAAAATATGCCCATAAAATTCCATTTATAGTGAAGATTAACCACAATGAACTACTTACCTACCCTAATAAATATGACCAAACACTATTTGGAAAAGTAAAATCTGCGTGGGATATGGGAGCTGTTGCTGTGGGTGCTACCATCTATTTTGGTTCTGAAGAAAGCAACAGACAACTGGAAGAAATTTCCGAGGCTTTTGAAGAGGCTCACAATTTAGGTATGGCTACCATTTTATGGTGCTATACCCGAAACGAAACCTTTAAAACTGCAAAAGAAGATTACCACGCTGCTGCCGATGTAACTGGACAGGCCAATCACTTGGGTGTTACTATTCAGGCAGATATTATTAAACAAAAATTGCCTACAAACAATTTTGGCTTTAAAGAGATAGGGTTCGGAAAATATGATGATGCAATGTATGATACGTTGACAACAGATCATCCCATTGACCTTTGTAGGTTACAAGTAGCCAATTGTTATATGGGCAAAATAGGACTGATAAATTCTGGAGGTGGCTCTAAAGGGGAGTCAGATTTAGTGGAAGCAATAACTACAGCTGTAATCAATAAAAGAGCTGGTGGTTCTGGGTTGATTATGGGAAGAAAGGCCTTTCAAAAGCCCTTCGGCGAAGGCGTGGAAGTATTACAATCCGTTCAGAAAGTTTATTTGGATTCTAAAATTAGCATAGCATAACAGGAAAAAGAAATGTTCGATACAGAAGTAAAATCGCTTAAATCATTCAATCACTACCTCTCAAAATTGGTAGAAAGTCGTCTATGGCTAAAGGTTATCATTGCCTTATTTCTGGGTGTTGGGTTTGGTTTACTTTTAAGTCCTCAAAATGGGTGGATTACTAAAGAAACAGCTGATATAGCAGGAGATTGGCTGGCATTGCCTGGTGTACTTTTTCTGAAATTGGTGCAGATGATTATGATTCCTTTGATTGTGGCTTCCATTATTACCGGAATCGCAAGTAATGACAAGGACAGTCTAAAAAAATTAGGTGGTGGCGTTCTCTTATATTTTCTAGGTACGACCATAGTTTCGGTAAGTTTGGGTGTTATACTATCTCAACTTTTTAGACCTGGGCGTTTTTTACATCAGCAGGCTCTAGATGAACATAATGAAATTACAGCTGTCCCAACGGAAAGTCCAGAGCTTTCCTTTGGTCTTGAAACCATCCCAGATACCATATCGAACTTGCTTCCAGAAAACCCTTTGGCATCTATGGTTAGTGGTGAAATGTTAAGTATCGTGATTTTCACAATCATTATTGGTGTAGCTGTGCTATCGCTTGAGAATTCTTTACTGCGCCCAGTAAAGCTTCTTTTAAGTGCCATTCAGGAAGTCTGTATGACGGTGGTAAAATGGTCAATGCTTCTAGTGCCTATCGTCGTTTTTGGTCTTATGGCGCAGCTTACCTCTAGTGTTGGTTTAAGTTCATTGTCAGGTCTAACCTATTATGTTGGAGTCGTACTTCTCGGCCTTCTGTTATTGGTAATTTGCTATTTGGGACTCATCGTACTTCTCGGAAAGACAAATTCATTGCACTTTCTTAAAAAAATAAGGGATGTTCAATTATTGGCTTTTTCCACCACAAGTTCGGCGGCAGAAATGCCCTTATCATTGAAAACCGCCGAAGAGGAATTGAAAGTGGACAAAACTATTAGCAATTTTATAATTCCTATTGGTGCAACCGTCAATATGGATGGAACGGCACTATATCAAACTATTACTACACTTTTTATCGCTCAAACTTACGGTCTGGAAATGAGTTTACTCAATATTATAGTGGTCATTGTAACCATTGTCGCTGCTTCCATTGGTACACCTGCCATCCCAGGAAGTGGCGTGGTCATACTTGCTTCTGTTTTGGGAAGTGTCGGGATTCCTGCTGAAGGGATCATCATTATCATTGGTGTAGAAAGACTTTTGGGAATGTTTAGGACTGCTGTAAATGTAACTGGTGATTTGACTGCCTGTATGGTTTTTAATAGGTTCTATGGTAAAATCCCAATCTTGGTCAGTGAGAAAACGAATAATAAATCAAGTTCAAAACAATGACATTATTACTCATATTCATAGTGTTCATTTTACCTGTTGCAGCTATAGCAAGCTATCAGCATTACAAGATTGGTATGCAACCAGCTTATGATGCCAACGAAACGCTTTTAAATTATGAAATAGTAGGTTCTGGTGAGAACAAACTTGTTTTGTTGCACGGATTAACAGGCTCTTTACACTATTGGAAACGTGAATTAGAAAGCATTAAAAAAACACATTCTTTGCTTGTAATAGACCTTCTCGGGTTTGGAAATTCCCCTAAACCCAAAGGCGATTATACCCTTTCTATGCAATTAACTGCTATTGAGTTGATTCTTAAAAAAGAAGGATTCAATGACGGAAATACCATTATTACGGGACATTCTATGGGAGCTATGATTTCAATGGCGCTATTGGAAAAGCAACCCACTTGGTTCAAGAAAGGAATTTTTATAAGCATACCCGTTTATAAAAACGCTGATGAATTTAAAGAAATTATGTCGTCGCATTCTTTTGTAGATAGGATTTCAACAAGCAAATTCTCAAAATACATCTGTATGATTCATCCCATATTTATGTCACGTGCATTCAAGCCTGATAACCTAACGGATGAAGTTTATGAAGATGCAAAAAAACATCATTGGATGAGTTATTATTATTCACTCACAGAAGTTATTTTGAAAACTGATTTATATGCGATAGCAAGGAAAATTTCGGATAAAGACGTGCTTTTTATTCACGGAGAAAAAGACACCACTGCACCTTTAAAAAATGCCTTGAAATTATTAAAGGAATTTAAAAGCGCACAACTGATTACTTCATCTGAAGGAGACCACCAGTTCTTTTTGAAAGAAGCAGGATTTGTTTGGAGCACAATCCAAGATTTTACTATTTCAGAAAAAAAGTTACAAAAAACCATATCTAATGAACACTAATAAAATTAAACATATAGGCGTATTTACATCTGGAGGTGATAGCCCTGGGATGAACGCTGCGCTCTACGCCATTGCCAAATCCGCTGAAGCAAAGGGAATAAAAGTAAGTGGTTTTCGAAAAGGGTATGAAGGGTTGATAGATGGCGATTTAGTACCATTAAAATCTCACGAACTAAAAAAAATAACCCAAAAAGGCGGTACAATATTAAAAACAGCACGAAGCAAACGTTTTCTGGAATTAGAGGGGCGTAAAAAAGCCTTTCAATCCCTCAAAGCAAACAACATAGACGCTTTAGTTGCCATTGGCGGTGATGGAACTTTTAAAGGATTATTGGCTTTTTCAGAAATATGCGATATCTCATTTATAGGTATTCCTGGGACTATCGACAACGATATTTCTGGTACTGATTATACCCTTGGCTTTGATTCCGCAGTAAACACAGCCATTGAAAATATTGATAAAATAAAGGACACTGCCGAATCTCATAACCGTGTATTTATTGTTGAAGTAATGGGAAGGGATTCAGGATATATCGCTATTCATTCAGGATTAATGGTAGGTGCCGATGCTATACTAATTCCCGAGAGTGGCAAAGACTTTATTTACCTATTAGATAAAGTTAAAAATTACGATAGCGAAGACCCTTTCCTTGTCGTGGTTTCCGAAGGTGATGAGTTAGGCGCTGAACTTATTTCCTCAAAAATAAAGGAGGTTAATTCCAATGTCGATTTACGAATTACAAAACTCGGCCACGTGCAGCGAGGCGGAAATCCTTCTGCTTTAGATAGAATGTTGGGAATTAGACTTGGGGTGGCAAGTGTAAACGCTCTTTCACAAGGTAAAAAGAATGCAATGGTTGGTGTTTTGAATAATCAATTGCATCTAACCCCTTTTAAAGAGGTGGTCAAGCAACATCAGGTAAATACTGAATTATATGAACTTTTAGAATTATTTGGAAAGTAGAAATGATAGAAGCTTTTAAAAACATCAATCCCTTTATCCTCGGACTACTCATCAGTCTGGGCATTGGTCTTATTTTGGGATTGGAACGTGAATACGATAAATTGAAGGAAGAACAAGGTTTTGCTGGAATAAGAACCTTCCCGATTGTCGCCATCATTGGTTATATCTTGGGAAATCTTTCTATAGCTTATACACCTTGGTTGGTAATTATAATTGCCGCAGCATTTCTTTTGTTTCTGTCTTTGAGTCATCTTTCCATAGTGCAAAAGCATATTATGACTGGTATTACCACCAATATGGCACTGTTCGCTACGTTGATTTTAGGGGTTATGGTTGCTAATCATTTGCATAAAGAAGCAGTTGCTACTGCGGTAGTAGTAGTTACACTGTTATCATTGAAAACAACCTTTAATACCTTCATTAAGAATATTACTTCAGAAGAACTTTTTGCCTTTATTAAGTTTGCAATTATTGCGCTTTTAATTTTACCTTTTTTACCAAATGACGATTTTGGTCCAGAAGGTTTGCTGAACCCTTTTGAGATTGGAACAATAATAGTGATTGTCTCTTTTCTGAATTTCATCGGCTACTTTCTTGTAAAATATGTAGGTTCTAAACGAGGTATTCTGCTCACTGCAATTTTGGGTGGATTGATTTCAAGTACCGCAGTATCTTGGATATATGCTTCTCGCAGTAAAGAATCGCCAGAACTTTCAAAAGAATATGCTGCCGGTGTCATTATAGCTTCGGCCATAATGTTTCCAAGGCTTGCCATTCTTGCCTATATTTTTAATACTGCCATACTCTCTTATTTGGCCGTTCCCTTTACTATCCTAACACTGATCTGTTTGATAAGTGCCATCCTATTTATTAGAAAGAATACCGAAGTCTCAAAAACAGCAATTGATCTTGGCAACCCACTTAATATATTGAACGCCCTTGGCTTTGGTGGTATTTATGTGGTCATCTTATTTGCAGTTTTTTATGGAAATCAATTTTTTGGTGAAAGCGGTTTATATTATTCAGCGCTAATTGCAGGATTGGCAGATACGGATGCGATAACTATTAGTATGGCAAAATTTGGGTCTTTAGAAGACAAACTCGCGCTTGCCACCAATGTCATTATAACAGCAACCATAAGTAATATGATTGTGAAGTTGGGTATTACCTATTTCAAAGGTTCCAAAAAAACGGGGAAACTGGTAATGCTCATTTTTGGAAGTGTCGTTGTCGTCGGTATAGCCTATATTTTAATACAATTCGGAATTTAAAAATAGAAGGATGAAAACAACCATATTTAGCACCCATAAATTTGAAGAACCATATCTGGTAAAAGCAAATAACGGTAAACACCAATTAAAACTGTTAGAAAGTCGTTTAACAGAAGAAACTGCTATTCTGGCTACTGGCTCTAAAACTGTAAGTCTATTTACTGGTGATGATGCCTCGGCAAATGTTCTAGAAAAATTGAACGCTATCGGTATTCAAAATTTCGCCCTACGTTCAGCAGGTTTCAATCACGTCGATTTAAAAAAAGCATCGGAACTGGGTATAAAAGTGGCTCGCATCCCTGCCTATTCCCCTTATGCAATTGCAGAACATACAATGGCCCTAATACTTGCCCTAAACCGAAAATTGATTAAAGCTCACAATAGGGTGCGTGACCAAAATTTCTCATTGAACGGTCTTACCGGTTTCGACCTCAATGGAAAAACCGTGGGTGTCATCGGAACAGGAAAGATTGGGTCCGTGCTGGTAAAGATTCTACACGGCTTTGGTTGCAAAATACTTGCCCAAGATGTCATTGAAGATCAAAATCTAATCAATTCGTATAATGTAATCTATACCAATTGTGAAACCATCTGCAAGCAATCTGATATTATAAGCCTGCACGTACCATTAACGGCTACAACCAAACATTTAATTGACAAAGAACACATAGCACTTATGAAACCTGGAGTAATGCTTATCAATACCAGTCGTGGCGGATTAGTAGATACCAAGGCGGTTATCGAAGGATTGAAAACCAAAAAAATTGGCTATTTCGGAATCGATGTTTATGAGGAAGAAGAAGGATTGTTCTTTGAAGACCATTCCGATGACATTTTACAAGACGATGTGATTGCCCGATTAATGACCTTCAACAATGTTTTTATAACCAGCCATCAAGCATTTTTAACCGAAACAGCTTTGACCAATATTGCTGAAACCACAATTTATAATATAGACTGTTTTGAAAATGGCAAAGTCTCAGGAAACGAAGTTTCTTGATTAAGAAACAAAAATTAGTGATAACACTTAAATCTTAAAATTATGGATAGAGTAAAAAATAAAGTAGCCATTGTCACGGGAGGTGCTTCTGGCCTAGGAGAATCAAGTGCAATCTTATTGGCTCGTGAAGGTGCTAAAATTGTGATAACTGATGTAGATGATGAAAACGGAACTAAAGTAGTTCAAGACATTAACAATGATGGCGGTGAGGCAATTTTCATTAAACAAGATGTCTCTAAAGAAGAAGAATGGAAAATGGTTATTGAGACTACGATCAAAACATATGGAAAGCTTCATATAGTAGCTAATTCTGCCGGAATAGGAATAGGTGGAACGGTTGAAGATGTAACTTTAGATGACTGGAAAAATCTTATAAACGTAAACCTTCACGGTACTTTTTTAGGCACCCAATATGGCATAAAGGGAATGAAGGAAACTGGAGAAGGTGGTTCCATTATTAACTTTTCTTCAATCGAAGGACTTATTGGAGACCCTAATCTACCCGCCTATAATGCAAGTAAGGGAGGTGTAACCATATTTACCAAATCGGCAGCACTACATTGTGCGAAGCAGGGTTACAAAATACGCGTTAATTCCATTCATCCAGCATATATATGGACCCCAATGGTAGAAAATTTCCTAAAAGCCCAAGGCAATGTGGAAGAGGGCAAAAAGCAGTTAGAAAGTCTACATCCAGTTGGACACTTGGGAGAGCCGGATGACATAGGTTACGGTGTCGTTTACCTAGCTTCGGACGAATCAAAATTTATGACCGGTTCTGAGTTGGTCATTGATGGTGGTTATACTGCACAATAATGGATAACCTAAAAATTAAAAATTTATGAAAAACATACTCGTACCCACCGATTTCTCTGAAAACTGTACCAAAGCTGCACATTTAGGCATTAAAATGGCCAAACTGTATAAGGCCGAAATACACTTTCTACATCAAATGACCACGCCTGTGGATTGGGTAAAATTAGATAAGCTTAAAGAAAAGCGTTATCCAGAAACCTTAAAGCAGATAGGCGCTGCAAAGGCTAATTTACGTGAACTCGAAAAAATTGCAGAACACGAAGGTCTTAAATGCCGCACCTTTCTTCAGTTCGATTCAGGACAAAAAGATATTTTGGAGCATTCTGGTCATTTTCATCACGATTTTATCATTACAGGAAGTAGTGGCACTAAAGGTCGTGTGAGGGAGATAACAGGTAGTAATGTTGAGAAGATTGTACGAAAAGCCAATGCACCAATTATCGTGGTCAAAGAGCAGGAAGTAACGTTTCCATTTAAGGATATTCTATTCGTCTCTTCTTTTGAAGAAGATGTTAGTCATCCATTTCAAGCTGTGCTTTCCATAGCTGAAAAATGTGATGCTAAAATTCATTTGTTACGTATCAACACAGAAACAGACTTTAATAATATTAACGCTGGATTAAACCCTGTCAAGCAATTCCTTGAAAAGTTTCCCGCCTTAAAAAACTTTTCTATGAACGTTCACAACGAATCGTCAGTAGAAGAAGGTATCAATACATTTTTAAAACATCAGCCCGCAGATTTGATTGCAATGAGTACACACGGTAAGACAGGATTTTTGAGCTTATTTTCAAAAAGCATTGCCGAAGGTGTAACTAATCATTCAGAACTTCCTGTGATGACCATACATATCAAAAAATGAAACAATCAATCAACATAGTGAAGTATTCTGGCGACGTCGTAGCTTTTGATGTGGATAAACTCATCAATTCCTTAAGACGTGCACAAGCGAGTGAAGCATTGATTCAGCAAATTGTAGAGCAAGTTGAAAGTCAATTATACGATGGAATTACAACCAAACAAATCTATAAAATGGCATTTAAAATGCTTAAAGGCAAATCACGTGTAAGTGCTTCAAAGTACAAGCTCAAAAAAGCATTGATGGAATTGGGCCCTTCTGGCTTCCCATTTGAAAAGTTAGTGGGAAAACTATTGGCACACGAAGGATTTGAAACCAAGGTTGGTGTGATTGTACAAGGGAACTGCGTACAGCACGAAGTAGATGTAATAGCCCAAAAGGATAATTACCATTATATGATTGAGTGCAAATACCATAGTGACCAAGGTAGGTTTTGTAATGTCAAGATTCCCTTGTACATCCATTCACGATTTTTGGATGTTGAAAAACAATGGGAACATCAAAAAGGTCACGAAGCCAAACTACATAAAGGCGGTGTATATACCAATACACGATTTACTACGGATGCAATACAGTACAGCAAATGTGTTGGATTGTTATTGACAAGCTGGGATTATCCTATGGGAAATGGTTTAAAAGACAGAATAGACAAGTCCGGATTTCATCCCTTAACAGCATTAACGACAATAACCAAATCCGAAAAGACAAAATTATTGGATAAAGGAATTGTACTCTGCAAAGAGCTTAGCGAAACACCTTCTTTATTAAATGAAATCGGAATAGATAAATCAAGGCAAAAAAAGATTTTGGAAGATTTAGAAGCGTTGTGTAAAAACCATTAAAAAATAAACTTTTAAAAATAGTCATATGAAAACTGAAGAATTAAAAAAACAGAACAACATAGATTTTGAGCCTTTTTACGAAGCATTGGAAGACGACCCAATACTGCTTGAAGAGGCCTTGGAAATACTATTGGATATGGTAGACTTTGAACCTAAATCCATAAAAAAGGTAGCACTCTATATCAAAGAGGATTCACGAAATCTATATAATGAAGTGATAGCGTTATACAAATCGACCGAAGATAAAGGAAGTACACCTTCCTGTTGTGGTGGGCACTAATACATAAGAATACGATGAAAAACAATAAAATCAACATCCACTTTTTGGGAGCGGCCGGTACTGTAACCGGTTCAAAATATTTAGTGGATACGGGAGAGAGAAAGATATTGATAGACTGCGGACTTTTTCAAGGGCTGAAGGAATTGCGCCTTAAAAACTGGGAATATCCACCCGTTGAAGTTTCAGAAATTGATATGGTTTTGCTTACCCACGGCCATATGGACCACACAGGGTATTTACCTCGATTGGTAAAACAAGGGTTTAAAGGCCCGATTTACGGCACAAATCCCACCTTGGACATTGCAAAAATCATTTTGAACGATAGTGCAAAAATTCAGGAACAGGAAGCCGAACGTGCCAATAAGGAAGGTTATTCAAAGCATAGCCCAGCAGAACCACTCTACGATTTAAAAGATGTAGAAAAAACCATTCCACATTTTAAGGGCATTCCTCAAGCACAATGGATTCCGTTATTTGACGATATCAGAGCTCGTTTCCAATACAACGGACATATCCTAGGTGCAACTTACATTGAGCTAGATGTGCACGGAAAACGGTTTGTTTTTTCAGGAGATATTGGAAGAAGCAATGATTTATTGCTCTACCCACCACTAAAACCAAAAAAAGCGGATGTGCTTTTCATTGAATCCACTTATGGCGGAAGATTTCATCCAGATGAAGTAGAAGCACTGCCACAGATTGAAAAATTGGTCAACGATACCATCAATAGAGATGGCAGCCTGTTTATTCCAAGCTTTTCGGTAGAACGTGCCCAATTGATGATGCTCATTTTTTGGAGATTATTAAAAGAGAACAAAATACCGAAAGTACAAATGATAATGGACAGTCCAATGGGAGCGAATGTACTCGAACTCTTCCACCGTACAAGGGATTGGCACAGATTAGAGGACAATGAATGTGATGAAATGTGCTCACATTTCACGGTCGTAAGTAGTTATCGGGAAACTATGGAATTAAGAACAGATAACAAGCCAAAAATCGTGATTGCGGGAAGTGGGATGCTTACTGGCGGCAGAATGCTCAACTATCTCGAAACACAAGCACAAAACCCAAAAAACACTTTGCTTTTTGTGGGTTATCAAGCTGAAGGCACTCGTGGAAGAAAGCTATTGGAAGGCGATAAGGAATTAAAAGTGTACGGAAAATGGGTGCCATTTCATATGGAAGTTGCGGAAATTGAAGGACTTTCGGCACACGCAGACCACGCTGAACTTATGGATTGGATGAGCAAAATAAATAATAAACCAGAGCGGATTTTCATAGTGCACGGTGAAAAAGAAAGTGCAGAAGCACTACAAAAAGGTATCAAGGAGACCTATGGGTGGGATGCTGAAATCCCACAATTATATAGCATTGAAGAAATAAAATAAACTATGGAACAACATTCAAATATATTAAAATACAAACATCTTGGAATCTACACCCAAAACGAAAATGTGGTGTATATGCGTGAGGATTGCCACGTGTGTATTTCAGAAGGTTTTGAAGCATTAACACGAATAAGGATATCCAATGCAAGTACCTCAATCGTTGCAAGTCTAAATGTCTTAAATTCTGATATCCTGCTGCCCAACGAAATAGGACTATCGGATGCTGCTGCAAAAAAGTTGAATGTTTCCGACAATGACACCCTGTACGTTTCCCATTTAGAACCTATAGAATCGTTAAGCCACGTCAGGGCAAAAATCTATAACCAAAAACTGGATTACAACGCCTACAACCAAATCATAACCGACATCGTTGAAGGCGACTATTCCAACATACACCTTTCAGCATTCATTACTGCCTGTGCAGGTGACCGAATGGATATTGATGAAATATCCGACCTCACAAAAGCTATGATTGCCTCTGGAAAACAATTGAATTGGAATAAAGAAATCGTTGTCGATAAACATTGCATTGGCGGATTACCCGGTAATAGAACCACACCCTTGGTAGTGGCCATTGTAGCTGCTTATGGACTTACAATGCCAAAAACGTCCTCGCGAGCCATTACTTCGCCCGCAGGTACAGCAGATACTATGGAAGTTCTGACCAATGTTACGCTCTCTTCCGAAGAAATAATGGCTGTGGTAGAAAAAGAAGGAGGTTGTTTTGTTTGGGGTGGTACAGCGCAATTAAGCCCTGCCGATGATGTACTGATTAAGATTGAGAAGGCCTTGGATATTGATAGCGAAGGGCAACTCATAGCCTCGGTACTTTCCAAAAAGGCTGCGGCAGGTTCAACCCACGTTGTTATAGATATTCCCGTAGGAAAAACTGCGAAAGTTAGAAGTGAAGAAATGGCACAAAAACTAAAAAACCATATGGAAACGGTAGGCAACACTGTCGGGTTGAATGTGAAAGTGGTCATTACTGATGGTACGCAACCTGTAGGGAGAGGGATTGGTCCAACTTTAGAAGCCATCGATATACTAAAGGTTTTGAAAAATGAGACAGATGCGCCGATGGACTTAATGGAAAGGTCATTGCTTTTGGCTGGAGAACTTATAGAGCTTTCGGGCAAAGTCGAAAAAGGAAAAGGAACGGAAACCGCCAAAGAAGTGCTTATATCTGGTAAAGCTTATGAAAAATTCCTTGCCATTTGTAAAGCCCAAGGCCGCTTTTCAAAACCTGTTTTAGCACCTTATAAAATTGAAATCAGAGCAGAAAAATCGGGCAGTCTAAAGCGGATAGATAATCGAAAGATTGCAAAACTCGCCAAGCTTTCTGGCGCACCGCAGTCTAAATCGGCTGGGATTCTTTTGAATGTCCATTTAAATGAAAAGATTGAAAAAGACCAATTGTTATATACCATATACGCAGAATCTAAAGGCGAGCTGAACTATGCTCTGGAATATAAAAACTACCACAATAACATATTAACCATATCTTAAAAAAACACACGATGAAAACAATATTATTCAGCCTTCCCGGAAACGAAGAACTTACAGCACTTATGGCAAAAAAAATGGATGCGGAAATCGGGAAAGCGACCCTACGTAAGTTTCCCGACGGAGAATCCTACACACGTATCTTATCTGATGTGAAGGATAAATGTGTTGTACTGGTTTGCACCTTGCACGAACCAGACGAAAAACTGTTGCCTCTTTATTTTTTAAGTCATACTGCCAAATCATTAGGGGCAATGTGTACGTGTTTGGTAGCGCCATATCTCGCATATATGCGTCAGGACAAGATTTTCAATGAAGGCGAAGGTGTTACTTCTGGTTTTTTCGGAAAACTGATTTCAGGTTTTGCCGATAGTATTACCACGGTTGACCCACACTTACATAGAATTAGCTCTTTAGGGGAAGTATATCAAATTCCAAACAAAGTCATCCACGCAGCCGATGCTATTTCAGAATGGATAAAAGAAAACGTCGAAAACCCTGTACTTATAGGTCCAGATTCAGAAAGTGAACAATGGGTTTCCGAAGTTGCTAAAAAAGCGGGAGCACCATTTACGGTACTGCAAAAAGTGCGTCACGGCGACCGTGATGTGGAGGTTTCTGTCCCAGATGTGGAAAAATATAAAAACGCCACACCTATTTTGGTAGACGATATTATCTCGACCGCTCGAACGATGATTGAAACCGTGGTGCATTTGAAAAAAGCAGGAATGAGACCACCTATTTGTGTGGGTATTCACGCAGTTTTTTCAGGTAGTGCCTATCAGGATTTGTTAGATTCCGGCGTAGAAAAAATAGTGACCTGCAATACCATTCCACACCCTTCAAATGCTATTGATTTGAGCGATATACTGGCAAAAGAAGTAAAAAAATTAATGCACCATATATGAGAAAACGAGTTTTCATAGTACTAATCACATTATTCAGCATCACAATGACTGGACAAACTGAAATGCTTATCGGGCAGATTTCAGACAGACTTGTCGTTAGGGAAAATTTCAATGAAGAAGGTGCTTTTTTGAATAAGCAAACTTTTAAGTCTGGAAAAGTCATCGATAAGAACGGTTATTATGAAATTGAGGTCGTTACAGAACTATTTGATAAGGATAAAAAATCTACTGACAAATACACCACGACTTATCGTTGTAAGCCTGATGAAGCCAGTATAATGGTAATGGCATTTCCATTTTCCAACCCAAAATCAAAGGAAACCGAAATCAATACCACATCTAAAAATTTTAAAGAGCTCTACGATCTGAAAAACTTAAAAGACATAGAATTAGAAATGAGTTTTGACTCTGGCTTGTTGAATTTCTTCGGTTCAAAAAGCGTGATAAAGATTTTTAACCGTGAGTTAGATACTGGACAAACCTATAATACTATTAATTCCAAAATCGATATCAAGGCCTATGCCTGGGGAATTCGCATTAAGCAACTCAATTATAATGTCAAAGAAGAATTAAATCGTAAAGGCCTATTGACCTTTCAGAAATTTACTGAAGCCGATGGTAGTTATTTTACAATAAACTATAAATAAAAGAAAATGAAAAATTACGATACACTATCAGAGGCTATAAACGATTTACAGGTAAACGAATATCCTTATGATTTCAACTTAAAACCTGAATGTCTGGAATGTGCTTCTCTGAAAATTGAGATTCGACCAGAAGATTTTAAAGTAGATAAAACTTACCGCTTTGAAGGAATGAGCAGTACAGATGATAACAGCATTTTATATGCAATATCTTCTAAAGATGGCATCAAAGGTCTTTTAGTAGATGCTTATGGCGTCTATGCCGAAAACATTTCGGAAGCAATGAGAAAAAAATTACGATAACACTTAAACAATACTATAATGGAAAATCACGAGCAGCACAAACACAACGAAATGGACCATTCGAAAATGGATCATTCTAAAATGAACCACGAAAAAGAAGACCATTCCAAAATGGATCATTCCAAAATGAAAAAGGGCGGTGGAGACCATTCGGGCCATAATCCGGGTCACGGACAAATGGGTCACGACCATCATAAAATGATGATTGCAGACTTTAGAAAACGATTTTGGGTAACGCTAGTCCTTACCATTCCAATTTTGTTCTTCTCGCCAATGATTCAAGAGTTTTTTGGATATGAATTTTTACTTCCTGGCAATTCGTATGTCCTTTTTGCGCTTTCTACCATTGTATATTTCTATGGTGGCTGGCCTTTTCTTAAAGGATTTGTTTCCGAAGTAAAGAATGGTGCACCAGGGATGATGACACTTATATCTATGGCAATAAGTGTCGCTTACTTCTATAGTTCTGCAACCGTTTTTGGTTTACAAGGCGTTGACTTCTTTTGGGAATTAGCGACTCTTATCGCCATTATGCTCATAGGGCATTGGATTGAGATGAAAAGCGTGCTGGGTGCATCAAAAGCATTACAGCTTTTGGTAAGTATGATGCCTGCGGAAGCGCATCGCGTTAAAGGAGATACTATTGAAGATATCGCACTTGAAGATTTATTAAAAGATGATGTGATATTGGTAAAACCCGGAGAGAAAGTGCCAGCTGACGGTATTATAGTAGAAGGTTCAAGTTACTTGAACGAATCAATGCTAACAGGGGAATCTAAACCTGTAAAAAAAGAAGAAAAAGATAAAGTAATCGGTGGTTCTGTAAATGGCAATAGCACCTTAAAAGTAAAGGTTGAACATACTGGAAAAGATAGCTATCTCAACAAGGTTATTACGATGGTTGAGGAAGCGCAAAAGACCAAATCTAAAATGCAAAATCTTTCCGATAGAGCTGCAAAATGGTTGACTTATATAGCTTTGGCTATTGGTTTTGGTACGTTGGCAGTTTGGTTGATTTTAGGCTTTCCTTTTGTCTATGCTTTAGAAAGAATGGTTACCGTTATGGTTATCGCTTGCCCACACGCACTCGGTCTTGCAATTCCTCTTGTAGTTGCCATTTCTACCGCTGTATCTGCACAAAATGGATTATTAATCCGCAATAGAACTGCATTTGAAGAATCACGAAAGATATCCGCCTTACTATTTGACAAAACAGGGACTTTGACCAAAGGGGACTTTGGCGTTACTCGAATCAAATCTGTAAATGCGACTTATTCAAACGAAGAAATCTTAAGACTGTCAAGTGCATTGGAACAAAGTTCAGAACATCCAATTGCTGTTGGGATTATTAAAAAAGTTAAAGAAGACAATATTACAATCCCAAAGCCTGAAAGCTTTAATGCGATTACTGGTAAAGGTGTAGAGGCAAATGTAGAAGGTAAGCAAGTAAAAGTGGTTAGTCCTGGTTATTTAAGGGATGAAAAAATCACTATTCCTGAAGATGCTTATAGTGACGCTGCTGAAACTGTTGTGTTTGTATTAATCGATGGTCAGCTAGCAGGATACATCGCTCTTGCTGATGAAATAAGACCAGAATCTGCGGATGCGATTAAAGTGTTCAAAAAGAACAACATCAAGGTATTAATGGCTACTGGCGATAACGAAAAGACAGCTAAAGCCGTAAGTGAAAAATTAGGATTGGACGGTTACTACGCAGAGGTGTTACCACATCAAAAAGTGGAAATCGTAGAAAAGCTTCAAGTAGAAGGTGAATTTGTTGCAATGACAGGAGATGGTGTAAACGATGCGCCTGCTCTTGCTAAAGCTAATGTTGGAATCGCAGTAGGCTCTGGTACTGATGTAGCTGCTGAAACTGCTGATATTATATTAGTCAATAGCAATCCACAAGATATAGCTAACCTAATTTTATTTGGTAAAGCTACTTATAATAAAATGATTCAGAACTTAATATGGGCGACGGGTTATAATGTAGTAGCCATTCCTTTAGCTGCTGGAGTACTGTATTCTTCAGGGTTTGTTTTAGGGCCGGCAGTAGGTGCGGTATTTATGAGTTTAAGTACTATTATAGTGGCTATTAATGCTCAATTATTGAAGCGAAAAATTGGTAAAAAGTAAATGGATAGGAAAGAAAAACTCAACAGGATATTTTTAATCCTATTGAGTTTATTTGTAGTAATGTTAGGGTATGGTATTTTATTACCAACCCTTCCCTACTATACCGAAAGATTAGCTTTAAAAGACAATCTCGATACTGACCTTATCAACTTCCACATTGGACTGCTCACGAGCATCTATCCGTTTTTTCAATTACTGTTTGTGGTGGTTTGGGGAAAGCTATCAGACAAGTACGGTCGTAAACCTATTATCATTTGTGGACTAATCGGCTTTGTAATTATGCAATTACTTACTGGCCTAGCCACATCTTTGACAATGCTCTATATCGCTCGAATCTTTGGTGGTATTTTCACGTCTTCAGTTATTCCAGTTAGCAACGCATATTTAAGCGATATTACTTCTGAAAAACGGAGAACAAAAATAATGGCTTGGTCTGGCGTTGCTATTAGCTCTGGGGTTATTTTCGGCCCTGTCATCGGTGGTTTTTTGTCCCAGACTGACCTTCATTTAAAATATACAATTGGTCTGCTACATTTAGACCGATTTTCAGTCCCCTTTTTATTTGCTGCCCTTTTAGGATTGATTGTCTTATTGGTTGTAATGAAATGGTTAAAAAACACCACTCGCGTACATAAGTTCAGAACACAAAAAGTGAGCTTGCGGTTCACATTTACCAAATATTTTATCGTGTTACTAGTGCTATCGTTTGTCATCCAATTTGTAGTGACGCTATTTGAAACTGTCTTTTCAATCTATGGGAAAGATGAATTAGGATTTAACAGTAATCAAGTTGGTATAGGTTTTATGCTATGTGGTTCAATAATGGCTGTTTTACAACCCGTGTTCGCTACTTACGGAGAGAAGTTTTTATCCACAAAGAAACAAATTGCTTTAGGATTATTAATATCTGGATTATCCTTAATTGCCTTTCCATTTTTTAATAATGAATTTTTGGTCTATGCATTAATCATTGTTTTTGCTGCTGGAGGTGCAATGGTAACGCCCAATTTACTTTCTGCGGTTTCATTAATATCAAAAAACAATACTGGCAGGAACATTTCCATACAGAGTTCGACAAATAGTATTGGTCAAATTCTAGGTCCCGTTTTAGGAACTTGGCTGATTACAGGCGGTTTTTACTATCCTTTCATAATTGCTGGAATCATTGTTTTGGTTGCTATTGGTTGTCTGTTATTTTTTAAAAATCCCCCATAAAAAGATATATCATATACATATTACTTATTGATAATTAACCCAAGTCTAAAGCCCCAAAAACATTTTGCATAAGTTAATTCATATAATACTAGATAATTACAAAGAGGAAATAAAAGTAGTTGAGGAATCTAATCTTGGCGATTTCAACAATGTTGAACAAGGTATTTCTATTTCAAGAGAATATTTACAGAAGTTACGCATATGCGTAAGGAAAAATAAATTTGTCGATCAACAAAATGAAATAATATTCTTTAAAAAGCATAAGCCCTACATCTACAGTAGATTAAAATTTTATGCTATGCTCTATAATTTTTTGATAAACAGGCCTGCAGGAACAATAAAATCCCAAGAGAAATTTATTGATTCAGAAATAAATAGGTTACAAGAAAGTAATCGACAAAATATAGATTTTGTAAAATATTACAGGGAGGATTCTGAACTTCTAGATGAATTTTATTTTGTAAGAGGACATGATAAAATTAGCTTGGTATCAGACACTTCCCATTTTTATACAGATGCTGAATTTTCTACAAGCCATGATAATACAATTGCCCAAATTATGGCCTATGATCTATTAATTAGCCACTACGTTGAGGAATTAAGCTATTTAAGAGATCTATCCAACGGCATACCAAGTAAGTGGAACACTTTATCAAACGGTGAGCAACTTGGGTGGACAGCCTCAAAAACAGACTTAATTGAATTGATTTATGCATTACAAGCGTCAGGAGCAATAAAAAGTGGCACAGCAGGCATTAAAGAAATGGCTTCAGCTTGTGAGAGTATGTTCGATTTAAAACTTGGTAATGTGTATCGAACTTTTCTAGAAATAAGAGAACGAAAAAGTGACCAGACTAAATTTATTGATAGATTAAAAGCTACACTTTTGAGGCGAATGCAAGAAACGGATGGGTAATAATCAATAAGCTCAAAATGTTAAATTTTTTCCCAAGTTGGGTGTAACTTGGGAAAAAATAAAATTAATTTTATTTATCATCATTTGGTATGGGTGAATTAAAAAATAGCCTCTAAATCAAACTAATCTAAACCATTGAAAATGAGTAAATAAAAACACCCAACTTGGGTGCAACTTGGGATTAAAATCCAATAAACCATCCCAAATTTGTAGAACGAAAGTCAAATCAGGTTAGGGGCTATCAAATTAGTTGAAATTAAAACGATAGTCCCTTTCTTTAAAATCGTTCTATTATGCCAGCAAATATTATTACTACCGATGATCTTCGAGAATTCAAAATGGAATTGCTCGATGATATTAAAAATCTTCTATCTAAACAAGCAACTGGAAAACTTAAGAAATATCTAAAATCTTCCGAAGTAATGGATATGCTTCAAGTCAGTCCAGGAACATTACAGAATCTTCGCATAAATGGTACGCTACCATACACAAAAGTTGGCGGTATTATCTACTATGATGCCGAGGAAATTCAAGGTGTGATGACATCAAATCGTGTGCAGCACAAGCTAAATTCATAAACGATGAACTACATAAAGCTACTAAATGCGGCTTTTGAAAAGTTCTTATTCGACGATCGCCTCAACACAACACATATAAGTCTGTATATGGCGCTGTTCCAAGAATGGAATAGTAGCCGGTTTGCAGGTGAGTTCTACGTGAACCGACGAGACTTAATGATGGCTTCAAAAATCGGTTCGAAATCTACGTACCATAGGTGTGTTACCGATTTAGACTCTTGGGAATACTTATCCTATTTTCCGTCAAACAATCCATACAAAGGCAGTAAAATTAAGATGACCATTATCGGTACAAGTGATGAACCTGATATGGGACGGTACAATCCCACATTAGAACAGCTTGCGGAACAGTACCATCCCATACGGGAACCAGTTGTGGGACAGCACCGTCCCATTAACGGACAAGCTCTGGACCCGCACCGTCCCATAGGTGGACAAGCATTGGTATCTACTATAAACAATACCAAACAAGTAAATACTATAAAACAACCAAAGGGCTGGCAGGCTGTTATTGATTTTTTTATTGAAAAAGGTTTTAATGCTGATGAAGGAAAAAAATTCTTCGAGCATTACGAAACTCGGAATTGGCAAACGAGCGATGGAAATGAAATTCGAGATTGGCGAGCTTTAGCTATGAATTGGATGGATAGAACCGAATTATTCAACAATGAAAACAATTCAAATAAAAAACAGGCGTCCCAAATCAAGGACAACTTGCGAACCACTAAAAACAAAGATTATGGACAACCCCTCTAAAATTAACGAAGGTGGCGTGGAATATTCGCTCGGAAAGTTTGATGGCAAAAGCGTTCTTTACGATTTTGACAAAATCTTGATTTATCTAAATGCAAAGGGAATGAAACTCTTTGGTCAGCAATTTAGAATCTATGATGAAGACACCGTTATCATTCGTAATCTTTGCCATTATTTCATCAAGGACAAAGAAAATTGTGAAAAGAACGGAATTGATATCGACAAAGGTATTTTACTTTCTGGCCCAGTAGGATGCGGAAAAACAACCTTGATGAAACTACTGCGCCATATCGTACCAATGCAAAGACCTTATGAAATGATTCCGTGCAGGAATGTAGCCTTCAGTTTTAACCACCTTGGTTTTAAAACTATTGAAGACTATGGCAATACCAGATTTTATTGCTTTGATGATTTAGGCATTGAACCTGCCGGAAGATTCTATGGCAAAGACTTGAACGTAATGGGCGAAGTGTTGCTTTCCCGATATGAACTTTATCTTCAGACCAAACATAAAATCAAGACACACGCTACCACAAATCTCAATGCCGAAGAACTGGAAGAACGCTACGGCAATCGGGTTCGTAGCAGAATGCGAGAACTATTTAACTTAATTGCGTTTGACACTAAGGCTGGGGATAAGCGGAAGTGATTTAAAACTTAAAATATACTTATCAGTTTAAAATTTTAGTTATAAATAATTTGGAATTCAGTACTTTTGTTTTATGGCAGCAGCAGAAAAGATAAAGGCATTATTACAAAGTTATGGTGACGAAGACGATAGTCGTTTCTATACAACAGCTATGCAGATTGCCGCCGCTGAAGCTAAAAAAGGGCACATTAAGCTTGCCGAGGAACTGAAGGGACTTATTGAAAAAATAAAGTCAAAGCGAAATGTAAAATCAGTTACTAAGACAAGAATTCTTCCTGTAAATGAAGCTCAAAGAGAATTAAAAGATTTACTAGAAGTTTACCGTCCGCATATCAAAACAAAGGATATGGTTTTGACCGAGCAAGTTTCAGAAGCAATTACTCGTGTTCTTTCCGAACAGCAAAAGTTTGACCAACTCTTACAACACAATTTAGCACCTAGAAGAAAATTAATGCTCGTTGGACCACCGGGTTGTGGTAAAACAATGACGGCAAAGGCAATTGCTGGTGATTTAGAAATACCATTATTCATAATTCGTCTTGATGGGTTGATTAGTAGATATATGGGTGAGTCTATTGCAAAGCTTAAACTGATTTTTGATTCTATGTATCAACATAGAGCTGTTTATTTGTTCGATGAATTTGATTCAATTGGGTCGAATAGAAGTTATGGAAACGATGTTGGGGAAATAAAAAGGGTTCTAATTAGTTTTTTGATGAATATCGAAAAAGATGAATCAAATAGTTTACTTATTGCAGCCACAAATATTCCTGAATCATTAGATAAAGCTTTATTTAGACGTTTTGATGACATTATACAATATCCACTTCCTAGTGATAAAGAAATAGTCAAACTACTAAAAGTTCAGCTTAAGGGATATTCTCTCGCTAAAGGTAAAACCATAAATGCGCTTTCAAAAGAGGCAGTAGGTTTAAGCTTTGCAGATGTTTCAAATGCTTGTAAAGATGCCATAAAGGAAATGATTGTACATAATACCGATAAAGTTTCATCAACAATACTTCTTAAATTCATTAAAAGTAAAAAGACCCAGTTTTAATAGATAAATGCCAAGAAATTTAGACCACATAATTCTTTCTGGGTATGTATCTACCTAGTCTTACACAAGTCCTGGTACAGGTCGTGACCCAGTAAATCCTACTGGAAGGAATAGAAACAATCACGGTAATACCTTGCGGAATCAACTCGGTATGGCAGTTGAGTCGTTTAGAGAGAATACTGAAATCGATTTCGTATATCTAGAGTTTATTTCTGAAAAAGACTGTCTTTTGGCATTCGATAGTTTTGAGGATGGTCGAAGCGGTGACCATCGTTTTGTATCCTCGAAATTAGAAAAATTAATCATTGGCGGTCAAGAACACGAGCAATATAGAGCTTGTATTTACCTAAATACAAACGGAATATCAAAGTTTCTAGGAAAAATTGAAGCGTATTTAAATCCTGAAAATGATAGTGCATCAGGTAATCCGCGCAACACCAAGTTATTAAACAATATTGCTGATATTCAAAGAGCAACACTATCTAGCTTTTGGCAAGAAAATGAAATCGATTTTCCCGAATTAGATGAAGAAGTTTGGTGGGAAGTTTGGTTGAGACGAGAAGATACTCAAAATGACATTCGTGAAGATGAAGCTGTCATTAATATGCTGGTCGATAACATAATTGTGGTTGCTGAACGTAGATTGTTGTTTCCAGAACACATTGTTCGAATGGTAAGATGTACAGCACGAGAACTTTCAACCACAATACTATATTCAGACAAATTAGCTGAACTAAGAAAACCCAAAGAAGCAGCTAATTTTTTTACAGGACTAGATAATGCTGATGCAAATGATTGGGTGCAAGACTTAAGAAACCGCACAATTAATAGAACTACTGATGATTCAGTAATTATCTGTATTTTGGATACAGGTGTGAACCGTGGTCATCCTCTTTTAGAAGATTTTCTTCCAGAAAGGAATATGGATTCTGTAAATCCTGAATGGGGAAACGCTGATACAGATAGACACGGACACGGAACACCAATGGCAGGAACCTCATTGTATGGTGACCTTACCGATATATTACAAGACGCTTCAAACATTGAAATATTCCATCGTCTTGAATCCATCAAACTAATTCATCCAAATAATCCACATCAACCAGAGCTCTATGGTGCGGTGACAGAAGAAGCTATTGCTAGGGCAACCATTCTCAATCCTGTAAACAAACGTATTCTTACAATGGCAGTTACTGCAACAGATGGTCGAGACAAAGGGAAACCGTCATCGTGGTCAAGTTCAATTGACAAGATTGCCTTTGGTGAAGCAGGAACTACAAATGATAAATCATTATTTTGCATCTCAAGTGGCAACACCGATATAAATCACGTTTCTGAATATCCCCAAAAAAATATTGAAGAATCTATACACGACCCAGCTCAGGCATTCAACGCATTAACGATTGGTTCAATCACTCATAAAACTGTAATAGACCAAGCTCAATTTAGAGGTGCGACCCCTTTGGTTCAAGCAGGTGGTATGTCCCCTAGTAATAGTACCTCACTTTCGTGGGAAAACAATTGGGCATTGAAACCTGAATTAGTATTGGAAGGTGGTAATTATGGTATTCACAACGATGGCATCATTGACCCAGATTCTCTACGATTACTATCTATCGGTAAGAATTTTAGAACAGAGCCACTTCATAGTTTTGGTGATACTAGTGGCGCTACTGCCTTGGCATCGAGATATGCTGCAATGTTGACATCGCAATATCCTATGTTGTGGCCAGAAACTATAAAAGGTCTTCTTGTGCATTCGGCAGACTGGAATTCCGAAATGCTAGCAAATCGAAATATTGAAGAACTGAATAATCCTGAACAAAGAGACTTATTACGAACCTATGGTTACGGAATGCCCGATTTTCAAAAAGCGGTTCGAAGCGCAAATAACTCACTTACGCTTATAGCTCAGGAATCTTTGAGCCCTTTTGTACTTGACGGTAGCACAGTGAAAACTAACGAAATGCATCTGCATAGTTTACCTTGGCCTACCGAGGTTTTAACTGCTCTTTTTGATAGTGAAGTAACGCTAACGGCCACTTTATGTTATTTCATAGAACCAAATCCTGGGAACAAACAATATAGTAAATCATATTATTATCAATCACACGGTCTTAGGTTTAAAATGATAGATTCTGGTGAATCTATTGAACACTTTCGTGAAAGGGTAAATAGGGAAGCAAGAATGGAAGACCAAGGTGGTACTTATTCTGGTGAAAGTTGGATTATTGGTAACAAAGTAAGAGATAAAGGTTCAACTCATAAAGATATTTGGAAAGGGACAGCGGCTGACCTTGCCACCAGAAATACTGTTGCCATTTTTCCTGTTAATGGGTGGTGGCGCACTAGAAAGAAATTACTTCGTTACAATAACTCTGTTAGATATAGCTTAATCTTATCAATAGACTCTTCTAATAATGATATTGACTTATATAACCCTGTATTAAATCAAATCGATATTCTTATCTAATGTTCTAAAATATTCAATATGTTGCTTCTATGATTGATGGCTTTGATAAAAATAAAAAATATTATGGCGAGGTCTGGTTTGTAGAAAAAGAAGACGAAAAGCAATTCTGTGTGATGTCATTTAACGATGATGATATTTGGTTAGAAACCAACCTACACTCAAAACAAAGAAATTATAAAGAACCTCAAATTTTAGGACTATTTACTGGTCTCGGATATATAACATTTATTGATTGCCGCATACAACACTCATCTAGTGGCATAACTGAAACTAGAATTTATAGAGCAAAATATTCATTCGTTAGTCATAAACACTTAATCGACACCCAAACGCTCAAAATTAAGGAATTCTATATTGTAAATGACGTTATTTCAAAATGGGTTAGCCATACGCTTTGGTATGACCATACAGAAGATAAACTTCATAAGAAGATTTTTAAAGATGAGTACTTAATTGAAAATATTAATTTAAAGATTACAATATGCCACTATCAAAATATCAATACAAAAAGACAAACTGGCTTGGATATTTCTAATCGAGGTGCTATAAAATTTGAATTAGAAGAGCCTATAGATATTCTAGGGGCAATTGCGTATTACAATCAATTTCAAAAAGTATTACAATTAACTTTTGGTCGTTCAGAGAAATTTAGAAAATTTAGTTTTAAATGTCTAGGCTGCGGTGAAGACAAGGATTTCTATTATAACGATACTCAACTAACAAAATCTACTTCAACCTTTATCCATACAGATTACGAAAAAGTAAAAAGCAGTCTCAAATCGATATTAGCAGCTGCATACACAGATGATACTTTTAAGTTTTGTTTAGATAAATTGATGGAAAACTTTATAGGCAAGCACCCAAGTCATAATAAACGTTTCATAAATAGTATTTCAGCCTATGAAGCTTATTGTAAAAATTATTCAAAAGAGGGAAAAAATCAATTATACAAGCGTATAAAAGAGAATGAAGAAATCTTCATAAAAATTGGCGATTTTGCAGATGACATTTGGAAAACATTCCCAAATAAAGTTGTAAGAGCTAGAGACTATCATATTCACAGCAATCTTGATAATAAAAATATCTACTCTGAATTCGAATTACTCTATATCAGTTTCTTGTTTGATTACACTATAGCCTATTTACTGCTAGCAAAGCTTGATAACATCGAAGATTCCCTTTTAAATAAATTCATCGAACAAGGCAAGAACACCTTTGTAGGTTTACAGAGAACCAATGTGATACTTGGTTCAAATCCTTTAACTTAATTCTTTTTTTTATTTAGTGTACGGATTACCGTTATAATTAAATCTCTTAAACATTTTACCACTTCAATTCTAAACTCTTTCATAATTCTATCGATTTTAAAATGGTTGATGCGATTTGCTTAATATTTACATAACTTGAAATATAATTACCCTCATCCTCATTACTCAAAAACCCCAATTCCAAAAGCACGGAAGGACAATAACCAACCGTTTCCCGTAGCACCTGAAAATTAGCAAACTTCACACCTCTACTTTCATATCCTATCGCTGCGCAAAGTGTCTTTTCTATTTGATAACCGACAAAAACAGATTCTTTAGAAAATTCCCCTTGCGTTTTTGAAGCATAAATTTCAATTCCTCTTGCATTTGGATTATCCGAATGATTACAATGCAAAGACACAAATAAATCTGCTTTTAAGATTTTGGCAAGCCTTGTTCTATCAGATAATGAAATAAGCGTATCCTTATATCTGGTCAAATAAATATCTAAAGGTTTATCTAAGTCATAATTCAGCTTCAAAATGGCATTCGCAATATCCAATACGATGTCCTTTTCTTGGATTTTAATTATACCAATTGCACCAGCATCTTTTCCACCGTGTCCAACGTCTATAATTATTCGTTTTTGAGCACTCATTTCTTGTCCAAAAATGATGCTCATTTTTAGAAGCAAAAAGACAAAATTGACGTTTTTGAACACTTTTTTCATTTTCAATTTTCAGGTTATCAACAACTTTCTTTCAAAACCTCATAGAATTTGATACCAAATAATAGCAATTAAATTCAATTGATTTCAAATAATATTTTATTCACAAATATTTGATTTTCAGTTATTTATAAACAAATATATGTAAATTTCTAACAACGAAAACAACACGAAAATCTAAACAATTTTATTATGAAAAAATCACACTTTTTAGCATCAGTTCTTTCGCTCTTATCCACTTCGCTTTTTGCTCAAATTGGTGGCATAGAAGATTCAGTTAATGATGTTGGCGATACCATCAGAACCATTTTTCCAATTTTATTGGGTGTCATTTTCCTAGTTGGCTTCCTGTTTAATGCAGGGCATTTCTTTGGGGAAAATGTAGACCTTAAAAAAGGAATTACTAGAGTACTAGTATTTGTTTTGATTGCTGGCGCAGTAGTCGGCATCTTCACATACTTAATCGGAATCGTAGTGTAACTATGAAGAAGTTTGAGGTCTATAAAAACATCAGGAAACGAGCGGTCATTTTTGGGTTGCCTATTTCCTTGTTTGCATTAATGATGGTTGCGATTCTTGCTTCGTTATTAATCATCATTTTTTCATTCAGCTTCTTAATGATAATAGGTGTTATGGTTTTTAATGCAGCCTTATACATCGCTCTTACAAGGATGGCTAATAATCCACAACTTTTTCAAACAGCTAAAGCCTTCCCTAAAATAATAAGTAACAAAAGAAATTCTGGCTTCTATTATGAACAAGATTAATCTTTCAGCATATAACCCTATTGCGGATATTCAAGACAATATCGTATTTGCCAATAATGGCAATGTCGTCCTATGCTATGAAGGAACGCTACCAGAAATCTATTCACAATCTGAAAAAGACTTCGAGGACATACACGGTGCTTGGTTTCAGGCTTTAAAATCATTGCCTATTGGTACGGTAGTGCAAAAACAGGATATCTACCTAAAGAAAACATACACTTCAGAAAAGCTTCCGAATACAACCTTTCTAGAAAAAGCGACCCACGACCACTTCAAAGGGAGGGATTATATGGAACATCGTTGCTTTTTGTTCTTTACGCTCACTAAGAACAAAGCGTTGAATAATTCAAAATATGTCAATCCTTTTCGTAAAGTTTCCAAAGGAATTGTTCAACAATTGGATGATAACGTTAAGAGCTTCATCGGTTCAGTAAGCGATTCTATCTCCTTTATAAACAATAGCCGAAAGATGACCTTCGTTTCGCTTAAAGCGAAAGAGATACAGCAACTCACAAATGGCTATTTCAATGGCTTCAATGATGGGTTTGATACCGATATCATACTAGATAAAAAAAGCGTCAATATTGGCGAAAACCATTTTGATGCCCTGGCTATCAATAGCGAACTGTGCTTTGGCGAAAGTGTACAGAGTAGCAAGACCAATGAGAAATTCACATCTGACGATTTTGTGTTTCATCAAGGGTTTATTGATGGCTTAGGGCTTACGCTTAATGAGAATCATATTGTTAATCAAATCCTGTATTTGGATGATAAACAGAAGTGGCGCAAGCTACTCGATAAGAAAGTCGAGGAACTCAATAAAAGTTCCAACTTCGGTTCACAGAACAAAGTCGTACTAGGTAAAATTCAACACATTCTTGACCAAATCAATGCCGATGATAATGCACGTATTATACGGGGTCATTTAAACATAGTGTACTGGGATAAAAACCCAGAAAATTTAAGCCGAATCGGTTCTAAAATCAAAACTGAATTTAAGGAACTGGATATTATCCCATATTATCCAAGAGGTGAGGAACGGAAGAACTATATACTAAATAGTTACTGCTGTTTTTCTTCAAACTTTTCAAATAACGATTTATATGTAACGGATTTAAAACACGCACTATGCTTGTTTATTAATAATACAAACTACAACTCGGATGCTACTGGAATTATCTTTAATGACAGGGAACATAACGTTCCAGTTCTAAAGGATGTTTGGGACGAGCGCAAGAAGCGCATCAAGGCACGCAATTTTGCCATTTTTGCGCCAACGGGTGAGGGTAAATCGTTCTTGGCAAACAATATACTGAGGCAATATTTTGAGAGTGGTGTCCGTCTGGTCATAATTGACCTTGGCGGATCCTACACAAAATTTGCCAAACTCTATCCAGAAAAATATACCGTGCTTCGTTATGAAAGTGGTAAAAATCTCGGTATCAATCCTTTTTATATAAGTGATGTAAATGACTTGACACCTGAGCGACTGGAAGATTTATCAGTCTTTCTGTTTGAACTATTCGCATCAGATTTAAAAGTTTCCAAGGCACAATCGGTTTCGGTTAAAAAGATATTGCGCCACTATTACAACAGTACATCAGAAAATCATTCGCTAGATGGTTTTTGCAACTTTATAGAGAGGAATCAGAAAGACCTTCTGAACACCTTAAAAATCCATCCCGACTATTTCAATATTACCAGCTTTTTGCACGTAATGTCCGAATATGTCGGCGATGGTCTATATAGCTTCCTCTTTGAAGTAAGCGAAGACCAGACCTATAAAATTGAGGACAAACGCCTAATTGTTTTTGAACTGGATGAAGTAAAGGATAACAAGGAAATCTTGTCCGTAATGTTGAAGCTGATAAAGTCGGCCATCCAAAGAACCATTTGGAAAAACAGGGCCGAAAAAGGCATCATCCTATTTGATGAGTTTGCAAAGCAACTGAAGTTTGAAAATGTACTGGAAAGTGTGGAATTCTACTATCAAGCCATCCGTAAACAAAATGGTGCGATTGGGATTATTCTGCAATCCATCAATCAACTTCCGAATAATTCTACTTCTGAGAGCATACTTGAAAACACACAAGTCATTTACAGCTTAAATAATGAAAAAGGCTATGACGAATTGGTCAAACGTCTCAATCTATCTAGCCACGATTTAAACCAACTAAAGTCCATCAAAAACAATCTTTCTGGACCACGGAAGTATACCGAAATGTTTATCAAGATTGGGAAGGAAAGCAACATCTTTCGGCTTGAAGTTCCTAAAGAAGTCTATGCAGCTTACTTAACCGATGGAAAGGAAAACGAGGAAATAATGAAGCTCTATGAAGAGCATCACGATATGGAAAAAGCAATAATTCAATTCACATCTAAAACATAATATTATGAAATCGAAGATTCACGAATACCAGAAGAAATATTCAGCAATGAGTAAAACAAAAATCAAAACATTCTTGTTCGGGCTATTCTTAATGGTTGCCCTTTTATTACCTAGTGGTGCTACCGCTCAGGGGATGCCAGTTTATGACAATACCAACTTTATCAGTTTGGTAAAATCGCTTGTAGAATCGGCAAAACAGACCTCTCAACTTATAAAGTCCGTAAAGTTTTTGAAAGATGCAAAGGAAGCTATAGAGAAAGTATCTAGTGTTGTTCAACAGCTTAGGGCGGTTGAGGAAATTGCACAGAACAATCAACGCCTTATCAATATAATGCAAAATGATTTACAAGATATTTTAAACTCGCCTTATATCAAACCAGAGGAAGTAACACGAGTTGCGGAATCATTTGATGCCATAGTTCAAAACTCTTTGGACACGGTTGATTTTATGAGTGAAATCTTATCCAGCGATAATCTTAAAATGTCTGATGCTGAACGTGCTGAAGTTTTAAAACAGAAAGAGAAAGAATCTAAGGAAATGGTTTCAAATATTCATACAAGAACGAAACGCTACAAGGATATTATATCCTTCAGAAAAATGCAGGATAAAATCAATAATCGAGAAACGGAGTATTAATAATGACCGCAGCCATACTTTTAGGGATTGGACTGGAATACGTCGATGCGGTATTTCAAACCATACAGAATAGTAGTTTCTCGCAATATACCATTGCAGGAATGAAAACGCTTGCTGTATTGTTCTTTCTGGTCAATATCCTAAAAAAATATAATGAAGGCATTGCGGATAAGGACGGTTACACTTGGGGGTTAAGTCCAGGGGAATTGACCAAGAATTTTGCGGTTGTACTTCTGGTTATATTTTCAACACAGGTTTTGGGCTTCTTCGATAGTATTCTGGTTTCCATAGAAGCGCAATATCGTGGCACGGCACCAGCCTTATTACCATTACAGATGCAGGATATTCCTATAGAAGAGGAAATCAATTTTTTAGAGGCGGCTCAAGCAGCAATGGCATTATTATACGAGGCTCTCGTTACGCCACTCTATGGATTTAAAATCTTTGCATTTATCATAAGTCTTATCCTCTGGATTTTGGACTTATTTATTTACCCGCTATTCCTTGCGGAACGTTATTTTTTATTGGGTATAATGCAGGCCTTTTTCCCATTAGTGATAAGTCTAGCAGTTTTTGAAAAATTCCGTTCGCTTGCCTATACCTTTTTTAAATTATACGCTGCGGTCTATATGTTGGTGCCAGCTTTCTTTTTGGTCAATGTGTTTGTAAATGCACTCTACACCGAAATCAATACAAATTTCTGGACGAACCTATTTGGAACAGATGCTGGCCAGGGTTTTTTCGCACCTGTTGTACAGTTAGGGTCTGTATTTTTTATTGTCTTCCTAAAGTTCAAATTGTATAAACGTGCCACATCATTCACGCTCAGATTGTTTACCAGTTAATTCCAATGAAAATGAAAACACCTTATAAAAACATTTATGCAGTATTAAAGTTGAACAGGTTTATCGTGTTGGCAGTTGTCATTTTTGCAATGTTCTCAAGTACCTTTTCATTATGGATGGCATTCAAGACAAATAAAGAAGCCCTTAATAGTGCCTTTGCTATTAATACGGATGGCACTATTATTCCGTTGAAGCTCGTTACCCAAAAAGAAAATTTTAAAGTAGAGGCATTAGCCCATTTAGACCTTTTTCACAACTACTTCTATAATATAGATGCGAGTAATTATGAACGCAATTTGGAAAAGGCGCTTTGGCTGGGTAATAGTTCCGTGGACAATCTCTATCGCCAGAAAAAAGCGGATGGTGTATACAACAGATTACTTCAGTATTCACTCGTTCAAAAAGTACTGAGTATTGATTCACAAATTGAAGAACAAAACGGAACATACGTCTTTAGAACGGTTACCGTCTTTGAAATCAATAGAGGTTCAATAATTGACACCTACGAACTTGTTTCTAGTGGAAACCTAATTCCTGTTGACAGGAACTTTCCAAATAATCCCCACGGTTTGTTGATTACAAACTATTTCGAGAACACCTTAAAAAAATTAAACGATGAAAGTTAAGCCGATAATCGGCATTTAAAAACCACTATTATGAAAGTAGAAAAGAACAAAATAGTTTTTGCAGCGGTATTGGTCGTGATTTTCATATTTCTGATTTCCTATTCTATGATGGTTATGGGCGATGACGAAAATGAGAATGAAAACCTCGAACAGACCTTGATACCAGATTTGGACGAAAATCAAAAAGAATACGATTCCAAACTTGATGCTATCAATGATTTGAAGGAAGTGCGCGAAAATAATGCACCCAGCATCTACGATGAAAAATTTTTGGATTCAACAGGTCTATACAATCCTGATTTACCGGAACAGGAAAAAGAACGCATTGTTGATAGTATTTATGAGGCCAGTAAGATTCAATACTCTGAAAAGCAATATCAAAACTTTGGAAAAAAGAAAGTAGCTCAAAAGAATACACGACAAATTGATTCTGCCGATATCAAAAGAGAACAAAAAATTGAAGTGAAAGAATTGGGTCTGGAACATCAATTGTTCTTTGCCGCCTCGCCTAAACCCAATGAATTTTCGATTATTGGCAATACAGATGAAAGTATTTACGTCATCGTCGATGGCGACCAAATCGTAACGGCAAATACTAGATTAAGAATGCGCGTTACTAAATCGGCAACTATCAATGGTAAGTTGATACCAAAGAATACGCCTGTTTTTGGATTTATGAGTTTTCAGCCAAATCGTGCGTTCATTGAAATCGAAAATATTAATCATCATCCTACAAAGCTCAAAGCATTTGATTTGCAAGATGGAAGCGAAGGCATTTATGTTGAGAACAATTTTAGAGCGGAAGCAACGAGAGAAGTGCTGGATGATGTCATTGGTGATATCAATATTCCTAGTTTTCCACAAGTGGGTGGACTTACTCAAGTATTTCGGCGTTCTAATCGAAGGGTAAAAGTGACCGTGTTGAACAATTATAGATTAATCCTAAAACCAAAATTATGAGAACAATAATCCTAATATTGATTGTGTCAGTTTCAACTTTTACGAAAGTTAATGCACAAGCAACACACGTACTCGATACCATTTATGCAAACGATACTAAAAACGTTGCGCTTTTTTTTCCAGAACCCATAAGACAAGGCATAACCGGTTCGGATAATTTTGTCTTTAGTTATAATCGTGAAAAAGAACAGTATTTTGGATTACTTCAGGCAAAGCCCGGGAAAGAAAGTAATCTACTGGTAGTCAATAGAAATGATGCAATTTTTTCGTATATTGTAAGATATAAAAAGCAGCTATCAAAGCTCAATTATTTTATCCCATTATCAAATAGTATTGGTAATGAGAAGCCAATCGTAGCCGATTCGATTCAGGTTGTAACTTCTGAAAAAAATATAGATAACAGAACCTACTATTATCAAAAATTCTGCTCCTATCTTCTTAACAGAAACCAACGTATTGGTCGGATTAAGAAGCGAACGCAAGGCATTGTCTTGACCGTTGAGAATGTTGTTTTTGATAAAGAAGAACTCTACTTCGTTATCCATATTGAGAATAATTCTACGATGGATTACGATTTGAATTTCTTGAACCTCTCAATCGAGACTCGACAAAAAGGGAAAAGGAAATCTTTACAGAGTTTATATCAAGAACCTATTTGCAAGCATCGTCTGCCTTCAAAAATTGCAGAAGGCAAAATGGTTCGATTAGTTTATGTAATGCCCAAATTCTCATTATCCAATGACCGTAGGGCAATTTTAGAATTGAACGAGAAAGATGGCGAACGCAATATAAAACTGAATATATCGCACAGATATATCAATAACCCAAATTAATAATATTATGAAAAGATTAGTCATTTGCTCACTCGTACTTTTATTCATTTCTTGCTCTGAAACCAAGAATATGTCGCCATCCGAAACTGTGAAGATTGTTGTTGAAAGCTTTTATGCTAAGGACAATGGCACTTTAAAAAAGCATACAACTTCTGATGGTTATGATAGTTTAATGATGATTCAAGGTTTAGTGCCAGATGCAGATAATGATGCAAAGGTTACCATATCGGATGAAGTTATTGAGACCGATACTGCGTGGGTCAAATACAGTTCTAATTATGATAATAAGCTTGGTATCTTTAAACTCATCAAGGAAGATGGTCAATGGAAAGTAACGAGCAAAGGACCGAGGGAAAAAGGGCCTTTTTAATGGTTAATCTTTTAGTTCAACATTAACATAATCAAAATCGATTTTTAATTTTTTCTTTACGAAATTCAAATAATCAATTTCATCTTGGTTAGGCGGGTACTGTCCTGCAATGAACAATAATTTTGTTCTATTGTCATCGTCCTTTTGCATATATGATAAAAATTGACCTAAACCCTCTCTAATGCAATCAGAGGCAAAGGACGATGACTTTACTTCATAGAAATGAATTTCATTTTCTAATTTAACTTTTATGTCAACATAGTTTTCCTCAAGTATAACATTGTCTTTACCGTATTTTTGTTCCAGCTGTTTCTGTAGTATTTCTTGAATTTTGTTGTGTTTTTGTTCTGCCATGTAACTGGTGCTTCCCCTTCTTTTCTGTTTAGATGAACTTCTCAATTTAGTTCCCTTTCTGTTAGTTTTTCTCTTTTTTCCGGTGTTTGTCGTTTTTCCGTTATCACGACCAAATTTCTCATATAGAAAATCAGCAAATTGATATATTGATAAATGGGATGGTTTATTGGCAATAATCAAATTCTGAATTTCAGAAGTTCTAGTTTTTCTAGTAACATTCAACCCATAATGTTCAGCAATTTTATGAAGTACGGCTTTCTTAAAAATTGGAATCAATCTTTCGTTTGAATAGAGATAGGCTATTTTCCATTTTACAAAAAGAGTTAGATGTAAATCATCAATTTTTTCAAAGTCTCCCTTTTCGGAATATTCAATAATCTTTAAGATTTCAGCTTTTACGTTTTCAAATGCTTCTTTTCTATTCTCTCCATAGTAACGTTGCCAGGAATAAAGATTGTCGTTTATTAAGTTTTTTGGATTTGCATTTGTGTCACTTCGTTTATAAATTCCAAATTTGCTAGAATTTATACCCTTAATACTTCCCAGAGCTCTAGTTTTGGTTTCCAACCATTGGCAGAATGTATCTTTATTCCCAATAGAAACATACTGTTCTAAGTTCATAGATTTGATGGTCTCGATGTCCCACCTTTCAAGAAATTCGTTGAGTATTTCCCTTGATAATTCTGTATTGTTTTCCAAATGAAATTATGGTATTAGTTAAAGTCTTTTCGGAAAGTAAAAACACCTCTTTTATATGCTTCTAGGCACTATTTAAAGAAGTGAAATCAAACATAAAATGTTTTATTACCATATTGTCAGGGTGCTTTGATTCGTAATACTTATCGTGAAAGTGATAGGGTTTGGGTTTCAAAAATTCAAGTTCCCTTTCGTCTTTTTCCAAAAGCTTATTAACCCCATTTACGGTTTTTTCCAAATCTCCTTCGAGTACATACCCAAGTAGGCATCCGTTCTCATATTTATGAGTAACAAAACTGTTAATTCCAGTATCAATATATCGTCGTTTTAAACCAGAATCTTTTTCCTTGAGGTTTTTGGCTTCCATATGGTATTCGTATTCTAGGGATGAATTTATGGTTACCAATCTAAGGTCTATTCTAGGAAGTTTCGCTGCAAAACCCTTTTCCTTTTCTATATCATCTTTAGGCAGATGCTGCTCAACATTTGTAACGATGCTCCACTTTAATCTTAGTGGATTTTCCTTAATGTGTCCGTGCAATTCCGAAGTAATGTCGTTTTCATCCCAGTTTAGTTTGATGACTTTTGTTTCCATAGCTGAAACATAAGATTCTGTTATCAGCTGAAAGCATTTTTCTTCAAAGCCTCTTTTGAAGCTGGCAACTATTACTTTGTTTAATCCCATTTACTATACCTCATTAAGAATTTCCAGTATTAATTCCGAAGCATCTTCAATCGCCATCGATTGAGTCCAGAATCGCCTCTGATTGGGACGAACAATAAAAATCTCGTTGCCTGTTTTATAATTTAGTTTTTTTCTGAAATAAATGTTGGTTGCTTTCTTTTGCCACAATTCTTTATCCAGGTCCCGCAATATGTCGTGTATATCCACGCTAGAAATTGAAACTTCTCTTTCAGAATCTTCAAACGCAACCTTAGTTATCATTAAAGGTGAGAAATGACTTATGTTTCCATAAATGGTACAATTAGCATAGAGATTCTGATTTTGCAAAAAGTCATTTAGATGTTGCGAAACCTTTATGGCATAATCTTGAATTTCATTTTTGTTAGTTGGACCGAGAACATATTGATATCTCTTAATCAATAATGGAATTGTAAATTCTACAAAATTGTCTACAATTAAGCTTTCATTGATTGAAAAGTCAAAACATTTAGATATATAGCTATCAATCTCCTTTTCAAATTTTTTTGAATTTGTATTGAAAATTTTAGATTCCTCAATTATCATCTTATCATAAATATCAGCAAGATGATATAGGTTCTTTTTGGACAAAGAAAATGGCAGTCGATAAACTTCATTAGGTTTGATTTCTTCTCTTTCTATTCCGATAGATGCTGAACATAAGAAAAGATAATAATAAGCAAGCTTTGAGTTTATAAAACAAGTTAATCCTTTAAGTACTTTTGAATCAGGATGACTAAGCCCTAAGACTTTACTATTAAACGAACAGGCTTCATCTTCATAAGAAGCACAAATTTTCCAATTGGAAAGCCCTTCCTTAATTAAGATATGTGGTGCAAAATAAGTTTTTTTTGCTCCGACGCGTCTAAATACATTGATTGTGGGTAAGTCTTCCACTTGCACGCCATAATACTTAGCATATATTTCCTTAGACCGCTGAGTAAGCCCAGAATTCAAATCTAAAAATGAGTGTGAAACGTAACGTCTAATATTCTTAGGGGCAATGTATCTATTTGGAATTTCGTTATCTACTTTCGGGTTCTTAGTAGAATTATTCAAAAATTGTAATCCAGAGCCCTTGTCAATTTTCTCATCCGATATAAACTGTTCCAGACTGCCTAAAGCATTTAGTTTTTGTATTAAATTAATATCTCCAATTCCACCCCACATTGCAATTTTCCAAATTTTTGAAGTTGGTTTATTGCATTCTTCCCGTGGAAGATATTTTAAATCTGTTCCATCAATGCTAACACCTTCAATAACATTAGATTTAATGTAGGTCTTAGGGGCATAATAGACAATTGTGTCCGATTTTTTCTTTGGTGGATTTTTTCTATAAAATGCAATACTGATTGGTCCAGTTGCTGAACCAAACAATTGACCACCGAAATCTTTAGGTGCATTTCGTAAAATCGAGAAATTATATATTTTCTCTACATAACATTCATTAAAGAGCCACTTTCTAAAATTTTGATACGTTATTTTGGTGTTCGTCAGTATTTTGGTATTGAAAATCAAAGCAATTTCCCCATTTTCAGAGAAGTTAGTTGCCTTATGTAAGAATGGTAGAACCATTTCTTTAGCAAATCCATATTTATCACTATAATCTCGAAGAGATTGGGATAAGTTCTTAGTGCCAAAAGGCGGATTGCCCACCACCAAATCAAAATCTATTTGTTCTACTTGTGGATTTTTCTGAATAGTATCACTTCGGAATAGATTATTGCCTTGTTCGACCAAAGTATCATCCGAAGGGTCATTTATCAAATATGGTAAGCGATAGTCTTTATTTTGCCAAATTGTCTTAGGATTCAAGTTGTCTACTAAAGCCAGATAAAGACTGAAAGCTGCTACTTTGATAGACTGAGGGTGTATTTCTATACCAAATATATTGTCCGTCAGTAGCTTCTTCAATTCGTTAAAATCCGTAAGCTTTTCTGCATTTGCATTTTCGTGACGCTTGACTAGACGTTTAAAACTTTCAACCAAAAAAATCCCCGAACCACACGTTGGGTCTAACACCTTAATATTAAATTCTTTTTCTGTCCTAGAGATTGGTAATTTTTCATTTAATATGAGTTCAACTAGGGAAGGTGGTGTGTAATAAGTACCTGTATCTTGTTTTAAAGTAGGGTTTATTTCAGCAAGGAAGTTCTCATAGATTTCACTCAACAATTCTATTTGAATAATACTGAAATCGAACAGGCGTAAATCTTCAAAAAGATTCTGCTGTAAGGAATTATCATTACCGTTTATAAAACACTTTCGGATAATTTTTAGATGCTCTCTAGAAATTGATTCATTGCTATCTATAGTAAAAACATTACCATTAAAATATTCTTCCAGTTTCTTAAAAAGTGAGTATGTCTTATCAGCATCGTCCAAAATGTCAAAATAAGACTTAGCCCCTATTTTTATTTTAGAATAAAACTTTTCATCAGTTGCTCCCCTGTCCTCTAAGTACAAAAGGAATAGAGAGCGCATTATTATTTTATGAATGAGGTTAATTTCTAACCCTTCATCTTGTAATTGCTTGGCAGTATGGGTTAGGCTCTCTACAAGGTATTTATCAACCCTTCGTTGAAGGCTTATTTTCTTTCTAATCTCAAAGGCTTCCTCTAATGTCCATATAATACCTGTATCAATGGCAATAGTGGAAAAAAGATTTTGAAGCTGTTTGAGTTTGGTTTTATCCTTGAACTTATAAGACTCTATTTCGAGTGTTTTAAGTTCTTTCTTATAATCAAAATCATCTGATTTGATTATAAGAGGTTTCTCGGCACAATTGTAAATACGGATTTCAGTTTCCGAATAAACGTATAGAAAAATTACCTTTTTGAAGTTCCAGATTTTTTTTTGAGTCTTTGCAACTTGATGAAGAGCCCTATCATCAAATTTTTCAACCTTTTTTAAAAAAACCGCAGGATAACTATTATGATTTTCGTCGGTACTGAAATAAATTTCATCAATACCGAAATCTTTTACTTGATTGATTACAACTAATTGACTTTCCGAAATTTGAGTAGATTCCGAAGTGACAGAGACGGCCTTATCCAAGCCTAAATTTTCTATTATATCAAAATCAATCATATCGAAAGTTGTCCAAAATATCTGATAGCTAGTTACATACTAAATTAATTCCAAAGGTACAAATGATTTTGCGATTTTGATAATCGAAGTTTTACTATTATTTGGAATATTTCCAAATTTATGGATGCGATAGTTTAATGTGCTACCGTTTTAATATTAAAATCAATTCCTTTAAAAATCAGTTCTATTGCACCCCCCATTACACCACTAGTTACACCACCTTCTAATCATTTAAAAATCGACTTCGCCTCGTCATAAATTCGTTCAAAGTTTTCTACCAAATCAACCTGTGAAAACTGCTTAGTTTCCTTTGGTAACTCTCTTTGGATATCTGCCAATTTGAATTGAACTTTCTTATCCTCCCCATCAGCATACGCAATGAACTGGCCCTGTTTCAGTCTAAAAAACACATCAGCTCTTATTTTGGGAATTTCCTTTTCGCCTGTAGTAATGCGTGTATCAAAATCAAGGTTATGACCACGACTTATGCTTTTGGTTGGGTCTTTAATGATTTCAAAAAAGCGTTCGTAATACTTTGCGGTATCCGGGTCATTTACCTTTCCGAAAAACTGATAAGAAAGATTGCTTAAAATCGCTTTACTCGCCTTATCACCATACATCATATCGTTTTGAATTTTGTCTTGCATCACATAAATTGTAGCAATATCAAAGCTTCGCAATGTTGCTGGAATACGGTGCATATTTAATAAGCGTATGGTCGGTGCTTCTTCCATTAGCAGAAATGAAGGCTTGGAATTTCGCACGCTCATTTGCTTAGTAATGGTGTGGATAATGGTGGCAATTACTGGCGAATAGGACGTTTCAAATTTCGGGTTATTGACTATTGAAATGACTGCTGGATTTTCCTCATTGTTTATATTGAGTGGCACTTCATCTGCGGATAATGCCATAAAAATGCGTTGTGTGCTAATTCGTTTTAGCGCATTGGCTAAGGTGCTTTTAACGCCAGCTGTCTGCCTATCCGAATCCTTACTGCTAATAAAAGCATCTGCCATTGCTCTCGATGTAGTATTGGTTTCCAAAAACTGTATAAGGCTATCGGTGTCCAACAATTGATAAATTGCTATCAAATGTGGCAAAGTACTGTATTTAGGATAGTCGGTTTTTAGTTTCCAAATCAACCCACCAATCAAACCTTCCGCAGCATCATTAAAAAATTTGGTTGTTCCCGTTGTTCCGCTTTCTCTTTGTTCTAAAAGGTTCTCGATTAAAACCCGTGACACCTCGTTTACGCTTTCCTCGTTCTCTAAATAGCGTGGTGCAATAGGATTTACCCGATGGATGATTTTATCGAAGGATATAACCTTAAACGGAATATCGCCATCCTTAAAAAGAGGATATGCTATTTCGGTAAGTTCAAAATCTTTATAATCGTGTATAATGCCACAAAAGCTTTCTTTTCGGAAGTGTTTCAAAAATCCATACACCACACTTTCGGTCTTACCACTTCCAGCAGAACCGATAATGGATGCACCACGTTTAATATTGTCCAGTTTAAAATTACCCTTAGTGGTGTCAAAATTGACCTGATATTTGCTATCGCCATTTAACGGCTTGTCCGTTTTATGCAGGAACACATACATTCCTATGTTAATTAATATGAGAGGGCAAACCAGATAGAGAGAAATCAGAATTAGTCGGTTTTCCTCATTCAAATAGAACACCATCGCACCAAGCACCAGAAAATTAACGATGAATGCATACCTACTTGCCCGAAACATCGTATAGAAAACAATACTGGCCAGACCAATAATTGAAAGTATCGTTATGAAATTATCTATCTGCATAACTATTAGATTCCTATGGAACTTGATTTAATCGCTATTTCAGCACCACGCCTTAATCGTTTAAGAATCCGAAGTGCAATCTGTGTTTGACTAAGTGGAATATTTGGCACTATCGGCAATCCAGTTTTTGCTATCATTTTGAAAGCCAATGCTTTTTCGTTAGCTGGTAGTTTCATCAAGGCAGCGAAATATAGATTGGGGTTTTTTACAAAATCCTTTCGGGCTTTGTATGTCTCAGCAAAGTTTCGTTTATAGCCAAAAGTCTTATCAAATGTTTTTTCTGCATTCTCGAAAAATGAATCACGGTCAAATCCCCGTTTTACGGTTTCCCCATTCAACTTTACATCAGATGCTTTGTATTTGCTTCCGGGCGATAAACTGAATCTGTTGGACGCATCCTTACGACTCACGATAATATGGATGTGGCTTTGGTTACCATCTTTTTGCATTCCCTGGACAATCCGTTTTCCGTTTTGTTGGTGGGTCGCTTGGCTTTCCAGTTTGGCGATTTCCTTTTCCATCCTTTTAATATTTCCTTCAGCTCTTCCTTCTTGGATATTTCGGATTTCCGTTTTGAGCTGAAGAATTTTGGTGGCGTACGGTTGGTTCTCTTTTACCTGAAAATCTGTTCCCTTAAAGGTGCGTTGATGCTCTATTTTTGCATAGTACTTTATATCATCGATGTTAACCGGCCGCCCTTTGATTTCCCTATTGAATGAAGCCACATAATCTTTCATTAGCTCTCTTGTGTATCGTTTTAAATCTTCGCTACTGTTCTGAAGTTTTTGCAATTCATATTTTGAAGGACTAACGGTAATTGAATAGAATCTTGGTTCGTGTTTTTCCAATTTTGCGGTATTCCCATCGATTTCCTTAATGACTTCCTCAGCAGAAATCTCATCGCCGTATTGATTGAAAAAATGTTCCATTTCTCGCTGTTCCAAACCTTGATTTTCTTTCTCTAAATACCCAACAAAATCTGCCGAACTTTTGGAAAAATTACCGCCCATTTTTTGGGGTGTTATTGTGATATACATAGCTCGAATATTAGAGTTCGTTTTTTAGATTTCGCTTTTCGCGAAAGCGCACTTCTTTATTTTCTTCAGCATATTTCTTTTCAACTATTAATGGTTTTTTGTTGGGTTCTTCCATCACAAAAAGGGACTGCAACATTGCGACCGTAGGTTTGGTTTGTGTCTTTTCGACATCACGCATTATGGCAATGACCGCATTGATTCTTTTTAAGAGCTTGGCTTCAATGGTTCTACCTGTAGGTCCTAATTTTTCCTTTGGGGAAATCTCGTTATAGAGGAAAAAATCGAGGATGTTTTCCATCGCTTCGGTGTGCGTTTTAAAGTGCATTTTTGAAAATTCCTGAAACCGCTTGGCCGTTTTTCTTTTGAACCTGATAGTGATGAATGAATCCATTTCCTTTCGCTTTTTTTAAAGATTTGACGTAAATCCATCCCTATTTACTGGTGTTCCAAGACCATTTGACGCAAATTGTTGGAATTTTTAAATACTGCTTGCTTTTAAGTGATTAAAAATCAATGGATTAAAACGAAAATGGAATATGTAACGCGGCGCAGCCCGTTACCCTCTTGCTATTCCTTTTCGTCACGCGCAAGCGTGACAAAAATCCATACAATCCGGCTAAAAAGCCGATTGCCATTTTCAGGGAAAATGATTTTCCAATATGTTATTTTTCGATGTGCAAGGGTAACGGCGAAAGTCGAAAAGTGGATAACCTTACTTTAATTTGAATGCTGAATTTCAGCGAAATAAAGATAGTGATTTTTTCTTGATATAGGTTTAATTACACACAAAAACACCCCTAAAATTTTAGAGGTGCTTGGTTCAGTTTTGCCGAAAACTATATATTGAAAACGTAGGTATAGGAATATAAATTCCGAAGTGCTTCTTCCTCTATCAACGTTTCAAAACAGCCATAATTTTCTTTTAAGTATTTGCGAATACTATCGCCAAATTTTCGTTTCACATCTTCTTTGGAAGTTTCCAAAAGTCGGTTTTGAGCCTCTTCGCTCAGGTCTGTAAAATTCAGATATACCATAGCTACAGATTTTAATATTCGCTAGGTAACATCAGCGTATTATTTACAAAAAATAACCGCAGTTCATCGAGTGGAAAATCAGTCGCTCGATACCCGTGTTTTTCTAAAATATTATCGTTGCCATCTGTGTAAATAATTTCGGCTTCATAACCTGTAAAATCTTGTTTTTCTTCGGACAATCTTTTAAAGTCTATGGTTACAAATTCACTACGATTCATCAGACTTTTTGCAGTTACGGAGGTGTCCGTAATGAGCCAAAAACATTCGGCAACTTCAGCTAAATATTTTAACCCATCCGTAAATCGGGTTTTCAAAAGTGGAATTTGATAAAAGAAATTAGTACCACTAAATGTCTGTAAATTTTCTTTGATTTCATTAACTTGAACTTTCATTGTTTTGCTTTTTTAAATTAGTGAATAATGAAAAAGAGGGCGCAACTTTCGACGGTTACGCCCTCTTTAATTTTAGTCTTACTTATCGCCTTTACTTCCAAGTAAAAGAATTTCATCGGCTACAACTTCCGTTACATAGCGTTGGTTTCCGTCGTCTGTGGTGTAGGTTCTTGTTTTTAACTTTCCTGTTATTCCTACTTCTTTGCCTTTACCTACAAATTTTTCAACAATTTCGGCAGTCTTGCCCCGAGCAACTACGGTATGCCAGTTCGTGTCCGTTTGTTTCTCGCCTTTAGCGTCCTTGTAATACTCGTTTGTGGCGATTGAAAAACGAGCTACTTTCTTCCCACTTTCAAGGTTTGTAATGGTTGGTTCTTGTCCAACGTTTCCAATTAACTGTACCTGATTTTTAATACTTGTCATAATAAAATATTTAAGTGATTTATATTTTCCCCATTGATTTAAAACAGATTAAATTTTAAGGGGTGTTTGTTCTTTTCTTCTGTGCACCGCACAATGGATAGAGTGGGTTTTGTCAAGACTTTTCAGGAACAAATCAGGTGTGTTTGCGACGTAGAAAAATGCTTGCATTTTCAAGGAAGTAGAAACCTTATTTTTCACTAAAACTTGCTATGGTCTTGACAAGTTCCATAAGGGCATTAGCAATTATTTTAAACGCAGTTGCGTTTGAGCGTACAGACAGTTTAGCGAAATATGAAGCTGGGGTTAATCTAAAATTGGTTATGCACTGCCTGTTTTTCGACGACCCGAAAAACAATAAAGGCTTTATCCATTATAAACCCCTTAAAATGTGTAAGGCTGCGGTTCGGTTTTTAGTCATTTTCGAGTAAGGCCTCAAGAAGACCGCACCGAAAATTCCGTTAAGAAAATCGAAGTGATGACTTTCCGATGAAAAAGCGGACTTGATTCATAATTTTGGCTAGGGAATGAAGTGTTCCTTTCCAGCGTAGCGGAAAGGGTTAACGGAATGGAAAGCTGAAATTGGGGATTATGTACAAGACCTTTGCAGAGAAGCTCTTTTCCTGTAATGCAGCTTTTCGCGAAATGCAGGGGAATGTGCTGAACGGATTATGAAAACTGTATATTCTTATTTAGTAGGATTTAAAGCGGACTTAACTTTAAAGCTGTAGCTTGAAATGTACTTTGACCGTTTTCCGTTTTTTCGGAATTGAACGGGCAAGTGAAATGGAATTCGGAAGCTTTGAAGTTGTGTCCAAGACCTGTGTAGGGAAGCTCTTTTCCTGGAATGAAGCTTTTTTCGGAATGTAGGGGAATGTGCTGAACGGTTTGGTGTATAAGCTTGTTAATTCTTTGCCTTGACCTCAAATTAAGTATCCAGTTTATGGCACTAGATAAACCTATTTGCGAAATCTACACCATCGCATATACTTCATCGAATATCAACTTATCTAACTTTTCTTGTTGGGAAAAAGTCTTTTTTAAGGTATTATGAAGCATCCAGTTGAAGGCATTGTAGCCATCCCATAAAGTCGGTGTGCAGTACCAATCGTGTCCTTCCTCAGCAATTAAATCTAGTAATTCTCTAGATTTTTTGGAAGGGCTATCGTTCTTGTCGCTACATTCATATCGGAACAGTTTCGTTTTTTCTAGTATCTCCTTCACGAAAGCTTTAGTATCGATAAGTACTATTTCTTCCATTTCCCTGAATTTTTTAGTGATTTCGTAAAACTCGTTATCCAAAAACTGCTCGAACAGTCCGTTCAGTTTCGGCAGTATCAACTCTGTATTATTTTTTGTGTGTTTTATTGAAAAGTCAATCTGTGCATTTGAGACGTGTAATCCGTTCGTACAAACTTCTCTGTAAAATCCAAAATGTCCTGAAGTTTTCTCTCGGCCATCATAGGAATTTTTGAAACGAAGCATTGGTAATATTTTACCCTTTTCATTTTTCAGGGAAAACTGATTGTCATCCTCGATGATAAAGTCGGTTACAAAAGCCCTGTCATCTCTGTTGATAGTTCGCTTATGGTATTTTAGATGTGCGTCTATCAAGAGCTGTTCCGCTTTCTTGAAGAAGAGTTCATTTGGAATGTGTCCATAACTGCTAGACAATACATTGACAATTTGTCCATTGGATATAATGGTATTTTCCAGTCCTTTTCTGGATGGCATTCCGGTAATACTTTCTAAGGATTTCATTTCATTGGAAACGAAAATTTCATCTTGTTGTAATTTGTGTAAATACATAACTTTTGATTTTAGATTAAACAATTTGTGACAGTACAGCGTAATAGATTGGATGCTTTTCTCTGTAGTATGCTAAATGACTCTCTGCACTTTCAATTTTGTAATTGTTGCTACTTAGTTGATAATGCTCTTCTGCTTTTTTTAATGAAACTTGGGATTTTGATGTTGCTTTTTTCATAATTTTAAATTTTAGTGATTAAACAATATTTGAGCAGAACCCAAACGGAAGCTAAAATCTCAGCTCAAAAGGAAACGGAATAAATAGTGAGTGTGCGAACGGCTTTATGCCGTAGTCTTTTGATGGGTGTATTTTACGAGTTTACCTTTGCGCTACTATTGATTGATTATTTCTTCCTTTTAAAGTACTACCTTCCCAAAAAACTTATCTAAAAAAAAAGTAGAGCCAGCACAAATGCCGACCCTTCCTTCCAACAACAAAAGCTACGCTTTCAATTCCTTGATTTCTTTTTCAAGGATTTCTATTCTGGCTTTCAAACGTTCTTCACGTATATCTCTTCTTTCAATGTATTCCTTTTCGATATCCGTAATCTTGGTTTTATGATATCCTAGTATGGCATTGTAGAAAGACATATTCGTCAAATTACTAGTATGATTACTTTCCCCAAAATGGACTTGTTTGGTAAGTATATACCGTATCAACTTATGAAAGATTTCTTTTTTGAACTTTTCTTTGAAATTCTGTATAATTTCAACTTTTGTCATTTTTGACGTATCGTCCAATAATCCTGAAAAGTACTTTTACTGACTAAAATAATCCACATTGTTTTCGTAGAGCGAAATTGAAAAGGCAACCATTTCATCTACCGAAAGTGTTTTCTTGGTCTCGATGTAGTTGGTCTCTCGAATCATTGTGACAACTTCTTCAAACTGTCGGTTATTCTCGATTTGTTTCTTTCTAATTTCCCTTTCGTTAATTTTGATGATTTGTTCGTCTGGTGTACAATCATCCATTTTTCTATTCGATAACGGCACGGAATGAACTTCGCTTTCATCTTCTGATTTTTCGATAAGCTTTAAAAACACTTCTTTGTGCAGGTAAGATTCAGGATGAAAAACAATGCCATTTTTAAATCCATTCCCTTTGGCCGAATTGTATTTTTCCAATTCCTCGTTATAGGTCTTGGTGGCCTCGTCAAATTCATCTTCGCTATAATCATAGTTGCGATATTCTTCCTTGATAGTTTCCAAGGTAGGCTGTATTGGTTTTTCTATAAGTTCCACATCGTCCAGCAAATAGACTTTTAAGCCATTTTTCTCTAGTTGTGAAATCACAAGCTGATTACGTTCGTCGTCCGCCCAATACTTCCGTATTTCAGGAATTAACAGCACATTCTCTTTTTTGGATGTCTCAATCAGGTTTAAGAACGATTTATTTTTCTTCGACTCAAAACAAGATGCCTTTGTACAGACCTTCTTTCCTTCCCCAAATAGATTTCCTTGATTCGCAGCGTTGAACGGACACATAGTGCACGCCCCAGCTTTTGCAACTAATGTTGAATCTTCGACATCAAACGGTGCTTTCTCTAAATCATAGGTCTGATTTTTTATCATCCTATTGATTTGATGGGCACTAAATTCTTCGCCCATCGTTTCCAACATCATTTGTTGTTCTTCTGGCTCAAAAAGTGCGACACCGACACCTAATGAAATGGTCATTTCGTCATTACGAACGAATACTTTAAAACCTTCGATTAGTCCAGCCAATTTTCATCGCTGACGAATAAAATTATCACTTCTTCCTAATCGCTTAGCAATTTCCGAAGCCGAATACTTCTCACTTAGATAAGCAATGGCATCTGCTTCCTCTGTAGGTTCAACATCTTGTCTTTGTAGATTTTCGATGATTTGAATTTCCAAGATTGTATTGCTTTCGTAATCTCTCACGATACAAGGCACAGTCTCTTTACCTGCTAACTTACTGGCACGATAACGTCGTTCGCCCATCACGATGATGTATTCTTTTTCTGATTTTCGAACTGTAATCGGTTGAAGTACCCCGTGTTTTTCGATGCTTTCTGAAAGCTCTTTTAATAATAATTCATTGAAAGTTTTCCTAGGCTGCATGGGGTCTGGTATAACCTTTTCGATATTCAAATTTTGAATTTCCAGTCCAATAGCTTTTCGAGTCAATTTTTCTTTGACTTCATTTTTAACGGTTGTATTGGCTTTACCGTTCCTTCTCGTTTTAACTGCTTTTGTTGTCATAATACTTAAATTTTTGATTAAACAATATTTAAGCAGGAACCAAACGGAAGATAAAATCTTGGCTCAAAAGGAAACGGAATAAAAAGTGAGGCACGAACGGCTTTATGCCGTAGTCTTTTGATGGAAGTATTTTACGAGTTTAAATTGCGGTTATATTGTATGATAATAAACTTCCCTTACGAAGGAATAGGGTTGCAGCTTAGTAAAATTTATTAGTCGGACTAAGAATTTATAATGATTGATGACAAATGATTCGATTCGGTACTAAAACAAATTTCGCTTTGAAAAAAGCAAAATGTTGTACCTATGTTGTACCTAACAATTTTTTGAGAAGTATTTTAAACAAAAAAAGCCGAAGATTTCTCTTCGGCTTTCGTACGGGCGGGGAGACTCGAACTCCCACACCTCACGGCATCAGATCCTAAGTCTGACGTGTCTACCAATTCCACCACGCCCGCATTTTAATATTTTAACATTTTTTATTTCGCTATGTCCTAAGTCTAGCGTGTCTACCAATTCCACCACGCCTGCATTCTTTCCAAAATCACGATATGTGATTATCGGGGTGCAAATATAATGCAAAAAATCAATTCTCTAAATTTTAGCTATTTAAAAATTACGCTTTTTGTACTTTTATCAAAAGTCAGATAAAAAATTGCATGAAAAACGTAAAGAATTATATCTCCGAAAACAAGGACCGATTTCTAAATGAAATCATAGAACTACTTAAAATACCGTCTGTTAGCGCAGATCCTGCCTTCTCTCAAGATGTTTTAAACGCTGCGGAAATGGTAAAATCAAAACTAGAAGATGCAGGTTGTGATATTGTTGAAATTCATGAAACAGCCGGTTACCCTATAGTTTATGGTGAAAAAATCATAAACAAAGACCTACCAACGGTACTAGTATACGGCCATTATGATGTACAACCGGCCGAACCATTGGAATTATGGACTTCCCCACCTTATGAACCGGTAATCAAAAAAACCGACTTACACCCAGAAGGAGCCATTTTTGCACGTGGTGCTTGCGATGACAAAGGGCAAATGTACATGCATGTAAAGGCATTGGAATTGATGGTAAAAACCGATCAGCTGCCATGTAATGTAAAATTCATGATCGAAGGCGAAGAGGAAGTTGGGAGTAATAACTTAAGTATTTATGTTGCCGAGAATAAAGAAAAATTGGCAAACGATGTTATTTTAATATCGGACACGGGCATGATTGCCAATGATGTGCCGTCAATTACCACGGGTTTACGCGGACTTAGCTATGTTGAAGTGGAAGTTACGGGTCCTAATCGTGATTTACATTCTGGTTTATACGGTGGTGCCGTTGCAAATCCGATCAACATTTTAACAAAAATGATCGCTAGTTTACATGACGAAAATAACCATATTACCATTCCAGGGTTTTATGACAAGGTAGAGGAACTTTCCGCCGAAGAACGCGCAGAAATGGCAAAAGCACCATTTAGCATAGAAAAATATCAAAAAGCTTTGGATATTGATTCAGTCTATGGTGAAGCAGGTTATTCTACAAACGAACGTAACTCCATTAGACCTACCTTAGATGTCAATGGCATTTGGGGCGGTTATATTGGGGAAGGAGCCAAAACGGTTATAGCAAGTAAAGCATATGCTAAAATATCCATGAGATTGGTACCCTACCAAGATTGGAGAGAAATTACCGAGCTATTTAAAACTCATTTTGAATCTATTGCACCTAAAGGTGTTACCGTAGTAGTAAAACCTCATCATGGTGGTCAAGGTTATGTAACGCCAATAGATACTGATGCATACCAAGCAGCATCAAAAGCATACGAAACCACATTTGGAAAAAAACCGATACCGCAACGTAGTGGTGGTAGTATTCCTATAGTCTCTCTATTTGAAAAAGAACTAAAGAGTAAAACTATTCTTATGGGCTTTGGTTTAGATAGTGATGCCATACACTCCCCTAACGAACATTTTGGGGTATGGAACTACTTAAAAGGCATTGAAACCATCCCTTATTTTTATCAATACTTCACGGAAATGACCAAGAAGTAGTTGACAGTTGACAGTTGACAGTTGACAGTTGACAGTTGACAGTTGACAGTAAATTAAAAAACGTCTTTGCTTACAAAGACGTTTTTTATTGTAGAAGTATATTTTGTTGATGATAAATTGATACCGAGAACCAATAACGAACAACTATATTTTTTTCACGTATTTAGTGATGATTACGGTAAGGGTAGGTCCTACTTTGCCTTCAATATATTCAGCATTTTCCCTATCTAACGAAATTCGCCTTACTGCAGTACCTTGTTTGGCTACTTGACTAGAACCTTTAATCTTTAGGTCTTTCACCAATACAACACTATCACCATTTTGTAAGATTACACCATTGACATCACGGTGAATTATCTTCTCACTTTCTGCCAAACCTTCTCCCGTAGCCTTTGCCCAATCTAAAACCTCAGGTTCTAAATACATCATATCCAACAAATCTTTGGGCCAACCTTCAGATTTTAATCTAGAAAGCATTCTCCACGCCACAACTTTTACAGAATCGTACTCGCTCCACATACTGTCATTTAGACAACGCCAGTGATTAGCATCCATTTGTTCCGGGTCTTCAATTTGAGTACGACACGTTTCACATGCCAAAATACTAGAATCAACTCCACTAATAGAAACCGGTTCAACTTCAAAAACTTCTAAATTATTGGTTGCGGTACATAATTCACATGTGGAACCACTACGTGCTTCTAAATCATCTTTTACGCTCATTCTAGGTTGCTTTTAGGCTGCAAATTTACACTTTATTATAGGTAAGAACTATAAGTACCTTCTCTAATTGCCCTTTATAATTTAACCAATTCGATAATGTAAGGCTACTTTCTCCTTTACGCCTACCACCCAAAATTTACTCTACATTTGTAGAATATAAATATTTATTCTATGTTTGTAGAACAAATTCTAAACTTGTAGAAAATGCAGTTATCCAAATCGGAAGAAGAATTAATGAATATACTTTGGAAGCAAAAGAAAGCTTTCATGAAAGACTTATTGGATGCTTACCCAGAGCCAAAACCCGCTACCACCACCGTAGCCACCTTATTGAAAAGAATGACCGATAAAAAGTTTATTGACTATAAAAGTTATGGCAGAAGCAGAGAATATTATCCGCTAGTTAAGAAAAAAGACTATTTCTCTAAACATGTAAACGGACTCATTAAAAACTTTTTCAACGATAGTGCCAGTCAGTTTGCATCATTTTTTACGCAAGAAACCAATTTAAGCAAAGCTGAATTGGAAGAATTGAAGAAATTAATAGATGTTGAAATAGAAAAGAAGTAATTATGGAAATCTATCTTTTAAAATCTACGGCATGCATGGGCATTTTTTTAGTGTTCTATAAACTTTTGCTTGAAAGGGAAAGTATGCACCATTTTAAAAGATTCTTTCTATTAACTGCGCTTATTATTTCTCTAATAATTCCACAAATTGTTTTTACCGAATATATAGAAGCAGAACCAACCCCTGCTGTCACTCAAGTTTTGACCATAAATGAACAACCAGAAATAACACCAATAGTTCATGAGATGGAAGAATCGCCCATGAATTGGACCTTGATTCTTTATACTCTTTATGGTTTGGGAATTGCAATTTTTGGATTTCGTTTTCTTTATAACATTGCCAAACTATGGATCCGTGTTAGGCGCAATACCCAAATTAAATTTAATTCCTTGGTAAAAGTCTTGTTAAAAGAAGAACTACCGCCACATACATTTCTTCGCTATATATTTCTTAACAAGCAAAAATTTGAATCTAAGAGTATACCAGCTGCTGTACTATTACATGAAGAAACCCATGCTAAGGAGTGGCATAGTTTAGATGTTCTTTTTATTGAATTGCTACAAGTTTTATTCTGGTTTAATCCGCTGATTTATGTATTTAAAAGAAGTATCAAACTCAATCATGAATTTCTAGCTGATAGTGCCGTAATTAAAGGGCAAGAAAATCAATTACAATATCAAAACACTTTACTGTCGTACTTATCAAACGACAACTTTCACACGCATCAATCCGTTGGCATTGCAAATGCCATAAATTATTCATCAATCAAAAAACGATTCATCATCATGAAAAAACAAACATCAAAAAGAGGTATTTTAATTCGAAGCGTTCTTGTATTCCCTTTAATGGTCCTTCTACTAGTTAGTTTTAGTAGTAGATCAACAGAATATATAAATGGGAGTTCAACAACTAATTTTAGTATTGATAAAACAGAAAAGAAAATTCAAAAAAGAACTGTAAAACTCGCTGGTTTAGTAATTGATTCTGAAACTTTAGAACCTATAATAAATGCAGAAATCAAAAACTATAATGGAACTGTATTCACCACAACAGACAACAAAGGCTATTATTCACTTGAGTTTGTCAATGCACAACAAGGTGAAATTGACTTTAATCTCATAGTCAAAAAAGAAGGTTACAAACCGTTAGTTCAAAAAGAGCATTGGGGAAATCTTAGTGGTGAAATAAAAACTTCAATGTACTTTGGGCTTCAAAAAAATAATGGACCTACACCAGAGTTCTCCAAACTATTCACAAAGAACATCAATTTAGATTATGCATCAATTGCCCAAAATATTTCTGTAATTGAAAATGAAAAATTTTTCACTTCAAAGTTAGAAGATGTAAAGAAGGGTAATACCAATTGTATTGTTGAGATTAATAAAACATTCTATTTGGTTAGTGCTACCTCATGGATAAAATTAAATTCTTTTAATGATGTAATAGCCATAAACGATGAAACGAATTTACCTGCATCTAAATTAAATACTTACATAAATAGAAACAACATAAAAGCAATGTCTCCATTAGAAAGCTATGACACTGCACAGTACGCTATATATACAATCTCAGGAGATATAAATACGAACCTAGACAAAAGAGCTTTTGGTTTGTATAACCGTTTAGCCAAAAAATATAACGCTATTCCCATTGCTAAAAGAACAATTCCTTTAAATGATTTAAAAGTATTGGAATCTATTTACAGAAACATGAGTGATGCCGAAAAAAAGTTGGCAGATCCATTTCCGGAATGCTTACCTAAACAAAATCAAGATGGCGCAAGTAAAGAGCAATTAGTCTACTATAATGAGCTTGCAAAAAAATACAACAGTATGATAGCCGATGGTGGCAATATCCGCATCTTGAAATCTGATATAGATCAATTAAAACATATTTACAGATTAATGTCCAAAGAGCAAAAAGAGCATGCTGAACCATTTCCTGATTTTCCAGAACCACCACCAGCACCCAAAGCTCCAAAAGCACCGAATTCTTCAGATTATGCAGATAATCAAATTAAAGAAATCATTGAAAATCAAGACCCCTATGACCATTTGAACTTAGACATCAATGGAATAAAAGGAACATCCTCAAAAACGACTATGGAACTTACTAGTCCCACGGCACCCACTCCTCCTACTCCACCCTCTCCTCTTGACTACGCTATAGACATGGCAAAAAAAGGAGCAATATTTTATTTTGAAGGCGAAAAAATAACGTCTGATAAAGCGATCGCCTTACTTAAAAAGAACAAAGAATTGAATATGGAATCTCGTAAGAAACTTGGAAAGACCGAAGTAAGAATCACTACCGCACCTGTAACAATACGATAGACACAACGTCAAACATATGTTAAAGCCCTCTTTTAGAGGGCTTTTTACGTACCAAAAACAAAATAGTTACGTTCACCCAGTATACATCATCATCAACTTGCCAGCCGTAAGGATGGTCAAAAAACGAATTTTCATCATGATTCAAAATTTCTTCATTCTTTGTTCTGGCGCCGACTCAGAACTTTTAAAAACATGCTCTAAAGGCGAACAAAACAAATACGCAGGTATTGGCGCTACAGTTTTCTTTACTGCGGTAATGGCATTTATAGCAAGTAGTTATGCTCTGTATACCGTATTTGACAATGTCTATGCCGCCGTATTTTTCGGACTCATTTGGGGACTCCTAATTTTTAACTTGGACCGTTTTATAGTATCGACCATAAAAAAACGAGGCAATTTTGGGCAAGAGTTTTTACAGGCAGTACCACGAATAGTTCTTGCCGTTATCATTGCTATCGTAATTTCAAAACCTTTGGAAATGAAGATTTTTGAAAAAGAGATCAATCAGGTTTTATTAGAGCAAAAGAATGACCTTACCCTTGCCAATAAAGATCAACTTGCCCTACAGTACACTCCTAAGATAACGCAGTTAAATAACGACATCACCGACTTAAAATCTGAAATAACAGAAAAAGAAAAAGAAACCAATACCCTTTATGATATTTATATCAATGAAGCAGAAGGCACTGCCGGTACAAAGCTATTGGGCAAAGGACCTGTATATGCGGAGAAGCGGGAAAAACATGATGCCGCACTTGCTGAACTACAGGCATTAAAGACCACTAATGCAGAAAAAATTACAGATTTAGAAGCCCAAATAACGGCATTGAATACAGATTATGCAGACGTGGTGAAAAACTCGCAACCCATTATTGATGGTTTCGACGGATTAATGGCAAGAATTACGGCCCTAAATGAGTTGCCATGGATGCCATCATTTTTTATATTTCTACTGTTCTTAGCTATTGAAACTTCGCCCATAATTGCGAAATTACTTGCTCCAAAAGGTGAGTACGACATTAAATTGGAAGAAGAAGAAAGTGTTTTAGCTACATGGGTTGCCCAAAAATTGGCGCAACGTAAATTAATAGTTGCTACAGATGGAGAAATCAACCAAAAAATTTATGAAGATTTAAAGGGCGAAGAAGAGCTATACGGATACAAAAAGAAAAAAGCGGAAGAATTGTTACGCTTACAGGCAGATAGTTTCCATAATGTTCAAACCAAAGGATTAAAATAGAAAAAGACCAATATTTCTATTGGCCTTCTTCGGTTTGGGGGAACTACCTGAACAACTTCTTTACACGGTCATAGCCTCTAAGATCAATTCTGAATTTGTAACGTTATAGGTACATATTTCATAAATTTCCTCTTGGTTGGCAGTTTCAAAATAACCTAAGCATCTATTTGTGTTAATTACTGTTTTCATATTTTATAGTATTGGTGATTTTTTGAGTTAGTCATTAATTACACTCCAAAGGTACCTCATCAATTCAGCTTAGATCTTTGATTTCTGACCGGGGCAATCTAAGTATAGGCCAATGGACCATAAGTGTAGACGAACCTATTTTTCTTAAGCTATCCTTTGATAAATCAAAAACAGTAATGGACTCTCAACATGTTCTATACCGATAATCTTCTTAGTAAATAAGCTAATTTTATATATTGGTAATCTTAACTTTGCATTTTAATGGCATCACTGAAAGAAACCAAGAAAAAGAAGAGAAGGTTTTATAACCTTATGATCATCATAGTTCTACTAATTATAATTGCTACAGGTTTTATGGCACAGCTGGGATCGTAACAGGTTTAAGCTTAAAAATTGAATGACTGTATTCAATATTATATTGTTTTCCTTATGGCCAATGAAAATCTGAAATTCAAAAAATACCTAAAGCGCATTGGAAAAATTCTCCTTGGGCTAATTTTGCTATTTTTTGTTTTAGTCCTGTTAGTACGGACACCTTGGGCACAAAATGCCATTGTATCTAAGGTTACCAATTATATTTCTAGCAAAACACATACTAAAGTAGAAGTTGGCAAATTGTACATTACCTTTTCTGGTGATATACAAATAGAAGGTGTTTATCTGGAAGATGTTAAGGGAGATACCCTATTCTATTCAAAATCGTTACAAGCGGACATTCCAATATACCCTGCCATTTTTAAAAATGAAATTTCAATTGATGATGTTATATCTAAAGGTGTTGTTGCCAAAATAAATAGGGAGAACAACCCAGATGTTTTCAACTTTACGTTCTTAATAGATGCACTGACTACTACGACAGATACGACTGCTACAACTAGTGCCCCCATGAATATAAATGTTGGCAGCTTAGATATCACTGATTGGAAATTGAATTATTCCGATGCCTATCTTGGAACAGATATCAACCTTATACTTGGTCAATTAGATATTGACGTATCGGAATTCGACTTGAATTCCATGAAATTCTCTTTGGATGATTTTAAGTTGAGCAATACCCAACTCCAGTACGTTCAATCTCATGAATTCCCAATAACCGAAGACACCACAAGTACAGCTCTACCACATATTGAGGTGGAAGATTTTAATGTAAATAACGTAAATATCACCTACAACAGTCAGCCAGGCGGTTTACAGACCCAGTTAAAACTTGGTACCATTGAACTTACAGAAATACTGGCAGATGTATCCAAAAATAGATATGAGACAGATGACCTTGTTCTTCATGATTCAGAAATAGATGTAAAACTAAGGAGTGAAGAAACTAAAATAACTACCACCAATACAGCTGAATTTGAATGGCCGGAATTCATCATTGCAGCTAACGATATAGACCTTGCCCAGAACACATTCAGTTATTCCATAAATGGCAAACAGCAAAGCACGGAAAGCTTCAACCCCAATGCATTTAAAATTGAGCAGTTACAACTACTGGCCCAAAATTTAGAATATCGCCCAGAGCAGTTCAATTTAGATGTTTCTAAATTCTCCTTCTCAGAACCTAACGGTATACATTTAAATCAATTGGCCTTTAAAGCTGGCTTAAACAATACCAAGGCATCACTGTCAGATGTCGTTTTTCAAATAAACAATAGTTCTGCAAATGCAGATCTTAACGTTCAGTTCAATTCGTTGAAAGATGCATTGGAAAATCCTGAAAAAAGCACCCTAACCGCAAACATTGCCGATCTAAATTTAGAGCTTGGCGACCTCTTAAATATTCAACCGGAACTTGCCCAAAATCAATATCTAGATTCCTTATCAAAACATCCTTTTACCGGTCATTTAAAAGCAAGAGGAAACCTAAGAAAAGTTGATGATCTCAGTACAGAAATACAATGGGGGCCAGACACACATCTTGTGGCAAAAGGCAGTATTGAAAATCTTACCCAAACAGATTCACTTTTTTATAATTTGAACAATATTAGCTTTAAAAGCAATAAAACCGCTATAGACAAATTAATATCCTCCAAGGAACTAGGAATTTCTGTTCCTAAAACCATTGTAGCCGAAGGCAGCTTATCTGGTGGAACTAGCTGGGTAAAACCAAACATGGTCCTTAAAATTCCAGAAGGGAATGCAAATATAAATGCCCTTGTTGACTTTGGGGAAATCATGAAATTTGATGGTACCGTTTCTATAGACAGTCTTCAACTAGGGCAACTGTTACAGAACGATCAGTTAGGTGAAATTTCATTGCAAATAAATGCTAATGGCTCTGGTAACGAAACAAGCAATTTAGATGCCAACATAACCGGTAACATTTCGCAATTTCAATACGGCGGTTACAGTTATAAAGCGATTGATATTGACGGTATTCTAAATAATGGCAAGGGTAACATATCCGCAAATATCAACGACCCCAATTTGAATATGGATGCAGGTGCAACTTTGCTTCTTACATCCAATGACAATGATATTCAATTTACTTCAAATATTATTGGGGCAGATTTAAAAGAGCTTGGACTTACAAAGGAAAACATTAAAGTTGCCGCTAATATAAATGGTGATTATACCGGCATACCATCCAATTTTACGATAAATACCGTCATTGATGATGGTATTGCCGTAGCGGATAACGAGCAATATCAAGTGTCAACCATCATTCTAAAGGCACATGTTGAAGATACCATAACCGACGTTTCCGTACAAAGTAATTTCTTGAACGGTCAGTTGGCATCCAATGCATCGCCTAATCGTATTACCAACGCATTAAAAAAACAATTGGAACACTATTTCTCAACAGACGACACCGTCTATGAGGTCGAAGATACTATTGAAGCAAAACTGGCGATTGCCATAATACCAACACCGGTATTGTCTAAAGTATTTTTTAACGGAGTAGAAGATTTAGATTCCCTGAATATAGATGCCAGTTTTGATTCTAAAAAGAGAAAAATTTCCGCTCAAGTGAAAGTACCGCACATATCGTATGCCGGTAGTTCTGTAGATAGTTTAAATGCCTATGTAAAAGGAGATTCTGTAGACCTGAAATTTTCTGCAGGCCTTGCAGATTTAATTTACGAACCCATTCATCTTAAACAAACCTATTTAGAAGGTAGTTTAAAGAATAAAGAATTATTACTTGATTTCAATTCAAAAAATGACACGGTACAGGTCATGCACATAGCATCTGGTCTAGTATTCCAGAAAGACACTTTAAAACTCCATATTGATCCAGAAGATTTAATCCTTAACAAAAAGCAATGGGAAATTCCAGAAGATAATTCTATAGTGATCAGTGAATCATTTTCAGATTTTGAAAAAGTAATCTTTACTCGAAATTCTCAAAAGATGGAAATATCCAATACGTTTCCAAAGATGGATACGGAACATATTGGAATCCTGTTCGAGAATTTTCAGTTACAGACATTTCTCAGTTTTTTCAATCCTGATGAAGCCTTGGCAAAAGGTAAGGTAGAAGGCTATTTTGTAATCATTAATCCCTACACCGCGTCTGGGCTTGTTGCCAATTTAGATATCAAAGATTTTCAGGTACTTCAAAATCCGTTAGGCACCCTTACCCTAGATGCAACTTCCAAATCGTTATCAGAATATGACTTTGACCTCGCCCTAAAAGACGGTGGTGCAAAGCTTAATTTAACCGGAGATTATACCGCAAAACAAAATACCGCCTATCTGAATATGGAACTGGATATTCAAAAGCTGGAAGCCAGTATAATAGAAGGATTCTCTAACGAACAATTGACGAATGCCAAGGGTTATCTAGACGGAAGCTTATTGGTAAAGGGTACCCTGGCAGAACCAAAATACTCCGGCAGAATAAACTTTAATGAATTTAGCTTAGCCTTGGCGGCCTATAAGTCTACGTTTACCATAGATGATCAATTCATAGATATTGATCAAGACGAAGTAAGCTTTAATTCCTTTGCCATAGAGGACATTAATCAAGGTGCATTGACTATAGACGGTACGGTTTACACAGAGAGTTTTGTCAACCCAAGTTTTGACCTAACGGTGAAAACAGATCAATTTAGAGTGTTAGATTCCAAAAAAGGAGATGATGAATTGGTCTATGGAATTGCAAGTATAAAAGCAGATGTAAAAGTACAGGGAGATTTAGAACTACCCGTTATAGATGGCAGGCTACGCATTCGCGATATTACCGATCTAACTTATGTTGTACCTCAAGACCAATTGGACATTCAGGAGCGAGACGGTGTTGTCATTTTTGTAAACAGGGAAAACCCTGATGCCATACTTACCAGATCAGACGAAGAAACTACGAATTCCTTTTTTGCCGGTATGGATATCAATACGGTTCTAGAAATTGGGAACGAGGCTAAATTTACCATTGTACTTGATGAAAAAACCCAAGACAAGTTGCAGGCATCCGGTAACGCTACATTGAATTTGAACATAGATCCAAATCAAGACATAAGACTATCGGGCAGGCTAGAATTGAACTCGGGCTTTTACAGAACCAGTTTATACAACTTGGTAAGTCGCGAATTTCAATTACAAAAAGGTAGCAGTATTGTATGGAGCGGTGACCCATTCGATGCCAAAATGGACGTAACCGCTATTTATGAAATAGAAACATCTGCTTCTTCATTAATGTCTTCCATTAGTTACGGAACGGACAGCAGTGTTTCTGGCTCCTATGCACAGTCTACACCATTCTTGGTATATTTAAACATAGACGGGCAGCTTATGCAGCCAGAACTCTCCTTTGCCCTGGACATGCCAGAAAATGCGCAAGGTAACTTTGGTGGTGCCGTGTACAGTCGTATTCAACAATTGAACGAGCAAGAATCCGAATTGAACAAACAGGTATTCTCGCTCTTGGCACTGAACCGTTTTTATCCTACCACAGGAAGTGATGGTAGTAGTGGTGGCGCTGTAACTATTGCCAGAAACAACGTAAACAAAGTACTGTCTAACGAACTTACTTCCATTTCCAATAAATTACTGGGCAATACCGGTTTTGAGCTCGGTTTTGACTTGGACAGTTTTGAGGATTACGAAAGCGGAAGCGCCCAAAGTCGTACCCAATTGAATATCAATGCCAGCAAAAGACTATTTAACGATCGGTTGATCGTTACCGCAGGTAGCGCAGTAGATGTTGAAGGAAGTGCATATTCCAGCGAAAGTGAAACACCATTGATCGGTAACGTAACCTTGGAGTACCTATTGAGTGAAGAAGGCACGTACAGACTAAAGGGGTTTAGAAAACAAGAGTATCAAAATATTATTGACGGTCAACTTATAGTAACGGGTTTAGCTTTTATCTTTAATCGCGAGTTCAATAAATTCAGTCAATTGTTCAGTCCGCTGAAAAAAGAGAATAAACCGTCTAAAAAAGACGCGAACAAAAAAGAAGAATAACGGTACATTGAAAACGAACAACTGCACATATAGAACTTTAATTTGTTTGGCATTTTTGCTGATATATTCATGTGGCATTGAAAAATATATTCCTGAAGGAGAGCAACTGTACACCGGTGCCGAGCTTGAGTTACTTTCCGAAGGTGAGATACATGACAGTAAAGAGGTAAAGGCCGAATTATTAAATCTTATTGAACCTAACCCGAATACCACATTTTTAGGCATGAAGCCTGCCCTATTTTTTCATTACAAGGCGCAGCGAGAAAAACCAGGGTTTCTATATAAATTTTTGAATAAATCTTTTGGGGAAGAACCGGTATATTTTTCTGAAGTAAATACAGACCGTGTAGAAGAATTGATTTTAAATCGCTTGGACAATAATGGATTCTTCTATAGCAAATCATCTTCTGAAGTAGTCAACAACGACAAATTCGCTTCGGTCAATTATACGGCCAGTATGCCGCAGCCCTATGTTTTGGAAAACTATCATCTTGAATCTGACTCATTGCCCATTTATAAAGAAATAGAAAAAATGCTCCCGGAAACCTCTTTGGCAAAGGGAGATAGATTTGATTTAGATTTACTGAAGGCCGAAAGAGCAAGATTAAACAATGGATTAAAACAAAAAGGGTTTTACAACAGTCAAGAAGATCTACTCATTTTTGAGGCAGATACCAATCAATATAAAAACAGAAAATTTGACCTTTTTCTTAGACTAAAAAAAGATGTTCCCGCGCGGGCATCAATTCCGTACACTATTGATTCCATTACCGTTTACCCCAATTACACCATTGAAGGTGACACACTGCCCTTAACTGAAGAAAATGTAACCCAAATAGACAGTATTGATTTTGTACAGAATGAGCTATACTTTAAACCAAAGCTTTTAGAATCCTATCTATTATTCAATGAGGGCGACCTGTACAATGCCAATATTTCCAAACAAACAAGCAATAGGTTATCTGCATTGGGAAGTTACAAATATGTAAACATACAATACACGGAACTGGATACTACGGCTACCGATGGTAATGGCGGTTCATTGGCAGCAAGCATTTACTTGGCACCATTGACCAAACGCTCCATTAGGGCAGAAATACAGGCCGTATCAAAATCTAACGGCTTCACCGGTCCCGGTATTCTTCTGAGCCATACCAACAGAAATGTGTTCAACGGTGGTGAGACCTTTAGTGTTTCCGCCAATTTTAGTTATGAATCGCAATTATCAAGCGGCAGTAATTCCAGTTTAAGCAGTATAGCAGGTGGTATAAGTGCCGATCTAGTAATACCCAGGTCCATACCGTTTTCACCCAGTAGGTTTCAGTATGCCGTACCAAAAACAAAAATATCTTTAGGTTACGATTTTTTACAGCGTAGCCAATTATTTACCTTAAGTTCTGTAAATGCATCTTTTGGCTATACATGGCAAGAAAACCAATACGTATACCACACCCTAGACCCCATCAGTATAAATTACTCAAGGCTATCAAATGTAACCGATGAGTTTCAGGCAATTTTAGACGACAATGAATATTTGAGTCAAAGTTTTGAGCAGCGTTTTATAGCAGGGCTGCTCTATAGTTTCACCTATGACGAAGTATCCAAACTTAGCAAAGAGGCTCCTATTTACTTTTCAACCAACTTTGATATTGCCGGTAATATGCTAAATCTTATTAGCGGTGGTTCAGAAACTATTTTTGGCTCTACATACGCCCAATATGCAAAAGCCGATGCAGATTTAAGACTGTACCTACGTTGGAAAAAGGAGCGCACCTTGGTATCCCGTATTTATGCAGGTTGGGGCGTTCCATACGGCAATAGTTCAACATTACCCTTTGTTAAACAGTTTTATTCCGGCGGTCCATATAGCGTTAGAGCGTTTAACATCCGTTCTTTAGGACCCGGTAATTTTAATGCGGAAACAGAAAATGCCACTACCGATTATTTTGACCAATCCGGTAACCTTAAACTAGAAGCTAATGTAGAATATCGTTTTCCACTTTTTTCCTATTTAAAAGGCGCTTTTTTTGTTGATGCGGGTAATGTGTGGCTGACCGGTGATTACTCTGAACTAGAAGAAGACCAACTGAACAGCAGTTTTTCCGAAACACTTTTTACAGATGGTAAATTTGAAAAAGACTGGCTTACCGAGGTTGCTGCGGGAGTAGGGTTTGGTTTACGATTAGATGTTCAAAATTTTGTTATCCGCCTTGATCTTGCGTCTCCATTAAGAATTCCCTACGAAGCTAAAAACGAGCGATGGAACGTACCTTTCTTTGGAAATGCCGATAATAACATGACCTTAAACTTTGCTATTGGCTATCCTTTTTAACACCTAGTTTCCCCACATACGCTTCCAAAGTGCAGTCATCAGTCGTTTTGCATCCCGTTTAAATTTAGGTCTTTCTTCTACAATGAGATCTTCCCCATTGGGCACCAGTTTATAACTAAAGGCAAATTGAGTTTCGTTTTCATCTAAACTTATGAGTCCAAATCTTAAATCATTGAAATAAAGGTCCCCTTCTCTTTCTGTGATGGTATACCAGCCTTCTGTTATTTTAATAAGTCGTACTATCTTATCATTATCCGCCCATTTACCCAACAGTTCATGATTCTTTGGAAATGCAGAAAATGAAACATCCTTAGTATCAAAAAAAGAATAATCCCCCATCAAATACGCATCTTCAGTATCTATATTCGCCATCCATAATACCGTATTCAATGGCGCCGGACGTGTATTCACATCACTGTAAACAATACCTTGTTCCATCAAGGCATTCTCAAATCTTTGAAAAGCGATTCCTTTTAAAACAAGGGTAAATAGCAAATATGCTGTACTAATAGTAAGCCCTAAATGAACATATTTTTGACGTTTAACGGAAGTTCTTTTTTTGAATATTGCCATAATCAAAAAAATGATAAAAGGAACAGTGTATAACGGGTCTATTACAAAAATGCTTTGAAATGCCAACCGCGTTTTAAAGGGCCAGAACAGTTGTGTTCCCCAAGTGGTAAAAGCATCTAATAATGGGTGAGTGAACAATCCCCAGAACATTAACCAGGACCATTCTCTCCAGGTAGCAGATTCTTTCCTGTTTATCTTCCAGACCAACCACCCGAACACAGGAGCAAAAAGCACAGAAAAGAATATGGAGTGACTAAAACCCCTATGCCATTCCGTTGCTGTAACCGTATCAAGGAAATAACGTGTAATAACATCCAAATCTGGTATGGTACCGGCAATAGCTCCATACAACATTGCCTTATTACCCACTTTTTTACCAAGCACGGCTTCACCAACGGCAGCCCCTAGTACTATTTGTGTTAACGAGTCCATTTAGTATATCATTCAATTATGAGATTTCTCTCAGCAGAAATTAATTGACCTTTCGCCCCCATACCCTCAATAAAAAAAGTGACATTAGATTGAAACGTATTTAAAATTTTAAAGGTCGCAATACCGTTTTCATTAGTAATTAACTCAGGAACCCAGTGTATGGTTCCAAAATTTTCAAATTCATTGGAAAAGTATGACGTGTATTTAGGAGTATAAAACTTCTTTACTTTTTCAAACCCTTCTTTAAACTCATACTTAAAAATAGTATTATCTGAACTACCTTGATCCGTATACCCCCTTGGTAACCTGCGCGTGTATATTCTTATAACACCTCCAGAACCCCTTACTCCTTCACCAGCTCCTGTTTTATCAATTAAAAAACTTTCCACTTCGTTAGTTGGCATTCTATATAAAAGATCAAAAGTATTTAACCGTACATTATTCAAATAAATAGCAGGTACAGGCATTGCCCTTTTAGATTCAAACGACTGTACGGTACGTATTCTAATAATGACACGATCTGTACTACCAAAACTTAGCTCTTCTCTTACATAGTAACCTCTAGACCTAATTATATCACTTACTAACGGAAAATTTACTTCTATATCTTCTGTTACTTCGGTCATTTTGTCTTTTAGGTATTTAGGGATAAAAACATTGTTTTCTACCGTTGTTTTCATCCTTTCTTCAACCACGGTAACCTCATTTAAATTAATTGTATTATCGTCAGAAATTAAACCGGACATCTTAATATTTTCGTTAAAATCTTCAGGTTTAGGAATAACTTTCTCATTCCAAATTTGATCTAATTTTTCAGGCAGTTCGGCCGTCACCATATTTATCCCAACAGTGGGCTTTCTTAATGTTTTATTATTTATTAAAGTGAATTCCAACATGTCTCCTTTCTCAGGAAAATATTTTGGAATAAGAAATTTATTATCTAAAATATCCAAATACCTACTTCTATTATCAGGATAACTAACCAACAGTTTATCATTAGAAGAAACTTCTTGTCCATAAAGAGTACCTTCCAAATCAATTCCATTTTCAAATTCATAAAATTGATTTGGAGGTCCTCTAAAAATATCATTCCAATCGTACCGAGACCAACCTTGTGTCATTAACAAAAGGTCTAGCTCATTCTGTTTTTTTGTAGTTATATCTTCAAAGTAATATTTAGGATTTTCTATAAAACCTTTTATATAGGGTTTTAAATAAAAGGTGCTATAAATAGAGTTTTTTTGATTGTGAGAAATTGTGTTACCCGGTAAAACAGAGACACTTAAGTTTTGCTGTACTACATCAGTATCAAGCAATTTTACTTGTATTTTCAATGAATCGGTTTCTAAAGCCAATTTGCTTACTTCTAATTTAGCATCAAAAAGATCTGCATAATTAAAAATTAATCGTTCAGCTATGGGCTTACCGTCAGAATTAAATAAGGTCAAGATATTCATTCCCTTATTAAGCACTTCCTTGTTTAAAACCTTAGATACAAACAGGCTATTTTTAGGAAAAGCTAACGGTATTCTATTTGCGTGGCCATCTCTATGCACCAACAAATAAAACTGTTGGTTATCCGTAATCTCCTTAGTGGTTTCATTTGTAGTCAAGGTAATTATAAACCTATCGTCATCAATATGCTTAACCCCAAAAGCAACACCCTTTTTCATAGGTTTTTGCAGTGTCACTGTCTGTACGTTTCCATCGCTAAATTCTAATTTAGCGATATAGTTTTTACCAACTTTTGGAATAAAATTAAATTTGCCCAAACCAAAAATTGAGGTGTAAAATCTTGCCACTTGAGCATTGTCATCATCAAAAACGGAACCTTCTATAATTCTTACGCCATAACCATTGCCATCCGTAACCTTAACCCCCATAATACTTGGAGTGCCTTCAATTAAATTACCTCCTTCTGGCAAAAATTGGATATCATAATCACGAACAGCAGATTCTTTTTTTAAAGGCTTCTCATTTAAGATGGTAATCTTTTGTATATGAGAATCATCTTCCTTAAAATTCTTCATCCAATTGGTACTGGAACGTAAATAATACTCACCACTTACCAGCATAGAATCTACTACTATATTCCCTTTAAAATAACCATCTTTAGCTTTAAAATGATAATTTTTGAAATTCTCTCCTTTGGCATTAAACAAACCTACATGAACCGTTGTAGTTTGATGAAATGGTTTTTGAAGATGCCTGTTATATACATACCCTTTTAACCATACTTCTTCATTAACTATATACATTGTTTTATTAGTGTGAAGAAATACAGACTCTCTAGGTAATTCAAAATAATTTAAGAATTTATCCTTGACCAATTTATGACCTACATCATTTTGGGCTACAACATTACTTGATACAAATAGTACGATTAATAGCAAAAATCTATGCATAAATGAAGGTAGAAAATTTTAAGACCGTTAAATCTATGAATAAAAAAGTGCTATTCTATAATCCGCATCTCTTTAAATAGGAAAGAAGCATTCATATTATCATAAATATCTACTTAAGAAGTATAGTGATTTTTGAAACATGGTGTTAATCGTCCACTTTGCAAACAATAGATTTTGCTATGTTAGCAAATTTAAAATCATTCAACCACAAGAGTCTGTTCAGCAGAAATTAATTGACCTTCTGACCCCATGCCCTCAATAAAAAAAGAGACATTAGATTGAAACGTATTTAAGATTTTAAAAGTAGCGATACCATTTTCATCGGTCTGTAATTCAGGAACCCAATGTATGGTGCCAAAATTTTCAAATTCGTTAGAAAGGTATGATGTATATTTAGGGGTATAGAACTTCTTAACAGGCTCAAACCCTTCTTTAAGTTCGTACTTAAAAACATTTTCATCCCTACTATACTGATCATTGTAATCTCTTGGTAATCTTCTAGTATAAATTCGAATTACACCACCCGCTCCTCTTGCTCCTTCAAATGACCCAGTCTTATCAATCATAAAACTTTCTATTTCGGTTGTGGGCATTTTATATAAAATATCAAAATTTGGTAAACGGGCATTATCTAGGTATATAATTGGAATAGGATAAGTACTACCTCCAAGAAAGGAAGATGGAATAATTGACCTAATAATAACACGGCTTGTACTACCAAACTGAAGCCCCTCCAGCACATTATAACCCCTAGACCTTATAATATCAGTAACATACGGTAAGCTAAATTCTAGATTTTCAGTTACTTCTGTCATTTTTCTCGACAAGTACTTAGGAATTAAAGTGTTTTTTTCAACAGTAGTTTTAAGCTTTTCTTCAATTACAGTCACCTCATTTAGGTTTATCGTGTTATCGGCATAAGTTATGCTAGGTACAATTACATCTTCAGAATCATTATCGTTGATAAAATCTGCCTTTTCTTTCCACGTGGTTTCAATTTCATTGGGTATACCCCCCAACCTTATATTTAAATCAATATTAACTTTCGCTAATTTTCTATTCTCCCTGATCAAAGTAAATTCTAAAGTCTCACCTTTAACCGGAAAGTTCCTTTGAATTAAAAATCTATTGTCCAAAATATCCAAATACCTACTACGGTTATCTGGGAAACTAACTAAAAGTTTATCATTTGAAGTAACACCTTTATTATAAATAGACCCTTCCAAATCAATTCCATTTTCAAATTCAAAAAACCGGTTTGGTGTACCTTTAAAAATATTGGTCCAATCATATCTAGACCAACCCTGGGTCATCAATAAAAGATCAAGATCTTTCTCTTTCTTAGGGGTAACATCCTTAAAATAATATTTAGGATTTTCAATGAATCCTTTTACATAAGGCTTTAAATAAAAGGTACTATAGATAGAGTTTTTTTGATTGTAAGAAATTGTATTACCGGGTAAAACAGAGACACTTAAATTTTGTAGTGCTTTAGCTGTATCAAGAAGCTTAACTTGAATATTCAATGAATCTGATGCTGTAGACAATTTGCTGATCTCTAATTCGGCATCTAAAAGATCAGCATAGTTAAAGATCAACCGTTCAGCAATAGGCTTACCATCTGGATTAAATAGGGTCAATATATTCATCCCTTTAGTAAGCACTTCTTTATTTAAAACCTTTGACACATATAGTTTATTCTTTGGGAAAGTAATAGGAATTCTATATGCGTGGCCGTCTTTATGTACCAACAAATAAAACTGTTTTTCATCAATAATCTCTTTTGTTGCAACGTTTGTAGTAAGACTTATAACGAACTGATCATTATTAACACTCTTTACGGTAAAAGAAATACCAACCTTAGAAGGCTTTTGTATTTTGGTCGTTTTTGTACTACCATCGTCAAATTTTATTTTAGCCACATATTCAATACCCGCCTTTGGATTAAAATTAAATTTCCCTAAACCAAAAATTGACGTATAAAATCTAGCAACTTGCGTATCATTAGTATCAAATACCGACCCTTCTACTATTTTTACACCATAGCCATTAGCATCAGTCACCTTTACACCCATAACACCGGGTGCATCTTCAATTAAATTACCGCCCTCAGGCAGAAATTGAATATCATATTCCCTAACTGATTTAGCCTTTTCAATTAGCTTCTCATTTAATATGGTAATCTTCTGAACAAATGAATCATCTTCTATAAAATTCTTCATCCAATTGGTACTTGAACGAAGATAATATTCGCCACTCACAAGCATTGAATCTACAGCGATATTACCTTTAAAATAACCATTGCTTGCTTTAAAATGATAGTCATCAAATTTCTTGCCGTCAACATTATACAACCCTACGTGAACCGTTGTAGTTTCACTGAACGGTTTACCATTATGTCTATCATACACATAACCTTTTAACCATACTTCTTCATTGACTATGTACGTTGTTTTATTAGTATGTAGAAATACGGACTCTCGTGGTAATTCAAAATACATTAAGAATTTATCCTTGACCAATTTGTTACCAATTTCATTTTGGGCCAACAGAATATTTGAAATCAGAATAAGAAATAAAAGCGTTATTCTATGCATAAAAAGACGGAAAAATATTACACCGCTAAATCTATGAATAAAATATTCTTACTCAATAATCCCCATCTTTTTTAACAGAAAAGAAGCGTTCATATTTTGGCATATACCATCTTTGAACGTATAATCAAAATGCAATTCGTTATCTATGATTTCAGCATCAAAATAATGGTTTTTAACCGCATTATATTCATTGGCGACTTCACATAGACTAAGATCGTGAGTGGCTATAATCCCTGTAGATTTACTCTTAACCAAGCGTTCCACAAACTTTCGTGATCCTAATGCCTTATCAGTACTATTGGTTCCTTTTAAGATTTCATCCAGTACAATAAAGTAACGGTCAACTTGTATTTCATCTACTATATATCGTAATCGTTTTAACTCAGAAAAGAAGTAAGACTCATCATCTGTCAATGAATCTGTAGTACGCATGCTCGTTATTAATTTTATAGGGGAATAACTGACCTCTTGGGCACATACGGGCAAACCAACATTCGCCATCATAATCTGCAAGGATACCGTTCTTAAAAACGTACTCTTACCTGCCATGTTAGCTCCTGTGATAATAAAGAACTGTCCGCCCTCTATAGTAATATCATTCAAAATACTTTTCTTAGGATCCAATAAGGGGTGACCTGCGTTTTTAGAATTCAACACCACCTCATCACCAGTAATTGTAGGATACGTAAAATTTGGATGGTTAAAAGCAAAGTTCCCTAAACTGTTATAAGCATCAAAAAATGCGATAGTATTGAACCAGGTTTCCACGCTTTTACCGTGTTCTTCGATCCATTTTTCAACTGCAAGACAATCGGTTAACGAACGAAGAAAAAATCCGTTAGCAAATATTAAATACAATAGATTGTTATTACGGTCTAGATTGCTCAATAACGAAGCAAATTTCTTTAACACCTTAGAATTTTGCTCCCCATTACTTAGAATATTCGCCTTCTGCCTCTTTAATAAATTTGATGTGAATTCAGTCTCTTCAATCATTGCCAAAAGCTGATTGTACTGATCAAAGGTAGACTTCATTTTTGAGGCACTTTGACCTAAATTGGTCACTTTTTTAGTGAACAAACCAACAATGACCATTCCTAAAACCAGCCATGTTATCAACACTGATTCTGGTAGATAATCCAAAAAGTACGCTATGAATATAGTTACTGAAAAAATAGAAAATACGGAAGGAATAAATTTCATCGCCTTTGGCACAAAGGACTTATAGTTCTTTAACCAAGTAGCGATAGTACGTGTAGAAGTTTCTGTTTTCGTCAATACTGCCATGGCTGAAAACTCTTGCCTCCAATCTACTTTCTCCGCTATCTCGGCAATAGCTTCTTGTTTTTCCTTTATCTCATTTATGGAATTTTCCTTATAGATATCTGCCAACAACAAGCTACCCTCGGCAAGTTTTGTTCTGTTGGAAACTTGATAAAAAGAACCTTCGCCAAAAAGATCAATATCTTGACTGAAATAATGAATATCGTCAGCATATTCCTTTCCGTTGGGAAGGTTAGAATAATCCCTATTCAACACCTGTAACTCTACCGCATTAATTTCCTTTAATGCCTCTAATTTTGATTTTTGATGTTTAAGATTCGTGTATTTGCTCACCAGATACAAGAACAACGGTATACCCACACACAATACACCAATGACATATTTAGCATCTACAGATGCGAAATATATGGCAACAATGGTCCCAAGAAATATTAGTAAACGAAGTATACTGAACGTAAATAACTGTTTGTTCAGTGCCTCGATCTGTTTTTCAAAACCGTTTACTTTAGTGGTATAAAACTCTTGTAAATTATTCATTCAAATAAACCCTTTAAAAAGGTAAAGATAACCTTAGAAAATGGTTTCTATAAATGGAAAGTAGTTTTATAATACTCATTTCTTGCTATAGATTATCTGTAACGGCGCCCTCATAAGTAGTGTAATTTATTTTCAGAAGATTCACCATACGTAGTTGACTTTTTAAATCTTCTATAATACCCATTTTAACCCCTACATCAGCTTTTATAGAAACTGTTGCCACACTTCTTAAATGCTGTGGCATTGACGATAAAGCTTGTAGCGCATAATCACCAACTTCATCTACGGTAATAAATTTATTATCCATTTGAATTCTTGGTTCATCACCTAAATTGGTCTTGGCTTCTGAAGTAGGTTTACCTACATAAATTTCAATCACCCGATCTTTCTTATCCAATTTTTCCGTTTCGGTTGCCGTTGGCAGCGTATTCTCAACCAATAAATTTTGATTCTTCATAACGGTAACCGTCATAAAGAAAAAGAGCAGGATAAAAACAATATCTGGCAATGATGCTGTTGATACTGGAGGTAAGCTTTTACTAGATCTGTATTTGTTGAATTTTATCATGGTCTTAGTTATTTACTGTTTCTGGTTCTAAAATTTTCTGCGGATAGAGCGCTCTAATAACTTCAAGTCGTTCTTTTAAAATCATCTTTTGATCTTCACTAATTTCATCATTGTAATAATCAGAATAAATGGTTTCATAAGTGGTATTGAACAAACGAAGACTTTCTCTATTACGAAGAAAATTATAGGCCCCTATTACTTCATTTTGCACCGACACATAGACAGGATAGCTACTATTACGTTGCGTTTTAATGGAAATGATAGCCTTATCCGGATTCTCTGATGAATTTGCAAGCCGATTACCTTTGCAATATGTACAATACCCTTCATTTTCAATTGACATTCCCCCATTATCAATGAAAGCAATTATTTTCTCTCTAAGATTAGTAAGCTTTATAATATTATCTTCAGCCATGATAAGGTCAACATCGTTAATACTGATTTCAAAAAGGTTTCGCTCTTTGATATCAACAGTGTTGTCCGTAATATCCGGAGGCATTGAACGGTTGATTCCCGCATCATTTTCTATAGAAGTAGTGACCAAGAAAAAGATGAGTAACAAAAAAGCGATGTCTGCCATTGACCCGGCATTTACTTCTTGAGGTGATCTATGGTTTTTCATAAACAGTGGTTTTAAACACTATTAAGTACTACAAACCAATAAAAATTAAAAAGTAAGAATGAGGGAATGGTTGCTTTGGGTGAGGGAATGGGACCTCCTAGTTCAATATTTAGTCAAATAAACAATAACTACAACCCCTCCAACTCCGCCTTAACCTTTTTGGTCAGTTTAGAAACTACCAAATCGTACGAATGGTCAATAAGCTCTTTTGTTAAGTCTTTAGAGATGCTATCAAGGTAGACCGTATTCCAATGTTTTTTGCTCATGTGCCAGCCTTCTATAATACCATCATGTTCTTCACGAAGTTCTATAGCCCTATCAGGATCACATTTTAGGTTAATACGCAAAGGCACATGATCCAAACCACATAAGGCGAACATCTTGCCCATTACTTTGAATACCAGGGTAACCTCATCAAAAGGAAAGGATTCTGTTACACCCTTTTTCGCTATGCAGTACTCCCGGTATTCTTCAACATTCATTTTATGATTTTTTGGATTTTACCTTTTCTAAAAACGCTGAGGCATTTTGCCAATAATATCTGATTTTTAAAAAAGTCTTATCTCCAATATCATTAGACTCAACAGTTTCCATAGCAACGCCACCTATTTTTTCATAATAGGAAATCGCAGCGGCGTTGGTATCTAAAACCCATAGGTAAAAACCATTTTCACTATTCCGCGTTAGGATTTCTTCCGCTAAAGCGGCCATTAATTTTGTACCTACACCTTTTCCTTGAGTATGTAAGCTTACATGTAAATTATCCAGTAATGTACCGTATTGGGCATCATGATTGAAATAGGCACACATAAAACCCAAAACCACGTCATCCTCCTCCGCTATAACAACAAATTGATTATCTGACGGATTTTCAAAGCGCTTTTTCCATTCAATCAATCTATTATCGAATGCCTGATGATCTAAAAAATGATCACTAAAAGAGTCTCTATAATTTTGCTGCCAGCTTACGGAATGTAACGTTGCAATGTTCTCAACATCAACTTTAGTAGCCTTTCTAAAAACCATAATATCGATCTTAGATTCCTGTGGAATCGTAAACGATTACCTTAGACCATAGCTTTTCCGACTCTTCTATAAACAGTTTATGAGGAGCCTCATCTTGATAGGCTTGTTGAGATTCCGCAGAATCAAAACTTACGATCAATGAATAGGTAAAAGAACCATCTACTACATCTCTACTAGCCTTTGGAGGAGTGCCAATAAATTTTGTCTTCGCATAACCAGAGTTATCTAAAAATTTACGCAAAGAAGTTTCAAAAGCGGTTCTGTCTGCTTGATTATCAGGATTTTTCAACCAAAAAAATACAGTATGGGAAAAATTAGCATCAAATTCTGTCATTTTATCATCATTTTGACCAAAAGTTACAGTGGTCATTAGTGTTATTACAAGGATACAAATTACGTTTTTCATTATAAAATTCATTTTTAATTACTGTTTTTCTTCTAATAGTTCTATTTGTTTTTGTGGAATTTTTAGGGCCGTATAATCAAGTGTCCACCCAATAGTTTCCACAATTTTTTCCATAATCAAAACGGTTTGCAAGGCTTCTTTTCTGGCCGTATCCATCAATCCGCTTTCCGGTATTTTCTCTCTAATGTGACTCTTGGCTTCTGCGTTCAACTTTGTAAGATCATCAGGAGCAAAGAAGTTGAAAAATCCGCTTTTAATATCATAAAATTCCAATTCTGGTTCAATACTCAATACTTCTGGTTGAGGAAAATTATCAAGAATAATTGTTTTTTTACCCTCATCTGCATGCATTAGTATTTTACTTAGATCATAACCAATATGGGCCTTCGCTTTTATAACAACAAGTGCTTTCTTTTTACTGCTTACCAAACTCATGAAATCCTTTACATTTTCATATTTGTAGATTTCGGCAAATTCGCCTTCTACAGAAATCAATTTGCAAACGCTTTTCATTTTTTCCAACAACACGGTAGATTGGTGTGTTGTTATCTCTTTACTTTTCTTGCCCTTAAAAAAATTAAAGAGCCAATACATACCAATGGCCCCTAAAACCAGACCTAGAATCGTATCAAAAATATTATCCATTTTTATTTCCTATTTCGCCTAAATGCGTAAACTTAAACCCTTTATCGTATTTAAGTCCGTAACCAAAGATACGGTCCATAGCCGTATGTATAAAAAGAATTGTACCTATTAATTGAACAATGGGTAGCATAAAGTAAATACCCACAAAATACAAAAGCACGGCAAAACCCCTGTGATGAAATAGGTTATAGGACATTGCCCCAATTTTAGCACCCAATAAATAACCTAACATAGAAACATCTGGAGTAAGTATCAAAACCGGCAACCACCACCATTGATAACCTAATAGACCAAACATAAAAATACCAAGAACCATTAAGGCGAGTTCCTCTAATTTCAGTAAATTTTTCATAATCATTCAATTTTATAAAGCACAGGTCTGCTTGGGCTGGCATCATTTTCAAAAGGTGCCACCTGTAGATTTAAAAAGTACGAACCGTCAACAATCGATTCCGGAACATAAATAAATTCTGTAATCGTTGCATTTAATCTTACTTCCCCATTAAAATTCCAAAAGGCCTTGTGTGCCAAAAGAGCACCGTTGTCCTTTTCTTTATCTACAGAAGGTAAATCTATTAGTAAATGTTCAACACCAAGTTCTCTCAAAAACACCATGGCATCTTCTAAAATGTATGGCGGATTACTATTGGAGTACTGTCGGTTTAATTTCATAGCTGTATTGGGCAAAGTTCTTATCACCAATGCGCTAGGAGCTGTTCCACCTAAGGCTTTTTGTAACTGTTCTTTAGTAATGACCAAATCTTGGTTTTCTTTTGAAGGTGAAATAGTAATGACCTCCGCTAGAAAGAAAAACTGTTGTAAATATTTGTTTACAGATTGATGTTCAGCTGATATATGCCCTACACATTCAGTATGCGTACCATGCGAATGCGGATTAAACCAAATATCATAAAAGTTAGTACTGGCACCTGCAGGAATACTACCAACAAAATCCTTATCCCGATGCGGTTCTATTTTGGGAGCATCAATATACCATGCGTTGACATTATCCTTTTTATTGGTTATGGCAATAGAAATATCCAATGGTTTAGACAGGTCAATTTGATATTGGTTAGCATTGTGGGTAATGGTAGTTTTCATTCTAATTATGCTCAAATTACAAGGTTGTTTTGAGATAAGAAATTTACGACTTTTTGTGCGGTTATGATTAAAGCATATTGATGAGATAAGTATTCGCGTTCCGAACCCGTTCTCGATACAATTTTTCATTTCCGTTTTACTCCAATAAAAAATCACTCGAACTGACAGTACATTTTATTTCAACCATTATAATCAGGTTATTTGAAGCACCGATGTCACTTCGAGTGAATTTCGAGGCACGAGGAAATTTGCTTGCCCGCCGTTGAGGTTGGTATCGAGAAGCGCGTGTTCCAAAACTCGTTCTCGATACATTTTCTTGTTGAAAACACTCGAACTGACAGTTCGTTTTACTTCAACATTTACAAACGGATTATTTCAAACACCAATGTCTCTTCGAGTGAATTTACGAGGCACGAGGAAATTTGCTTGCCCGCCGTTGAGGAGGGTATCGAGAAGCTCGAGTGTTCCAAATCCAGTTCTCGATACAATT